>Ga0213833_1001311_pt1 | contig 18151 bp, 6 predicted proteins | sample SWATP21_FD_160575 | JGI IMG/M metagenome (GOLD analysis project Ga0213833, IMG submission 160575) | Coastal seawater microbial communities from Marineland, Florida, United States - SWA TP2 #1 | ecosystem: Environmental > Aquatic > Marine > Coastal | place: USA: Florida | collected 2016-08-14
CTCTTTGCACTGAAACCCTCTTCCCCCTCCAAAAAAACGAAACGCACACAACCCATGCATACACACGCCGCCACGCCCTCTCCCCCCCTCGGCATGCGGGGCTACAGCCTACAGGTCAAACTCCAACCGCACCACCGACGCCAGCGGCTTCGAGCGCTTGCTGCTCCCGGCGGCACCTGCTCCAGCAGCCCCACCGGCGCCGGAGGCACCCGCACCGGAGCCGGTTCCTGGCTTGTGCACCTTGGTTCCGCCACGCAACCCGGTGATGTAGCGGTGCACGCGCGGCGGGTTGGTGCCGCGGGACACGCCGGTTTGGGTGCCCTTCGTGCGGGGCAGGTACACCTGCGTGTCGTTCTCGCGGCGGAAGTGGGACAGGTTGCACTGCTGCGACACCGTGCGCGCCTTGCGCAGGTTGGCTAGCTGCAGCGCCTTGCGACGCAGGGACCACTCGTTCCAGTCGTACCGAGGGTCGATGCGCTTGACCACGAAGTGGGTTGGGGTTTCCGTGGCGGCGTCACGCATCACGGGAGGGCCATCTTGGGCCTCCAGCACGGGCACTGCCGCCACCGGCCACGCACTGTCTCCCCGGACGAGGTCGGGAAGAGAGGCGTCGGGGAAGTGGACTTGGAGCTGCAGCAGGTGGACGAGCTCGGGGCTGCGTCGAGCTGCGCCCAGCACACCGTCAACATAGTAGCGGGGGTTCTGAGGGCGCCGCCGGGGGCAGGTGCGAAGAAACCCAGCCCACACCAAGGACAAGGCGAACGGACACCCACACAACATACATGCACAGGTGTAAGGCAGGCACGAGACACACGAACAGAGTGAGCGAATGGGGGGCAACACAACACAAAGTGAAATGGGGCAGCACGAGCACCGCACGAGCACCGCACGAGCACCGCACCTTCATAAACTCCACGAGTGCCTCCTCATGTGTGAACACGTGGTTGCTGTTGCGGTACCGCACGACACCCAGGGTGGGATCGCCCGGCAGCAACAGCCCCGACCGACGCACAATCGTCCACGGGCAGTACCCCTGGTACTCCAGCGGCAGCTGCATGAACTCCGGGCTCGACTCCAACGACAGGCGCACCGGCGCGTCGCCGTCCGCGTCGGGTGTCGGCGCCGCATCCGTCGCGCCACCCGACTTGGACTCGGGCTCCTTGGCGTCGCCCCCGACATCCGCGGTGCTTCCCACACCGTCATCCGCGGCCGACGGCGCCGCTGCCGCGGCAGGTGGCGCGCCGTCGACGATGACGCCGCCGCGGGCGCCGCCGTGGGGCTTGAGCGCCCGGGCCACCTTCACCATGTCCAGCGTCAGGGCGGCGCGAAAGGAGTCGCGGAAGGGGGTGAGGACGTCGTAGATGCGCGACCGGGACTGCACGCGCTGCTGGAGCTCCTGCAGCGAGCTCCACAGGCTGGCCATGGTGGAGAACTTGGGGTACACCTGCTCCTTGGGGACGGAGGACCGGGCTCCTACCAGGCGCTTCAGGTCCTCCATTTCGTGCCGGTACGCGTCTGCAGAGGCCTGGATGGCGGACACATCGCCGCCCACCTCCTCGCTGAGGCTCTTCAGGTACGCCACCAGCTGCCTTCGGTTGGTGAGCTCGTCCTTGAGCCGCTGCATGAGCTCGGGGGAGTCGAGGCCGGCGTCGCGTGCCGCTGACGACCCCAGCCGCACCGACATGAGGACGTCGCTGTACTGCTCGCACTGCTCGCGCACCAGGTCCAGCTGGCGGTGCAGGCTAGTGAGCAGGTTCTGGGACTGGGACTGCGCCAGCTCTGGAACGTTCTTCAGACCCGCACCGCCCTTGCCCGCCACCTTGTTGAACAACCGAACGCCCAAGATGAGGCGCGCCAGTTCCTTCAACTGCGACGCCTTCTCGGAATGTGACAGGGACACAAACGCCTTCAAGCCCACGCGGGGGAAGACTGACTCGAGGGCCGCCGCGATTTCGCGCAGCACTTCATCGTCGCTCCCCTCCGTCGAGTCCACGTCGGCGTGGGTTGTGAGGTACTGGAAAATCTGTGGTGCAGCGTTTGTTGGGTTGGGTTGGGTTGCGTCGGATCGGGTCGGGTTGCGTGGGAGGGGCGGTGATCAGTCAAGTCAGCACATCCGCATCGAGTGGGAGCATGCCGCACCAGCACACAGCACACCAGTGCACAAACCTGGTGATAGACTTGTGTCATGGCATTAAAATCGTTCGCCGAAGCAGGAGAAGCAGAGCAAACCTCTGCTTCAATGTCCTGTAACCGCTGGCGTTTGTTCGAGGCGGCCGTCTCCAGTTCAGTGTGGTTGCGGAAGTACGACGAGTCGAAGGCCACCTGCATGCACACTGTCTCCAGGCTGGGAGAGTCCTTCTGCTGCAAGAAAGCGGTTGACAGGCGCACAAGCTCATCTACTGCGCCATCAGTCAGAGGCTTGTCCAGGCGAAACCGCTCTGGGTGGTCATAGACAACCTGGACGAAGCCAGCAGCACAAGCAGGTGAGCGCCAAACCAACAAACCCCGCCCCGCATGGCGTCAACCCATGTTCACGAAACAACAAACGCAAGATCCTACGCACCATACGCGCCACAAAAGCAGCGAGTGTGTCGGATACGGCTCCATCGCCAAAGGATGCCACAATCCGCTCAATAACAGGCTTGATCGCATCCATGGTGAACACGGACACTTGGGAGAGCTTGGCTCACACACACGCTCACACGCAGCTGGAGCCCTTTTCCTTTCAACACACTGAGCACGGGCTCCTCTTGCCAAGATGGAGCACCGTCCAGTACTGTCCTGGGGCCAGACTCAAAGGGCAGAGCCTGTGTGCCAACTGGTCGCTGTTGTTGTCCGACGCGCGACTGACAGTGGCCGTTGCGAACAGCTTCAGACAGGGGCAGTATCAGCAGGGGGCAGTATCAGCTGCGTACCCAAACTACCATACCAAGTGTCAATAGTAGCATAACATGTTATGCGCGGGTTTGTGATGCGAATAATTCACAATCGCTCCGAGCTTCTGAACAAAGAGTAAGGGGGATCCTCAAATAAATGTTATATTATGCGGTGTTGTCCCGCCCCCTTTTCACGTGCCGTTATCCGATCGCGGGCACCAACGCACACATGACAACAGCGACAACAAGGTAGATCCACCACCGCCTCACGACGACGGTGTTGACGTGCGAGGGAACGCACGTGGGCCAGCGAGCGCATACAGAAGGTTGTGTCCTTGTGGACATTGCCGAGAGCCGCCTGGTTTTGAAGCCGTTGTGGACGCGACATTGTCCAGCGGCGCTGGGTGCCTGCCCGACGCATCTTGCGCGTGCCTTTCGAACGCTGCGCATCGCACCACCAAGGTCCCCCAGCTGGTACGCCCTTGGTCCAACCCCATGTTCCTATTTTTTTGTTTGTGGTGCTGTGCTCCTCATGGGGCCATACCCTTGCGTTGTGGCGTGCCAACAGATGATGCTGCAGTGGTGAAGGCCCATTCGCAGCTGACATTTTCGACGGCACTCGCTGTTCTGTGAGCTCATAGACGATGTTTTCACGCACATCTGGGTCCCACCAGCGGGTACGTTGTTGGTGTTTAGTTGGTGTGGTTCCCCTGTCTTGAGGGTTTTCGGGTTGTGTGGTTGCACGGCGGGCGCTGGCAACTGCATTGCCAGCTCGCCCACGGTGCAACGGGCGAGTCGATGATGGCCCGCATCCACACTCCGCGTGTTTATTTTGCCTTGCCATCACATGTGTTGCGCTTCCTTCTGTTGCAGTCCGACACACCCCAGCGTGCGAACACCCCTGGTGGCGTCCCAGCATCTCGCCAACGGGGCATTTATTCAGACTTTGTCTCCGGACAATTTGAAGATGTACGTGCTCGATGTGCGCGCGCGCGTGTGTGTGTGTGGTAGCATTGCCACGCCTCTTTCTGCCAGTTGCATGGCACATGTTGTTTGGTTTCCCCCGTGTCGCCACGCACCTGTGCCCCATCTCACCCACCGCTCGTGTCTCGTGTGCGCTTGTCTACTGCTGCTGCTGCTGGCGCTGCTGGCTGCTGGCGCTGCTGGCTGCTGCTGCTGGCTGCTGGCTGCTGGCGCTCGTGTGTTCCTCGTCACGCCGTCAACCAACCCCGCCCCAGGGTGGAGGCGGTCCTCCCGGGCCTGGCTCCCCGTCTCGCGGGCAAACCCCGCTCGCGCACACCTTCCGCTCCCCCAACCGCGCGCGCCGTACACACGCCGCCGCAGAGTCGAAGGCCAAAGAGTCCGCGTCCCGCCGTCGAGGCGACGGCGGTCGCGGCTACCGCTCGACCGGTGCAGGTGCGGGTGCCGGCGCCGCCGGCGTGGAGCCCAAGGTGTTCGTGCCGCACGCGCGCCAAACCGGGCTGCCGCCGCGCAAGGTGGAGGTGGAGCGCAAGAAGCGCCACTTTGCGCAGCAGTCCGTCGCCAACCTGTTGGCGGCGGAGGGCGTGGACGTGATGCAGGCGGAGCCGCCGGAGACGGACCCGTCGCCGTCCGCGGACGGGCAGACGTTCCGCACGTGCCTGCCGCTGGCTGCGTTTGACAACACAGACTACGAGGTGCGGGCGCCGGCGGAGTGGATCGCCGCCGCGGAGGCGGGCGGCGTGGACGGCGTGCCGGGTGTGGCGCTGTACCGCGGACCCGACGGCACGGGCACGGGGAAGGGGTGGAAGAAGTGCAAGGCCGTGGCGTGGGACGCGGAGGCGGAGAAGTTCAAGGTGGAGTACGCGGACGGCACGCCGGGCGGGCTGGTGATGCGCCTGGACGTGTACTTTGCGGCGGAGGACCCGTTCAACTTTGTGCGCCGCGTGGTGACGGCGCACACAAGCCGCAAGGAGGCGGAGGCGCTGCTGCGGTACAACCTGTACGTCGACTGCATGCCGACGGACGACACGCCGCAGCTGAACACGGAGCAAGTGAACCGAGTGCTGTCGTCGGCGCTCAACTCGCCGCAGCTGAAGCAGCCCAACGTGGACGTGTCGGGGCTGCTGGACGAGGTGAACATGGACTACCGCCGCACCATGAACAAAATCATCTTTGACATCAACCTGAAGCAGGCCGACGGCGGCGAAGGCTCCCACATGTTCTTCGACCTGCCGGAGCAGGCACCGCCGGCGGCGCCGCCGCAGCTGGGCGTGGTGCCCATCCCCGCCCACGACTTTGTGGAGCAGTTCTCGTCCTTCTCCTTCCACTCGTTCCTGACCAAGTTCGAGGTCATCCAGGCGCTGGTGAAGGTGCGCGCCGAGTGCAACCGTGTGCTGGCGATTGGCCAGGGCACCGGCTCCCAGGTGGGGTTCCTCAACTACCACATCATGAAGACGGGGCGCCTGGACGAGTTCGAGCACGTGCAGAACACGGCCATCACGTCGTTTGCCACGATGCTGCAGGAGAACTGGGTGGTCACCATCAAGAACCACATCAACAACTGCCTGAAGAACGTGGGCAAGGGGTGGTTCAACCTGCGGGAGACGTCCAAGGAGGTGTACGTGTTCTCCAAGCTCAAGAAGTTCCTCATGATGGTCAACTTCATGATGCAGGACACGCTGCGCTTCTTCGTCGAAGACGCCCTGCGCGGCTACTCCAAGTTCCTCCTCACCGCCTGCGAGGGCGTCGTCGCCGTGACCTCCCCGTGCGAGGCCACCGTCACGTTCCCGCCCGACGCGCCGGCCTCCCGCGCCCGCCGCCCGCCGCTGTTCTCCGTCGACCTCAACGTCGAAACGGTGATGCAGCGCGTGCGCGTGAAGCGCATGGTGGAGGTGAAGGACGACGAGGGGGGCGACGCCAAGAAGAAGAAGCAGCAGGGGAAGAAGAAGAAGAAGAAGAAGAAGCGCATGCGGGAGGTGGTCACCGAAGAGGACCAGGAGCGCGCGGTGTTTTGCTACTCCACGCCGCCCGCCGCGCACCAGGACCTGCCCGTCTCCGTCTTTGACCGCGCCCTGGCGTCCCTGCAAAACATCACGCAGGTCGAGAAGCTGGTGATGGACCGCCTGTTCTGGAGCCACGAGCCGGTGCTGGAGACGGTGTACCCGGGCGAGCCGTGGGTGCAGGAGCTGCGCAAGGGCATCAAGGAGGCGCTGGTGCGCTCCACCCAACCGCTGCACGACTACCTGGCCACGTACGAGACGCACCTGGCGTTCCTGCGCCTGGACGTGGACGCGTACCTGGAGAAGGTGGCCAAGAAGCACGAGGAGAAGCTGGACCTGGGCGCGCTGCAGGCCCTCGTGTCCAAGCACAAGCGCCAGGCCGTCGCCATCGGCGAGGCCATCCCGATGGCCATGAACCTGGGGCTGTACCTCGTGAACTGCGCCGAGATCCGCACCATGCTGGTGGAGAAGCACCGCGAGATCGCGGACAAGCTGCTGGCGTTTGTGGCCACCAAGACGCAGGAGCGCGCCGTGGCCATCACCAAGAAGTTTGACGACATCATGATCGTGCTGAACCGCAAGCCGACGAACATCGAGCAGCTGTGCGAGCTCAAGGAGTTCATGGCCACGGTGCCGGACAAGGTGCGGGAGCTGCGCGGCCAGATCGAGGCCAACGACGCGTGCTACCGCGCGCTGGAGGCGGAGCACTACCAGCTGGCGCGCGACCAGTTTGACCTGGAGTGGCGCAACTTTGGGTGGCCCAACTCCATCCACGAGAAGATGATGTACGTGACCGAGTTCCTGGAGGTGCAGAAGGACAAGCACCTGACGGAGATGAAGGAGGAGCAGGCGCTGTTCGAGGAGCACCTGAATCGCCTGCACAGCGACGTGCTGAGCCTGAGCCAGTACAAGGACCTGAGCCGCGTGGCGCAGGTCACCACCCACGTGCAGACCATCAAGAACAAGCTGGAGGACGCGGTGGCCAAGGGCCGCCTGTTCAACTCGCGCGAGGGGCTGTTCAACACGGACATCACCGAGTACGACAAACTGAGCGAGATCCAGAAGCAGTTCGACCCGTACTGCACGCTGTGGGAGACCACGGGCAACTGGCTCAAGCAGCACAACGAGTGGATGAACGACCCGTTCCTGACGCTGAACGCGGAGGGCATGGAGAAGACCCACTCGGTGGCGTCCAAGAACATGCACCGCAGCGTGAAGGCGTTCCAGAAGCTGAACCAGGAGGGCTGCCTGCAGATCGCGACGGAGATCAAGCAGCGGGTGGACGAGTTCAAGCCCCACATCCCGCTGGTGATCGCGCTGCGCAACCCCGGCATGCGGGACCGCCACTGGGAGGACCTCTCCAGCCAGCTGGGGTTCCCGCTCAAGCCCGACGACTCCTTCACCCTCACCCACGTGTTCAAGCTGGGGCTGCAGAACCACCTGGACCTCATCACCAAGGTCGGCGAGCGCGCCGGCAAGGAGTACCAGATCGAGCTGGCGCTGGCCAAGATGCAGGACGAGTGGGCGGACGTGGACATGGTCATCGAGCCCTACCGCGCCACCGGCACGTTTGTGCTCAAGGGCGTCGACGAGCTCATGGCGCTGCTGGACGAGCACGTGACCATGACGCAGGCCATGACGTTCTCCGCGTTCAAGAAGCCGTTCGCGGAGCAGCTGGACTCGTGGGCGGAGACGCTGAACACCGTGTCGGACGTGCTAGAGGAGTGGATCAAGGTGCAGCGGTCGTGGCTGTACCTGCAGCCCATCTTCGACTCGGCCGACATCCAGAAGCAGCTGCCGACGGAGTACAAGCGCTTCTCCACCGTGGACAAGAACTGGCGCAGCACGCTGGCCAACGCCCACGCCAAGCCCAAGGCCGTGCGGTTCTGCGCCAACGAGAAGCTGCTGGAGAAGTTCCAGGAGTCGTCCAAGTTCCTGGACCTGGTGCAGAAGGGCCTGAGCGACTACCTGGAAACCAAGCGCGCCGCGTTTGCGCGCTTCTACTTCCTGTCCAACGACGAGCTGCTGGAGATCCTGAGCCAAACCAAGGACCCCGAGGCGGTGCAGCCACACTTGAAGAAGTGCTTCGAGGGCATCCGCCGCGTGGAGTTCAACGACAACGTGGAGATCACCACCATGCTGTCCGGCGAGAAGGAGCGCGTGGACTACCTCACGCCCGTCGACCCCAAGGGCAAGAACGTGGAGGAGTGGATGAACGAGGTGGAGGGGGGCATGCGCCTCGCGGTGCATGACGTCATGTACCGCGCCCTGGTGCAGTACCTGGAGGTGCCCCGCGACGAGTGGACGCTGCTGTGGCCCGGCCAGGTGGTGTTGAACGCCTCCCAGACGCACTGGACGCGCGAAATCGAGGAGGGCATGGCCAAGTCCGGCAACGCCGGCGTCAAGGCGTGCTACGACCAGCAGCTGGCGCAGCTGGGCGTCATGGTGGAGCAGGTGCGCGGCGAGCTGCCGAAGCTGGCCCGCATCACGCTCGGCGCGCTGTGTGTGATCGACGTGCACGCGCGTGACGTGACCAAGAAGCTGGTGGAGGCCGGCGTCAAGTCCGCCAACGACTTTGAGTGGGTGTCGCAGATGCGGTACTACTGGGACGAGGAGGGCGCGGACGTGGCTGGGCCTGACGGCGACCTGTGGGTGGTCATGGTGCAGTCCCGGCGGCCGTACGGCTACGAGTACCTGGGCAACTCGTGGCGCCTGGTGATCACGCCGCTGACGGACAAGTGCTACCTGACGCTGATGGGCGCGCTGCAGATGAACCTGGGCGGCGCCCCCGCCGGTCCCGCCGGCACGGGCAAGACCGAGACGGTGAAGGACCTGGCGAAGGCGATCGGCAAGCAGTGCGTGGTGTTCAACTGCTCCGACGGCCTGGACTACCTGGCCATGGGCAAGTTTTTCAAGGGCCTGGCGTCCTGCGGCGCGTGGGCGTGCTTCGACGAGTTCAACCGCATCGACGTGGAGGTGCTGAGTGTGGTGGCGCAGCAGATTTTGACGCTGCAGAACGGCGTGAACATGGGCATGGACCGCATCATCTTCGAGGACTCGGACATCAACCTGGACCCCAACTTTGCGGTGTACATCACCATGAACCCGGGCTACGCCGGCCGCACGGAGCTGCCGGACAACCTCAAGGCGCTGTTCCGTCCCGTGGCCATGATGGTGCCGGACTACGCGCTGATCGGCGAAATCATGCTGTTCTCCTTCGGCTTCAGCCACGGCCTGAGCTGCGCGCAGAAGATGGTTGCCACCTTCAAGCTGTGCTCCGAGCAGCTGTCCAGCCAGGACCACTACGATTACGGCATGCGCGCCGTGAAGACGGTGATCACGGCGGCGGGCAACCTCAAGCGCAAGGACCCGGACATGGACGAGCAGGTGCTGCTGCTGCGGGCGCTGCAGGACGTGAACCTGCCCAAGTTCCTGGCGCACGACCTGCCGCTGTTCGAGGGCATCATGAGCGACCTGTTCCCGGGGCTGAAGCGCCCCGTGATTGACTACGGCGCGCTGCTCAAGGCGCTGACCTTCTGCACGGAGCAGCACAAGCTGCAGCCGGTGCAGAAGTTCATGACCAAGTGCATCCAGCTGTACGAAACCATCGTGGTGCGCCACGGCCTGATGGTCGTCGGTCCCACCGGCGGCGGCAAGTCCAACATCATCTCGGTGCTGCGCGACTCGCTGACGCGCCTGGCGGACCATAACCTGCCCGGCAACAAGTACGAGAAGGTGAAGGCGCACTACATCAACCCCAAGTCCATCACCATGGGCCAGCTGTACGGCCAGTTCGACCCCAACACCCACGAGTGGGAGGACGGCATCATCGCCGACATGATCCGAAACTGCGCCGCGGCGGAGACGGACGACCTGAAGTGGGTCATCTTCGACGGCCCCGTCGACGCGCTGTGGATCGAGAACATGAACACGGTGCTGGACGACAACAAGAAGCTGTGCCTGGTGAGCGGCGAAATCATCGGCCTGTCCGACACCATGAACATCATTTTCGAGCCGGAGGACCTGGCCGTTGCGTCGCCCGCCACGGTGTCGCGGTGCGGCATGGTGTACACGGAGCCCACGTCGCTGGGCATCGACCCGCTCATCCAGTCCTGGATCCAGTACCGCCTGCCGGACACGTTCACGCCCGCCATGCGCACGCGGCTGGTCAACATGTTCGACAACTACGTGGTGAACACGCTGTACATGATGCGCCGCAACCTCACGGAGCCGGTGCCGACGGTGGACAACAACCTGGTGCAGAGCCTGGAGCGCCTGCTGGACTGCTACTTTGAGCCGTACTTCACCAAGGAGGGCCGCGACCCGCCGACGCCGGAGGCCATGGCGACGCTGGAGGAGGGCCTCGAGCCGCTGTTCATGTTCGCGCTGGTGTGGTCGGTGGCCGCCACCGTGAACGCGGCCGGCCGCAAGCGCCTGAACGGCTACCTGCGCAGCGAGATGGTGCAGCACAGCTTCGCCGCGCCGCTGCCGGAGGAGGGCACGGTGTACGACTACATGTACGTCGTCGACCAGAAGAAGTGGGTGCCGTGGATGGAGACGGTGGAGCCGTACCAGTACAACGCCAAGCTGTCCTTCGCAGAGCTCATCATCCCCACCAAGGACAGCGTGCGGTACAAGTACCTGGCGCGCATGCTGCTGCAGAACAACAAGCACGTCCTCATGTCGGGGCCCACGGGCACCGGCAAGACCATCAACGCCTCGCAGATGCTGTCCACGGAGCTGCCCAAGCAGTACGTCCCGGTGACGCTCACGTTCTCGGCGCAGACGTCGGCCAACCAGACGCAGGACATCATCGACAGCAAGCTGGAGAAGCGGTCGCGCGGCGTGTACGGCCCCACCGCGGGCACGAAGTACATCCTGTTCGTGGACGACTTCAACATGCCGCAGCGCGAGGTGTACTTTGCGCAGCCGCCCATCGAGCTGCTGCGCCAGTGGTGCGACTACCAGGGCTGGTACGACCGGAAGGAGCGCACCTTCCGCCGCGTGATTGACACCATCCTCATGGCGTGCATGGGCCCGCCAGGCGGCGGTCGCAACCCCATCACGCCGCGCATGCTGCGCCACTTCAACATCATCAACTACACGGAGATGGACAACGACAGCATGACGGTGATCTTCCACACCATCCTGCGCAACTTCCTGAACGTGTTCGACGACGAAATCCAGCCGCTGTGCGACGGCGTGGTGACCAGCTGCGTGGAGGTGTACAACACCATCGTGCGCGACCTGCTGCCCACGCCCTCCAAGCCGCACTACACGTACAACCTGCGCGACCTGGGCAAGGTGTTCCAGGGCCTCCTCATGGCCGACAACCGCAAGCTGTCGGACCCGTCGGGGTTCCTGCGCATGGTGGTGCACGAGCAGTACCGCGTGTTCCGCGACCGCCTCGTCAACGACAAGGACCGGGAGTGGTTCGCCAACCTGGTCAAGTCGTCGCTGGACGCCCACACCAGCATCAGCTGGACGGAGTTCATGGGCGACCGGGAGCGCGTGTTCTTTGGCGACTACATGGTGCCCGGCGCCGACCCCAAGATCTACGAGGAGGTGTCGGACGTGTCGCAGCTGGTGCCCACCATCGAGGAGTACCTCGCGGACTACAACGCCGAGAGCAAGAACCCCATGAAGCTGGTCATGTTCCTGGACGCCATCGAGCACGTGTCCCGCATCAGCCGCGTCATTCGCCAGCCGCAGGGCAACGCGCTGCTGCTGGGCGTCGGCGGCTCCGGGCGCCAGTCCCTGACGCGCCTGGCCACGTTCATGGCGGACTACGAGCTGTTCCAGATCGAGATCTCCAAGGGCTACGGCAAGAACGAGTGGCGGGAGGACGTGAAGAAGTGCCTCATGACGGCCGGCCTGGAGGCCAAGCCCATCGTGTTCCTGTTCACCGACTCGCAGATCGTGTTCGAGGGCATGCTGGAGGACATCAACAACATCCTGAACGGCGGCGACGTGCCCAACCTGTACGCGCCGGAGGACATGGACCAGATCATCACCACCTGCCGGCGGGACTGCCTCACCAAGCGCATCCAGCCCACCAAGATCAACATCTTTGCGCAGTACATCCTGCGGGTGCGCCAGAACATCCACTGCGTCGTCGCGCTGTCGCCCATGGGCTCGGCGTTCCGCGACCGCCTGCGCATGTTCCCGTCGCTGGTGAACTGCTGCACCATCGACTGGTTCAGCGAGTGGCCGGAGGAGGCGCTGCGCAGCGTGGCGACCAACTCCATCACCGAGACGGACCTGAAGCTGGGCAGCCACGTGGACGCCATCGTCGAGTTTTTCAAGCTGGTGCACCAGGGCGTGGCGGACGTGTCGGCCGAGTACTTTGACGTCCTGCGCCGGCACAACTACGTGACGCCGACGTCGTACCTGGAGCTGCTGGCGACGTTCAAGACGGTGCTGTCGCTGAAGCGCAAGGAGGTGGGGGAGATGCGGAACCGGCTGCAGATCGGCCTGGACAAGCTCATCTCCACCGCCAGCCAGGTGGCCAAGCTGCAGGTGGAGCTGCGGGAGATGCAGCCCAAGCTGAAGGCCACGCAGGAGGAGGTGGAGGAGATGCTGGTGGTCATCGACAAGGACAAGGCCTCCGCCGCCGAGACCAAGACGGTGGTCGAGAAGGAGGAGGCCGTCGCGCAGAAGATGGCCGCCGAGACCAAGGCCATTGCGGAGGACGCGCAGCGGGACCTGGACGAGGCGCTGCCGGCGCTGGACGCGGCCGTGGCGTGCCTGAACAAGCTGAAGAAGAGCGACATTGACGAAGTGCGGAGCATGAAGAAGCCGCCGGGCGGCGTGGTGCTCACCATCCACGCGGCGTGCATCATGTTCAGCACCAAGCCGGTGCTCAAGAACGACCCCAACAACCTGGGCAAGAAGATCAAGGACTACTGGGAGGCGGCCAACAAGTCCTTCCTCTCCGACGCCAACAAGTTCCTGGCGTCCATGAAGAGCTACGACAAGGACAACATCAAGCCCAAGGTCATCGCCGAGATCACGCCGTTCATGGACAACCCCGAGTTCACCTTCGAGAAGGTCGACCGCTCCTCCAAGGCCTGCTCCGGCGTGTGCCTCTGGGTGCGCGCCATGTACAAGTACTACCACGTCGCGCGCGACGTGGAGCCCAAGAAGAAGCGCCTCGCCGAGGCCCAGGCGCAGCTCGACGAGACCCTGGCGAAGCTCAACGACGCCAAGGCGCGGCTGCAGGGCGTGCTGGACCGCCTGGCGGAGCTGGAGCGCAACTTCCAGGAGGCCATGGACCGCAAGGAGCAGCTGGCGCAGGACGTGGCGCAGTGCCAGGCGCGGCTGGACCGGGCGCAGAAGCTCATCGGCGGCCTGGGTGGCGAAAAGGACCGCTGGACGGAGACGGTGGCGCGGCTGAACAACGACTACACCAACGTGCTGGGTGACTCCCTGGTGTCCTCCTCCACCATCGCGTACCTGGGCGCCTTCACCGCCGCCTTCCGCACCAAGCTGGTGCACCGGTGGCAGGAGGCGCTGGCCAAGCTGGGCGTCCCGCACTCGCCCGGGTGCGACCTGCAGCAGACGCTGGCGGACCCGGTGCAGGTGCGGGCGTGGAACATTGCGGGGCTGCCCACGGACGCGTCGTCCATCGAGAACGGCATCATCATCAGCAAGGCGCGGCGGTGGCCGTTGATGATCGATCCGCAGGGCCAGGCCAACAGGTTCATCAAGAACCTGGGCAAGGACGCGGAAAACGGCCTGGATGTGGTGCGGGAAACGGAGAAGAACTTCCTGCGCAGCCTGGAGAACGGCATCCGCTTCGGCAAGTGGGTGCTGCTGGAGAACATCGGCGAGACGCTGGACGCGGCGCTGGAGCCGGTGCTGCTGCAGCAAAAGTTCAAGCAGGGCGGCACGGAGATGATCCGCCTGGGCGACTCGACCATCGCGTACAACGACACCTTCCGCTTCTTCATGACCACCAAGCTGCCCAACCCGCACTACCAGCCGGAGGTGGCGGTGAAGGTGTCGCTGCTGAACTTCACCATCACGCCCCGCGGCCTGGAGGACCAGATGCTGGGCGTGTTCACCGTGAACGAGCTGCCGGAGATGGAGGAGCGCAAGAACACGCTGGTCATGCAGAACGCGGCCATGAAGAAGCAGCTGGTGGACATCGAGAACAAGATCCTGTACATGCTGTCCAACGCCAAGGGCAACATCCTGGACGACAAGGAGCTCATCGACGTGCTGTCGCAGTCCAAGGAGATCGCCGTGGAGATCACGCGCAAGGTCGAAGAGGCAGAGGTGACGGAGCGCGAGATTGACGAGACGCGCGAGAAGTACCGACCGGTGGCCTTCCGCGCCTCCATCCTGTACTTTTGCATCACGGACCTCGCCGGCGTGGACCCCATGTACCAGTACTCCCTGCAGTGGTACTCGCAGCTGTTCGTGCGCGGCATCCAGAACTCGGAGCCCGCGGACGACATCCCCGCCCGCATCCACAACCTGAACGAGTACTTCACCTACTCCATCTACAAGAACGTGTGCCGCTCGCTGTTCGAGAAGGACAAGCTCATGTTCTCGTTCCTGGTGACGGTGAAGATTCTGCAGGGCCGCGACGAAATCCCCGCGGACGAGTGGCGCTTCCTGATTTCGGGCCAGGCCGGTCACATCGACCGCCCGAAGCCAGACAAGGAGTGGATCACGCCCCTCATCTGGTCGGAGCTCACCACCTGCGCGTCGCTGCCGGCGTTCGGGGAGCAGTTCGTGGACGACTTTGTGACGCACGTGGACGCGTGGCAGGCGCTGTTCGACGACAGTGACGCGCACCGGCACCCCATCCCCGGGGGGTGGGACTCGAAGCTGACCATGCTGCAGAAGATGTGCGTGCTGCGGTGCTTCCGGCCGGACAAGATGGTGCAGGCGGTGCAGGACTTTTGCTCCGGCAAGCTGGACCCCAAGTTCATCATCCCGCCGCCGTTTGACCTGGCGGGCTGCTTCGAGGACTCCTCCGCGGAGTCGCCCCTCATCTTCGTGCTGTCCACCGGCTCCGACCCCACCAAGGCGTTCTACAACTTTGCCGACTCGGTGGGCATGCGCCGCAAGGTGGAGGCCATCTCCCTGGGTCAGGGCCAGGGCGTGCTGGCTGCGAGGCTGATCGAGGAGGCGCAGCAGAAGGGGTCGTGGGTGCTGCTGCAGAACTGCCACTTGGCCAGCTCCTGGATGAGCGACCTGGAGCGCATCTGCGAGGCGATCGACCCGGACCAGGTCAGCAAGGACTTCCGCCTGTGGCTGACGTCCATGCCCAGCAAGACCTTCCCCGTCTCCGTCCTGCAGAACGGCGTGAAGATGACCAACGAGCCGCCCAAGGGCCTGCGGCAGAACATCCGCAACTTTTACTACCAGCTGTCGGACGAGACGCTGAACGTGACGACCAAGCCGCGTGAGTTCCAGAAGCTGCTGTTCGGCCTCGCGTTCTTCCACGCCAACGTGCAGGAGCGCAAGAAGTTCGGGCCACTGGGGTGGAACGTGCCGTATGAGTTCAACGAGAGTGACCTGGAGATCTCCAAGAAGCAGCTGGGGCTGTTCCTGGACTCGTACTCCTTCGTCCCGTACCAGGTGCTGAACTTCCTCACGGCGTACATCAACTACGGCGGCCGCGTCACGGACGACAAGGACCTGCGCACCATCGACGTCATCTTCAAGGACTACTGCAACGAGAAGATCATGACGGACGACTACAAGTTCTCGACCAGCGGCACGTACTACTCGGTGGGCGTGGACGCGGACGCGCCGCACCAGGGCTACATGGACTACCTGGACACGCTGCCCCTCAACCCCGACCCGGAGGTGTTTGGCATGCACAGCAACGCGAACATCACGTGCGACCAAAACGAAACGTTCTCCATGTTCGAGACCATCCTGTCGCTGCAGCCGCGGTCGGCCTCGGGCGGCGGCAAAACGCGCGAGGAGATCATCGGCGAGCTGGCCCAGAGCATCGAGGCGCGGCTGCCGACGACCTTCGACGTGGAGGCCATCAGCATGTCGTACCCCGTGATGTACGAGGAAAGCATGAACACGGTGCTGGTGCAGGAGTGCATCCGGTACAACAAGCTGCTGGTGGTGATGATCACCACCCTGGCGCAGATCCAGAAGGCGCTCAAGGGCCTCGTGGTCATGTCCTCGACGCTGGAAGACATGGGCGTCAGCCTGCACTCGGCACGCGTGCCGGAAGTGTGGGAGGCAAAGGCCTACCCGTCGCTCAAGCCGCTGGGCCCGTGGGTGGACGAACTGGTGAAGCGCCTGACCTTCATCAACACGTGGGTCGAGAACGGCAAGCCGCCCGCGTTCTGGATTTCTGGCTTCTACTTCCCGCAGGCCTTCCTGACGGGTACCCTGCAGAACTACGCGCGAAAGTACCAGCTGCCTATCGACACGCTGTCGTTCGACTACCTGGTCCAAACCAAGACGCATGAGGAGTTGACCGAGCAGCCCACGGACGGTTGCTACGTCTATGGACTGTTCCTGGAGGGTGCTCGGTACGTGTTGTGTTGTGTTGTGGTGTGGTGTAGTGTAGTGTGCGTTTGCTTCGTCCTGTTTTGTGTTTGCGACGACTGTATCGAGCATGCTCTCACCGTGGTTGTGCGTCGTCTGTCCATTGCAGCTATGACACGGAGATCTGTGCGATCAACGACTCGCTTCCCAAGCAGCTGTACACAGAGCTACCGCCGCTGCACCTTCTGCCCATCAAGGACCGCTCACCTCCCACGGAGCGTGTGTACCGGTGCCCAGTGTACAAAATTTTGTCCCGCTGTGGCACCCTGTCCACAACGGGCCACTCGACGAACTTCGTCATGTGGATCGAGCTGCCGTCAGACCGTGCCACCATCACCAATGACATCGGCTTTGCTGACACAGACGTTTGGATCAAGGCCGGCGTGGCAGCATTCTGCAGCCTGAAGTACTAGAGAGAGTGGCATTTGTCTTTTCGCCTTCTTCATAGTCAACGGGCTGCTCCGCGCCTCTCTTTCTCTCTTTCTCTCTTGTTTTCCTCTCTCCCTTCCCTCCCCCTTTGCGTGCCTGCGTCTCACCGCAAACCCAACCAATAACACGCGATTCCGCTGTATCGCCCGTTTCACTACTGTTTGTCTGCTTGCTTGCTTGCTTTGGCTTCTTGCTTGAGCGTGCCATCGATCTTTTTCCACACCACCATCGTTGCGTTATCACTTTTAAAACATTGAGAGAGCTTCCGCGAACGAAGCCGACCTGGCCTGCTGCTGCCAAGCCAAGCGCTGGAACAGCGAGCACGATTTCATAGGTTCCCACCGATTCCAGTTAAAGTTGCGGTCTCCAAGACAAGTATACCAAGTGTGTAGGTATGTCTGGCCCTCCGCCACCATGCTTCAAGCCGTTGGTGCCGTTCTTGAAGCGAGCCAGTGAGCTCAGCAAGCAGAAGAGCAAGGCGACGCGCGTTGTGGCGTATTTCTGCCGCCAGTACGCTGTGCAACTTGGACTGAAGTTGTTGGAGGAGCACCCTGATCAACAAGATGCAGCGACGGGCTTCTTGTTGCCGATTATGGACGAGCTGGAAGCGTTCAAGCGTGATGTGGGCGCACCTTCACAAGAGGACGGCAAGGTGTGATTGCATGTGACACTGCGTGTGGCTCGTGTGGCTGTGCTCTGTGTCTATGTTCCGGCGCTTGACTTGCTTGGGTGCTGGTGTGTGCTATGGTGCAACAGACTGCGTGCCGAAACTTTGCCTTGATGATCTTCAAGAAGGCAGACGACGAAGATCGTGCTGGGCGTGCCACGAAGTGAGTCACAGATACCAGGTGGTGCTGATGGAGGGGGGCTCTCATAGCGTTCTTCACATGATTACAGGTCTACAGCACGCACCTTCCATGCTGCAGCCAACTTCATGGACATCTTGAAACAGTTTGGGGAGCTCGATGCGGATGTACGTCGTGTGGCTGGAGGTGAAACTGGTTGGTTGTTGAGCGTCCGTTGTGTCGTGGGGGGTATTTGGGAATTAGATTGAAGACAAGATCAAGTATGCCAAGTTCAAGGCGCTTGATATTGTTCGAGCCATTAAGGAGGGTCGTACCCCCACCGCTGGTCCTCCTGATGGGGTGCGTTGCTGGGTGGACACGTCTCCGCTGTCAACTCTCGAGCTCACATGTCCCGGCTGCTTGCTGTCGCAGATGTTTGGTGTCGATGACGGCACGCCGTCCATTCCTGACGCCCCAACGGGCGCGGTAGGTGCTGGCGCCGGCGCTGGTGCCGGTGCTGGTGGCGTGGGAGCTGGTGCGGGTGCGGGTG
>Ga0213833_1001314_pt1 | contig 18124 bp, 29 predicted proteins | sample SWATP21_FD_160575 | JGI IMG/M metagenome (GOLD analysis project Ga0213833, IMG submission 160575) | Coastal seawater microbial communities from Marineland, Florida, United States - SWA TP2 #1 | ecosystem: Environmental > Aquatic > Marine > Coastal | place: USA: Florida | collected 2016-08-14
GAGAAGGAGGAGCAGAAGGGAGACAAGGACGGGCAGAAGGGGGAGAAGGAGGGGCAGAAGGGGGAGAAGGAGGGGCAGAAGGGGGAGAAGGAGGGGCAGAAGGGGGAGAAGGAGGAACAGAAGGAAGCTGGGCCTTCCGCCAACGGCGAGGGGGGAGATGGAACACCGGCAGCATCATCGTCGACAACCACAACAGGCAACATTGACGATGACGCTGCGAAAGCGGCATTTGAGGCCCGGCAAAAGCAAAAGGCCTTGCTGTCAGGCCCACGCCCGCCGCACTGTGTGGATGTGCTGGAAGGATGCCACGTCACCCGCAAGCGCTCGGTGCTGTCTCCGTTGAAGCTCCGCCAGCACTTTGACGGGAAGATGCTTGCGTTGTACTTTGGGGCTTGGTCGCCGCCGTGCGAAGCATTCAATCCTGTCCTCTATGCCTTGTACTACCACCTGCAAAACCGCCGAATGGAAGCCATGCGGGCCCGAGCTGAGGCAAGCGAGAAGCAGGCAAGCGAGAAGAAGGCGGGTGATGCCAGCGAGGCTGACGTGGAGTTGCCTGAGGTGCAGCCGGAGTTGGAGATCGTGTTTGCCTCGTCCGATGTGACCCTGGCGAACTACAAGGAGATGACCCGTCGCATGCCCTGGTGTCTCCTCCCGTTTAACGATGCCAATGTGACGGCTCTTGCAAAGCGATTCAAAGTGACCGGAGTTCCAACCGTGGTCTTGGTGGACACTGATGGCTCTGTTATATGTCGGGACGTCACCAGGTGAGGTTGCGATGTTGTGCGCGCTCGACGTTTGAGTTGCAGCCTAACTCCGGTCCAGGTTTGTGCAGGGTGACCCAGAGGGGTACGAGTTCCCGTGGCGCCCATTGCCTTTGTGGAACATCATCGATGACAAAACGGAGCTCCGCTGGCGAGATGAAGACTTGGACTGGCTGTTGGTCGATAGGTCTCGACTCCGACAATGTCAGTACCTCGGGTAAGAAGGTGTGAGTGATGTGATGTTGGAGTGCTCAGGGGTCGTCTCACTTATCCACCTGCAACAGTGTGTATGTTTCAGGGATCTGGGCGAACAATATTTTACCGTTCAATGACATCCTGTGCCATACGTATGAGCGTCTCCGGAAACGTGGAGTGTCGTTCGAAGTGGTTTTCGCCAGTGTTGACCGTTGCTACAAGGATTATCGCCTGTTCCGCGAGTTGATGCCGTGGTTGGTGCTTCCCTATGGCGACAAACGTGAAGCGTTGCTTTGCCAACGGTACGAAACTCGGGGTGGCAGATGTCATTGTTACCGATGGATTACACGTGTTGCTTCGTGATACAGCCTGGAAATTGAGTCCCTTCCAGCTTTAGTCATCGTCGATGCGTACACTGGCGATATCATCAAGCAAGACGCGAGGCCATTCGTTCAGCTTGATCCTGCTGGTATTAACTTCCCTTGGCCAGAGCGCTTGCTGCTGTCAATTGACGAAGTCGCTGGTCTCAAGTTGGATACACATCCATGTTGCATCATTTTTTTGGATGGGGTGTCACGGTATGTACCGTTTGTGCATTTTGGTGTCCATATCGGTGTCCGTCACCTGTTCGCTGCGCACAGTGAAGTCGGAAAATCGGCCATGGCGGCGTTCCAAGCCATTGTTATCGAGTTTACTTCCAAGTGGCGCCTGGAAGGCCGGGACGACAACCACCCTTTGACGTTTGTTTTCGGTGACGAAGACATGGATTTGACATGGCAGCTACGCGGGTTTCTGCAGTTGAACGTCGTCGCGCCTCCAAACCTTGTCATACTTGACGTTCCCAATCAGTTGAAGTACGTGCCGTGGTGGTTGCCATCCATGTGACGTACTTCCAGCCAGCGTTGACGGTGTTGGTGTACCAGGTACTTGTGGGTGGAAGAGAAACCCGATTCAGACAACGAGACCTACGTATCAGATGCACGGAGTGTCGTGTCTCAGGCAAACGCAGAGGCAGACGCGGACGCCAGTGCTGGACAGGGGATTGAACCGACGTCGTCCGGCACCCCAGAGGAGTCGAAGGGCGTTGAAGCTGGTGAAGGGGATGGTAGTGGAGGCGTTCAGCCCACCCCACGCGACGCGACCAGAGGTCGCTCCCGCGAGACGAAGGGGGAGCGCCGAGCGCGCGAGAAAGAGGAAGCGCGCAAGGCGAAAAAAATAGAAGACCGGCGTCGTCGGCGGGAGGAGCGCGACAGGCGCAAGCGTGAGAAGGAGGCAGCAGCGAAGGTCAGCAAGTACAAGCTTGTCAAGACGAGGCCACAGCAGCTATCGAAAAAGAAGAAGGTGCGTGGTGTTTCACGAATGAGAAAGCGTGTGTAGGTGATATGTGGTTGCCGTAGCGCGCCTTACGAATGTGTGCCGTGGCCTGCAGACTCGTGATTCGTCCCCTGTCAAAAGTGCGCTGGGCAAGATCCGTGGTCGCAGCAAAGGCCGCAGTCGTTCTCCTGCGCGAGAGCGGCGACGTTCCCGTTCTCGAAGCAAGTCACGCGCCAGAAGCCGAAGCGGCACTCGGAGTGTGTCGAAAGTGGGCTCGAGTAGCCGCTCCCGTCGTAGCCGTGGTGGCAAAGATGATGCTGATGAAAGCAAGAGTGTCGTGGCGGAAAACGAGCCCTTGAAGCCGCCTACTCGGAACAAGGGCGGCGGACAAGTGCCCACCGTCGATCAAATGCGCGAATTCGTTGCTGCCTACCTTGCGGGCACGCTAGAATCTTGGAAGATATTCGAGTGACGGTCATTGGTTATTACGTAGAAGAGGGCACATGTAGTGCGTGTTCGCGAAGTTGTGTTTGTTTTTGCGTTGCGGACAAAAAAGCCTAACATCAGCACACAACAAGCGAGGTGTATGCACCCAAACTCCTGTTTTAGTTGGGTCGGAATCCAAACACTTCCCGAGTAGTCATGGACCTATGTGGGTTTGCCCGAGCGATTGCTCGCTTCTTAGTGGCCGTCAACACAGAGCTTGTAGTTTGGGGTTCCACCATCACCGACTGCGCGTCGGGCCCACCCACTCCATACTCAAGCAGATCCATGCCCTTACTCCGTCCCTTTTCCCTTCCTCGCCGCCTCTCACGCGCCGCCCGGTTCTTGCGCCAGCTCCCACCCGCTCCCCGAAGTGAGGAACCGCTGGTACGAGGCCGCAAAAACGATGACTGGGAGTGCACCAGGCGACCGGAACTTCCAGTTGTACGCAACGGGAGGGCGGGGGCCACGTCCTCACTTTCGTCATCGCTTGTGCCATGGAGGAGCTGTTGCAGGCGCCGGCGTGAGCCGTGTGCCGTCAGCTGTCGCCTTGACGCGGAGCGTGCTCCCATCGGAGAGCCTGCACTGATCGGACTCGCTGATGCCCCGAGGGAATGCAAGGTGGCTTCTCCACGCGCGCCTCCACTGCGGCCACGGCCACGACCACGACCACGGCGCGCAGAGCCTTGCTGCGGCTTCGCTTGCGCCACGATCGGGCTGTACGGTCCGGGAGCTGCGGATGTGCGCAGCGACTTGCGACTTCCCAACGCGGTGCTGCTTGCTGAAGAACCCAAAGCCGCGGCGGTGTGAGGACGCGAGGGACTCATCGAGCGGTGGCTCGAGGTGTGTTTGAGGCGAAAGCGTGGCGCCAAGTTGCGATCCGTAGCGCGTGACCTGGGCCGCCTAAACGAGCCAAACGAAGACATGGATCCTAGGCTCTGAATGCTGTGTGCCAGTGAAACAGGTGCCACAACAGAAACGATTAGACAACTGTGTCGTCAGCGCTGAGCACACAAAAACCAGCCCCGGCGATTCACACACCTTGGTTCGGCAGACACGGCACCGTCAGCTTTCTCCGAAAATTGCACGTGTCGAGCACTCTGGCTAAACTGTGTGTGGAGCAGCGTGGACGCAGACCCGACACGATCCACAAGGTTGTGACTTGTGGCCGTTTTACGAAGCTGGGCTCGAGTTGTGGCTGCTGCGGCCTGCTGCGCGGCTTGCTTCTGCCACTGAGACCGCCGGTGCTGGATGGTGATGTCACGACGTATTGCCTTCGCCTCGTCGCTGATGCGCTTCGAAACCTGTTGACTGTACACATGCGCAGCCATGCTTGCAGCAGGAAGCTCGTAGTGCGTGGGCACCTTGCGGTCGACGTTGTCGAAAGTTGCCGCAGCAATTTCCTCATGCTGGCCTTGCAAGGCAGTCACAGTCGTGTTGAGGGTGCTCATGCTCAGCCGCCGTAGGGTTTGAATTCCTTTCCGCTTGTTACGCTTCGCGATGATGTTTTTGGTGGCTTTCTTGAGCTTTGCGAACTTTCCTCCACCCCCAGTTGAGAACAGTGAAGACACCTCCCGGACCATTTCCCTTTGTCTCAAAGCCTTGATGCGCCCCTTGTTTGACAGCGACGTTTCCTTTTTGTCGCCCCCAAGTAACTTGCGCAAACAATCCAACACCTTGGGCGCAGCTTTCGAGGCAACTTGGAACTCCTCAAAGGTAATTTGACCGTCTCCATCCTGGTCCAGCTGCTGGAGAAGCGTGACAGCCTTTTGCGCAGACGCAGCGGCGGCCCTTTGGCTGCTCAAGATGAGACCCAAAATCTGTCGACAACACAAAACACACGGACGTGTGAAACCATGCCATGCCACACCCGGCGTCTGGCACACATACCTCGCTTTTGTCCATGTCACCGCTTCCGTCCCCGTCGTGAAGGGAAAAGTAGAACGACGCCTTATCGTCAAGCGTGCCCGCCATGACTTGGGCCAGCCCCGAAAAGAGGGCTTTCCAAGGTACGTACTCGCCCATGTCCGGGTTGACGGCATTCCAGATCTCTGTGAGCAGTTCATGTGCTCGACTTGAGAGGATGTTGAAGGCTGAGCGAATGAACTCGTGGAAAGGTTCTTCATCAACGAAGTGGTTGTGCGACGGAATGATGGAGTACACCATTTCTGACGCGTGGGCGGTGTCGACAGCATGCGCTGTTTGTGCTTGATTCTTTTGCACCTGTGTTGCCGTGGTACCAAGCCGCCCCGTACCAGCAAGAATGGCCTTTGTAGCCGCTCGAGCAATGATCTCATCCTCAGCTCGCTGGGCCTCAAGCATAACCCGTGCTTTGGAAGAGCTTTGTTCCCACACCTGCACGACACGTCCATGTCAAAATACACATCATGTGGATGGCTAAGTGGTGCAACACATACCCGTTTGAGGTTGATTAGGTCGCACAAGTTGTTGCTGCTTGTCAGCACCAGAAACTCATCGATCACTTTCCTTTCCAGCCCTTCAACCACCAGCGCTTTTGAGAAGCACTCATACAATAGTGGTTCGTCGAGCAGGGATTTTGTGAACTCGGCACTGCATACGGGAGCATTGTGAGGCACACCGGTCTCGCGAGACACACAAGCAACAGCACGCAGGAACAAACCGAGAAATAGAGCCGTCTCCATCCTTGTCCAGCGCGTCCACGACTTCTTCGGTGAATCGCAGCTCGTCCACCAGGTTTTCGTTCCCCTTCTGCACAAACTTCAACAGCTCGGCCACATCAATCGTACCATCACCGTTCCTGTCGTAGATCTCAAACAGAAATTCGAGTTTCTCATCCATAGACCCTCGCGTCAGCTTCGACACACCAAGAGTGAACTCCTGTTCAACAGCACCCCACACTCGGTGACTGGACAGGAGATGTGCTACACTGCAGTTGGCATCTTCATGCCCACCTTGAAGTCAATTGTGCCCCCGCCGTCTTCGTCGAATGTATCAAACAAGCTCTCCAAATTTACATCGTCAGCTCCCGCGAGCTGCGGATACGACGCAACAATGGCCTCACAGAACTGGCTTTTGGTCAAATGATCAACTTGAGCAACTTCTGGTGTGGGGTTCACACCCATCGTAGAGTCGTTAGCACCTTGGTGTCACATGTCAGGAGCATACATGAGACAAACGAACCCGCCTCCTTTCCGTGATGACGTGCTGCTGTTTCTTCGAACCGACGCCGCAGAGAACGGAGCTCCGTGACATCAAATTTGGTGGTCTCGACTAAGTTGCCCAACATCTTGCGTCCGGCAAGTTTTTTCTCGCTGTGACGCAGGCCAGCGCTCAGAATGTGGAACAGCATGTTGTAGCACAGCAACTCACCGCTCACGAGTCATCACTGCCGCGGCAAACTTGTTGGCGTATGCCTTTGCGTCTATCTCTGCGCCACCTCCGTGTTTGTGCTCCTCTTCCCTCACTTTCTCCACACTGTCGAGAATGGCACTGCCAATGACATGGCTCTGTGCCCAGTTGATAAAGTGCTTTGACGATAGGCCAGCCTCGGTTCCTTTGTTGGATACATCAGCCAAAGCGAACATGCCACTGGCGACCTTCTGCACCTCTCTCATCGTTGGCATAGGGTCCACCATTCCGACCTGCAAGAACAGAAGTGGTGTCAACAACTCGCAGCAGTCGAACTCAAAGCCGGACAAACCTTGTGGCTAGCGGTCGCCAAGACCCACAGAAAGTTGGTCATTTCCTCAACGTCCATGCTGTCACTTTGATCGTCATCGAATAGCTCGAAACAGAACATTAGTTGGTCGCGCACGTCTCCAGTGCAAAACAGCGCTAGGATGAGGAGCACTTCAATCACATTTGCTTGCTCCCGCTCGTTCTTGAACACTTCAAAGATGCATAGTGGCACGGAGAGAAATTGACTTTGCCGGATTACACTGTAGTCGGTGAAACACTGAATGCAGCAGTTGGTGGCGTGAGTCTCGCAGTTCAGCGTTGCCATGCTGGCTGCGTCCGAGCTCTCACCTCCCAGAACTGCTTGCGTGTCATGAACACCTCTTGGGAATCGTTTTTGCCTGCTGCCGCAATGATGCGTTGCTTGGCGTTCTGCAATTCAGAGATACGTCAGAGGCCGCATGGTGGCGCAACAGGTCGAGCGCGCGGCAACAACACGTACCACAACGTCGCGGAGTCGCCACTGACTGAAATCATACAGGGTCATGGCCCCTCCAGACTGAACTGCCCCCATTGTTCCGCAGTATGACTACCAGCAAAGCCACTATTCAATCCAGTGTTGGTCAGCTTCAATGCTGGGTTGCTGCACAGACACTCCAGGCCATGATGAGAACACAGCAGCCACAGCGCCCCAGGGGCTTTCCGTTTCGTCGACCACACTCAGCAGTTTGATGAATAATAGTAGTAACACCGTGCAACAACGCTCGAACGAGTGACGCAGTGCTGCGATGGGATGTCCTCGGATATGGTTGGCTCTGGCTTGCCTGGTAGCCATAACCAGCGCGCAGGTAGTCAGCGAAGAAGCGTTGGGTGCGCTTCCGTTAGCACGCTATAGTCATGTGCTGGGCTTGTTACGCCGTGGAAGCTACGTCCATGCACTTCGAGAGGCGGAGGCGGTGCTTCAAAGTGGAGTGCAAGATGCACCGACGGCTACCACACCATGCATGCACCACATGCTTGGATTAGCACGGTACTATACTCGCGATTTGGAGGGGGCCCGGGTGGCGTTTGCTCGTGCCATCGTGGTGGATTCGGCCAATGATCGCACCTGGGTGAACTTTGCGGAGTGTTCACTGTTCACATGGCACGTGGAAGACGCAATCCACGCCTTGGAAGAGCTCGTGGTGAAACGAGGGAGATCTGAATTTGCTAGCAAGTTGTGAGTAGTGCTCGTTCTTGTTTCAACATCCCCACCACTGTCTGACGCCGTGTGGCTGGACTGTTTGTTGACAGGCACAAAGCTCGTACGTGGGTCGCCGACTGGAGAGATTACGATGCGTTGGTGGATATGGTGCGTCATCAAGTGGCTCAAGACTTGAAGGTAGGCTCCAAAACGACCGTATCAGCCGCTGACTTTAGCGATATCGACCCTTGCTCGCTGGCGTCCATGAGTGGCGGCATCCAACGAGCCTTCACGCCCGCGCACGTATTTTCCCCCACTGCGCGCGCATTTCGACGGAACGACAGGCGCTTGCGCATCGGTACGGAGGCGGTGACGTGGATGCGCTTGGAGTTTGAGTGAGTTCGATCCCATTTCATGCGCGCCACACTCTGTTGTGTTGCAGGCTTTTTGTCTGGTGATTTTGGTGTCCACCCGGTGGTCACCCTTGTTCGCGGGTTGATCACGATGCTGAGCGCTCACAACGTGACCGTCATATGCTACTCCCTATCCGACCAGGGATCTTGGTGGCGTGACAACATCACGAGTGCAGTGACAGTGAGGTTCGCTACGCGTGGCAGCAGTTGTCATTCATTCCGTGTTCCTTCATCGTAGTGCCCTGGGTGCCTTCGCACAGATCGTTGACGTACATGGATGTGGCGGACGCAGCGAGAGTTGTCGCCGCAGATCATTTAGACATTGCCATTGACTTGAATGGCCTCACAGAAGGAAGTGGATTGAACGTTCTCGCCGCGCGCGTGGCCCCCGTGCAAGGCACCTTTCTGGGCTACGTGGCCCCACTCAATGTTCCGTATGTGGACTTTATTATCAGCGACGCCATAGTAACTCCGCCAGAACAGGCTTCATGTCTCACAGAGAAACTTGTACGTATATGAATGGGGCTCATGATGCTTGCCGAATACGAATCGTTTGACAGAACTTTGGCAACACATATGGCTCCCCAATGCCAGGTCCTGATGCCCCGGTCATTCATGCTGAATGACTACAAGCAACTCCACACAGCGGTTCTGTGGCACAATCACCGTGCCATTCAGCAGCAATTGAGGCGGTGTACCACTCACGCATTGGACAGTCGTGGCGTTGCATCACGTCAATGCCCTCCCCCGCGCCAACCAGTGTTGCCGCCTGCTTGGTTGTCCACTTCTCGGTTGCATCCCGCCTCTTTGGTCCGTGAAACCGACGCGCTGGGATTCACGTTTCGTCACAACGTCGGACCCAACCAACGCTTGGGGGGTCATGTGACCCACCCAGTAGAACTTCCATATGATGGCTTCATCTTTGCGTGCTTTGGCAACTACCAGAAGCTTGACCCTGAAACATTTGGGATGTGGATGCGCGTTCTTTCCCGTGTGCCGGGCTCCGTTTTGTGGATGTTGGTGCATCACGGCCACGAGGTGCGTACCAGTGCCTTGGTCGCGTTGCGATAAACCTGTACCTCACTCGACCGGGGAAGCAGGTAGCTCAGTTGCGTCTTCGCGAAAGCACCCTCCAGTACGGAGTTCATCCTAACCGCATCATATTCACTGACAAGGTGGGGCGTGCCACGCGCGTTGGATTGACTGTATGTGCCACTCGTCTCATGAGATGCGCGCCATGAACCAAAAAGGTGGCCTGGATTGCCCACACGGCGACCAAAGCCGTCGCAGATCTTGTGCTTGACACTCGTGTCAAGAATGGTCACACCAGCTCAGCAGATGCTTTGTGGGCAGGTGCGTGCTGCTTGTTGTTTTTGCCTTGCCTTGCAGAAGCAGTAACTGGACTGTGTTCTTTCATTCAGGTGTCCCAGTGCTGACACTACGTGGGCTGCGCATGGGTTCACGTGTGACGTCGTCACTACTTCATGCCGCCGGAGCTGATGAGTCAGAGGTTTGGTCTATGCGAGACTACGAGGACACGTACGCCTACAACGACGTTGTGCTAGCTGTCATCGCCGTTGTTAACCAGCTTCACCCGCACTGTTATTCTGTGCACAGGGCTGTGCGTCTTGCTTCATCCCCGGGAGTGTTGCGATCCCTTCGTTCACAGCTTGAACGCCAACGTGTATCGTGTTCGTTGTTTGACACTGTTGCGTGGACGGCGAACTTTACGCGTCAGATGCGCGCTTTGTTTGATGCCTGTGCGACGCAGCCCAGTGGAGCAGTGCCGCCTGGGCACCGAAGATGTGAAAGCATGCACATCGTCAGCAGTTCAGCATGATGGCAGGCAACAGTGGTTCCGTCATGTTTGTGGGCAACTCCGCAACCTGATAGTTCCGGACAAGATGTTGGTTTCGAATCGCGACAGTGACTCATGCAAACTATTCATGGCAGAAAATGTTCTGCACCCAACCACACTGTGCACTGCCCCTTGCAACAGCACAGCCAACGCTTCCCATCAAAATGCTGCGAACCCACGACACATCTGCGTTTCTGGTGTTGTTGTTGGTGGTGCGTCATTCATTTGAAATCATAACGAACAAACCCATCGTCACCGTCCTCGTCCATGTCATCGGGTATCGTGGCACTGCGTACACCGACAACATCAGTTAGGGTCTTTTCCGCCCAATCCATGAGCTCTGTGGCTCGTTCGTGGCCGAACACTTCCTCTGCCCAGTATCGAGACGAAGGCTTGATCAGTGATCCGTTGTGCACAAGAGCGCGCAGCCACTCTTCGGCCAAGTCAGTGCTCCGCATCTCGGGCTCGCACTTGCCGAAGAGGCGCAACGCGAACAAGAGAGTGAACGCGTTCGATCGACATTGCTCTCGCTGTGACTGCTCCAAGATGGAAATGCCATCCGCGAGGCGCACAGGGTTCGCATTGGAGCACGCTTGCAAGACGTAGTTCACGATTCGGGGGGTCAGGCGTTGATTGTGCTTGCGTGCGATCTCCACCAATGCAAATGCATCATCCACACACGGAGGCTGCGCTGATGCACACGCTGAAAGGGCAACCCCCCAAGTCACAAGGTTTGGTACTGCTCGGGGGTACACTGGCTTGCCATTAGGGTGTGTGGACACCATGTCACGAACGAGCTTCATTACGGATGGAACATGCGGACCACCGTTATCAGGGGAACGTGTGCTCACGGCCCGGATGATGTAGTTGAAAGTCTGCGTGTCGGGATCAATGTTGGAGTACACACGCTCTCCCGTCGAACGCGTGACTCGAAACATCTCCTCAAACACGGAAATGGCGGTCTTTGCATCCGAGCCCTTGCCTGGCGGAGTGCAGCAGCAACTCAACAAGGAGTTGAACGTGACCGTGTCTGGCTGCACTTGATCGGCTCGCATGCGTTTGAACAACTGCAGTGCCGTCTTTAGCTCCGAAGGTTTGACCTTGGCACAGCAGTTCAGCAGGGAGTTGTATGTGATCGTGTCTGGCTTGGCGTTGGGATAGCGCGGATTTCCCACAGGATCCACACGTTTCATTTCTCTAAACACAAGAGAAGCTTGTCCCAGATCTGGTCCAGTTCTTGCTCGGGCACACGCTGCAAGGAGGTTGTTGAAAGTGAATCTGAGGTGTTGAGAAGCAAACGGATGACGTGAGGTTCGGCGAGATGCAGTGGTAACGCAACCTGGCGAATAATACGAACGTATCAGGCAAATCACCAGCTTTGGGTGTTCCATCAGCATTGAACTTCAACGTCTCGTGAAACAACTCCACCGCAGCATCCAGATCTGCCCCACCCACAGCCCTTGAAGCCGCCACGATCATGGAGTTGTAGGAAATCAGGTTGGGCTTCACCCCGTACTCGCGAACGGCTCGGTCGAACACGGCTTTCGCCTGACGAAAGTCAACACTGTTCTTGTTGGTTTCGTCGTTTGGCAAGCGACGCTTCACGATGATAAACAGCAAGGAGTTGAACAACTCCGTATCCGTCAGTTCCACGTCAGGGAACAGCCTGTTCCCTTCCTCGTCCACTTCAGACATCATTTCGTAGAGTTCGATGCAGGCATTCACGTCGGCAATCGTCGGGCCCCTTTTGCGTAAAACCATGGCAGCAAACAGAGCACTCAGTGCCAAATTGTCTGGAGCGGCGTCAGGGAATTTCAACCTCCCAGCTTCATCCCGCATGACTGAGTACTTGAACGCTTTCAAGGCGTGATCAGGCTTCGGTTGCTTGCTGCTCACCACCCGACACACTCGTGTGACCAACGCGACAGAACGATTGACAACCACGACCACACTTCACACTGGCCCACTCACGTACCTGCGCAAACACACTTGCACCAGCGCAGTGATTGCCTCTGTCGTGAGTGGTGCGTCAGGGTACTGAGGCTCCCCAGTGTCAGGGTTCACCTTCAGCATCTCCTCGAACACTTGAAACGCGATGTCGACACGAGGGCGAGTCACGTGTGCAAGCTTGGCAAGGACTGCAACAAATAAACTGGATGTGGGCTCGCCTCCAAGATGTTGGATGGCCCGTAGAGTCTTGCGGACGGTTTTAGGCATCGGCAGTGGTTGCCGAAGCAGCTCGTGGCGGTAGAACTTGTACAGCTCTGGAGCAAGCATGCCATCCTGGTTGCTCAAGTCCTTTGCACTGTGAACCAAACCTGCCGGTGTAGTGAACTCCTCGTCGTCGTCTGAAGAAAGGGCAGACGCCACCGGCGCACCAGCAAGCGAACCCGGGCTCCGGGACATGGCTGGTGTCCATGTGTGCACGGGTCGGCGGTGGCTTGAAGAAGCACCACAACCCGACCAGACTTGGAGCGGCGCTACGTGTGATGATGCACATCCGCAGGTACGGGCATGGGCACGGCTGCTGGACGACCGGAGAGCACTGTGGACGGCCCGTGTTCCCGGCGTCGGCAAGGCGCTAAGCGACTGCCGCAATGTGGCACGCTGAGACGCCCGGGCCACAGGGCGCAGCATTGGAGCAACCTTTGGGCCTATCAACCTCAACAGATCACTACAAATCTACGCGCTGGCGCTGTGGAGAGAAGGAACGTGTGCATCCGCCGGCAGGTGACGCTCGAGGTGGTCGCGATGACACTGCCGGCACCTCGATGCGCGCAGCAGCATCTGACGTATTTTGGAGTGACTTTTCTCAGCGACCGTTTGTGCTATGTTTGCAACCACAACAACTACGAAATGGGATGTGACACCTGTGTCCGTACTGCTATCTGCCTGTGGACCACATCTGCAGCGAAGTGAAGATGGATTCGAAAGCGTTCATGTCCGCACTGGAGGATGTCACACTCCATATGCCACGTGGGTTGCAGAATGGATGCTCGTTTCAGGTACGGTGGCTTTCCCCCCTTTCCTTGTCGCCTGTCTCACACTATTTCTTGCAGCCAACTCCCTCTGGCCTTGGAGCGGAAGTGAAGCATATCTCGCCCAACAGCTTTGTCGCTGAAGCGTACGTGGTTGCTGTGTACTTCATAGATGCACGGATGCTCTGCGCGGAAACCCTTGTGTTTGACGTCGGTGTTTTATGTGTGTTGCAGCGCCATGGTGGGAGCGGGAGACACAGTGGTTGCCGTGAATGGTGTCGATGTAATTGGCTCCCCCTTCGAGACTGTGAGCCGTTTGCTGACGAACGACCACCCTTGTTCAGTCACGTTCCGCCCCCTTCGAGCACTTCACAAGCTGCAATCTCAAGCAGCCCAGGTGTGCCCTGTGCTGGTTGCGTTGTTGTCCATGCGCTGGTACCTGCCTTCGGCGGAACTGACGCTCTGTGTCGCTGTGGCGTCAGTCATCCTTGACTGTGGACGGACCCACGTTTGCTGGATTGCTTCGAGTGAGGGCTCAGCGTGGAGTTCCGCGTATGCGACCTTGGTTGCTGAGGTAGGATCGCCAAATGTCAGCCGCGAGCCCCACCTGCTCGCGCCGACCGTTCTGTTCTTTCTTTGGCAGGTACTTTGTTCTTGCACAGCACGAAGGGGAGTGGAAGCTGGGTCGATTCCACAGCAAGGCTGAATTCGTGAAGAAAGGGTTCGCTGCTGGACGGACGCTGCCCCTCAGCATTGTACTCCACGTGGACGAGGTCACGAACGGCACAAAGGACGCAACCCGTTTCAACGTGATTTGCATGACCACGAGCAACGGCGGTGCCAAGCTGTACAAGTTTCAGGTACGCAATTCGCAGCCACACACGCACAATCACACACCACACACATAGCACACTGCTGCGGGAGTGTTCAGCCTTGACATCTCAATGCTTTGGGGTGCCTCCAGGCCTCGTCCCCGTTCGAGTGCCGCGCCTGGAGCAGCCGTATTGCTGACTTGATCGGGCAACTTGGTCGCTCAGACGCGGTCCAGGCTGCCCAAGCGGCTGTGAGTGAGTTGGAGGAGCGGCGTGTTCCAGCCACCCCTCCGCCTGCGGTGACCGTTGACGCCAGCAGCGGCGACTTTGCACCAGAGGATCCATCCGAAGCCCTTGCAGTTGCTGCCCGGGTGGTGTCGCCACTGCGGCCGGATTCTTGTGACGAAGCCGATTCAAGCGACGAGGACAGCGAACCAAGCGATGTGGAGGACAGTGAGACCGAGGAAGAACAGGCAAAGTCCTTTGAAGCGACCAGGAAGCTGTTGGCATTGACCACTGCGGAGTGTGAGGTCAGCATGAAGGCTGCCACGGATGCCGCCATTGTTGCAGCGGCAACCACAGCCGCCTTGCAGCACATCCCACTCGCTGACGCTGCAGCTGCTGCTCCAACTGCTGCACCGGCGCAATCCCAGTGTGTCTTGACGGACGGTTTGATTGACGCCATTTCCCGCGACGCAGACGATGCTGTGGCCCGAGCAATGGCTGTGGCGGGCACTGCACTTGGTTGCGGCAGTAGCGATGGTGTCCACGCAGAAGAATGCACATCTGAAGCTACCGAAGTGAGTGAGGAACTTGTAAGCGAGGAGGAGAATGCCGCACCGAACGTGTCTGAACTCAGTGCTGTGGACGAAGTGGAGGTGGAGGTTGACACGTCAACAGAAGCGGAGGCACCCGTTGATATCAGCGTGCCACAGTCACCTGGGCAAAACACGTCCACTGACGACCTTTCGGCAAGTTTGGAAGACACTCTCGCCATTGAGGAGACAGTGTCTCACAACAGTCCACCACGCACTCCGACTTCGCCACATGCTGCGCCTCAGACTCCCAGTTCTCCTCCTGCGGCCGGCCCCGACACACCCACGCACCTGGCAGCGCTGATGCAGCGCAGTTTGGCCTCCCCTGAAGCGGGACTCGTGCACCGAGTTGTGTATGGACTGAAGGGTGAGGCACGGATCATTGCGTCTCCGCTTGTGCAGCGCCTCATGAAGGACAAGCAGGAAGCCATGACGCCGCAGTTGTTGCGGGCCTTGGCTGAGGCGAACAACTTCAGTGACGACGAAAGCGATGCCGACACGCCAGCACAGGCGCGGTATACACCATTCCGAGCACCAAGCTCGGCACAAAGTGGTGCTGAAACGCTTCCATCTCCAGTTGTCAGGACGCTTGACGTTGTGTTGAAGGGAGTTTGTGTTTCAAAAGGTGGCGACAGCAAGGAAGAAGGGGACTTCATTCTGGGGATCAAAATTGTCGACAGGGGACCTCGTGTGAAAGTGTCCGCAGTCCATTCCGCCCGACTGGGAGGTACGTGGCGCTGCATTGCTTGAGGAATTGATATGAGCAGCCTCACGATGTGCGCTTTGTTGCAGGCGCCTCGGCGACACGGAATTCCTGGATCTATGATTCCAAAGCAGGCATCAGCAGGTCAAGAGCTTCATCGAGTTACTCACCACGGTGTCTGAGTTTTTCCTCTCCATCTTATAGCCCACCAGAAGATGATGTTGCCATCGGTGACACAATCGTTGCGGTGCATGACATTCCTGTGGAAGGGCTGACGGCGGAGGTGCGTGACTAAAGTGTCGGGTTCAAATGACGAGTTGTACCTCACGTGGCCAAACGTTCCACAGGAGGTCGCAGCGATGATCAAGTCCCATTCCCTCCGTGATGGCATCCATCTCACTGTATGCCGTCGCTCGCCTGGCTCTCGTCGCATGACAGCACCGTCGCCCGAAGCCAGGAGGACCACACAGTCGGCAACTACCCCATCCTCGCGCAGCCACATCCCCGTGTTGCGCACCCGGTTGGAGTCGAACAACGGAGCCACGCCCAAAGCACACAAGAAACTTCTGGGAGAATCTACCGAACGCAGCACAAGCAATGTAGTTCTACAACGGTTGAATGCTTGAATGGTGGTCATGTAGGGTTGTTCAGACACGCAAGAAGGTAACACACTTTTTCGTTAAAGCCTATCGCGCGGGGACATCCAAAGCTGCTGTCGAAAGGTCAACTATTTCTGGAAACGTGTAACGCGTTCGCAGCTTCTTTTGGGCGCGCATCAACATCCTCATTAGCATGGGCAGTCTTGCTTCTGTTGGGTGCAAGCAGGTGTGAGGAGGTTACTTGCTAGCGTCAAGCAAACCGTCGCCATGGCTCACCTTGCGGGTGACCAGCAGCGACAAGGAGAGCGCTGTCGATGGCTTTTGCGGTTTCCCTGCGATGCTCCGTCCCCATCAGGTGTGCAAAAGGGCTACTTGCTGGCTCAGAAAAAGCTAGCAGTGCCATGGACTCCTCGAGTTTGGGGAGAAGCCGTGGCTGTGGGACCATGAGCACATGGCCAGGGCAAACAGCAGCAAAGGTGGGAGTGGTAGTCACACGAACCGGTGATGGAAACGTACATCTTTCTTCGCAAGTGGGCGCAGCTTCTCCACTCCAATGTTCAGTGCTGCGTCAATGTCGTCACCGCGGACTGCTTCAATGAATTGGAGCTGAAGCAGCGAGAACTGTAACCTGCAGCTTTCGTCGAGCAGCTGACAGCACGAGAAACCGGTGAGACACAGGCCCTTGCATTCACAACCGTATCAGCCTGGCTCGGTTCAACATACCTGGGGCGAAACACTATGAATTCGCTTCCACACAGCATCAATGTCTCCCTTCAATATGGCATTGTGTATGTATCTGCGGTGCTCAAGTGAGAGGAGCACCCCCGGATCTGTGTGGAGGAATGTCGTGAGCCCCTCGCCATTCAAGTCCAACAAGAACACAGCAGGCGCTACCTGCTCCAGTTTCCTCAACAAACGCAAGTACAGAGTCTTTGTCACCCTCGACAATGAAGTACTCCAGTAGAAGCTCATCAATGTATCTGTGTCAAACAAGAAATGTGAGGGATGCCAACTTGAACTTGCGGTCCGCCACCCACCGCTTCGGCACACGCTGATGCTGCAATCTCTCCTCCCAAGCGTCAAACTCTAGCCACACATGTTTCTCATCACGGCTTCTCTTGCTTCTCCCACGACGATCAGCGTGCCGACGTTCCATCTCGCGCCACACTTTGTGAGATGCCAACATCAACTTGCAGTTGTGCGACGCGTTTGATGAATACACATTCATCATATTCTTTTGGATCTGCTGCGATGCAAGGGCAAGCAACTGTGGGCAAGTGGCAGCTGCGTTGCAGGCGACCCTGGCTTTCGTACCATGTGCCGCACCTAGGCCTGCAGCGTAGTTTCCTGGCTTATGGTAGCCACTGCGTCCCAAGTAGGGCTTCGGTCGAGCTAGCACCGGGGTGTTGTGGACAGAAAGGAAAGTGGGGTTTGTGGCGTGTGCACGCACCGAGGTTGGCGGCGGTTGAGGAACGATGCCGGGGAAGCCACGTACAGCCAGGCCTCCCCCACCTCCAGGTGTGCGTTCACACATGAAGCGAGGTGCTCCGAAACCCCCTGGTGTGAAGGGCGCAGGAGCAAAGGTGGTCGCCCCTCGTGCAGCCAGGCCGCCAGCACCGAAGCCTCGCGGCGCGAGGCCTCCCCCTGGAAAAGCCAACCCTCCAGGTGCTCCAAAGCCGCGCGGCGCCAGACCTCCACCTCCTGGGAAAGGTGGGCCTCCAGGTGCTCCGAAACCACGTGGGGCTCGACCTCCACCTGGTACGAGTGGACCCCCAGGTGCGCCAAAGCCACGTGGTGCCAGCAAGACTGCACCCAAGCCCGGGTCTGCCACCAAACCTCGCGGTGCTAGACCCCCTGGCAAGAGTGGACCACCTGGTGTCCCGAAGCCTCACGGTGCCCGACTTCCACCTGGTAAGAGTGGACCACCTGGTGCTCCCAAACCTCGCGGTGCTAGACCTCCACCTGGCAAGAGTGGACCTTCTGGAGCTCCCAAACCTCGAGGCGCCCGACCTCCACCTGGCAAGAGTGGACCTCCTGGAGCTCCCAAACCTCGCGGTGCTAGACCCCCACCTGGCAAGACGGCACCCAAGCCCGTGTCGACCCCCAAACCTCGAGGCGCTCGACCTCCACCTGGTAAGAGTGGACCGCCTGGTGCCCCCAAACCTCGCGGTGCTAGACCCCCACCCGGCAAGAGTGGACCACCTGGTGCCCCGAAGCCTCGCGGCGCCCGACCTCCACCTGGCAAGAGTGGGCCTCCTGGAGCTCCCAAACCTCGCGGTGCCAGGCCTCCTGCTGGCAAGACGGCACCCAAGCCCGTGTCTACCCCCAAACCTCGAGGCGCTCGACCCCCTGG
>Ga0213833_1001317_pt1 | contig 18118 bp, 22 predicted proteins | sample SWATP21_FD_160575 | JGI IMG/M metagenome (GOLD analysis project Ga0213833, IMG submission 160575) | Coastal seawater microbial communities from Marineland, Florida, United States - SWA TP2 #1 | ecosystem: Environmental > Aquatic > Marine > Coastal | place: USA: Florida | collected 2016-08-14
TTGGCGTCACAGGTGTCCTTCATTGGCATTCGGGATCCGGGCAAGCACATGGGTGTGATACACACACTGCCTGCCTCCGCGGACGACACCGTCAGAATTCTTGCCATCGACAGCAACGAGGGCATGGTGGCTCACGCCCCGCCCCTCACGCGGGTGGACTTGAAGCGTGACGACTGGGGTGAAGTGGTTGCGGAACAAAAAGATGCCAACCCGGACCCTGTGGATGGATGGATGTGCGTTGTGTTTTCAAGTGTTGTGCCAAGCTGCCCGCGCCTGTTGATGCGCGCTCTCTCACACGTGTTTGGTTTTGCCTTCTTCCTGTGTTGCCGTGCCCACAGCGACATTGCACGCACCGTTACGTCACCGTGGTGTGCCCCTCATGTCATTGTGCGAATGGGTGGACAAGTGGACGCGGCTGTGGGGTTTAGCAAGGCCCAAGCGGCCATTCGCGAGTTCGAGACCAAGTACGGACGTCCATGGCAAAGCATGCGTGGCTCACAGCGTGCCGCTTGTCTGAATGCTGCCCGTGACGGCATCCGCGATGTGTATCGGGAAGCATGGAACCAGCCTTACGTGCGGTACGTCTGTTCCACCCCACACATGCCACCTTCCCCTCGTTGCCTGTGTTGGCACGTTCGCGCGCACGCCACTCACACACCCACCCACATGCCTTGCTTGGTGTTGTTTGTCCCGGGGTGTGTGCGCCCGTGTGGTGCTTGCGTGTGTGACGCGTGTGTGACGTGGTGGTTTCGGACTTGACCGTTGCCGCGGCGGCAGGGACGTGCTGTCCCACTGCTCTCACCTCATGGCCATCGGCGACGCGGACATCGAGGCGGGCATCACCGTCAACCCGCTGCCACGCCAAGGCGCCGACGGGTTCCTCGTGCAGCCGGACCAGCGATCTGGGCACCTTCCTCGCACGCGCCAGCACACCGCGATGCTCGGCGCCACGTCGTCGAATACGGGCAAGACCAGGTTGCTGCGCCGGCTTGCGAAGGAGGTGTTTGTGGAGTACCAGCGCCAGTTGTGGGACCCTGACCCAGGCACGTTGTGTGTGTGTGTGTGTGTGTGTGTGTGTGTGTGTGTGTGTGCTGGCTGGTGGGGGTTCTCCTTCCTGTGTGGTTTTGCCTACGACTGCGCGGTGCATGTGCTCCCGCAGCCCCAAGCTGTCTGTCGCTCACACAGGCTCGAGCTGTTGTGTGGTGTTACATGGCCTCGTTCACTCAGATTTGGGAGCAAGCGATGATGCGAGTGGCAGCGTCGGCATGGCCTCCGCAGCTGGGGTTGGCAGCGAGCAGTGGCACTTCCATCGCTGGGGCGGAGTTGGCTTGTTTGTTCTGGACACAGTGGTGCGTCGCCTCTCCCCGCCGCCAATACGCATCCGTGACGGCCACACAACCAAATCATTTCGCTGCTCTCATCTGGCCATGTGTGTGTTTGTGAGTGTGTGTGTGTGTGTGTGTGTGTGTGTGTGTGTGTGTGTGTGTGTGTGTGTGTGTGTGTGTGTGTGTGTGTGTGTGTGTGTGCGGGTGTGGCTGGATGGGTGTTGCTGCCTTCGATGCACAGACGAGCAAACACGACATGTCGGGCTCCATGGGGTGGCGTTCACCCCTTACACCGTCTCAGTGGGCGTCACTGGAACGTGTGACACAAGACATCACGTTGCGCACCTTGTGCCTTGCTGGCAGCTTTGCACCGGTCACCTACGTCCCACATGAGTTCCGTCGTCGTGTACGTATCAAATGCTCCTGTTGTGTGTGTTGTGTGTGTTGTGTGTGTGTGTGTGTGTATGTGTGTGTGTGTGTGTGTTCGCACCACCGTGCGCAGGATGGGTGGTAGGAAGGTCGGTGGTTGCTCATGCGCTGTGCTTGTTTGTCCCTTGCAGCCCACAGACACAAGTCTTGAAGATCGCCTGTGGTGTGACCAAGGATGGGCGGCTTTTCCTGATCAAACCGAACGACTGCTCCGCCTTCTGTGGCGGTTCCAAGCCGTGTCTGCCGGCAGGTACGTGTGTGTTCTCTTCTTGTTGATGTTGCGATGCGTTGTCCCTCCCCAATGGAACCAAACCACCGACTCAGCTGTGTGTTGCCGGCACCTGACAGGGAGGTTGTGTTGATTGGAGGTGGCACCCAGTGCGGCCTGAACACACTACTGCACGCCTCCGGCCTGGCGAGTGGTCGTCGGTTTGGCATGCGGCAGATTGCGTTGGGGCCGCTGGTCGGAGTTCCTAGGCGCTTGATGCTGCCCTCTTCTGGGCGCATCGCTTGGGACCAGGACGATTTCTACCTTGGAGCGAAGGGAACAGGTGCGGCGGTGGTATGGTTGGTTTTGGGCGCGGTGGGGTGTGCATTGGTGGTGTTGTTGCGTTGCGTGTGTTGGTGCACGTTGTGCTGCACTCGCTTGTGCTGTGGCCGTGTTGTGTTGTGCTGTTCTTGTATCCATCCACGCGTTTGCGAGGAGCTCAAGGTGTGTGTACGGGTGCTTTGTTTGTTTGTTTGTTTGTTTGTTGTCTTTCTTGCCTGTTTTGTTCAGCGACTCGTGTGGGGTTGAAGAATCCCTTGGTCCCAGCGAACCCAGCCTTGGCCTCCATCATGAACGGCTCGATTGGCGCCACCACCGGCCTCCACGGGGAGGACAGGGTGGTGACCAAGTGGGGTGACATGGACGTCACACGCCCATCACTGTTCATGGTCCACAAAACCGTCCTTCCCAAGCGTTGTGTCGGCGTGGTGTTGTTGCGGTGTGCGTCGGCCGTGCGCGCTGACGCTACCCGCGAAGACGCGGCCAAGCGGGCCATTCGTGAACGTGAATGTGGGCGTGAGCGGGCCGAGGGCCTGACCGAAGGCGACTCCGGCGCGTCGGCAGCTGGTGACAGCGCGGCAGGTGCTGGCGAAGGGAAGGAAACGCAGCCAGGAAAGGTGTTCAACGGTACGTGAGGCGCGGTGTTGGTGCACCAGGCCTCGCCACATGCCTAGCTCGCCACATGCCTAGCTCACTCGTCTTTTTTGTTTTTTGTTGTTGTGTGCTTGGTTGTCCTGCTTGCAGACGAAGACCTTGCTGGCGTCAACAACCCGGACGAGTTGCTTCCAGACACCCTATCGTCTGCCTACCTCGCGAAGGTCAGCCCTGATCTACCAGGAGTTCTCCGTACCGCGTTTTCGTTCAAGCCACCCTATGCATCCCAGGTATGTGCCTGGCACGGTGGGTGCATTGGGTCATCAAACTCACACGCTCACATGTGTGTGTGTGTGTGTGTGTGTGTGTGTGTGTGTGTGTGTGTGTTGTGTTGTGGTGTTGCAGCCGCTGCCTGGCACCGAGTCTAGTAGTGGCGATGGAGCGGCACAAGCGTCTGTTTCCGTTGCAGAGGTCCTGCGTGACCACGGATTCAACGAAGCGTTGGATGCCACGCTGAAAGAGTTTGGCGGTGGAACAGAAGCGATTGCACACAACGAAGTGTCGACGGCCGTGTTTTGGCTTTTTGATGTGGTGCGACCTAACGCGCGCAGTGTGCTGACTCCACACTCCACCCACACAACAGTGCCAAAGCTAACCACGTGGTGATTGTTCTTTCTCCTTTGGAAACAGGCACTGGCCCCCGCTGCTCGATTCCTGCTGAAACGGCCACTCCCGCTCATGGTGCAGCGGGTGACGGACGACTATGTGTCTGGACTGGTGGAGGCCGGCGGCGCGGACGCCAGTCAAAGGAAAGGCGAGGCGCTGCTACAGCGCAATGACGTTGCTGCCATCGTGCGAGCAACACTGGTATTAGCCATGCAGGCCTTCTCGGCTGTCAAACAGCGTGCGTGAGTGCAGGCGAGACGGACGGGCCGCTCACATCAAACAGTCGTCATCGCAGTCATCTTCAAAAGCTGGTGTCACCCACAGTCACCCACAGGTTCCAAAACAATAGTGCCTATTGTAAGTGCACAAAACCACGGAACCGCCACATGCCATGCATCCGCTGCGGAAGGCATATTGAGACGGGGCAAACAACTCCCGCAACACGGGCACCGCACACACATGGCACGCCGCGCGTACCCCTGTAAAACTCAGCGTGAACGAGGACATGATCTTGCTCCCACGGATCGACACCCAGCACGCCGCTACCACCGTCTACATCCTCGGCCGGCGACGCCGCCTCGATCGCACTGCCGCGGGACACAGCGGGTGCCACGGCGCGCGCCACTCGCTCCGAACTGGCGTCAGTGCCGCCACCGGTGCTGCTCCCAACAGGCTGTGGGAACGTCGCGCGCCGCTTCATCGTACCCGCAGCCGCGTCAGCTCCCATAGGGGGTGCCGTTGTTGCACGCTCCTCTCCATCCTCGCTGTCTCGCTGGCTCCGAAGAAACGTCGCGGCGCGGGCACCCGTTCCCGCAGCGGGACTTCCGGCTGTCGATGACACAGACGCCGACGGCGACGGCACGGTGGTCACAAGCTCAGCGACAGCACTGGCAGCGGCCTCACCCGGCGCAAGCATGCTATGTGTCCATGTACAGTACGCACAGTGGGCGCACACAGCGTGCTGTGTGTGAAGTGGGAAGAAGTACGCGGACGAGTCCAACTTGATGTCAGAATTTATTGGGTAACCTTAGTCCGAAATCGGTCGTACACTTTTTCGTACGCACCGTTATTTCCTCTGGTTTCACTCGATCTTGTGAGATCCAGTCGAAAGCAATTCGTACGGTTTTTCGTACGCAAATCACCGCCCACACCACCGCGGCGACTGCCTGAACATGGGCCCTGGCAGGCTGCATGCGGAGTGTAGCACGCTGCCAGAGTCACTTGAAGCGCCATGGCACCCTCTGCTTGCATCAACGGTGCCAGGGTGTCGCTTTTGGAGCGATCGAAAGTGTGCGAAAATTTGTTGTTTTTTGGCATTGGCACAGCGTGGTGATCCATTGGTAGGTGGGCCCGCTGCGGTGCTACACGTCGTTGCGCTGCATCCCATGGTCATCTTGCGCATCCCTTCTATCTCCGGCACGTGCTGCCGCACCGTGTGCATCAGCGCCAGCGACGGCGGGGTTGTGCCACCGTTGCCAGCAATCGCCCTTCATGCAAAGGGGCATCAGGCACGCGTTGCAGGTGTAAGAAGTGCGACAGCCGGTGCGGCGCCGCTTCGCTGGTCGGCCGTCCGCAGCAGGTACAACAACAGTGCCGGAGCACTTGGCACACCATCGCGACGTGCCTGCTTTCACTGCAGTGTGCTGCACAACGCGGCAGTGGCGAAACTCTCGGCCCTCTTCCGTGGTCAACAGTCGTCTCTTGACCATCCGGGTACCCTTGGTGCCGGGGTTGTCGGCCAGCACCTGCTTCAATTCTGCCATGACAATGGTGATGCGGCTGTGCTGCGATAGCATCGCCTCACCAGCAGTACTATGCTGCACTGGAGGGGTGCCTGGCGGCGTGGGCCTTGGCGGGTCGCCCCGCACGGGTGGTCGCCTGCCTCTTGCCGTGATGAGTTCGGCGCCGGCAGCAATGAGATAGACGCGCATGGACTCGATGCGACGCATGCGGTGCTTGTACACGTGAACTGGAACGGTGCCCAAGTGCTCGTAGCACAAGCTGGCTCGGTAGATACGACTCGAGTTGTACACCATGTGCTGCAGGTACGAGGCCATGAGAGCACCACCAAAGTTCTTCCACGCTCCACACCGCGACGGCTTGGTGTAAGTCTGACCACGGTCCTTGGCGTCAACCGCACCCATCAGGATGTTGTACAGCACTGTCCAGGCGTGCCATATCTGCTGCACGGGCGGGAGCGGGGCACCTTCCAGCACGTGACGCCGCACAGCCCACCAAAGGGTATGGTGTGACTCAAGGAGGAACCCTTCCTCAGGGCGGAGGTATGGCGGACAAGTGGCTGGCGAGCCTGCAAACAGCCAGCGAACGAGCGGGTTCATGACGGTCTCCATGACTGCCACATGCCGTTCCACAGCAGCCCGGTCCGTGAGCACCAGCACCTTGTACAGAATGCCGTTGGAATCGCCGCGTGGCACTGTCGCCGGTACGTATAGGCACGCCGGCGCTTCGAACGTGGCAAGCTGGTGAAGCAACTGAATGCGATGGGCGCGCTGCGGCACAAAATGCTGGAAGTCGGCGTCACCCCACGTGCAGACAACCCAGTCCGAGTTGCCTTGCCTGCGTAGCAAACTGGCACGTGCCTCCATGTACTTGCGCAAGACGTCGGCCCCCATGATTGTCTTGAACTCGGCAGGAATGAAGTCGCGGCGGCTGAGTCCTGATGTTGGTGCCCACGACTCCGCACGTCGCAGTCGCACAATGCCGTCGGCGGATGCTGCCACAATGGGATGCGCCTTGTTCTCCGCTAGGCCAACATCCCAGTACCCTCCGATACGCTGGTCTTGCAGAAGCCACTTGACGATGTTGTCCTCGTTCAGACTGCCTGTTCGTGTGTACCATGTCCCGGCGTGTCGACCAAACCATGAGCGGCACAGGCGCTCCACCAACCTGACAACCTCTGCGCTCCGCAGGTCCACGCTGTCCATCGCCAGGAAGCGGCGCGCGAAGCTGCCAACGCTGCAAGCCGCTGTTCCCGTCACGTGTCCCATCCGCATCATGAACCACTCCTTGCACCGCTGCCCCGCCGTCAGGAACCTCACTCGCCGACCCAACTCCCTGGTGACGCGCAGCTGTGAAGCTGGTGCCTCTACCGAGACGTCATCGTCGACTTCAGCGTCGCGCGACGGCATCACGCCGCCATTGTCGCCCATGTCGTCGTTGATCACCTCGCTCCCAAACGTGCAGGGGTGAGCGGAACCGGAGGCGCTGTTACCATCACCATCACCATCACCATCGCTATCGCTATCGTCGTCACCACCGCAAGGACCATCACGCGTGCGAGAGTGTGCACCCGCGCCAGCGCCCGCGCCCGCGCCCGCGCCCGCGCCCGCGCCCGCGCCAGCGCCAGCGCCAGCGCCAGCGCCAGCGCCAGCGCCAGCGCCAGCGCCAGCGCCAGAGCCAGCGCCAGAGCCAGCGCCAGAGCCAGAGCCAGAGCCAGCGCCAGAGCCAGCGCCAGAGCCAGCACCAGCGCCAGCGCCAGCGCCAGCGCCAGCGCCAGAGCCAGAGCCAGCGCCAGAGCCAGCACCCGTGCCCGCACCCGAGCCCGCACCCGTGCCAACTGCGCCCGGGGGGTTCGCACCAGTGACGCCCGACACGCCGCCTTCCACTGGTGCCACCGGCTCATACGACGCCACATGTACGTCCTGCATTGCGCAGAGGTGTTGGCGGCACTCGACTGCCATGGTCTCGCACACGGTGACCAAATGGAGCCTCTGGTCGTCCGACATGGTGCTCAACACCGCCTCAGCGGCCTGTGCGGCCTGTGCAGCACGCTCGTTGGGAGGGTTGCTGGGCTCTGGGCCAGCTGGCACATCTGCTGCACGTCCTGTCGCAGCTGTGCTCGGGGTGCGCGAGGCAATTCGAGTGCTGCGCCTTGGCGTGTCTTCAACACGTGGCAACCCAGCGTGGCCGTCGCTCAGGCCGTTGTCTGCATGGCCAGCATCGTCACCTTCGTCACCAGAAGAAGCCTCGTCGGAAGCAGCACCAGCCCCGCCGTGGATGTCCCCATCTCGGCGCGCACGCCTGGCCGCCTGTCGGGCTTGGTATGTGGCAATTGCATCACCCATCGACGCAGGTGCATGGCAGCCGCGGAAGGTCGTATCTGCCGGCCACGCCAATGTGCGAGCGGCAAGCTTCTTGTCGATTGGCTTTGGCAGGTATACCATCGTCTGGGCGAGAACGGCCAGGTCCGGGTCGCGCAGGCTCACAAAGAAGCGCACAAGTTTGGAGGTGACATCGGGTATATCGGCACGCTTCTTTCCAGAGCGCGTTGTTCCCGAGAAGGGTTGTCGCACCGCACAGGCCACCAGGTTGACTGTTTGATGTGCACGGACAGTTGGGTGGCACACCATTTGCACTGCCTTGGCCTCTTTGCCCCAGCGGTCGCCCACCGGCATGAGGTGGACTTCCTGTCCCGCCGTGTCCACACCCGTCTGATTGCCTTCGTCATGCCTAATACCGTCAAAGGTGTACGGCACGATGGGGTGCACTCGGCTGTGATCCACAATGCCCACAACCTCAAAGCCACGGTTCACCACTGGCACACACACACATTCATCGAACACACACATACACACAACGTCCCCAACCGCATTCCCACCCGCGTGAGCCACGCTGACAAAATAGGCATCAAGCACACACGCGCACACAGACACACACACACGCGCGCACACACACACACACACATTCATCGAACACACACATACACACAACGTCCCCAACCGCATTCCCACCCGCGTGAGCCACGCTGACAAAATAGGCATCAAGCACACACGCGCACACAGACACACACACACGCGCGCGCGCGCACACACACACACACACACACACACACACACGCGCCGGCACGTACAGGTCGTGGCCCGTTTGAGTGTCATGTATCCACGATCCATCACGAGCAGCATGCCTTTTGGCTCAGCCAACCGCGAGAGCAATGCGTCCACACCCGTATCGACGTTCTCCAGGCGGTTACGTGCTCCTTGTGTGACCAAGCCGCGCTTGCGGACACCAAGCACGTAGTGGTCAGGAGTGGAGACGATGGCATCAGCTGTCCATCCTGTTCCGCCGTTGCTGAGCTTCAAACGGATGGGCGAGTCCTTGCCAGAGTACTTCCACTTCCAGTCGTCCAGCGATACAACCATATCGGGGACAAACACCAGCGAGCGCATGCGGGAGAAAATTTGGCTTTCCAACGTGTGGACGGCCTTGATCGCGACCTGACAACAACGACAGTGAGACATCAGGCGTCTGGCTGCTGTGCGTGTCACATCCACGCATTACAGTACTGTACTGTACCGAGGTCTGCATTGGCGTCGGGTCATACGGCATCACATGGAGGCACTTCTTGATGGCACGGAAGCGGCGCACTGGCATCAAAGCTGCTGAAAACGTCGAAACAAGCACCGCTGCCGCCGCCGGGTCGATGCCAGCCATGCGCCACATAAACAACCCCATCCACTCCATGAACTCTTCAGACGTCACCTCAGCGTACAAGGTCAGGTCAGCCAGTGTCCCATCTGCACGCTGGCGCTCCTTCAACATGCGTTCATTCAGCGGCTTCAGGATGTGGGCAAGGACGATGGGAGACATCACCGCGAACACACACTCAATCCGTTGTTTCAGGCCGTACCCACTGCGAGTCCGTGCCTGGTCCATTGATGCCCGAGACTGCGCCACAAATCGCTTCCCCAGTACCATGTCCACAAACTGGTGCTTGCTGAGCAGCATGCGGGGCGTGGTGTCAACATTTGACCATGATGTCGCCGATGGTGGCGTCGAACGCCGCCCCCTTCGAATCCTGTCGCCGAGAACCCCCCGCCCCCGCCCCCGCCCACGCCCACGCCCACGCCCACGTCCACGTCCACGTCCACGTCCACGTCCACGTCCACGTCCCCGATGTTGTCCTCCCTGTGCAGCAGGGCGAGATCCGCGTGCACTGGCCCTCTCAGAGCCCCTCCGCGCAGAACCACCTCTCGCGGCTGCGGACGCACGATCAGCGCCCGGCTGGGGCGCGCGTGGTGGGCGCGCCCCGACCGTAGCAGGCACCGGAGGATGAACCAGACCCCGACGTGCACGGCTTGTATTGGAAGCAACGGACGCCGCTAATCGCCTCGCTGCACTCTGTGCCTGGGCAGGTGATAGCAACCGGCCTGGCTGTGCAGCGATATCGGCAGCACGTGCGGGGGACGCACGTGCTTGCAGCAGTTCGGCAGACGCACTGCGCGCCCATGCCTCGTGTCCATTCTTGTTGTGGTTGTGACTGTGCTGCAAACCAAGCCGCTTACACGTAGAGCACCTGGGCTGGCGCATACTACAACGAACGTGCGCGTATTGCCTCCTAAAGCAAGGTGCGCACTGTGCTGGCACGGTCTGTGTGCAGGTTGTGCTGGTGCTGTGCAGCATGTTGGCGCCATTTGGCTGCCAAAACAAAAGGAATTTTTTTCCGTGCACATGACTGGTGGCGCGCACCTTTTTCGCCTGTTCTTCCACATGTTAAAACATCGCGTACACTATTTCGTACGCACATTTTGTGACGCAGAGTCGGTCCAATCAATAATCCCGGTGCGTACGCTTTTTCGTACGCCGTTTCGGACTAAGGGTAATTTCGATATGTGTCACGCACCGCACTGTTCCTCTGCTCGCTTCGGGACGTATGCCCTTCCACTTCTGCGACGTGTGCAGGAGAAACTTCCAAGGGAAGCCCCGAAACCACTTGTATGCCAAGTCGCATGTTGGGGTCGCTCGCGCATGGGTGAAGCGGGTTGAGGCGAAGGTGGCGGCGCTGCGGTTGTACTGCAAGCACCCGATCGACACGAACAGCACCCGGAGGCATCGTGACGCACACGCAACCTCGAGCTCTTCTGCCTCGTCTATCGAGGCATTCCTGCTTGCCAACAACCCAGATTCATTTTGGTGTTCCTTTTGTGACGTTGACATTCAACACAGACAGCGGTTTGCGTGGTACGTACGTGCTAGCGTTTGGACGCTGGAACGTCGAGACGCACACGCTCACTCGCTGTTCGCCAGCCACGAGTCGATCGCGCACCTTGCTTCTGACGAACACGGTGCGGTAGTTCGAAAATTCCTGCGCACAGCAATTGGTCCACGAGCATGTGGTGATCGCTTCACCGTGGACAAGTTCACCATCCCGGTGACAGCTTGGCAGCGAGTGCGTTTCGCTGCGGATTTGTGTGCCCGTGGGTACGTGTGTGGTGCATGCTGCCTTCGCTTCTGACCACAACGCTCAGTTTGCTTCGGCGTGTCGCAAGTTGGTTGATTCCTCGGCGAAGACGGGGCCGGCGCCTTCCACTCCCGCCTCAGCGCGTGCACCGCCGAAAGGGCCCGCCCAACCTCCGCGTGTCCGGACTGCTGACACGCGCACGCCTCCCGCACCACCCCCATTGGCTGTGCGGAAGCCGTTAAAGGCTCAAACAGTGCGTCGAACGGACAGTGTGTGTGGTGCGTATGTGTGTCCGTGTGTGTTTGCCAACGTAATGGAGGAACGGCGTGTATGTGCGTGTGTTGTGCGTGTGCTGCAGGTAACGTCTGCTGAGGGCATCGAGCAGAATCCCACAGGGAAGCACAACGGCCGGCGCGTGTGGGCGGGTGGAATTGTTCTCTACTCCACGCGCCAAGCACATCGGTGGCAACCCTGGGACATCGACATGCTGCTTCACACTCGCGGCGAGCAGTTCAACCCCCTCATCCACACCATGTGCCAAGAGCAGATGCGCAAACGTCCACACCCCGCCGCGGCCAGCAGGAGTGTTCCTCGTCCTGTTCCTCGTCCTGGTCCTGGTCCTGTTGTGAGTGGAAAGTCACCAGGTGCGTCCAGAAATCCCTTTGTTCCCGCGCCCGCGCCCGCCGCACTTCATGCGAAGGTGTCACGTGCTTCGTCATGCGCCACAAGCAAGCTTGGCGCAACACCGCCCGCGGACGCAGCATTAGCAGCCCACAAAGAGCGTCTTCGTGCAAGGATGCGAAGAAAACAACACGTGGGGATGTGACGGAAGAAAACAAAAGGAATTGTACCACTTGCGTGTTTGTTTGCGACCGACCACGACACACGCACTGCCCCACACCGCCATCCTCCACACCACAGCGCAACACACCACAGCACAAGCCCGCAACGTCACACACAACAGACAACGAGCGACACGTTCCACACCTGTGGGAACAAAACAAACGTTAATGCCATGCATCACATGGAAGGTTGCACGCAACCTTAGGGGTCCCCTCAACGCCGAGCGGCGCTTCCCAGTACATCCTCACGATTGTTCAGTTTGAAGACTGAAGGTTTGGTGGGATCATCACAGGGGGGACCACACTGCACAACACGGAGGGCGTGGACGTACCACAACAGCGAACTTCCAACTTGGGCCAAGGGCAGGTCAATACCGAACGCCTGCACAGCAAACAGCAAAGCAAACAGCACAGCAAACAAGAGGAGTCAGGTATTGATCGAACAGCACTGGATGAGCAACACAGCCGAAAGGCTGGCTCAGAATGAGTAGGAGAGATCTTTTATACGTCGTCACAACGATCAGAACAAAGACTTCATCACTGCCAGCACACTACATCCACACACACAGCATGCTCACCTTGGACGGTGGGTGAGGGAAAGGGGCGATGTGGGCGAATGTGGTGCCAGTGACGGCGACACACGGTTGGCTGTGATGAACATGTTAATTTCGTTATGTCACGACAACTGCCCCTCCTACAAAGCTCACACAACAAACACCCAGGGTTCGACCCCTCAGCCGCGCTTTTCTTTCGCTTCCAGCGCGTTAATCCGGGAATAAAACGCCATCAAGTCCACAAACGACCTCACAAGCATGTCTGCTGCAGCAATGAAGGGCAGGTACCTGGCATATGGCTCGAGGTGGCTCACCTGGGGGAAAACTGCGAAAGGGTGCACACCCAGCACCTTGGTGGACACGAACAATCCAACTAGGACGGTTGACCACATGGCAGTGAGCCAATCAAATCCGTTGTATCGCTTGTCCTCGTTGGTATGGAGAACGAAGCCCCCGCCAATGCGCACAGACACACAACTGCCGAGCAACATGAACTGCACCACAGAGGTGCTTCCGCCTTCCACAGTCCACGACAACGCCTGTGCCAGGCTTCCACTGGAGTCCACCGTGCACGATATTGCAGCAATGCACAACATAGCTGTACCACCCAGTGTGAAGCACCGAGGAAAGCCCACTTCGTGGATCATGCTGAAACACGTCGGAATGATGGTGAACGTTGTGAAACACGCCCCGTAGAAGAAAATGTTCTCGGCAGTGCCCTCTTCGACAACGTCAAAGCGAGCCGCGGCTGACAGGCCAGCGCTGAGCAAGATGTAGCCAGCCGACAGCAGGCTCGCACCACAGCCTCCGGGCTTTGGCTCAATCCAAGAGCCGATCAGGTTCTCCCGAGCAGCTTGCATCACGTATGTGACCACAAGCAGGACAATGTTGGCTACGACAAGGTATGGAGGCGTCTGGGTCACCAAACATCCAGCCGTAGCGGTCAAAGGAACAGCCATTGAATCAATGAAGTGGTCGTAGGCCGCCCCAAATCGAGAACAGAGGCCACGGCTCCGGGCCACGTCCCCATCCTGATTCATAGACGCACACATGTTCACACACACAACACAACACAACACAACACAATACAATGAGCTTGCTGAGAAGCTCCATGGTTCACGTCCAGGCTGACACGTACCAAAACGTCCAAGACAGCAAAAACAATAAACAGCACCACGACAAGAACGCGCAGAAAAGTTTTCAACCAGAAGCTGTCCAGGAACTGAGTCCATGCGGCAGCCACTGTGAACCCAACCACGACCAGGAAATCGACGCTTGTGATCACATTCGGTGTCACGAAGGATGGCAGGAAAGGAATCAGCTTCGGGGTCACACGTGTCCGCAGCCAGTCCTCAAAACCAGCGACGTAGTCCATGAACCGATCAAGCGGCCCCACTGACTTAACTTCTGCATGTCCACCCAATCCCATCGTGGGCGTGAATGACAACCACAAGACTGCCTTGGGCGCACTGCCAAACAACCGGTCACAACTCGGAGCTGGTTGGTGCTCGAACAGCAGCTGCACACATCATAAAATACATGTAGGTGTATCAATCAAAACACAGCTGATTCTGATGCTTAGGATTCGCCACCTGCACCCGCTGCGGGCGCAGTGGCTGCCTCAGCACGTTTCTTTTTTGCTTCCTTCGCTTTGAACTCCACAACTGGCGCAAAGAAAGGGTGCATCATAGCCTCCTTGGCTGTTGGGCGCAGTTGATGGTCGTACCTGCAGGAATGCTGAATGAGAACACCAGCAACACATCCAGGCATACGCGGGAACGCCCACAACTCACTGCAAGCACTTGTCAAGGAAGTCGATGCCCTCCTTTGTCACGAGATGTGAGTTCTCTTTTGTGATGAACTTTTCCCAAGGCTTTCGTGAGTATGATCCCAGAATTCCATCAAACTGAGGGTCTAACTCGAGGTCGTAGCTGTCATCATCGCACGGCGCTGGTTATCAGTCCCACACCGCACGCCACACACGTAAGGCACACCTGTCGAGGTACTGGAACAGCTCATCTGTGCCAAGCACCTTGGCGATGCGCACTAGTTGATCATAGTTGTCGTGTCCATGGAAAAACGGTTCCTTCTTGAACATCTGTACACGACGAGGGGTCGAAGGAAGCGCATCATGTCAGGCATCAAGTGGGCTCCGATGGGCCCGTACTCACGAACCATGGCAGCTAACATGCATCCGAGAGACCATATGTCAAGAGAGTAGTCGTAGTCACGCAAATCAACCAACAGTTCGGGGCCCTTGAAGTAGCGGCTGGCGACTCGAACGTTGTACTCCTGCCCCGCATGATAAAACTCGGCAAGACCCCAGTCAATCAATCGTAGCTTGCGCTGGGAATGATCTATCATAACGTTGTGGGGCTTGACATCACGGTGCATAACGCCGTTGGAATGGCAAAAGTCTAGGGCCTATTGAACATGTCCTTCAGGTCAGCACTGATGGCAAACACAACGACAACGACCCTCGCTTTCGAGATACGCACAATCAGGAGTTCGTACAGATAAAATCGAATGTCGAAGTCCGTGAACGTTGGGTACAAGACTTTGAAGTCAGTGTTGTTCACATGCTCGAACACGAGGCAAGGTGTCTTGGAGTGAGGATCCCGAACCACATCAAGTAGCTTGACGATGTTGGGTCCACCGCAGAGATTCTGAAGAATCTTGATCTCGCTGTGAACCACACCTTACATCAATCACTCCAGCTATCACCAACACAAGGGACTTCCTACGAACCGCTTGATCTTCTTCTTCTTTACTGGCTTGAGAATCTTGATCACGCAACGCTCTTTTGTGACCAAGTTGATGCCATCAAACACCTCGCTGTACTTGCCCCGTCCAATCTTGCGCACAACAGCGTAGTCATCTTGCGTCCTGCACGAACAAGAATGAGAGGGTGACCACACTCATATCAGCAATCCACTTACCCCCAATGGACTTGAAGCGCCTCATAGTCCCAGTACTCTTCGGGCCTTTTCGAGTTGACATCCGCGTAGACACGCGCGACGCTCATTTTGTTGCTCCACACGTAGTGATGCGGGGATTGGGTCGGATCGGATGGGCGCTCAAGAGCCTTGACAGATTCACTGGCTTTGCGCTGGGCTGCCTTCAAAGCACGACGATGAGAAGGCCAGACTCGCCTGCGGTGAGCTTTGCGCTTGCGCAGAGACGGTGTGCGCGACGAGGTTCCAAACGAAGCTTGGGCACCCCAGGCTGCAACAGGGAGTGCAGGGCGCCGGCACGGCCCCCAACTGGCGATCAACAGTTGGCTCCCTCGCAAGAGCGAAGTCAACGACGCCGTTGTAGCTCGCTGGGAACACCTGGGTCAACCCCAAATGTCGCTGCTGTGTGTGTGATGCTAGCTCACCACGGGCACGCAGTTTGTTTCGATCTTTTCCCAAACTTTCCAAATTTGGCATTTTGGCTGCTCGCTGACACTGTCCCGTTGTGCGAACCTCGATACAAACTGCTGCCCGCCGCCTTCAGGTACAGCGGTGCTGCATGGGCATGTGCTGATGGGGGTGCAACTGTGATTCACCAAGTGTGGTTGGGCAGGTGTTGTTAAGCCAGGATCTGCTGTTTGGTTTGTGAGCAACGCATCAAGGATGGTGAGTGTTGTCGGTGCGGTTGTGTTGACCTCAGGGCCATCGACCGAAAGCGCTGACGGCCCGCCTGTTATTGGCCCGCACAGGCATCTGAAGTCGAGGAGACATTGAAGCGCATCCAAAGCCACCGTGGTGTGGAGGGTATCTTGATTGTTAACAACGATGGGGTGCCGCTGAAGTCAACACTCTCTGCAGAGCAGACCACACAGTACAGCAGCTTGTTCTCCCAGGTAAGGACGGAGACAGGGAAGCCCATCTCAGGTGGTGCAGTGTGGTGTATAACTATGTGTGTGTGTGCGCGGGTGTGTGTGTCTGTTTGAATCCTGCTGTCCTGGTTGACCTGTACGGTCCAGCTGTCCTCAAAAGCCCGGAGTGTGGTGCGGACACTTGACGCCACTGTACGCCTTGCTTGGTTGGTGTGCGTGTGGGAGTGCCATTGTTCATGTGCCGTGTCAAATGCTGTGTGTGGTGGCGCAGAACGACCTCACATTCCTTCGCGTGAGGTCCAAGAAGCACGAGATCATGGTTGCACCAGATAAGGATTACCTGCTCATCGTCATCCAGAACCCCAACGCGGATGAGAAGCACCTGTAGTCGCTCGTTCTGGGCGCCAACGAACCCGGGTGTAAGCTCGCACAGTGTACTCTGTGACTTCACAACTGAACACTGGTTTGTTTCTTGTTCGTGCAATAAACAACCCAAATACTCGAACTTTGTTCTTTCGGCAGTGTCACCATTTTCCGTTTTCGCACCCCACCTCACACACACGCACGAATGATGGATATCAACATGCAGCTCACCATCCAAACGTATGCCACCGTCGGTACGTCTCCACCACAGTTGTGAAAACTTTGACGCACAGCCAACCCTCTTGTTGATGCGAGATACAGTGGCTAGTGGAATTCAGCGTTTGGAGCTTCTCCATGCCCACCACCCTACCATCATCCCGCAAGGGAACAGGCAGAGAGTGACAGCGAAGAAAACGCAAGAGGTGCAACAAAAGGTTGCTGAAACAGAGCGTGAAAGAGTGTATTTCTGACGGTTTACACAGTAGACTGCTAGACTTGTCTTTCCTAATCGTACCATCGTGTCTTGGGCTTTGGGAAATACAGCTGCATTCGACCACTTCGATCAGTGAGGGCAGAGGCGCCCATGGGAACGCTGTCCTCATGTGGTTCTTGTTGGTGGATCGTAGCTTGGGACTTGCGCTGACCTTGCAGCTTTGTTGCACCTGATTCATCAGTGTCCACATGAAACGGGGGATTCGGAACAAAGGCGTGGCTGGATGCCGTGTTGGGGCGATAGCCTTCTTGACTGTGGTGCCGCAGCCGTTCCATGGTTTGCTTGGCTTTCTTTTTCGCAGCCAACAGCTTCTTTTCCACAGACGTGAAACCTGAAGGCAGAACACGACTACGCGCCTGCACGCACACAACACCAACATTACATTCAACCAAGTCACGACACACAACCAGGCAGGGCACGCCCGCCCGAAACAGAAAAAGAAACAACACATGTCACATGTGTCAAGCCCGAACGCGTACCATCGTAGCAGTGGAAGCACGTGAACGCGCGGTGCGCTGTGACATTGCATCTCGGCTTGTGGATGGAACCGAACCCAACTGCACACAACATCCACAACCCTCCAGCGTGAGACACCCAACCGTGGAGTGAAGTGCAAGCCAACAAGATGTCGACGGCACGTGCTCACCTTTCGGCCGCGCATCCGCTTGTTGAGTGACCACTCCAGCTGCGTGACACCGCCTCCCACTTGATCGACACCTCGGACCTTCAACCTTCGCTTTTCCTCCATTTGAGCAGCAAGTTCTTCGCGGTGTTGCATGAGCCGTTCCATTTTTGCAAGCTCACGCTCAGCCAGAGCTGCTTCCGCAGCGATAGCGTCTTGCGCCACCTTCGCAGCGTACGCTCTTTCTTTCTCCTTTTCCAGTTGCTCCTTCACTTGTTTGGTGCGCACCTGCAGTGCCAAACCCTTCTTCATGTCCTCGTTGATGCGCCACTGACGAAGCCTCTCCAACTTGAGTCGCTCGTCATGACGCTGCCGATCACGGCGTTCGTACATCACCGCGGCTTGGTCGATCAACTGACAGCAGCAGAGGGTAACAGAACACCCGTGAGCAACAGCGCCGCGGGAACCCTACCCACGCCAACCCGCACGCACCTTTTTCTTGCGTTGGTCGTCGTCGTGCACGTACTGGCCGTGCGCCATCCGCATCTCCTGCAGCAAGAAAGGGGAGGGGAGACACACAGAACACGCACACGCACACACGCACACACGCACACACGCACACACAACAACAACGCACAGCACGATGAGCACACACACATCGC
>Ga0213833_1001318_pt1 | contig 18094 bp, 20 predicted proteins | sample SWATP21_FD_160575 | JGI IMG/M metagenome (GOLD analysis project Ga0213833, IMG submission 160575) | Coastal seawater microbial communities from Marineland, Florida, United States - SWA TP2 #1 | ecosystem: Environmental > Aquatic > Marine > Coastal | place: USA: Florida | collected 2016-08-14
AACAACAACAACAACAACAACAACAACAACAACAACAACAACAACAACAGCAACAGCAGCAGCCACAACAACAACAACAACAACAACAGCAGCAGCAGCCACAACAACAACAGCGTGGAGGCGTACCAGACAGAGCCGGACTCGGACAGCACGACACCATGACGACCCACCGCATCCCAGGTCATGCTCATCACCGCGGCATCCACCGTGCTACTCAAGCACAGCCGTGCCGGCAACACGCCCGTCGCACTTGCGGTTGCAGCACCACCACCCGATCCATCCTGCGGCACCAGGGCAGCAATGGCAGACGTGTCCCATGCCCATAGCCGTCCAGACGACGCAGCCGACACCAGCACGTCGCCCTTCCACGCAAGCTGCGTCACAGGCTCGGCGCCTCCGCCTCCGCCACCGGCACTCGCGGCCACTTGCCCCAAGAAGCCGGGCACGTGGCCGTCGACAGTGGGGTTCCAGGCCCATACATCCACGACGCCCGTGGACTGCGACACGGCCAAGAGGCGGTTGTTGCCAATGATGCCGGCGGGCGTGGCGACCGTGGATCCGAAACGTGCGTCGGTGAAGACGCCACCGGAGCCCTGTGTGCACGCACAGGAAAAGGGGTGAGCGGGGAAGAAGTGTCACAACATGAGCAGCCACGCCACACCACACACCACACCAGACCACACACCACACACCACACCAGACCACACACCACACCAGACCACACACCACACCAGACCACACGCCGCAGGGTGCTTCAGTTCGGCCGCACGTACATCAGACACGACAGACACAGCCTCGTAGCGAAGGGAGGACACCGACGGGTTGAACCGCCAGCTGAGCATGCGGGCACGGCACAACAACACAAAGTGCAGCGTGCCTTCGCCGTCCAGCGTGGCAGTGACGGCGGAGTCAGCAGAGAATTGGCGCGCCAAGGTGGCGGGCTTCGAAGAAGAAGAAGAAGGATAAACGCGAGCCCAAGGGCACCAGCGCACGCAGCACACATCGCCATCCGCCTCTCCCTGGACAGAGAACACGCCGTCGGCAGCGACGGAGCCGGAGGCGATGTCCCACACACACACGTGCACCACCATGCTGCCGTCGTCACTGCCTTCATCCGACTCCGTGGGGGAGCCAGTAGACACAAGGAAGCTGCATGCAGCCAGCACAGGTAGGTACAAAAGAAACACAGCAGGCACACAGCAAGAGGCAGATGAGCGACAGCACGGCACACGACCACCGCCACAAAGCACAACAAGCACAGCAAACACAAGCACAACACCCCCCCCCCCCCCCAACCACACACACACACACACACACACACACACACACACATGCACCAAGCACGCACCGATCGTCGGGTGAGAACTCCAACGCGGTGATGATGGTGTCATGGAAGTACCGGTTGCCCATGAGCGTCCACTGCCCAGACGCCGCATCAAGGTGGTACAACGTGACGGGGCAGCGCCCAAAGGTGTCAAACCCCATGCCGGAGCACGCAATGACGCGCCCCGACGGCGAGGCAGCGAGCACCGAGATGGTGTCGGCGCCCGGCAGGATCTGCTGCCGCCGCGACACAATGTCCTGCACCACCACCGAGGAGCCGCACGCAAACGCAAACAGCGACGCCGACGGCACCCACGCCACGCCGCCTTGGGCGTACGCCTCCACGCCCACGAGTTTGGACAGGTTCATCGCCAACGCATCCACGCCAGCGGCGCCGGCGGCGTCGCCACAGCCTCTGGACCCGGCGTGCGCCATGCCAACGCCGTCGACGACTTCCTCGTCCTCGTCGGCACCGTCCGGCAGCACCACCTCCTGCAGGCGCTTGGGCGGGGGCTGGCGAGACCCACGCACCTGGACTGCCTCGGCGGGCAGCGCGCTGGACAGCACCATGCCTTCCTCGGCGGACCCACCACTGAGGGCGGTCGCGTCCAAGTCCGCCGCGTTCACACCCGCGTCCACACCGGCACCCGCACCGGCACCGGCGACAGCACTTGCGGTGGTGGTGGCGGCGGCGGCGGCATCAGCGGCACCACCACCCCCCTCCTCCTCTTCCTCCTCTGCGTCAAAGTGGAACGCGCGGCGCAATCGACGGGGGCCGGCAGGGGACTTGTGCAGGTCGGTGCGGCGCGCAGAGTGGTGCAACGTGCGCACGGGTTGGCCATAGCCGACTGGCGTGGTGGTGAGGTCGCTGGACGGGGTGTCCGACGCAGCATCGTCCACTGCTGCGCCATGCACGTCCACATGGACGCCCTGGTCGCCTGGAGGCGAGCCAGCAGAACCGGCAGATGATCCACCGGCAGATGCTCCACCGGCCTCAGCGTCGTTGGCACCAGCACCAGAACCATCGTCGACGTCTGAAAAGTAGGGCTGGGCACCATCACCGTCAACCACGGCCTCGTCAGCGCCAGTGTCTTGCCACGCTGCTGACGCAGGTGGCTGCTGCGGCGACTGTCGCTGCTGCTGTTGTTGCTGCTGCTGCTGCTGCTGCTGCTGTCGCTCCTGCATACGCGCTGCCTCTAGGCGGCGCTGCTCCATGTCTTGCACCGCCTGCATCACACGCGCCTCCGCCTCCTCGTCCAAGATGGACACCTCCAGCGCAGAGCGGCTGACCACGCCACCCCCGTCGCCGTCACCGTCACCGTCACCATCCCCATGCCCACCGACCCCCTCACTGTTGTGGGAGGTGCGTGTCGTGTCGCCCGACGCATACGTGTCGTCCACCACGCCGCCGCCGTGCGTGGACTCGCCCCAGCCGCCCATGCGCCCACCCGCGCGACCATCCACCGCCGCGGCGCCGCCGGCCATCAGTTGTCGCAGCGGCGTGCGGCACCCGTCAAACCGCCACACGTACAGCGCACCGGCGCCGCCGAGGCTCAACACATACCGCATGTCCGCCGAGAACACGACGCGTGACACGGGCGCGGCGTGCCCCACAAACGCCTGGTACAGTGGCGGAGGCGCGCCGCGCATGGCGGCCTCCCACACCTTCAGCACGCGGTCTTCGGCGCCGGTGAGGAGGTACAGGCCGTTCGGTGACACCGCCGCAGCACCGACGCTGGCACGGTGCACCCCACGCACCTCCTTCACCACGGCACCCGTCGCGACAACCCAACGCAGCACGCGCCAGTCGCTGGTGGTGGCGATCAGCTGTGTGCCATCCGGCGAGAACGCCAGCTGGCGCACCGACACGATGGAGGCGCGTGCAAGACCCTCAGGGGACGACGTGTCCACTGCAGGTGCGTCGGGCAACGACTGGCGCAGTTGATGCCCCGCACCACCACCACCACCACCACCACCACCACCGCCACGCGTTTTGCTTCGCACCCGCACCCCTGCCACACGACCGCCGTCGCCGGGACGACCCTGGCGTTGCCGTTGACGCTCGCTGTGCTCCCGCTGCTGTTGCGCGCGTGTGGTCTGGCGCAGGGCGCCGGACTTGCGGGTCTCCCACACCGCGCCCTCGTCCGCGTCTTCGCCCGCCCCCCCGACACCGACACCGACACCGACACCTGCACCTGCACCTGCACCTGCACCTGCACCTGCACCTGCACCTGCACCACCGGAACTGGACCGCCCCGCCCCGCCACGTGCGCGCCCCTTCAGCTTACGGCGAGCACCACGGTTGGAGGTGGCGACACGGCCCAGGACACTGCGCAGCAACGACGCCGAGACGGGGACGTGGAGGACGCGGATTTGGGTGAGGGTGCGAGGGTGGAGAACGATGACCTGTGCGGCAGAGGTGTCCTGGCGACGACGGCGACGAGAGCCACTGCGGTAGGGGTCGATGGGTGCGTCAGCCGCGGGCGGCGGCGCTGAGAACGACACCGCCATGGCGGAACAGTCGCTGGCGATGGCAAGGGCGACATCTTCGCACACACTGATCGAAGCGAACAAGAAAGAGGCACTCCGTCAGTCACCCTCACCCGTGCGTGTCCGCACACCCTCACAACACGCAGAGCGAAACATCACGCCCGAAACACACAAGGCAAACAAAGCAACCAAAAACGAACAACAGCAGCAGCAGCAGCAGCAACAGCAGCAGAAGGCATGGAAAGACCACGTACTGGTCGCGTGGGAACCCAGAATTGGCCATTTTGATGGGAGAGAAGCCGTGGTTGCAGTCATAGACACCGATGCTACCGTCCTCTGCCGCAGAGTATGCCAAGGCCCCGTCAGGGAGGAAGGCCACAGCACGCACGGCACAAGCATGTTGTTGGTACTCTTGCAACAGGCTGGTGTAGGAGGCACCATCCAGGCAACATGCGCATGGCATAGCACAGCAAGCCAGCAACACACGGGTCAGCAACACAGCACAACAGAGCAGAGCCCACTCCAACCTGGAACCAGCGCACACACGCCAAGCCCCTCCCCTGACGTACGAGGTTGAGGGAATGTCAAACACCCGCAGATGGCCGGACTCGAATCCCACGGCGATGACGTGCTTCGTCGGGTGGTACGCCACACACAGCGGCACCTGCCCCGGCGACTCAAACTCGTACAGCGGATCCCAAGTGAGCAAGCTCCACACGCGGATGGTGCCGTCACTGGACACGGTAGCGATTTCCGGCAAGAAGCCGGAGGAAGCACCTGCACCACCTGCGCCACCACCACCTGCGCCACCTGCTGCACCACCACCACCACCCAGTGAAACGGCGGCGGCTTCCGCCTCGGCGGCAGACGGCACCAACAAGCGCCCGTCGGTGCCCACAGCACCCAGCGTCACGGACGAGGCCGCCATGGCCTCACCGGGCGGCGACCGCACCGCAATGTCGTTGACGGTGGCGGTGTGTGCGCGCAGCAGCGTGTGGTACGCGTGGCTGGAGATGTCCAGCACGCCAATGGTGCCGCCCGCCGTCCCCACCGCGATGTTGAGGCCGTCGGGGGACACGGAGGCGGAGGTGACAGGGCCCTTGTGCTGCGCCTCGAGGAAGAAATCGGAAAAGTCGAGGGGCCACACGCGCAGGAAGTGGTCTGCCGAGGCCGTGACGCAGAAGCCTTCGTTGACGGCCAGGGAGTGGATGGCGTTGTCGTGGAGGCGGAACACGCACTCGAGCTCCCGCGTCTCGTAGTTCACCTGCAGCACCGTGCCGGCGTCGGACGACACAAACACGCGACGCTGCGCCTCGTGCTCGATGGCCCGCGCGCCGTAGCCGCTCTCAAACGCCAGGTCCGTGTAGGTGCAGGACCGCGCAAACTGGCGCAGGATGACGGGGCACCCACGCAGGTGCGCCTTGGTCACGCGCCAGAAGCGCACGTTCTCACGGCCGCAGGACACCAGGCGCGTGAGGTCGTACGGCGAGAAGCGGATGGAGGTGATGGGGAAGTCCGACACCTGGCGTGCCACCACCTCGTGGCGGCCGCGGCCGACGTCGGACACATCCCACACGATCATCACCGTGCGAGCGCGGTCATCCACGCCCATGCCCAACAGCATGCGCCCGTCGTCCGAGAACGACAGCGCCGTGACGTCCCGCTGGAAGCCGCCCAACACCGCCAGGCACCGCGCACGCGCAAAGTCCCAGACCCGAATGGCGGAGGGGCACTCCTGCGCACTGGCAAGCCGCTCACCGCTGCGGCTGACGGCCAGGCACGTGATGGGCGCGGTGTGTCCCAAAAAGTGGCGCTGGCGGCGGGGTGTCGTGGTGCCGTCGGGGCGCGCAAAGCTCATGGCCACCACCATGGAGGCGCAGGGGTAGACCAACTCGGAGCCGTCGGGCGAAAACAGGACGGACGAGGTGCGCTCGCCGGACAGGCCCATGACGCCGGCCAGCTGCATGATGGGGTCGGGGTACAACACCTCGTCCGACAACGGCGTGCGGCGCCGAGACGGTGAGCTCATGCGAGACGGAGACGTGGCGCCACGTGCGGCGGTGGAGCCGGTCATGGGCGCCGCAGCCACAGCGCCGCTTGCAACGGGACCAGAGGTGGTGGTGGCATTGCTGCCAGCGTTGGCGGAGGAGGAGGCGGCGGCTGTGGAAGGGAACAGGAGGCTGTAGTGTGAGGTGTTGGGCATGTCAGCCGCAGGGGCGTCCCGTGCACGTGTTGGCGTGCCCACACCCGCACCCACACCGGCACTGACACCTGCACCAGAGGCTGCACCTGCGTCACCTGACCAGGGGCCGGTCTCTTCTGCAGCCAGGGCACGTGACTGTGACAACGCCTGGGCCGCCAGGGTGGCGGCCAGCGAGTTGGACATGGGGTTGAAGGACGCGCCACCTTTGGCGGCACTGGCACCGGCGCTGGTGCTGGCGCTGGTGCTGGCGCCACCGACACTCACACCGACGCGGTGCAAAATGGCATCAGCGGCGTCCAACGTCTCCTCACGGTTCTGCCGCAGCTCCGCCTCCACGCCGGGGAACCGCAGGGGATCCGCAGACACGGCTTCCGTGGATGGCATCGGCGTCGGCACAGGCGCGCGCTGGTGACTGCGTGGCTGTGGCGACGGCATGCTGGCTGCTCCTGCTGCTCCTGCTGCCCCGACTGCTGCTGCAGGCGAGGCCGAGGCCGAGGCCGAGGCCAAGTGGGCGTGGTGGCCGGAGGAGGGTGGTGGCAGCGGCAGCGGCAGCGGCGGAGGTGATGTCGCAGGCGAACGTGCGATGGGGACCATGGCAGGGCGTGATGTTCGACTGCCCGTGGCAGGTGGTCGCGGTGGAGTGGCAGCTGCAGCTGTTGCTGTTGCTGTTGCTGTGGCGGTGTCTGCGGCGAACGCATCCGCATCCAACCCACCCGCGCCCACACCCACGATCCCATGCTGCTTCAGAATCGAGGTCGCGCGAGCCAACGCAGTGCGTTGTGCCTGGGACCATTGGCGAGAGGTTTGTGATGGAGCCGGTCCCGCCATGCCAGTGCCAGTGCCAGTGCCAGTGCCAGTGCCAGTGCCAGTGCCAGTGGCTGTGTCGGCCAGCGACTGTGCCAGCTGGCTTGCGGGGGCATAGTGGCGGCGTTGGTGTCGTTGGGAGTTGGGGGTGGTGGAAGACGTGGGTGTCGCGGCAGACGACTTTTGCTTCGGTCGCTTCTTTGTGCCGCGCTTCTTCTTCGTCTTCTTGCCCCCGCGTTTCGTGGGTGTGCCAGCAGCGGACAGCGGGGAGCTGTTCGTGTCTCGATCACGCAGGGGTGATGCGCTGGTACCACCACCACCACCACCACCACCACGACGAGCAGCGGCAGCAGCGGTGGTGTGCATGCGGCTGGAGCCAAAGGATGCAACAGAGCGCGGTGTACGTGGCAAGCTGGACGGGGTGCCACTCACGCCACTCGCGGCGTCAAGTCCCAGGTCGTCATCCCCGCCTGCTGACGCTGCCGTACCAGCTGTGAAACCGTCGGCGTCAGCGTCCAGCAGCGCCGCCTCGGCCGTTCCTGCCGCTGGGATGTTGACCCAGCTGTAGAGGTCGCCCCAGTTGGCACCGCGCGCAACAGGAAGTTTCATGTCACGCGGCAGTGTCTGGTGGTGGTGGGGCGCAAACAGCAGCGTATCGCAAACACGCCGGGGGGACGGAGGGTGGTGAGACGAGACCAAAGCAGCCATGACATGTTCGCTTTGCCACCATTTGGGCAGGATGAGCAACTCACCTCTGGCGAGTACAATGTGTCGGACGTGTAGACATTCCGCACCGTCATCGTCGAGCACAGCACGACGGACTTGAGCAGCTCGTACATCTCGGCGAACACCTCGCCTCCGGTGGCAGCTTCCAGGATCTGTGGCATGTCAAAGCACACCACTGTCCACCGGTTCGCGGGTAGTCTGTGGTCGGGTGTGCGATTGAGGCGGGTTCACATCGACGACACACACAGCAGGCAAGGCGGAATGTCAGTTCCATGTTCTCACCAAGCACGAGCACACCACACAGCCGCGGTAGCCCACGCAATGTCCACCTCCAGTGCGAATGAAGGACAGCGCAACGACAGCAAGAGCGGGGGAGGGGGGGGGGGAGGGGGGGAGTACATACCTCAGAGGAATGCGCACAACTGTGCCCAGCTGCTTGATTTCCCTGTACATGGTGCTGAATGAAAACTGAATGACGCGCTTGTCGCGTGTGCGCACATCCAACCGCACAATGGCGTTCTTTTTCGGCGGAACACAGAGCTGAAAGACAGCACAACACCAGCACAGCAAGCAGCAACATGCCATGAGACGTTGAACACATGCCCGCCGCACAGCGCACGCGCGCCTCCACACGTGACAACGCACCTGCACGTAGACAAAGCGGCCGGTGAGCCCGAGGCCAGCACGTGAGTCCGTGGCAAGAGTGGAGAAGGAACCACTGTGAAACAGTGTCACGTCACGTCACGTTGTCGAAACATGGCCGTGAGGCACGAACACACACAACACCAACAACGTTGCTGGCACGAGCACGCAGAACCAGACACACCTTGGAACTTGTACATAGTTGGAGGCACCAATGCTGCCACGGACGACGTATGTATGCTTCCCGATGGTTTGATCCTGTGTGCATGCAGGACAGATCCCATGGAATGAGCCCAGCAACAAGAGCCAGTCGAAATCCACGCACACACGCACCAACACACGGTCGACCAGGCCACGCTTTTCGGAGTTCTTCCACTCGTCAATCTTCACAAGCTTGAACACATCACAAAACGGATGTTCCCACTGCTGTCGCATGGACGGAGTCTCCATTGCTGGCGGGTGGTGCAAACAGCTGCAGCACACGCACACAAGGCGCCAAGTTGGCGCGGGGCAGTCAGAAACGCGCGTGAACTCAGAACACCACTATCATCGCTCTCTCGCGCCCACGCCACACCTCCTGCCACGCTCCCAACACACCTGTTCACACACAACGCCCGCCTCCCTCCGTGCAAGCAGACGCAACGGGAGAAGCTGGGTCCAGGCCCGGCTTTCGAATTGGATGTGCGCGCCCACAACACAAAAGGACAACGCGAAGGCAAAAATCGGAGTTTGAAACAATGCCGAATACACACACATGTATTTTCATATGTAGCATGTTTGTGTATCGAAAGTACCACTTGAAGGCGCAACAGCCGTGCAGCTTGCTGACGCGGCATCGAAGCTTGGCTTCACTTGGCCTTGAGGCACGTTGCGCTGGCGCCGCGTCCATTGACGGTGCGAGTTTCAACACCGTGCACTGCCAAGCTTGTCGGCTCTTTCGAAGGGTTCGTTCACATGAAGCGGGGTCGAGCGCCCTGTGACTGAGGGTGCTTTGTGTTCTGTCACGGCTTCCTGCACCAAGCGTGGTAACAACAAAGGGCGCGCCCTCGGAGCCACTTGCGCCTGGTGTGTGAACACAGGCCGGCTCTCCCACCTGTCCGTATTGGTCAAACGGTGGCAAGCGAGACAACCATGGGGAAGCAGCAACTGGACAAGCATGGACCGGCTGTACAGGCACTGTCAGCCGGTGGCACACCAGCCGCCAGGTTGGCTCGACTCCGCGAGTCAATGGCTGCTCGGCACGCCGTTGCCTCGAAACGTCGCAAGTTGTATGCTTGTTTGGCTCTTTTGGTGATCTCTGGGGCAGGAGTGCAAATCTACATGCGTCGAGCCCTCGCGGCAATGCACAACTACTCGTACTTCGTGTTTCAATCCGGTGCCATCGCCTACTTACCCATTGTCACAGCGGTCACCGCGTTCAAGCTGTGCTTCACAAAGGTCGGTACCCTGTCCACAGCGCCACATGCCACCATTTCTCATCCATGATGCTCCGTGTGTTGTGCTGCGTCGTCCGGTGGGGCTGTGGGTACTTCCCTCTGCAGGACGTTACACCGGCTATGCGCCGGTGGAAACTGGTGCCCAAGTTCGCGCTGATGGCGCTTCTTGACTCCTTGGAGGATTTTGCTGTCATCATCGGAACAGCACATACCACAGTGGCGCTCCAAACCTTGCTCCCTCAGGTTCGTCTCGTCGGTCGCCGTCAGTCGCGAGCTAGACTGCCCGTGGGAGCTCGCGCGCTGCTCCGCTCCAGTGTTCGTTTTGTGGTGACCTGTGTTGTGTGTGCGCGAACAGGGCGTCTTGCCTGTCACAATGCTTCTATCACTCATTTGGCTGCGATCCACGTACAACAAGTGGCACTACGCTGCCGCCTGTGGCATCATTGCCGGTGTGGTTGCTGCTGTGTTGCCCTCATTCTCGCGGCGCCACTCGGTCAATGGTACGTGCAACACGACACCCACACCACACACATACCACACACATGCACTGGAGTGTCCATCGGTGTCTGTGTGGGTGTGTGGCGAGCACTGACGTCGGCGTGTGCTTGCCCAGCGATGGTGGGGTTTGAGATTTTACTGTTTTGCGGCAACTTTCCGGGCGCTTTGTCGTCACTGTACAAGCAAGCAAGCTTGCAGTTTGAGGTTCGTATGTTATGATAACCCCGCCCCCTCGCTTGTTTCTGGGGCGTTTCTTTGACGTTGCTGTTCACACTCACGGGTCATGTTGTGTGGTGGCGCCGGAACAGCGGGTGGACGTGTTCTACCTCTCCACCTGGATTACGTTTTTCCAGGTGCTCATCGGCTTCTTGCTCATCCCTGTGAACTCCCTCCTTCCCTCCTCGGAGGGCGGTGTCGCGCTGTCCAACGTGGGCACCCAGTTTGAGCGCGGCGTGTCCTGCTTGCTGGGCCACAACTCCGTGCTGTGCAACCTGGACAGCTGCGCCTTCTTCAAGGAAGTGTGGTCCAACGGCACGCAGCTGGTGTTCGCACTGAACGCCACGGCCGTGACGTCACCCCTTCGCATCGCAACCTGCTACGAGTACAACCCCATGTTTTCGAACCACGGCAACCCCAACAACGGGCTGCCCCAGTGCGATGCATGCCAGGACGCCTGGTGGGTGTGGGGCCTCTTCATTTTCTTTGTGTTCGCCTACAACGTGCTCCTGCTCAAGGTGGTGAAGTACGGCAGCGCCGCATTCATGTACGCCGCCAACGCCGTCACACTGCCGCTCGTCAACGTCCTCGGCACATCCGCCGCCGTCATGGGCGCAGGCCAGGCGTCCTCCCTCAACATGTTCACTGTGGTTGGCATGGGTCTCACCCTCGCCGGCCTGTTTCTGTGGGCGGTGGCCGTCAAGGCGGAAGAGCGCAAGGCGAAGCCCGGCGTCGGGTCGCCCATCATGACAGGCCGGGCCCGGTTTGCCATGAACCTCAACTACGCCACACGGCGGCGGGTGCGTGTGCACGCCAACTCCCTGGCGCGTGACCCGATGACGGTGCGCAAGCAACTGTACTCTCGATTGGGCGTGTCCTCGCCTGGTCCAGGCCGAGTCGGAGCGTACGTGTGGAGCTGTGGGGGCGTCCATGTTGGCATGGTGGTTCGGGGGGGGGGGTCGTGTCTCGCAGCCGTGTTCCCGTGTATGAGTGTTCACCTCTCGTGTGTGTTGCTCGTGCGTGTGCTTTCTGTTTTGTGTTTTGTTCTTTTTTTTACCTTCCGTGGATGTGCTTTGCAGACGGTCTCCGCTTGGGCGAGGAGCGATGCTGGATGGCGACAGCGACTACGGCGACAGTTTGAGTGACTTCACCGACTTGGAAACGCCACTGGCTCCGGACAGGCCGCTGTTTGGCGTGTATGGCACACATCCCAACCCGATATCTGCCCCCGCCGCAGCACATGACGGTTGGCCTGCCCATCCCAGCGGAGCAGGCAGGCTCCATCGGTCTTCGTCGTTTGAGCTGTCCTCCTCGTACACATGACCATCGGTCGTGGTCATTTTTTTGCGATCTGGGCACACTCCTCTCCCCTTCTTCTCCCCTCACGTTTTTCTTCTCAACTCGTCTCTTCCTCGCTGGTGCTTGCCCTTGCTGTTCCTCTCGTTGCAATTGAGCAGCGCGTGTGCGTGCGGCGGTAGCAGCCACGTCAATGTGTCTGTGTGTACGTCTTGTGTATGTGTGTGGGCATCGGTACGCTGCTGTTGTTGCTCCAACAGCAGCAAAACGTAACGTTGTGCCACATGTGGCGTACTCGACACCGACACAGCCATGCGTATGTTGCAGCACAACGCGAAATACGTACACACAACACATGCCTCCTGCCAGCAGATCTACAGTCTGCAGCCGCAACTAGGGTCGAGTCGAAAGAAGCGTTCCGCTTCGCCTGTGAAAGACATCCTGCTTGAGCCGAGACGGTTGCGTGTGCGCCCGTCGTGTAATTACACATTGGTGGACCACAACTACACACACACAAAACGTCGGCGTCACGAACAGGTCATTGCAGCAGGCTCAACTCGCCGATGCTGCTGTCCACAACAACTTTGTGCCTGCACCTCTCCGCTTCTTCCGCATCCTTGTGTTTCTTGCCGCACCTGGTGCACGGCGACACGAGCTTCCCATTGACAATTTGGTCTGGTGAGTGCAGAAGGAATGTCAGGTGCGACCACTCCGCGACAGCCGTTTCGTCGTCCGCAACATCCCAGGCACGGGCACACTCCGATCCCACAACCTTCCAGCCGGACGTGGCACGCCGTCCATTGGCTTTGGTGCCAACGACGTTGTACGCAGTGTCCCACATGAAAACGGAGCCATTGGGCTTCACCTTGGTGCAGCAGGCGGGGCATGTCACCTTGGTTGATGGCCAAACGCGCACGACACGGCCTAGATTCGTAGCAAGGAACTCGTGTCCGTGGGCGTCACACTTGGCGTTGGTGCAATCACCGCCCAGACTGACACCCTGGCTGACACAGCGCCACGTGGGAGCGCTGAGCGAGAAGCTTCGATCACGGCCAGAGTCGGCAGTTAGATCGGCCATTGCGATGCCGGAGGAACCACCGCCGCGCAATCCAAGCACCAAATGAAGGCACGTCTCCCTCAAAATCTCGTAGTCCAGCACCGTACGGTGGTCCTCCAACGCTTCGTCTCGGTATAGCAGGCGTTGATGCTTGGGTGGGATGCCCTCCCTGTCTTGGATCTTGATTTTCACGTCATTGATAGTGTCCCAGGGTTCCACATCCAGGGTCCATGTCCTGCCGGACGCTGATTTTACGAATATCTTACCGCCGACAAGCGGATTGGCATGTGCCTCAACGCGATGCCGACACAAGCTTGGCGGAGCCGACGAGTAGGGTATCAGGCGCACGCCACGCGTGGGATGCTTTGCAGCGGTCGCGACGAATGTGCTGGCGAGATCACGGGAGTGCTTCGTCCGCAGATCCAGCACGCCGTTCGGTGTGCGCTGGAAGCGGCCTGTCGCCACCAATGACACAAGTGGGGAATCTAAGAAACGGTCCAACCCCGTAAATTCGGCCAGCGTCATGAAGCCAATCTCCACGCCATCCAAATCCGCCACCTGTGCATCCGCATGCTTCCACACGTCGCGCAGCGACGATGTCAAGGGAACGACCGCAGCTTGACCCGCAAGGCAAGGCATGATGACAAGTGCGTGGGTGTCTGGCAGCGACGCAAGCGTCAACGTCACCTGATCCGACTCCGTGGTGCCGGTGCTGTGGTCGCCCTCTTCCACCTTCCCGGACGATCGCGCTGCCGATGGGGATTGGGTGAGTGTCCACGTGGCACCAATGTCGCGCGCGCACTGAGGCAACAACCCGTCATTGGCACCTTCCACGAGCGAGTACGAGTCGTCGCCAAAGCGCAGCAACTTGGGGGCACGCAGACGCACTTGGAGGTGCACTTGTGCGAGCTCAGCAAGCAGGAGGCCGGATGCGCGGACTAGGTTCACGCCGTCGGCCACTAGGGAGACATGCTCGAAGGCCACAGCGATCCCCTGGCGTCGCAGTTCGCGTACCGCAGCGGTTTTCAGCACATTCCGCAGCTCATTGTCGCTTCCTGCCTCACCCGCTTCAACGTTAGCGAGGAGTGAGTCGTGTCGAATGCAATCGAACAGGTGCAGGCCTTTGAATGGGCGAGCAACGGCTGTGGCAGCCATGGTAGACAGCAGAGTATGCGTGCGAGTCGCGGTGCGGTGCGCTCTTCGTGCCGGCGAAACATCATTTTTGCCCCCTCCCCTTTCCCGCCTCGCGTCGCGTTGCAGTGGGAGCAAGGGCGACGCCTTTACATATCGGATGCGACGGTGGTGCGGCAACGACTACTGGCGAAGCCCGACTTTGTGCTACTCTGCATTGGCATGAGCGTCTACGTAAGTTTGTCACATCAGCAACATGCGCGCGTGAGAGTCTCGGTGAGACACGTGCATCACTTGGGCGGTGGTGAGAGCGAAAAGAAGCGAATCACCATGTGCCCAGTCACTTCCCCACATGTACCACCAACCCCGCGCTTTGAATGCATTGTAGGTACTTTGCAGAGCGCGCACCGCCAGATACAAGGCAAGGGTACGGCGCCTGCTTGTTCAGATGTGAGCTTCGCTCGGAATAAACAATGTGCCCCTGTGCACCTTCCCTTGTCAAGTGCAGCAATGCTTATACTAGCTACCGCCCCGGAAATTGCTGCATTCGTGCCATCGTTCACGCCACGAATGAACTCCGCGAGGGCCAAAACAGCCTTGTAACTGCAGACAGCAGACAGGGGAGGGGCATCGTAAGCATTGTTCGTCTCCTGGCGCGTGATTGCCCTAACCTAGTGCAGTGCACGTACATGCCAGTAAAACCTCCAACAAATAGTGCGATGCGGGCAGCATCAACCCGAAACACCAGGTGCTTTTCAGCCAAGATGTCCTTCGATCTGGCTGCAAGCCTGGGGGAGTTGACAGAGCGCAACGGAAAACACGCTAGAAGTACAGTACGTAGCTTTTTTGCTGCGTCTGCAAGTTGGTTGCCAAACTTGGCCACTCCTTGCCCACCAAGTCCTCACGCTGCGAGTCACGCACAACGAATGCGGAGGGTGCACGTGTGTGCAGGGTCACAGGCTGCTGCGGAGCCGCTGTTGCTCAAACTTCCGGTACAATGTGGAGAACATGGTCCACATGCTGCATGCCACATGCCGCACGTATCAGCTCGGACGACATCACTGTCGGTTGGTGACCATCCCGACGCGTGCACATCATGGAAGAAAGGGTGGGTGTGGTGATACGATGGGCGTCCGTCGTTTGTTGACCTGGAAACAGGGCAACTACACCAACTGCTGACGTCTGCGGTTGTGCCTGCCTTGAAGCCTGCTCGTCACGTACTTTTACGATTGGGCGTGTCCTCGCCTGGTCCAGGTCGAGTCGGAGCGTTTGTGCATGGGACCTCCATACTTGCAAGGGGGAAGCTCGCAGGGTGCGAGTCGCAGCCATGTTTGGCCCGCTTTTCTTCACCTCTCGTCTTGCTTTGTGTTTTCCATGAAAGTACTTGTCACAGCCGGTCTCCGCTTGGCAGAGAGCGACTGCGGCAACAGTTGGAGTACGTGACTGTGTCGATTTGAAAACATTGGCGCGGACAGGCCGCGGTTTGGTGTGCATGGTGCACATCCCGACCACATGTGACATGTCTGCCCCGGGGTCAGTGCCCCTATCGCAGCACATGAAGGTTGGCCTGCCCATCCCAGCGGAGCAGGCAGGGCCCCGTTGTTTGAGCTGTCCTCCTCGTACACATGACCCGGTCATCGCTACATGTATCTAGGGTCCAGATTCTAGGCACCCTTCCTGCTCCCCTCTAGTGTGTCAAGTGAGACTCTCAACTCGTTTCTTCTTCGCGGGTGCTTGCCCCTGGGTGTTCCTGTCGCTGCCATTCTGTAGCACGTGCGTGCGCGGCGGCAGCAGCCACTTTACATTGTCTGTGTGCGGGGCTTGTGTATGCGTGTGGGCATCGTTAGGCTGCTGCTGTTGGAGAGTAAACGAAGTTTGCACCACACGTGGCGTACTCCACAACATGAATACATACACACACACAACAAGCCTCTTGCCAGCAGATCTACAGTTTGCAACCACAACTAGGGTGGAGTCGAAAGAAGCTTTCGGCGTCGAGACGGTTGTGTGTGTGCCCGTCATTGGAAGGCGGCAACAAAATGTCAGTTCTGTGTGGAGGCATCACAACCCACACATGGGAAACCACCCAGGTGAAAACGTCAGGTGAACGTAGGTGACATCCACCACAGAAATACCACCACGCACTCTGCAGGCTTCATCACGGCCAAGACATCCGCGAGGCACGAAACAGTGGTGCGAGGACCACCCTTGCAGTCGTAGTGCCACTGTCCAGACGCATCATGGTGAAGCAGCGACTTTGACAACGGTCGCTTGGACCACTTTCCGGCAGCATGGCGACTGATGACAATGTGCCCTGCCGCACTTGAAGGCCGCAGGACAAACGTGTCGCGCGAAAGAGTGGGGAATGCGGCGTGGTAGCGTGCCCAAGCGGAGCCATCCCACACAGCACTGGCACAGACGCACGACGTTCGTGGTCCATCGATCCATGCATGTGCATTTCCACACGCACCCACCATGCAGATCCACACCCACAGTCAAAAAAATGCGTCAACCACGATGCACAATCAAACAGGGCAACAGGTACAACAGGGCCACAGCCACAACAGGGCCACAGCCACAATATGGGGCCAGTGCCGCACAACACGTTGCAGAGCAAACTCCACAGAACCAATACGTACAGGTTCACCAGGTCAATGTCGGTTTCGGATTGCATCACGCTGGTGAGTGGACGCACGCGCGCGGGCGTTTTGGAGCTGTCACTCCGGCCGAGCGGTTGGTACTGGGTGCGCTGGCGATGCGTTTCTGGGGGACCTCCAATGTCCGTGGACTGCGCGGACAGGCCACCCAGCAACATAGGTCTGGGCAACGGCGGCCCAGAAGTGACACCACTACCACCACCACCACCACCACCACCACCACCACCACTACCACTGCCACTACCACTGCCACTCCCGACAGCGTCACCCATCTCAGGGTGGAACGTTGCGTAGCGGCGAGACATGGCCGGCCGCGTTGGTGTTGGCACGGTGCTGAGCTGCGAGAACAACGTGGCAGCCGAATCCCCGGTTCCAGACTCGGGGACTGGTGCCACCATCGGCATGTCACGTCCGGCATGCCCTGCACCCTGGGTTTGCAAAGCATGCACGCGGCGATCAGAGATACTCGACGCAGGGTGATCCATGGGTATCAGCCCAAGCTCTGGAGGTGGCATCAGACCGACGGGCTGGTTGGTGACTGGCACTGCCGCTGACGCGGGTGCTGGTGCTGGCGCTGGTGCGGAAGTCCCGGCTATCACTGCTGTCGCAGGTGGTGCAGGTGCAGGTGCAGGTGCAGGCGCACGTGCTGTTGCAGGTGGTGCAGGTGCAGGTGCTGCAGCAGGTGCTGGTAAAGGTGCTGTGGCTGGTTCAGTTGAAGTTGATGGCGTGCCGAGGGCCATGGCTGCATCACGTCCACGCACACGGGACGCAGCAGAAACGGCGCCGTCCGGGCGTGAGCCGGTGTGGCACGACGGTGCCGGCAGCGAGGGTGGAAGGGCGGGCAAGGGAACGCGCGAGGGATCATGAACCGGGCGCAACACCGTAGATGTCGCCGATTGCTTGCGTTGGGGCGGGTCGCAGTCGCGGTCATGGTCGGGGTGGTGGTCGTGGTCGGGGTGGTGTTGCGCCCCGACTCCGAGTGCGGCGGCGGCCGTTGCTGGGTGAGTGGCACCCCTGGAACGAGGAGCCGAAGCAGTGCGCGCGACAGGGACGATGGGGGACGGCGGGAGTGAGGCGGCAGAGTGCGCAGCGGAGGAAGAAGAGCGCGGCACCAGCGAGTGCAAGGCCCATCGCGTCACACTATCATGCGCCGCGCTGGCAGGTCGAACCAGTGTGCTGGCGTAGGCTCGAATCATGTGGGGCAAGGAGGGGTAGGGACGAGTGCCTGCGGCGTCTGCACTGTAGCACTCTGCATTCGGCCTGCATGGGTGGGGCGGTGATGGGGGTGGGGTAGTGACGGGACGGGTTCGACATGCACGCAGCGAGAATGCATCCAGGTCAGCGTACAACACACCCGGCCACACCGATGAACCGGGTAGGGAGGCGCGCAATGACACCCCACCCGCGCACCCTAACCTACCGATACACGAGGGATGACCGAACGCCACCCTGACGCGTAGCGTAGGACAACACAAAGTAGCCCTTTTGTGAGTTGCTGTACCGCACAAGGAACGTGCCGACAGGTCGTCCACGCAACCAGCGTCGTTCTTCACTGCGTGTGTGTGTGTGTGTGTGTGTGTGTGTGTGTGTGTGTGTGTGTGTGTGTGTTGTGTGT
>Ga0213833_1001319_pt1 | contig 18090 bp, 32 predicted proteins | sample SWATP21_FD_160575 | JGI IMG/M metagenome (GOLD analysis project Ga0213833, IMG submission 160575) | Coastal seawater microbial communities from Marineland, Florida, United States - SWA TP2 #1 | ecosystem: Environmental > Aquatic > Marine > Coastal | place: USA: Florida | collected 2016-08-14
CCCCCCACCCACCCACACAAATCCACACACACACGGGCACACGGACGGGCACACACGCGCACGGACAACACACACACCAGGTGCACTCACCGCTTGTCTGTCGCGTAATCGCGCACCGACAACAAGAGCGCGGCGTAGATGCGCCGGACCTGCTGCGGGGTGAGGCCGCCGTCCCCTTCGCCGTCACCACCCCGACCTGCACACGGCCCCACGACCTCCACCAACGTCGCGAGGCTCTGCACACAATTCCGGCGCGTCTCGGCGTCACGGTCGTCCGCCTTGGGCTGGAGGCGCGTCGCGGCGATCAGCGTGGCCACCACGGTCTCCAACATCTCCGGCGCCGGCGCCAGCATGGCACGGGGCAGCGCGCCGAGCGCAAGCGCGGAGCCACGGCTGACGGTGGCGTTGGGCGGCGATGCGAGCAGCTTGCAGTGCTTGAGGGGCAGCCGGGTGTGGACCTCCGGACTCGCCTCGGCCAGGCGTGAGCGCACGAGCGCGCGCAGTCCTGCGGCGGCGGCGTTCTGGATGGTGTCGTGCGGGTGGCGCAGGCAGTCGTCCAACGTGTCCAGCAGCCGAAGCACCAACCGTCGCGTCAGCGGCAGCTTCGAGTCTCCCAGCGCCTCGATGAGACGGCACACGGCGCCGCGCATGTACTCGCCGCCACGGCCGCGGTACAACCGCGCTTTTTCCACCTTCGGCACGACATTGCGGGCCGCGGTTTGGATGTCTTCAGGAATGGCGTGGTCCAGCTGGGGCGGGGCGGGGCGGGGGGTGGCGCAAACACAAAACAACACGTCGATCAACACACGCGCCACACGGCGTCGACAAACGGGGAAACTACCCACCCCACCACCCCACAACTCCACAACCCACACATCGTGCATTGCTAGCTCATGCCGCGGCTCGCACCTCGCACAGTGCCGCGAGGATCTCTGCTATGGCGCGCATGGCGCCATGTCGAGTCACGAGCTCCTTTGACAACGCCAGGGGCATGAGACGAGGCAGCACAACGGTGGCAAAGTGCTCTGGCTCGGTGGGTACAAGGGCCGCAAGCGCCTGCCATGATACCCAGGTTGTAACGGGGGGGTACGAGGAGGGGAAGAACAAAAAAACAAAAAAACGACAACAACCAACAACAAACAAGAGTGAGGGCACACGAATGAAACGCAGCTCTGCACGGCAACATCAATCCACTCGTCTCACCTTGGCTGCCAACTCACGGATCTCCACATCCCAGTGTCGCAGCTTCACGTCCGTGAGGTGGTCGATGAGTGAGTATCGGTAGCTGGGGAACGCAGCAATGACGGGGGCAACAGACAGGTATGCGTTGGCGCGGTTTCCAAGGCTGAAGTAGTCGGCGGCCGTGAGGATAGTGATGCCGTTGGGGAAGTTGTCGTGGCCCTGACGCCCGACGTTTTCCTGATACAGCAAAAGCAACAACAACAACAAACGGAGAACACGCATCACACACACACACACACACACACACACACACGGGCGGTGTTACCCACATGCCCACCGTACGCACACACACGCACACACACTCGCACCTGGAAGGCAGCGGACGCAGCACGCCGGCAGTTGATCTCGCGGTCAAACACTGACACGGTCAGCATGCCACGCGCCAGAGCGGTGACGTGCGGCCGCATGACTTCGGGTGCGTAGGCCCGGGCAAACGCCCAGCACACGTAGCACGCCGCGTCTCGAACGTGCGCGCCCACCGAGTGCAGGCCGCGACGCACGTCATACGTCAAGGCAGTCACCACCACGGGTACCACGTCGGGCAGGCGGGACGGCAGCAGGAGTCCGCGGCGAGCCAGCTCTGCCAAGGCCAGGCACCCGCCGTGCCAAGCCCCGTCGCCCTCTTCCGCGCACAGCAGCTGTAGCACCGCGCCCACGACGTCGTCCGCAAAGTCCAAGGGGAGGCGCATCGTGATGCGGCCGATGCCCTTGGCGGCGGACCACCTCACCACGGTGTCCTGCAAACGCAGCACACATGCAAGAGACATGAAAACAAGTCAGCACACAAACCCAACAAATGAGCGTGACCGCGGCTCGAGGGAGAGCAAACACAACACAACACAACACAACGCAACACAACACAACGCAACACAACACAACACAACACAACACAACACAACACAACACAACACAACACACTGCAATGCACCACGCGATGACGAAGACAACACAAGCTGGGCACCTCACCCGATCTCTCAAGCCCGTAAGCAGCATTTCCACGATGTCTTCGATCTCCGACGGCACGTCAACATCATCATCCGCGTCCAAGCCCGCTCCGCCAGCGGAAGACGGGGCACCAGCCTCACCAGCTGCCTCAGTGGCAGCTTCCGATTTCCTCAGATTGTCCAGCAACGACCGTTGCCCTGCCAAGCCACAGTGGCGCAACAGCAGGGGAGGTTGCATGCATCAGCGGTGCTGGGACAGGGAGAAAAAGTCGAGTCAACGCAGCCAACCCACCTCTTTGGTACCGCCACCCGACAACACGAGGCGGCAGATACGTCACACCAACACGCTGCGCAAGCTTCACAGTGAGCTTGCGCACCAGCGGGGAGGCATTGGAGGCACCAGCTGTGGCCACGACGCGGCTAAACACGATGGGCAGGCACTCGCGCAGCACTTCGCGCTCGCCATGCTTGGCGATGTTCGTGAGGCACGTAAACACGCCAGTGAGCTGTGAGCACACGCACAGACGAGAAACATGGCGTCATCCAAGGCAAAACCAACAAAAAGAGAAGCAAGAAAGAAAGAAAACAAGGAGCCGCGAGCTGCTGCCGCGCAATGCACACGCACCAAGAACACGTTGCTGTCTTCACTGAAATCCAGCTGGTCCCGTGCCCACGCCATGAAGCGACGGAGGTGCACAGAATCCATGTCAGGGCTGCACGAGACGTGGAGGACACTCACCCACAGCAATGTCACAGCGAGTCACAACCAAGCCACGACCAACACCCAGAAACAAACACAACCAAAACGGAGAAGGGCGACGGGAAGCAAAACGAGCACACATTCCACCGGGAAAGACAGGACGCACCGTGTCAAAAAACGACTCAAACACACTGCAGCCGCATCGCGGACAGCCCCTGGCTCTTCCAAGTACCCCTTCCCTGCAGCGATGATGCTCTCAATCAGCGCACTGCGAGGCACCGCGTCATCTTCGTCTGCTTCCTGGGTGGTGGCTGGGGCCAGGTCAGCCAGACTTGAGTCGACTGTGCGGAGATCAAAAGGTACAATGACCAAGATGGACAACCACAACAGCAGCACGTAGCGGGTTTCCCACGTGCTGCATGTTGATGCATGGCGCCCAAACACGTGCCGGAGAGTGAGCGCTTGGGGAAACACGCACTTATGCCACACACACCAGCGCGCGCGGAACAGGGACAAACTTGTCACATACCTGTGCTCCGCGCGGTCTTGCGAGAGAAGCAGCCGCAGTGCCGGCTCCAGGTCAGAAACTTCGTGTGGGAACAGCTTCACGACGTGCTTGTAGCCACGGGTTTTGCAGATCAAGTACACCGTCTATGCGCAGCCAACATGCGCAGGTGAATACACGCCGCGCGCACCCCTGCCCATCAATACAAGAGCAACCACCACACCATGTACCTGAAAGACGTATCGGACGGTGGGGTGGGATGTGATCTGAAAGGGAAACGAGGAGGAGTCCGCTGCGCCATCGGGGCAGGAGACGCCAGCAACCAGGCCAGACAGCTCGTCCGCCCCCACAGTGCCATGCAGCACGCGGCGCAAGAAAGACATCAGAATGTCGAGAAAGGATTCCATGTAGCGATCCAGCAACAGCGGTTGCTCTTGGTACTCATCCAACTGCGTGCAGCCAGATGTCCGTCAGACCACAACACAAACCACAACACGCGAACTCCGTACGATGTCAGCAATGTTCTCCACCAGGCGCTCCGCCACCTCCTCGTCTGTGCTTTCGACCAGCTGGCGCAGCAAACCAAAGAACTCATCCTTATGGGTGAAGAAGCTCTCGCTTGAGGTGAGAACTTCCATGGCTGGCACCCGAGCTGCACATGTTTTGAACGTCAGCGCATCGTACACACCGACAGGCACAACTCCATGCCACCCAGGAGCACGTACGTCAATGCAGACAAGGTAATAGTCCTACTCCTGATCCCAAAGCACACTGCTTTGGTCGTACAGTGTGTCTACCAGTCAACACGCGTACTTCGACGGGTCAAATCGCACATCCAGAACATACTTTAGGAAGGTGGCCAGGAATCCAATTCTGGTAACGTCCGTTGTTGTTTTATTGCCGGTGGACGCAGTGCAAGCCGGTGCGGGTGCGGGTGCGCGTGCGAGTAGTGGGAGACTCGGGAGCCCTCTTGATGCAGGGAACGCTGAAGAGCTCGACGACTTGCCTGTCGAGGTTCAGGCGAGCGAACGGACTTTACAAGTTGGCGTGCGTCACAAGGAAGGAGGGATGCCATCTCGCCGCATGCCAGGCCCAGCCATATCACATAGCCGCCCTGCCGTTCTATCCATCAATGCGTGCCTTGGCATTGATCCTGGTCACTCGACAGAACACAACACAAACCCAAATCGAAGACAACACACCGTGCTTTGCCAAGGGAGGCTTGTGAACGGCTCCGATGCTTCCGATGCCGTGTCTCACGGCCTGTGTGCCTGCCTGCTTGTGGTGTTGGACAGTTACTATTTTCCAGATCGCAAGTAGAGTATCAGAGTACATGTACCACAGTGGCCTGGGTTGCTATCATGCTGCCTCTGCGGTGCATCGAAGTAGTGGGATGGGATCTCAGCACTCGTCTCAGCATTGTCTCCAGCAGGCAAGCCACAGCCACAGCCGGGTGGCCGGGTGTCTATCCGGGCAGAGCCGTGGTGTTTGGGGGAAGGCGCCACTTCTCTGCAGCCGCCCACGTCGGTGCACCAGCCGCCCCACGACTGCCACACCTTCCTGTCGCCGCACCTCTTGTGGAACACGCCTTCGTGACGCCCTTTCGCTTGTCACACGTCGCTCGGTCCATGAGCAATATTGAAGATTCTCTCAATTCTCCACTGGATCTGCGGTGAAACGAAACACAAGGATGTTAGATGCAACAACACACAGCAACAGGCTGCCAGCGGGTCACGCACGCATCAAATGCATCCAGGATCTGCTCCACACCAATCTGGAAACACGCGGCCCTCCCAAGGATGCAGGGGAAACCGTTTGTCTTTGCAACAGATGTGGTCTCGTTGACACCGCCAGTGCCCCCGCCACATTCCGCGCTCTTTTCTACACTGTGCGTCTCTGGGTACACATGCGAGGGTCGCGTAAGAGCAAGCAAGGGAGAGAGAGAAGGAAACACATGTGCACATCCAACAGGCGAATCACCAACACCCACGCCGCCCACGTGACGTACTTCATGCGCTTGGTCGTGGCTGTTTTTGCGCTCCAAGCAGCACCTTCTTCCCTTGCCAAATAGCCCCGATCTTCAGTTCTTCCAGCTGGCTTGCGGCGACCAGGTTCTGAACACAAGAGAAGCAAGAGTCGTGTCACACGTGCCAGCACCGCGACACGGTTGTGTCGCACGCGGGATCGGCTTGTACTCGGGTTTCTTGCAATGATACGGTCTTCTGGAGAACATCATGCTCGATTGTCTGCGATGGAACGACCGCGGAAGCCGGCGTCCCACCCGTACCTACAATCGTTGGACATCTGAGAGCTCGGGATATCTGCGAAGTTGGCGTGACAAACCGCCCACCTGCACTGGTTTCATCCGTTGCTGATCGCATCACGCAGTGTCACGCACTCGCCAAGCACAGCGCGATCGTCCGTACGCTGGGTATTCTATTTGAGCGATCACAGAGAAAACGCTGTGTTACGTGCTGTGTGTGCACGTGTTGGTCTGCAGCGGCGTGCGAAACCGGCGTGTGCTGTGAGGTTCGTAGCGTGCAACATGGTTCTTCGCGCGGAAACTGCACTCGTGTGTCCCCGCTGATGTGGCATGCCATGTGGCTGTGCGACTTGCTATTGTGCATCAGTTGATCACATTCATACATAGGGATGGAGTACACAGGCGGGAAGTATGAGGGAAACGTAGGCGGCGGCCGATTTGATGGTCACGGCACATACACGTTTCCGGATGGCAGCAAGTATGTCGGCCAGTTCAAGCATGGCATGTTTCATGGGAAGGGCGTGCTCCACAATGCGATTGGAAGTTACACAGGAGTTTGGGAACATGGAAAGGTGTGCCGTGCGGTGCTCGACTTTGGTGTGTGTGCTGGGCCCTCACCACCCGTTGCTTGCAGGAGGTATCTGGCGAGTTTTCGTTCAAGGACGGGCTTGTGTACAAGAAGGAAGGCTGGAGCTACTGCACGCCTCAAGACCGTCGATTCTACTCTGAAATTGTGGATGGTATCAAGCCTGCTGGAGAATGCCAGCTCACAAATGCACAAGAAGCACCGAAGCTTCCGCCCGGATGCTACGACGCTGGAGATGGCTACTTTGACCCAAAGCGCGGCGCCATATTCAAGTATGGGACAGACGGAGAAGAGGTTCGAAGACCTGCTGCCGTGGAGATGAAATGGTTGGTTGCAAAGTGCAGAGTGGGACCCACCGTCCCAGAGGAAGCACCAACACCCGCTGCAGCCCCGTCCTCGTAGCTGGCTTTGCGTGAGTGTTGTGCTGTGGTTTCAAGAAATTTGGCTCGTTTTGTTTCTTTCTCTGAACAACTGGTGCATACTACCACCACCACTGTACCGACATCAAGATCACACATAGCTGTGTGGTGATGCCGCGGCTGTCTCCTCCTGACGGCACGACGTTTCAAGCATCAAATGTCGTCTTCCTCGTCGTCGTCAGCCAGGATGTCGATCTCTGGAAAATCCCCTTGCTCCACACCCTTGGGCCGAGCAAACACGCCATGATTCTCTCGGCACTCGAAGTACTCCACGCCCTTCACACTGATGCACCCAACAACAACAGTGCGCGAAGCTGAGCACAGCATCACCACACGCTTCCGAACGGGACACATACCTCCCACTGTTCTTGCCAGTGGGCTCATCCAGTTCCACACCGACCCAGAAACCCTTCTTTATCTCTGGAATGTGTCCCACAAACTTGATGACACCGCGACGCCCAGTCTTCTTGAGTTGGCATCGGCTGCGCATTGAAGCGGTTTGTCAGGCACAAGAAGGCATGTACCCCTCCCAAAAAGCGCAATCAAACGGGCACCCACGTACCTCCCCACTTCCAACGCTTTCGCTTCTTCTGCTTGGAAGTCGTCCGTGATGGGTGGGCCACGGCCCTTGGCCCTGGCCGCACGAAACTTGCGGAAATCAGAGCCGCCAGCCTTGTCGTACGCGTCGCTGGAAAGCTTGAACTTTTCGACAGCAGATGTGTCGTCCAGCGCCCCGCCCGCGGTAATCGAAGTGGGATCTGTGTCCGTCACCTAACAAACCACGAAGGGAGGACATCATGCACGTCAGCCAACACCAGGCGGCCGGGAATTCTCACGGCGTGTCCGCCACGTGTACGAACGTGCAGCTCCATTCCATCGGCTGGGAAGTAGAATCCCAATGGCTTGGTGTCGTCATCAAGCTGTGCAACGACGCCATTACTGTCTTTCAGTGTCAACAGTTGTGAAGCGGGTGCCGTGCCAGTGCTCATGTACAACTTGTCACGCAGCTTGCCCACCAACATGTCTGTGGACAGCTTAGTTTCGGCGTTCATGCCTGACAGGTTGCTGTGAGTCACAAACAAGGTGATTGTCATTGCAGCGGGAAATTCGGACGCCATGGCAACTTGACGAGTCGTAGTACAGGCAGCCGAGGTTTGCAAGCCAAGAGACGCTCGACCAACGCTTACAGGCAGCGTCTGCGATTCAGGTGTGCAGATGCGCTGCAGGTGAGCAAAGTTCGCGAAGAACGGTAGACGTTACCCAAGTGTGAGGATGTAAAATAAATGCGCACGATGAACTGCCGGAGGTTGGCGTGACGTTATCCACACGCGACGAAAATGTGGAAGTACGCTACCGCCACCGCATGTGACACCTGCTGTTCTTGGGGCAGCCAATGCTTCAGTTCGCGCGGGGACTCTGAACAGCCCACTCCAACGTTGGGGGAGCCGCTACTGTTCCTTAAGCAGCCTGTGGAGGTGGCATCCAAATTTCTTTCCTTTCTTGGGCACTGCTAAGCGTGGCAGCAGGTCCAGCCCCTGCCTCGACCCACCGCGTTTCCAACTGTACAGTGGTGTCACACTCACGCTGTTTGGTGTAACACCGCTGCCTCGGTGACTCGGGGGTGTCCGTGCCCCAAATTGCCACACAGCTTTTGCATCTCATAGCTGAGGTGCCGTGTGGGGGGCGCATGGCTGCTACCAGTCCACGCGCTGGCCAAAACGCGCGCACGCGGGTCAAGTCTGAACAGCCCTCCGCGTCCCCTCCATTGCCCAAACCTGTCATCCCACGCCCTCTCTGGCGGGTCCAGGTTGCCCGAAAGTTGCGTGAAGAGTATTGCAGAGTGTGCGCCCCACATGGGCCGTTCCAACGGTTGTTTCTGGAAAGGATGGAAGGGGTCGGCAGAAAAAATCCACCCGCGCAAGTGATGGACGCGGTTGTCACCGCGGCTGTTTCACAGGGTTGTGTGGTGCGTGGCTTGTGCCGTTGTGGGCTGCAACCCTTGTGTGCTTGTGCCATTGTGGGCTCCAATCCTTGCGTGGCACTCACAAGGACTGGACTGATGTTTGGGTGTTCATGGTGGTGGTTTCTGTGTGGCAGCACTTCCATCAACTGTACCAGCGTGTGGACGAGCGTGTGGCCGCCAGTGTCCACCCGATTCGTTCGTTGGCCTGCATGTTGTGTGCTGCATTGAAGGCGAAGCCCACAAAGGCGCTTGAAGCCTTGTTCTGCCTGCCCACCGATGAGCCGAGCACTTCCAAGTTGTCGCGCAACCAGCTTCTGCGGCTGCTGCATGAGGACCTCGCACTGGAAGCGAAGCTCGGCGCTGGATCTTGCCTCGCCGGGCGCCTCGCCGATGCAGGGTACCAGTGCCCACGTGCTGCAGAGAAGCACTTGAACCACATTTATGACGGCAATGGTCACAAGGTTTGTGTGTTTGGCGGAGCCGTTCAGTTCAGTCCCTTTGGCGTCACAAAAAATAACGAGGTTGTCTGTGTGTGTGTGCAGGCGTTTGACACTGTCATTCGGACGGTGTTGTGCTGCAAGGTGTGCAACAAGCCTCGTGGGTTCAAAACATGCCGCCGTCCAGCTTGCCGCGCCTCAACCAACATGTCGCCTCAGCTGCTTGAGCCTCCTTCTGACGGTTGGCTGGATCGACGCGCGCCTGCGCCCGTCCAACTGGTGGAGCAGCCCTCCTCACCGCACCACGACAGCTCTGCTGACGCCCTACCCAGCTCGGTGAAGCCCACGCCCCTCCAATCGCTTGTCATGCGCCATGCGACCCCTGATGCCGTTACAACGCCAGTCGTCCTTCCAGTTCCGGTCCGGGTTCGTGCTTGTCTACCTACCTCGATGCCCTCCCGCCCAGCCCCGACAGGCGCCACCAGCCAGTCCCAACGGTCAGCGGTGCGCGCGCGCCTGACAGCAGCAACCACCGAGCCGCCCTCTCAACCGGCCCCTTCTGCCCGCCCTTCATCTTCTGCCGCAACGGTCTTGCGTGGGAGAGTGTCGCAGCTTGGTTCGGCCGCAGCGGGCCCCACCCCCGCGGTGGGTGCGTCTGCTACACACGCCGGGTCGACGGCATCGGTCGCACATCCCACGACACCGCCGCGCGCAAGCTCCAGGCAGGACCCGGGCAGCCTCCACAACACAAAGGAGCTTCCCCCCTCTTCCCCTCCGCCTGCTCAGACCGCAGACCGCAAGCCACCACGCGCGCCCACTTCGTCCATCCCGCACCCCTCCACTCCCCCCACCACGACCCGCCCCTCTTCTGAGCGGAGGGCTTCCCAGCCTTCCACTCCCTCCACCCCTTCTCCCAACCGCGTGAATGGAAGCGTCGTCGCCCCGTCCTGGGCAGCGGCCCACCCTGGCGCGTCTGGGCTTCCCGTGGGTGTGTACGCCCGCCGGTCTCCTCTGAGAACCCAGCGCTCTGTGTTCCGGCGACCATGGCGGCGATCGCGTCTGTCCAGCACGCCGCCCGCCCGTTCCAGCAGGCTGGCGTTCGACCAGGGAAGTGGGGCCGCGCCTCGTGCGCCAGCCTCGGCACCTCGCCCCACGCGCCGCAACGTGACAGCGGACCTCATGTCGCGCCTCCCTGCGCCGCCCGGATGGCGTGCCACGTTTCCGTTGAAAGGTCACCCTGGGCTGCAAGCACCGGACCAAGTGCTGCTCACCACCACTGCTGTGGCGCCTGCACCGCCCGCCCCAGCCCCCCTGCAACACCCCAAGGTCATGGAGCCCGACGCCAGTGTGCCCGTCTCCGTGCCTTGCTCCCCGCGGTCTCGGCGCCAAGCCACTGCCTCCTCGCCACCCGCGAAGCAACGAATCAAGCGGCGACGGCCGGCCACCGACCCAGTCCCGGCAGTGGCGACGAAGCGACGGCGCGGCCGTGCGACCAAGCCCGCGGACGAAGAGCTCAGCGACTCGTCGGGCGGGGCGGAGGTGCAAACGACATGCTTGCGAGAAGGCTGCTCCAGCACCAAGCTTCAGTGCAAGATTCCACGAGCCTTGGTTGTCGGCCGGCGCCCTTCCAGCAAAGTGTGCCAGAGTACGTGGTTGTGACTATGTGGTTGTGGGTGGGTGGTCTCGCCTCTGCTTGTGACTCATGGGGTGGGGTTTTGTTGTTGTGTGTTTGCCGTTTGTTCGGCGGTGCAGAGTGTTTTTTCTGGCTTCGCCGGCACTTTCACTTGGACCTTCGCAAACACCACAAGGGTTGCGTCTCCGCAACCTCCATGCTGCCTCACTGTCGAAAGAAACTTGCGACGTTTCCAGGCGTGGTGTTTCGCGATGGCCCGGTTCCGTTGGATGCAGAGCACCGCACAAGTTCACGGAGTCGCCTCGTCACCGCTGCCCTGGCGCGCAAGGCGCGGGCTAGCACTCCTCCGACGCCCCCTCCACCCCCTCGCACCCGCCCCGGTACGATGGCCGTTGCACCAGGTCGGCACGGGTCGATGTCTGCGCCGCGCGTGCTCGCCAAGCGCCATCGCCACGTGGGCGCCTCCGCCCGCGGCCGTGACTATGCCACACGAGTGTCTGGTGCATCGTCACTTCTGGATGCTGCGGAGTTGTTGTCCTCATGCTCAGCCGCTGCAGCGCCAACGTTGGGCGCACAGCTGCGGGGACCGCAGCCGTCTGTTCCCGTCGCCCGGCGAACGCTGAGGCACCCGGGGACACCGCTTGCAGCGGACACCCCCAAGCCCATCCACGCTGCCTCTCCCTCCTCTTCGCAAGCCGCACGCCCGGCGGCATCCATGTTTGACGGATTACTTGTCATGGCACAGATTGCCGCAGACGCTCGACCGCATGGACAGTAGTGGGCAGGAGCAGCAAGCACAAAGCAGACAAACAGATCAGCGGCCAAGAGGTCAAACAACACACATTTTGCAATGCTGCCAGGAGATTCTTTTTTTACGTGTGTTGTTCCCTGTATTGCCACACAACCACACAGCTACGACAGCATGCGCACCAACGACATGAAAGCATCTACGACTGGAACTGACCACGGCAGGCAGGGCATGTGGAAGCGACTCCCGGCTGGGCCTGGATGTGGGTCTGACAGTGGGGACAGGCGACAACCACCATGGCAACACCACCCTGCTGGCCACCAACAAGGCCGGGAGCACTCGCATGCCCTGCCTTCTCAGTGCTCGTGCCGCTAGGGAACGTATTCATTTGCACACCGCCTGCCGTAGGTGCTGTGGACGCCGCGCCGTTGGGCTGCTGGGCGGAACGGGCAAGCCTGGCCTCGTACCCGCGCACCAGGAAAAACGCCACACACGAAAACGTGACAAACGTCGCGCCTGCTGCCATGAACAGGAAGAGGGAGGCCTCAAACTTCAATGCGAATCCAGAGTCGGAACAATCGACTTCGTCTGAGTCTTGAGGGTTGCATCCCTCGCACACCCGTGCTTCACAGGACACGTTCGCGAGTTTAGAGTACGACGCGGATCCGCGAAAGCATGTTTCGCACGATGCCTCGTTGTCAAAGGCGCACGGTTCAATGGAACCTTCCCACGTGTTGCACGAAGCGGATCCCATGGCTCCCGGAAATACCATACGTACTTTCGCAACATACTCCTCGCGAACACAGCGAGAACCGTGACCACCGGTGCTCTCTGTGCCGGTGCATTCTTCCGTGCAGTAGAATGACGTGAACGTGCAAGTCCCAGGCAGCAGCTCGGTTTTGGTTTTCAACGACACCCCTACCACTATGAGCCCAACCACTGTGAACAGGATCACCCCAATGGCAATGGCAGCGCAGCTTGCGGCGGTCCATGGCACAAGAAAGCAAACTCGCGTGAGCGTCACCGACGGATGCCCCACAAAAACGGAAGAGTCAGCAAGCGCAGCCGGCGGCTGCAAAATGTGGAGTTTCACTTGAATTTTGCTCGCATGAGCATGAGGACCACAGCAATGTGTATTAACATTTCCACTGCAAAACACAGCAGCAGCACCTGGCAAGGTCGCACCAAACCGGGTACGAAGAATCAGCCAGCGAAGAAAACAAAAGCGTTCACGCAACGTTACGCCACGCACAGCACAGCAGCGTGCGTTGTAGCGTGCGTTGTAACGGCAGTCAACGACGCAGTGCTCGGGTGGACGCTCCGCGCAGTCGCGCACGCTGCATGTGTAGTTGCGCAGCGAACTCCGGCGAAGCCAAACCCTCACCCCGCACGCTCTGGCCAGACTGTGTGCCCATTGATCGAAGAGACAACCCTTGCGCTCCGGCAAGGTTACGGTTGGAGTGGTGCCGGGCGTTGAAGCTTTGCAACGCAAGCATTCCCAGCACACTTCCACGGGCACCAGGCATGTTTAGCACTGCGCAACACGCAAACACGCCAGTCAGTGCACAGCCCCAGGCACAGAACCAATAAATCGCGACCAACAATGCACCGCATGCGCACCATTCATGTAAGAGGGTGAAGAAGCGCCGGGCTTGATGGTAGACCCTCGCTTGGGAGACCCTCTCTTAGGGTCCGATCGAATAGGAGAGAGTTGGGGTGACTCGGGTATGTGCCCCTCCTCGGGCACCGATCCTAACCCTGCTAGACGCGGCTTTAGCTTTTGACGTCGCCACGCGGCACGCGTTGACACTGATGGAGCCTCAACACCGGCGCCCACGCCCACGGCGGATGACGGTGACGCGGGTGCACCCACTGCTGTCGCCGCAGGAGGGGTCGTGGATCCAGGTACACTGGCACTACCTGCACCTGCACCTGCACCTGCACCTGCGCCTGCGCCTGCTGCGCCAGGGGTTGTGCTATCCTCCTCAGGACTTGGCGAACGTACGGAACCCACACTCGACGAGCGCATGTATGCCCCAACACTGTTGTCAGCAGGCTTGTCGGGCGTCCCACACATGGAAGCCATGCTTGTTCCGCGCTTCAAGTAGCTGCGACAAAGCCATGCATGGTGAGTGAGAGGCAAGTCAGCCCACGAAAAGTGCAGGGTCACGTACTCATGAACCTCTCCAGCCTTGAATGAGTGCCGGATAGCTTCTTCCTCCTCCTCAGAGTTGTACTCGCTCAGTTCATCGACACTGGCAACCTCGTCTGTTTGAGCGAGGTCGCTCACACTACCAGAGAACAACTCTCTGGCGCTGGCTTTTTGAAGGCTGCGGACGAAAGAAGTCGCCACAGGCAATGGTAAGATAAGATACTTCCCTGACCCGCCCCACAGCACACTACGCACAGATTCATGCGAGATACTTCATTCACCATGACGCCCAGTCGATGGACTTCACGACGCATTGACTTGGCAACCTGCACTGCCTGGTCTTCACTCACGACATCCACTTCACCCTTCACCATCGTTTGCAGCTTGTCCATGATGGAATCTTGCATCATCTTGCCCAGGATGGGGTAGTGCAGGATCATCAAATTTAAGTCGTCCTTGTTCAACGTGAACAAGTTGCAGTACGTCATAGCTTTCACTGAAGCGGTGCGCTTTGTCCCAATGAGGACAGCGATCTGAAAAGAAAAGGAAGAAAAAACGACCAACCAGCAGTGACGTGAGGGATTTCCTGCCTGCTTCCCACACCACACGCTCAGCTGCCACGCGCATGTACCTCGCCAAAGAATGACCCATCGTTCAGTGTTGCCACCAAATGCTCTGCACCGTCATCGTCCCGGCTCAGAACGGCAACGCTTCCCTTCACAAGAAAGAACCTGACGCGGTACGACACAAACGTGTCACAATGCATCGCTCCACCTCCCAACGTGACTGACCCAGCACAATGTAGCTCACATTTCCAGACCAGTTTCGCCCTGCTTGAAGATGTAGTCATCCGGTACCACGAACATGGGGTTCATAATGCCCATGATGTAGGATGTAAATCCATCATCCACGCCGTACTCCGTGACTTGCTGCGTGTGTGGCACACGTCTCGCATGTGAGACACGAACGATGTGATCCAGCGGCAACCCCTTTCCCACGCACCGGCTTCAAGAACGGAATCTTGCCCACAATGTCGCGATTCAGGTGCATAATGGCCTCTGTCTTGAGCGACTCCGTCAGGTCACCCAGTAGCGTTGCTTCATCGAATGCGGTCTTGCGATCCAGGTAGAACTGGTAGTACTTGCGTACTTTCCGCTGCAAACCACGCCCAAGATTGCGCTCCCGCTGCGCAGTGTGTTGCAAGCACAGCACGGCAAACCACGTAAACGCGATGAAACTTACTTTCCCAAGAAAATCCATGGGGGGGGGGTCCACATACCATGTACTGCACAACTTGGTCCATCTTTTCCTTGTTGCGTGCTTCACCGCTGTTGAAACGCCCAAACAAGGACGCCATGCTCCCGACAATGTAACCAAAAGTGCTACCGCCCACGATCATTGCAACGATAGCAAAGGCCTTCTCCGTGGTGGTCACAGCGGCCACATCACCGTATCCAACCGTTGTCATTGTGGTGTACGCGAACTGGGCAGCAACACAAGGTGGAAACGTAGGACACAACCACCCGGTCACGTGGGTGGCACGGCACACAATGTATGGATACGGACAGACGAAGCGAAACGGATCCACGTACATATATGCTGGCGATGTACAGCGACCCAATGCTGGAGTCTTCCATACCAGAGCGTATCCACCACGCTCCATCTGTTGCAGGGTCTTCCAGCGTCGAAACATAGTACCAGAAGCAGGCCAACAAATGTGCAATGAACGACACCTGCAACAACAACAACCTCTAGCGTGAGGGGCACCACACACCACAACCTCACAAAACACCAATCAAGCCCACACCTGGAAGAAGAGCTTCAGCAGGCGCATGAGTGCTGGGGGGAGGTTCAGACTGAGCTCGATCAGCTCCACCGTCTTGGTGAGACGGAACAAACGGAACAGCTTGGCGAGGCGGGCCAGTCGCAGCACGCGCACGAGCTTCAGAGAGCGAAGCGTCGTTGAACTCCCCGCTGTGAACGCGGAAATAATGGCGTCCCACGGAACTGCGGAGATGAGGTCCACAAGGAACCAGGTCAACAGGTACCGACGCGCGATCTTCCAGGTGTCAGAGACCAACACAGCAGTGGCGTCGTTGTAGTAGCCGGTGCGGAAACTGGCAATCATGTCCACAATGAACAGCGTGTCGATCAAGACGTTCAATCCAAACCAGAAGCCGGTGGGGTCCTGGTCAAACCCAATGAAGTAGGGCACTGAAAGGACAGACACCAGGATGAAAACTCCCACAAACACGTCCCACGCCAGCTTGGCGGAAGACGCTGGATCGATCACACTCCAATGGTACTCGTTTGACGCCAAAGGCACCAGCTCCTCGCGGGAGGCAAACGACATGCCCATCGAAGTGCCAGGGTGGGACGGCAAGCTGCTGTAGCCAGACAGGTGACTGGTGCCAGGGTGGGCGGCGTACGCAGCCGCGGGGAGACCGACGGGGATGGACCCACCGGGCGTGGCAAGGAGTTGACGACGAGACGCGTCGCTGCCGGTGGTGCCTGACCGGGTCAAGGACGCGGGCAGCGACCTCTGGTTCTGCGTGACCATCGGTCCCAGCGCGTGCCGCACGAAGCTGGGCAGGGCCTGGGCCGAGGGAGGGGCTTGGCGCACTTCAAACACCGCGTCCGTGTGCTGCACCTGATCGCAGAGCGTCGGGTCGTCGCCTGCTGCCGGCTTCGCGCCCGCAGCGGAACCGGAGGTGTCAGATGAAACAACAGAGTTGCTTGGACTTTCAATGGCGACAAACCCACTGCCATACTCAGCGTTGGCATCGCTGGAGCGTAGGTGGGGTTGGGAGCTCATCACGGTGGCGACCGCGGGTGGTGGTGTCTGTGCTGGAACCTGGAAGGTGGTCCCAGGGCTGGGAATGCGAACGTTATGCGAACTGGTGTCGTGGTGCTGCTGTGGCTGAGGTTCGGACTTCAAGTCGCCGTCAGACACAGCACCAGATGAAAGACGCCTGGCAGGAGAGGCGTCACCAGGAGTGGTAGCCTCCGCCGGTGGCATCGGCGCAACTTTGGCAGCGCCGCGCCCAGCGGGCAGCACTGACGCCGCAGGCACGGACTTGGACTCACTGTTCGCGGGAGAGGCACCCACAAGGTCGGGGTGTTTCGGCGTGTCCCCCCCCTCCGAGAAACTGTCGTAAAGGGTGGGGTCAAACGCCGGCAGGTGACGTGACGAAAACTCGCGGTTGGACTTCTTCTTCTGCCGCATGCGCAGCGTGGCGAGCTTGACAAGCGCCGTGGTGTCCAAGCTGAGCGCGCTTGCAACTGAAGACCTTCTTCTTTTCTTGCCTCTGCGCGTCTCGCGGTAACAAGCACAGTCGCACACATGATGAGAGGCTACGCCCAAAGCCAGTGCCTACACATCAGCAGCGGTAGCGGCGGCAGCGGCGGGCGCATGATGAACACACCCTATGTTGGAGACGTAATCGTGACAGAGTGCTAGTGTGGCCTTGGTCATGTACATGTCAGGAATGGTCTCCAGCGGCCGCAACTTGTCATTGACAAATACGTGCACCGACTTCCTGAGCACACGCGCGTGGCGCTCATTTGATGGTTCGCCACCACACCCGGGTCGCTTAGCTGCACAACAATACAACAACCACACACGGACGCGTTGGTGGATGAGAACACCAGCAGACGCGGGGCTGCCCACGCAGTCGCAACTTCCTCTGTACAGCGCACGTACCCAGGGGCAAGCCCTTCTTGCGGAGAGCATGGGCAGTGGAAAAACGAACATCTGCTAGTTGTACAAGCTTTTGCGATGCACGCTCGGTGAGCGTGTCGTTGACTTCGACGTAATGGTACAGCGCATCCCCCAAGCTCTCCTGCCATATCCCGGGCACACCACGTTGGTTGGCTACGACGATGACTGTGCGAGCACCAAACACACCGCGACCGTCCCCGCGCCACAATACAAACATACCTTGGCCAGGGCAAATATGTCGCAGTGTGTCACCGCGCGCAGCGTCATGGGACGACGAACGCTGAGCACGAGAGACACATCGCCACAGTAGTGCCCCTGCAAATACAGACCCAACAGGGTCGGTTTCGACTCCCGCAGATCAACAACTGTGGCCTCAACTGCGCCTTTCAAGATAAAGTACATCTCCTTTCCAACGTGACCTTGGGTACACAGCAGCTCGCCACCCATCTGAAACATGGGTTTCATGGCTGTGATGAGCGAAGCAATCACACCCTCATCTTGGCAGGAGAAAAATTTGATGCGAGATATCGCATCTTGGTTGCTTTGCAGCACAATCTGGTTGCGAAGGTGACTAGACACTTCCGAGAGGATAGTCTGGAAGGCAGGGGAGGACATGTTACGAATGGACCGCAGGTGCGATAGCAACGGCAACAAATACTATCATACCGCCTCATCAAAACTTGTTTTGCGACTGTGGTAGTACTCATAGTACCGCACGATTCGGTTGCTTAGGTCCTTCGGGAACTGTCGGTGGCGCTGTGGAAACGCGAGGGGGGG
>Ga0213833_1001320_pt1 | contig 18079 bp, 18 predicted proteins | sample SWATP21_FD_160575 | JGI IMG/M metagenome (GOLD analysis project Ga0213833, IMG submission 160575) | Coastal seawater microbial communities from Marineland, Florida, United States - SWA TP2 #1 | ecosystem: Environmental > Aquatic > Marine > Coastal | place: USA: Florida | collected 2016-08-14
ACAGTTGCACTCTCGTTGGCGGTTGCCGCCTGTACTATCGACCCTTACACAGGTGAGAAGAAAACCAGTAATACGGCCAAAGGCGCCGGACTGGGTGCTCTTGCGGGTGCCGCCATTGGCGCTGCGACCGCAGGCAAGGACAAGAACAAGGCTATTAAGCAGGGCGCCTTGGCGGGTGCTGCGGTGGGCGCCGGTGCCGGCTACTACATGGATACGCAGGAAGCCAAATTGCGCCAGCGCCTCGAAGCGACCGGTGTTCGCGTTGAGCGTATCGGCGATACGATCAAGTTGATCATGCCCGGTAATATTACCTTCGACACTAGCAGCAGCTCGCTCAAGCCTTCGTTCACCGATGTGCTGAACAGCGTGGTAGAAGTCGTGCGTGAATTCGATAAAACCTTGCTGCAGATCAACGGCTACACCGACTCGACCGGTAGTTTTGAATACAACCAGCAGTTGTCTGAACAGCGGGCACAAAGTGTTGCGCGTCACTTCCTGAACAACGGTATTGCCGCCAGCCGTGTGCGCACTGCAGGCATGGGCCCGCGTGATCCGGTTGCCAGCAACGACAGCCCGGCCGGTCGTTCGCAAAACCGTCGGGTTGAACTGAGCCTGATCCCCACGGGCCAGTAATTGATGCCTCGTTATCGTGTTAAGCCGCTCGTGAAAACGGGCGGCTTTTTTATTGCGCTTGTTGCCCTGCTGGCTGTCAGCGGTTGCGCCTTGCTGCGCGATGCTGCCAAGCCGGAAGTCACGCTGACCTCGGTGTCTTTTGGCGGTTCCAGCGGGCTGACTCAGTTAATCAATCTTGGGGTAAAGGTACGCAACCCCAATGGTTTTGCCCTCAATTTTAATCGGCTGAATTATCGGATTTTTCTGGAAGACAGTGAGGTGGCTTCGGGCCGTCGCGGTGAGCCATTGTCGATTGCTGCGAATGACAGCGCCAGTTTTACGGTGCCGGTTGAATTAAATTTGCTGAGTGGTTTGTCGTTGGCGGAAAAGCTGATGCGAAGTCCGAAGAACGAATTGGCTTACCGTCTGGAAGTAGACGCGGATGTCGCCAATTTCGGTTTGGGCCTGATGACGATGCGCAAAGAATCGAAAATCAAATTAAGCCAGTGACGTTCAAATTGCTTGCGTAAAAAAACCGCCCTCAGGCGGTTTTTTTACGCTTGTGCTTTTTGCTGTTGTCTTCCAGGTCTGCGTGAATGGCCAGTAGTTGCTGGGTCAGCTTGTGCGATTGCGCCATATAGATCAGCGGGGTCTGCCGGGTGCGGGACTCTTTCATTTTTACCGAACTGCTCAAAAAGGTATCGAACAGGGGCAAGCCCATGTCGGTAAGTTCTTCGGTAAGCTGCTGAGGTAATGAGGCTTGTACCTGAAACTGGTTGACCACGACGCCCTCGAGAGTCAGGTTCGGGTTGTGGTCCTCGCGAATTTCCGCAACGGTTTCCAGCAGCCCCATCAATGCGCCGGAAGAAAAGCTGTCGCAATCGAAGGGAATGAGCAGTGAATCGGCGGCAATCAGGGCAGAGCGGCTGTAAAAATTCAGCGCGGGCGGCGTATCGATGTAGATATGCTCGTATTCGCCGCTGAGGTTTTCCAGGGCATCGCGCAGTTTGTAGATTTTGTGGCGCGATTCCAGATCGCGTTCAATGCTGGCCAGCTCGGGATTGGACGGCATCAGAAACAGGTTTTCAAATTCCGTGTTGTAGATGAAGTCTTTGGGTTCCTTGCCCTTGCCGAAGAAAGACAGCTTTTGCCGGAAAAAGTCGGCAGCGTTGTCGGTCAGTTCGCGAAACTGTGCCCCAATCAGGTACTCACTGCTGTTGCCCTGTACATCAAGGTCAATAACGAGAGTTTTGTAGCCTTTCCAGGCGCTGATTGCCGCAAGATTACAGGTGATGCTGGTTTTGCCAACACCCCCTTTCTGGTTAAAAACAACTCTTTTCATTTCCAATCGCCCATCGGTGTTTGTGTGACCCTTCCCGCTGGTATCCGCGAGGGTCTCTCCGAGGGCGCAATCCTACCAGCCTGCGGGCTTGGGCACCATTACAGCTAGGCCTTGTTCTTGTTCATCCATTGGCCCGAGTGCAATACACCGAACAGAAATACCAGCACATAGCCGGCCAGTGCGCTGTTGTTGGGGTCGGCCTGAATCTGCTTGCGAAACACAATGCATTCAACACTGTGTGCGACAACCAGCAGGGCGGCGATGCCGGTTATCCAGGGTGCGGCCGCGCCAAAGGGGGTGATCAGATTGATAATGGCCGCGATCCAGAACCCCAGTGTTACTACCTTGCCGAGTGTATTTCCCATGATGTGCATCCTTTTTTTATTGGGTTGTTATGCCGTGCTGCATAGTAAACAATATTGGCCAATCTGCCCAATGGGCTGTACAGGAATTCACATTATGCTGCCGATTTTGCTCTGTCTGGTTTCAGTATCTTTACTGCTGGTATTCGAGAAGCGGGGCATCGTGCGCGCCGAGTGGCTGTTCAAGCCGCTGGCGGCTGCCGCATTCATCTGGGCAGGGTTAGCCTGGGGCGGGCTGGACTCCGATTTTGGTCGTTGGGTTGTTCTGGGGCTGGTGCTCTGTATGGCTGGCGACGTATTGTTGATTCCCAAAGGGCAGGGCCCCGCGTTTTTGGGAGGCATGCTGGCCTTTTTGCTGGGGCATCTCGCCTACGCTGTTGCCTTTGTGCAGTTGGCGGTGGCTTACCAGGCACTGGCGGCGGCCGTTGTCGGTATGGCACTGGTGACCTATCTGGTACTGCGCTGGCTTTGGCCCTTTTTGAACGCTCAGTTCAAGGTGGCGGTAGGCGCCTATATTCTGGTTATTTCTGCCATGGTTTGCCTTTCCGTCGCCGTCTATTTCGCAGGTGCCAGTTGGCTGATCCCTTTGGGTGCCATTGCTTTTGCCGTGTCGGATCTGGCCGTTGCCCGCAATCGCTTTGTCGCGCCGGGCTTTGATAACAGGGTGTGGGGGCTGCCCTTGTATTTCGGTTCGCAGCTGGTGATTGCTGCCTCAGTCGCTACGGTTTAATTCGTCGGGAGTTTTTATGTACACAGGCATCGTGCACGGGGCCTATACCTTGTGTGGACTGCAGCAGAAGCCCGGTCTCAGTCAGTTGACTATGAGCCTGAATGACGAGCTGGTAAGCGGTTTGGCAATCGGTGCCAGTGTCGGTTTGAACGGCGTCTGTATGACAGTGACGGCAATCGATGACCACAAAGTCCATTTTGATGCGATGCAGGAAACCCTGTCCCTGACGACCTTGGGGAATCTCGCGGTGGGAGACAGGGTGAATGTTGAGCGATCGGCCAGCCAGGGGGCCGAGATTGGCGGTCATCTCATTTCCGGTCATGTGGACGGTATGGCCGAACTGGTTGCCCTGGAGCAGCCGGAGAACAACTGCACCATGACCTTTCAGTTGCCGCCGGCGCTGACCAAGTACGTGTTTAAAAAAGGTTTTATCGGTTTACACGGGTGCAGCCTGACCGTGGCTGACATGGATAAAGCGAGCGCCCGGTTCTCGGTGTGCCTGATACCGGAGACCCTGCGTGTGACCAATCTGTCGGATTTGAGCGTGGGTGACTGCGTCAATATTGAAGTGGACCGGCAGACCCAGGTCATTGTGGACACAGTGGAGCGGGTGCTGGCAGAGCGGTTTGCAAACGAATCGTAGGCCCGAATAAGCGCAGCGTTTCGGGCGTTCTTACTAAAAAGGGGCCACCAATCGGCGGCCCCTTTACGTGCAAAACGTGTGCTTAACCTTCCAATTGCGCCGTTACTTTTTCGTAGGCATCGGCGTATTCATTCAACAGACGCATCACCACGCCACGGGTAGATTCCACGGTGTTGATCTGTCCGACTACCTGACCGACGGGGTTAAACGCGACTTTCTGGGTGTTGCCTACACCGGCGTATTTCGCGGTGCGACGGATGCCATCGCCCGATACCAGACCCTGCAAAGGCATGCCCAGCGGTTTGGGGTTTTCCGGGGCTTCCCAGGCTTCGGTCCAGTCGTTTTTCAGCATGCGGCAGGGTTTGCCAGTCCATGAGCGTGAGCGCACGGTGTCTTCGCTGCTGGCTTTGAGCAGGGATTCTTTCTGGGCCGGTTCGGCATGGGCTTCTTCTACCGTCAGCCACAGTGAACCGCTCCAGACGCCAGCGCAGCCCAGTGCCATGGCCGCCAGCATTTGCTGGCCGGTACCGATGCCGCCAGCCGCTAATACCGGGGTGCCTTCAGCGGCCGCTACCGCCTGGGGCCAGAATACAATTGAGCCAACATCGCCGGTGTGACCGCCACCTTCGCCGCCCTGGGCGACAATAAAGTCGAGGCCGGCTTCAACGTGCGAGCGCACCTGCTTGACCTTGCCACACAGTGCCCCCACCAGTCGGCCGCTGTCCTGAATCATTTTGACCTTGTCGGCCGGCGGGGTGCCGAGCGCGTTGGCAATCATCACGCACTTCTTGCGGGTCAACGCTTCTTCGAGCAAGGGTGTGGCGGTGGCTTCGGTCCAGCCGAGCAGGCCCATGCTGGTTGTACCGTCTTCCCAGGCAGGTACGCCGTGGTCGGCCAGCAGTTTCTGGGCGAAATCGATGTGCTCCTGGGGAACCATTTTTGTGAGCTGGTCTTCCAGTTCTTCGGGTGACATATCACCCATGCCTTCGTACTTTTGGGGAATAACAATGTCTACGCCGTAGGGCTTGTCGCCGATATGTTCGTCGATCCAGTCCAGTTCTTCCTTTAGCTGTTCGCGGGTGAAGCCCACAGCGCCGAGTACGCCGATACCACCGGCCTTGCTGACAGCAACCACGACATCGCGGCAGTGGGTGAAGGCGAATATCGGGTGCTCAATACCCAGTTTGTCGCAGAGTTCGGAACGCATAGTGCTTGTCTCCCAATAGGTCTAAACGGATTTACCGAAGTTGCAGGGAGTATTCCCGAGATGCTCCGGCCCCACAATGGCGGCTTTTGCCATAATTCAGTGATTATTTTGATCAGGCAGGGGCATATGGCCTTTTGTCTGTTTTCTATTCGATTTACTATGAGCGACTGCCGTCCACGATAGGCGTATTTCAGGTTTATTTGATGATAGAAGAACTGGATCACAAGGAAATCCGCGCCCGTCTGACTGAGTTACGCATTTTGCACCGGGAGATCGATCAGAAAATACTCGATCTTCAGGAAAACCCCTTTGCCAATCAGTTACAGCTGCGTCGCCTCAAAAAAGAAAAGCTCTATGTCAAAGACTGCGTTGAGCGCCTGCGTGCACGTATCATTCCCGATCTGAACGCCTGACCCTATTTGCCTATGCTTATTGATCTGGCGACGCTGTCGCCCAACCGGATTTACTTCACCATGATTCAAACCCTGCTGCCGCGCCCCGTGGCCTGGGTGTTATCTGATAATGGCGACAACAGCTGCAACCTTGCTCCCTTTTCCTACTTTAACGGCGTGTGCAGCGACCCGCCGCTGATTATGCTGTCGGTCGGCAAGAAGCCGGAGGGCGAGATCAAGGATACGCGCCGCAATATTCTCGAGCGCAAACACTTTGTGGTTCATATTGCTCACCGCGAGCTGGCTCAGCAGGTAACGCAAAGCAGTGCCCCGCTGGCCCACGGTGACTCGGAGCTCACCCGCAGCGGTTTGCAGACCGAAGTCTTCGCTGATTTCCCGCTGCCGCGTTTGCGCGATTGCCGGGTGGCGTATGCCTGCGAGCTCTATGAACACCACGAGATAGGTGCGCAGGCCGTTATCTACGGGCGCGTGCGGCATATTTATATCAGTGACGAGATTGCCGCCGAAGACAAGGGCCGCCTCACTGTGGATGCCCGGGCGCTGGACCCCATTGCCCGGCTGGGCGGTGATGACTATGGCTTGCTGGGTGAGGTAATTACGGTGCCCAGGCCCCGCTAGTGCTGCCGATGCGGGATTGCGTGTGAGACATGTCTCACAATTACTGAGGTGGATATCCTATGGTTCGCCCATCATGCATTACGGATACTACTGTCAGGCCAAGGATGGTCTGGTTGGCTTGGCGAATTGACTCGCAGAGAACGGATTCATACGAACGGACTCGTAGCGAATGGAATCGGCCTGAACGGATTCAGACCGAATGGATTCGAAGCTGACGAATTTAAAACCGGGGAATTCCCCGGTTTTTTTTCGTCTCGAATTTGTTAAGGCCCTGCCATCGGTTATGCTCCGCAGCATACTTTGCGAGGAAGCCTGATCGTGCCCCCACAACTGGATCTTGACCGATTGTCGCAGTCATTTTCTGCGGTTGCCCGCCATCAGGGCTGGTCGTCGTTGCACAGCCCCAAAAGCCTTGCCTGTGCCTTGTCGGTAGAAGCCGGTGAGTTGCTGCGTTTGTTTCAATGGCAGAACGACAAGGCGACGCATATAGCCGCACAGGCCCCGGCGCCTGCGGCGGTAGCGGCCGAGCTGGCAGATATTGTGTTATACGCCAACGCGCTGGCCGACCAACTCGATATTGATTTATGTGAGGCCCTTGAGCAAAAGTGCGCCGCGAATGAGCGTCGCTTCGGCCCCGCCAATGATGAGTGACCATATTTTTGAAGGCAGGGCGGAGCGCTTTCGAGACCGGATTTACGGCACCGCCAAGGGAAAACTGCGGCTGGAATTGGTGTGGCGGGATATGTGCGAGCAGCTGCCGCTACAGGGCGATGCGCTAGCGGTGTGGGATGCCGGTGCCGGCCTTGGCCAGATCAGCCAGCGTCTCGCCGAGCTGGGGCATCGCGTGATTATGTCTGAGCCTGCAGCAGATATGCTGGCACTGGCGCGGCAATCGCTGCCGGCGACAGTTGATTGTCGTCAGGAAACCCTGCAGGCACACATCCAGTCCAGCAATACGGCCTATGACCTGATTGTCTGCCACGCCGTGCTGGAGTGGCTGGTCGATCCGCAGCAGGCCGTCAGCCAGCTGGTCTCAAGGCTGCGCCCCGGCGGCTACCTGTCGCTGCTGTTCTACAATATCAATGCTGTTGCTCTGGCGAATATTGTCAAAGGCAATCTTTACAAGGTGAGCCGTGAAGATTTTGCGGGTATGAAAGGCAGTTTCACGCCGCCGTCGCCGCAAAAGCCGGATGAAGTGCTGAGCAGGTTGCAGTCGCTGGGTGTGGACATCATCAGCAAGCGCAGCGTGCGCTTCGCCTATGACCTGATGGCAAGAGCACTGCGCGAAGAGCGCTCACTGGAAGATGTGATGGCACTGGAATGGCAGTTTGGCGCGCGTGAGCCCTACTGGCAGTTGGGGCGTTACGTGCATCTGGTCTGCCGCAAACCGCCCCAGGTTGCAGCCGTCAACCTGCGGTGAACACCCGGTTGCGAATTCGCCAGCCGGATGCGGTGCGAACCAGCTCATCGCGATAACGGCCCGCCGCGATCAGCGTTCTGGTTTCAAAGTCGATGATTTGCACGTAAGCGTTACAAATTGCATCGCTGCCACCATTGTCGTCAACATAGAGGTTGCTGATGACGTGGCGCACGTTCGGCACAGCGGCCACTGTCTGACGGAAAAACTCACATAAGGCATCAATGCCGCTGACGTTGACCTCGGGTTCGTCTGCCTGAAAGCGACAGTCGTCAGTCCATATGTCTCGCATCAGCGGAATATTATGGTAGTCCAGCGCATGGGTGTAGCGCGCAATCAGTTCGTGAATCTCCAGCCTGTCTGCATTCGAGAAACTCATGTGCTGCGGGTGTCCTTTGGTGTGGGCGAACAAAAGTTTGAACCCGCAATCGCTGAAATTCAATCGTCGCGGATCAGCGATAAAGGCTTCGGTATGATTTTGTATTCTTCTGGCGACAGAAGTATCACATTGAATTAAAAGCAGTTTTGGGAAACTGTGAGTTTTACTGTTGGAAGGCGGAGACAGTCTGGGTGGGACGGCGCTGCTCGAATTATTTAAGCCATTGAAATAAAAAGGTTAATTAAGTTGGCACAGTAATTGATATGAACAGGATGAGGGGCAGTTCAGCGCACGTGCTGATGCTGCCTGTAGCAAGTTAAAACAATTGGGAGATTGTGATGAAACGTAAATCAGTCATAGCGACAACTGCTTCGTTTTTGCTGCTGGCAGCAATGGGTGCCAATGCTGGCCTGTTCGACAAAGAGGGCGAGCAAAAACAGGAAGGCGCTGGCGCGGCTGGCGATAACAGCGGCATGTTTTCTGCACTGGACGCCAATCAGGATCAACTGATTAGTCCGCAAGAAGCAGAATCCAACGCCGATGTTGCCATGTCATTTGGTGAACTCGACACCAATACCGACGGTCACCTGAGTGCCGATGAATTCGGCGAATTTCAGGCTATCGATCAACAGCAGCAGTAAAACCCGTAAACCCATCCGGTAATCCCTTTTAAGGGACTCTTCCAGCGGTGGCAGCATCTCCGAGGCTATCCCCACACCTGCGCTGCCACCGCTTTTTTCCCCTTTCACTATTTGCTAGCCATCTTGCGCCGGCCAGCCTTGCAGAATAAGCGAGCGCTGGGAGGCATTGCCAAACACCGAATCGAAGTACTGTGACAATTCCTCCCGGTCGATCTGACTGAGGGCATTTTTAACGGCGGTATTCCAGTCACCGCTGCTGCGCTTGCTGGCAATCTGCGACCAGTAGTGCTCGGCCAAGGCCTCACCCTGCAAAGGTTGAGGGAGTAGCTCGTCAGCAAGGCTGATCTTGAGTTGTTCAAAGCGGCTCTCGGGAAGCGTGTTCAGCCACTGGGGGAAGTCGCGCAAGAATTGCCGCGTAGCATGCTGAAGTTCGTTGGGTGAGCTCGTAGATGATTGCGCGATCAGGGCGAGACCTTTATGGCTGTCGAGCGTGACCGGCACCACCGTAACGCCGTAGGCGAGCTTCTGGTCCTCGCGCAACGAGGAGAAATACTGCCGTTTTATCAAGGGCAGCAGCAGGCGAAACTTTGCGTCGTCTTCCGGCAGCGTATTGGGGGCTTCCTGAAAGTGCAGGAGCGCATTGGCATCACTCCCCAGCGCGAGAGACAGGGTGTCGTTTGTATCGGCGGGCCCTTCGGGTTGATCAAGGCTTGGGGAATCCACGACAGTGGCGGCATTTCCCGTACGGTGCTGTATGGCAAAGCTGCGGCTTAACAACTCTGCCTGAGCGCGTGTAGCACCGTAGATATACATTGTGGCGTTAAGTGATTGCAGGGACGACCGGTGCAGGTTGTCAAACGCGCTGAGATCCTGGGTTTGCAAAGTCTGAACCTTTTCGTCTACGCCATCTTCACTGCGGAGCACAACTTCGCGCAATTTATCTACCAGGGCCTGGAAGGCGAAACGATAGCTCGGAGGCGTTTTCCAGTCCCGGATAAGATCTGCCTTGACGGCAGAAAATTCGCTCTCGCTCATGCCTGTGCCAAGCAGCATGCTGATGTCATGCAGGTTTTTCTGCAAGCTTGCAATGTCTCCGCGCAACTGCAAACCAACGCCGTGGCTGTGCTGGTACCATTTTGCATCCGTATTTTGGCTTGCGCGTTTCAGCGCCTCATACCACAGCTCGCCCAGAGTCCGGCTGCGCAGCGAACGCGTGGTATCCGGAATGTCCAAAGACAATCGAACCAGCAGCTCCTCGTCACGGTATTGGCCGATAGAATGCCATGTGGTCAGGCTGGGCGTTTGCAACACCACGTCAGGCGCGTGAGCATACCGGGCCAAGGCAGGCAACGTTGTCATTTCATGAAGCTGGATGGGCGGCGAGAAGTTTGAAAGGGCGATTGCATGGTGGATGTCGTGACCTTGATCTACCTCGCTTTTTGCTCTTTGAATGCTGTAGGGGACAGAAAACACAGGTGATAGCTGCGTGGCTGGCAGATCGCCGTGAACCATGATGCGCAAGGTGTTGTCGACGTGAATACGCGCTTTGAAGTTTTCACCAAAGAGAAAATGCTGGGGCGCCATGCCCGCCTTCTCCGTTTGCGGCTCGTCGAGCTTGGCGAGTACCTGGTAGGCAAAGTCGCGGTCAATTAATGTGGGTATGGCCTGGTCCCGCGCTCTGTGTCGCAGAAAGTCGTCATACAGCGGAGCGGCCTGTGCCTGGCTAAGCAGCGCGCGCAGTGACGCAACTACCGTGTTGATCAGGCGCGTGGTATTGGCCATGCCGTGTTTCGTCGGCGTAATGCTCAGGCTGATACTCGCGCTGTTGCCGGCGGGAATGCCGGATTCCAGAGTGATCTGGCTGAGCAGATCGGTGGCAAGAAGTTGGCTGTGCCAGCTGCCAGCGCCTTCGCTTTCGCTCCAGAATTTCAGGTACTCGATAGCACTCCTGGCATGCGGCAACGGTATGCCGTTCAACGGCAGTAGTAACTGCATTTGTGCTGAACCGACATTCTCGCGGATCGCCAATTCCAGTGGCAGCATGCTTTGGTCGAACAGAGGCGGGATTGGCGTATAAACCAGATTGCTTGATGGCAGTTTCCCAAAGCTGTCGTTGAGGTAATGTTGCTGCTGTGCGTTGTTGTCGGGGCTTACGAGCAGAACGCTCATCTTTGCTGCACTGTAATGGTTGCGGAAAAAATCACTCAGATCGCTCTTTATTTCGTCGAGGCTGCGTGAAGAAAAACTTTCGAAGTTGCCCGCGCTAAATCGACGAAAGGGATGATGTTCCGACGTCGCCGGTTTCAGGGCATCGCGCAAGCGCCAGCTCAGCTTGGTTTTCAGAAATGCGAACTCGTCATTAATCGCTGCTATTTCCGAGGCGATAGTCGGGTTACTGAAGTCGGGTTCGGATAAAAATCTGTGGAGGCTTTGTAAAAGCGTGGGTAGAGCTTTGTTGTTTATTTCGAAGTAAAAGCGTGTCGTGTTGTAAGACGTTTTTGCATCGAGGCGGCCTCCATGCAGGGTGATAAAGTCTCGCAAGGTAACGCTGTTTTCACTGTGAACCCGGTGTCTGAGAAGAATATGTTCCGCCAGGTGCGCAAGGCCCGGTGTGGCGTCGGTATCGTTCAGCGTGCCGGCGCTGATTTCAATCGCGACAATTGATGTGGCCCTGAGGGGGCTTGATAACGCAGCGCTACGAAGACCGTTAACATGATCGCGAACTTGAACATCAGGTGGAAGGATTTGGGCGCTGGCAAAACCTGTATGCGAATAGTTGAGCACGACAAGCACGATGATGGGCAATAGTCGTAATTGTGGCATCGACAACATGCATGCCTCCACGCAGGTTTTAAGTAATCCTCTATTGTATGCACAGTCAGGTGCTCGATGACTATGCGAATAACTACGGCTAGCGGCAAATAACGTGCAAAAAAATGTCGCCCGAAGGCGACAAGGTGGTGGTTCCAGGCAGCTTACCGTGCAGCACTCAGTTTACCGAACTCAAACTGGTTGCCGGCTCGTCACGGTTAACGGCGCCTGTTTCGTTGCTCGTGCCAAGAAAAGATTTGATTTTGGCTACGCTCTGTTCAATGTCTTTTGCAAAAGACCAGCGCGGAACCCGGCCGTATATCGGCGTGCCCGAACTCAATATTGAGGGGAACTCGTCGCCGTTCGCAGGCACCGCCTCTACCACCAGTGAAGCACCGTCGGGAGCATTCAGTTCGCTGTGCTCCTGAGCCGCCTTGGATTCCATGCGGGGGTATATTTTAACGATGCGCAAGGGGAATTCGGCGCCCGAGCTGGTATGGCTGGGTACGGTTTGTCCGACTTCCAGTTTTCCCTGCGCCGACGCGGGGAAGTACATAAAGGCACGAGTGTCATCCTGCTCCAGAAGGATAACAGCGGGCTCGCCGGCTTTGAGTACGTCACCTTTCGACACCGGGACTTTTGCCACGATGCCGTCAGAGGGCGCGCGCAGTTCCAGGTTGTTGAGCTGATCCTGAATGCTGTTGCGCAGCTCGGTAAGTGATGACAGGCGCTGCTCGGGCATTGCGGCGCCTGACTGCATGCTGCCACCTGCATCTGCAAAGCTGGAGGTCTGACGGTAGGCCGAATCCAGCTCTGATTTTACGCGCGTGTACTCTGACCAGGTTTCAGCATGCTCCATTTCCAGATCCTGCAGGCTGCTTTTTGATACGGCACCGGCAGCAACCAGTCTGCGCATGGCGTTGATGCGCTCTATTTCGGTTTTCGATTTGCTCTCCAGTGCTTCAAGTTTCGCGCGGTTGCTTTCAATGCGTGTGCGCAAATCTTCGCGATTGGATTCCATGCGCGTGCTGCTCTCCACCAGATCGGCTTGAATGCGCGCGATTTCAGCTTCATTGCGCGCCAGTGCCTGTACCAGCTCGGGCGAGTTTAACTTCACCAATGGTTGGCCGGCGGTGACCTTTTCCGATGGTGAGATAAGCACATCTGCAATCGCCACCGTTTGCGAGGGCGACACATTGTACTGTCGCCCGCTGATGGCGCCCTGCGCGTTAAACCAGAACAGACCGGTATAAACCTCGCGCAGTACCACCAGCGCGATCAGCGCGATGATGCCCAGATAAATGTAGCGTCCCCACTGCGGCCTGCTGGGAACGGCTACTTCCAGAGGAAGTGATTGCTGAGCCTGTGAAGCAGCGTGCCACTGTCGCCAGGGGCGACCGGGGCTGCCGCCACCGGCAGGACGAGGGTGGGTGTCGCGCTGAGGCTCGCGTTTGCGTAAGGCGTTTTGCTGTATGTTTACCATGTGTCAAATTTCCTTGACTGTTCTTGTACGTAATCGGGCACGTAAGTTTCCCAGTAAGACCGCCTGAATATGTATTCGTCAGCGTAAGCCAACAAACGAACCGTGCGTAAATACAGTCCTGTAAACAGGCCGTACAGGGGAATATAGGGCGCGAGCTGAAGATCCAGTTGTGGACGTTCGCTCACTGCCAGTGCCACCAGATAATGAAAGACATTGACGAAGATATAGAGCACCGTGACCAACGCAGTGACCTGCCAGAAAATTTCTGCGTGGTTCAACAGCATCCAGCAGACATAGATGGGCAGTGATATTGCGAAGATCACCTCGAAGATCACTTCGTCGAGTGCTGAAATTAAATTGCGCGTGTTGAACTCGCGGGCAAAGGGGTTGAATACGCCGCGATACTTTCGTATGCGAAAGCGAACAGTACTTCGATTCCAGCGCAATTGCTGCCGAAAGTATGCCCACCAGTTGTCGGGTGCATCGGTCATGCAAATGGCTTTGGGCGCGAAACCAATCTGACCGCCCGCCAGGCAAATTTTGGTAGTCAGGTCTCCGTCTTCGCCGGGGCCGGCCTCCCAGCCGCCTACCTGTTTGACGATGGAGCTGCGCAAGGCGCCAAAGGCACCGGACACGATAGACAGGGTGCCTGCCGCAGCAGCGGTTCGACGCCCTACACCGATGCTAAACAGGTACTGGATTGCCTGGCAGCGTGTGAGCAGATTGGTGCCACCGTTGCGTACGCGCAAATTGCCCGCTACCGCCTGAATTTCAGGGCGATAAAACTCTACGAGCAAGTGCCATACGGAATGCCGGTCGAATGTCGAGTCGGCATCGCAGATCACCATGTACTCGCCGCGTGCAGCATTGGCGGCAAAGTTTTCTGCAGAAGACTTGCCGCCGCGGTGCCGGTGCTCGAAGTAGCGTACCCAGCCACGACGAGCCAGCCGCCGGCCAATCTCACCCATGCCATCGCTGGAACCATCGTTGACCACGATAATTTCCAGGTTGGGGTAGGACTGTTCACGCAGCGATAGCACGGTCGTTTCCAGTGTGTCTGCCTCGTTGTAGCCTGGCAGCAAAATGGAAACCAGAGGCGTTTCAACCGCGAGCTTCTGGCGAAAGCGTGTTTTCTCCGAAGGCTCGGATCGAAACATCAGGCCCAGTACAACCAGCTCGGACACGATGTAACGCGGTACCGACAAGAACACAAAGGGCCACATGATCAACGCCAGTTGCCAAAGGCTCAGGCTGTCGACAAGACGCAGGCAGCCCTCCACAAACTGGCTGAGCTCTATATAGAGTTCGTTCAACATGACATCAGCTCCAGATCATTCATCGTTCAATTCGCTGGCTGACGGGCAACGGCGTCGTCGCGCATGTGGTTGTGAGGGTATTCATCGAGCTCGCAAATATCGACGTTAATACCCGCTTCGCGTCGAACTGCATTTTCCAGCTGTCGACAGGTGGGTGTTCCCCGGTCCGGGGCGTCGTGCAGCACCACCAGCAGTTCGTGCTGGCGCAGCTCAACACACATCAGCGATTCGCTGGCATAGTCCTGAATAATCTCACGCACGGTGTTCAACTGGCTTTCCCATTCATCGTGCTCGGCTCCGAGCGCAACGTTGTAGACCGTGGTGGGCTTGTCGTTTTCGCCGGCAATTTTCAGCACCACACTGGCTATGGCTTCACTGGCTTTGGACATCGCTCCGGATTTTGTCTGGGGCTTTCGGCTCTTGCGTTTTGCCTTGCCACGCGGCTCCGGGCGAATGCCGTCGTCGTGTTCACGACTTCCCGCACGCTGACTGCGTTCACTGTGTGCACGATCGTCTTCGAGTGTGGCGCGGGGATTCCACGAGCCGGTACGCGCAATATGCATCGCGCTTTGTGTCAGCGAATAGTTGCTGATGTTTACCGGCAGCAGGTTGGCCGGTGAATGATAGCGGTTGCAGACGGCGCACCAGGCTTCAATCAGGGGTTCGGTCGCCCAGTAGTGACAATCTCCGCAGTTCACAAACTGGCCGGGGCGATTGTATTCAACGCCAATATGCAGCACTTCGCCGTTGCATTTTGGGCAGATTGGGCGGCCGGAAGCCATAAATTCGGATTCCGGACCGACGTGCCCGCAGCGAAAATGGTGAATGGACTCTTCCGTTTCCAGATGTGTGGAATGACATTCCGGGCATAGCTCTTTCACACACACGCGATAGTTACTGCAGTCCGGGCAGGTGAACAGACGATCAACATGTGCACGGCTGACAATCTGGTGATTGGCCATGTCGTCCAGCAGCTCGCGAACGGCTGCTGCCGAACTGCCCAGCATCAACTCCGCCAGGGGATAGGAGTAGGCGTGGGACTCGTTCGGGTCGACAATAGGCTGCAGGCGCGCGCCGCGGCTGTACAGGAATTGCAGCAAGGTTAGCGGGCGGTCTTCCGGTGCATGTCGAATATCGCGGAGCTGGCGTTGCAACATTGAAAGCGTCAGCGCCATCTCGTTCAGTTGTTCACTGTCTGGTCGTGGCGGTAACAAGCCGTCAACCAGCTGTTCCAGTATCGGATCAATGGCGTGATCGGCAACACCGATCACGGCAATAGGGCGCAGGCAGTTTTCGCTGCTCTCGCGATACTGGGTCAGGTACTGGAGTATTTTCTGCTTGTCATAGCCGATAATGACCAGCGGCAGCGAGCTGCTCTGGTCGCTGGCGTCACTGACCGGCGGCCCGAAAACCGAGCGTACGCTGGCGGCTTCATCGGTTACGCGATCAAATTCCTTCAGCTCCTTCAGTTCGTACTGAAGCGGCGTCCTTTCCGGCGGCAATGTCTTGGCATTTCGCAGGGCTGAAACCATGATTTAAATCCTCATCATCTTTGTTAAGCAGGGTTCACGGTGTACTAACATTCGTATAGTGGTGCACAAATCGCATTTTCCTGTGCGAGATTGCTGTCACGAAAACGGTCAACCAGATATTCAGGTTCGACGACTGACCAGGCCAGAACGTTGGCTAGCCACTCGCCGCGCTCACGCCATGTGTCGGCGACGCGCAACCAGAATCGCGCTGTTTCTACGTCAATTTGCCAGGGGTGCGGTGCGCGTCCCGATCCGGGTTGGCTGGCACGTTGGCGCATTTGCGTCAGAATCCGGTTTTGTTGGCGCATACGTTCGGTTGTGCGGCTGAGTGCGGCTACAGACTGACTCCAGTCGTTGCGCAGCTCGATCAGTTCACGCTGGCGTTGCAGCAGGGCGTCGGCGGCTTCGCGGCGTCTTGCCTGCGCTTGCCACTTGCGAGACTTGCCTTCGTAGTAGTCGTTTGCGCCCAGCGGAATGGTCAGTACGGCACCAAATTGCGCGCCGTCCTCTCTATCGGTGCCAGCACCACCGCCCCGACGCTGATATACCTGGCCGGCATAAAGGTCGAGGTCTACACCGTTACCGCGAAAGGATTCAGCTTCTTCTTCCAGCGCCTCGGCTTCGAGCTCAAGTGTTTTTGCTTCCGAAGACCGGTTGGCCAACCGAATAATGTCGTCACTGCCGGGCGCACGTTGTGGCAGCACTGTGTAGTCTTCAGGCAGTTTGGGTGCCGACGGCTCAAACGGAGACAGGGAATCAAAGGCACTGGTTATTTCGTTGTGCAGAATCAGCGCTTCCGCTTCGTTAGCCAGTGTTGCTTCGGTAATTTCCGGCATTGATGCTTCAGCCGATAGCTTCAGCTTCTTCTTTGCGGACTGAATGTGCGAGAGCGCCTGCGACAGTGCCTGATACTGGTATTTTTCAGACCAGGCGATAGCGGAGCCACGGGCGAGCTCTACCGAAGCGGCTTCGTGCTGCTCCGACACCAGATACTCGGCTTGATGCAGGCGAGCCTTGGCAGCGTCAACCCGCGACGACTTCCGCAGAAGCTGGTCCAGCAGGCTATAGTTCAAGCGAACGTCGGAATACTGCTCAAGGCTGTCGTTAGCTGTGCCGTTGGAAACGTCGCCACCCAGGCCATCGGGGTAATCGGAGTAACTTGCTGACAGCGACAGTCCGGTATCACCGCGCTCGGCTGCAACATCAGCCTCACGTGATTTCAGCATCAGTTCCTGAGCGGTTGTGCGATAGGACTGCTGGGCCAGTTCACGAATTTGGGTAATAAAGTTAAGCCAACGTTGTGACTGGGCTGAGGTGGCAGCCGCTGCCATTACCTCGGGAGAATAGTCTTGCGCGGCCTTATCGGGCTCTGCGGCCTGTTCGGCCCCATGAAGGGTGGTTGGCAGCGTCAGGGCCGCAATCATGCACATCAGGGCAGCGGACTTATTCGCGCTGTTGCCCCTTGAGCCAGTTCTCTGCATGCAGATAGCTAGCGTCTTGCGGATGGGTTTTGGTGTCGAAGGTTGTTCTGGCTTGTTCATGTGAAGTCGAGCTCCCCAATTGTGATTTCAGTTCCGAGGCGTGGAAACCTGTGTAGTAGCCTGCAAATGGCAAGACTCGTGCCAGATACAAAATTCCCATAAGAATCAAGGGTATGGGCCAGCCTGGCGATGGTTGGCGGAGTTCAGGCTGTAATCCGGGGGTGAGCCTGTCGGGGTCTGGCAACAGGGCTTAACCACAAAAGTGCTAAGTCACTGTTGGGGTGGGTTTTATCTTTGTTGCCTTGCCGCGACAGCGCCCGGTTAGCGGGCCTCATGATGGCCTTTGCGAGGTGGATTGCAGGTGCCAGAGTGCGAAAAATTACTATTTTGCTGTGCCTGATTCTTGCATAGAACTTGCTGACTGGATTTTTATAGCCACATACAAGGCACAGTATTTAGCGCGCAGGCGCACACAGCTCTGTGCTCTGAGATATTGACGTAAAACGGTGAGGGGATGACGAATACACTGCCAATAGCCACTGTGACGGTCGCGCAATTGCGCGCTGCGATTGCGAGTGAACAGGAGGCTCTAAAAGAAGTGCTCGAAATTGTCAGGCAGGAGCGTGCCAACCTGGGTAGCGAAGACGACGAGGCGCCTACCTTTGCAGGCCATGCCTGCGGTACGTTTCACAAAGAGCGCGCGTTGAATGTTGTGACAACCATTGGCGGCGACGAATTGCAGGCTGCCAGGCGAGGAATGACGGAGGCGGCCGACCGTCTGTACCGCGTGGCTGCAGAAGTAGACAAACACAACGAGGATTTGAGCAGCCTTTCCTTCTGGGGCGGGTTGATAAAGCGGCGCAGTATGATGCGCCGCGCGAACGAACTCGACGAGCAAAGACGAGAGGCCATGGCTGCCTATGAGAGCGAGAAGGAGAAAGCCGAGAATCTTCTGAAATCGCTGGATACGCCTGACAACATCGTTGCTGCATTCAAAGTGTCGAGAGAAATGCGCAGCCGCTTTCGCGAAGCGGCAAACAAGAAGAAGCACCTGCGTATAAAAAGACGGCTGCTCAACGATAACCTGGAACT
>Ga0213833_1001321_pt1 | contig 18068 bp, 4 predicted proteins | sample SWATP21_FD_160575 | JGI IMG/M metagenome (GOLD analysis project Ga0213833, IMG submission 160575) | Coastal seawater microbial communities from Marineland, Florida, United States - SWA TP2 #1 | ecosystem: Environmental > Aquatic > Marine > Coastal | place: USA: Florida | collected 2016-08-14
TGCGTGGACCACGGCGCGGGGTACACGTTGGGCGCGCTGGACGGCGACTGTGTGCTCGTGGCGGTGCAGGACGACAACGACGCGGGTGTCCTGGCGCTGCGCCTGCCCGCTGGCGTCGGCTCCGGCTCCACCGCGGACGTGGCGGAGAACAACGGCCCCATGCAGATGGAGGTGGTGCGGCTGCCCGGGTACGGTGCCTCGGGCGCCGTCACGGTGTCGCTGGAGCTGGGTGGCGACTCTGCCTCCTCCTCCTCCTCCTCCTCCTCCTCCTCGTCGTCGTCGTCGGACGCGTCGGCGTCGGCGTCGGCGTCGGCGTCGCCTGGCGCGGACTTTGAGTGGCCCGGGTGGGCCACCGGCACCGGCGTGGAGCTGGACACGGACGGCGACGGCACCGCCGACTCGCACGTGCTGTCGGTGACGTTGGCCGACGGCGTGCGCAGCAAGGCGGTGTCCGTCACCGTCGTCGACGACAACGAGTACGAGCTGCCGGACGAGACGGTGGTGGTGACCATGACCGGCGTGGACCGCGGCGGGACGCTGACGTCCACCACCGCACAACGCCGCGTGTCGTTCCGCATTCGGGACGACGGCGACGTGTCGCCGCCGGGCCGCGCGTTCAAGCCGACGGTGTTGCAAACCACCGGCGGGCTGGTGGCGTTGAGCCTGGACGGCGTGGACCCCAGCAACAAGGGCGGCACCAACGAGACGGTGGTGGAGCGGCGCCTGTTCCGTGCCACGCTGCCGTCCGACCTGGAGGCGCTGGCGGGGCTGAACCTGGACACGTACGTGGTGCCGTCGGCGCAGCTCACGCGCGTCACGCTGAACGACGACAACATGACGGCCTCCATCGGCGGCCTCACGGCGGAGACACGGTACTACTTCGTCGCCACCGTCGTCAACTCCCAGTTCCAGTCCGCGCACTCGGCCATCGTGGTGGTCACCACCGCCCGCGCCTCTCTGCCCTCGGCACCTCGCAGCCTGGTCACCACCACCGCCACCGGCGGAATGGTGCAGCTGGGGTGGCAGGCGCCGCTGGACGCCGGCGGCACGGACATCACCGGCTACACCGTGGACGTGTACGACGTCGACAACGACGGCACGACGCTGATCACCACGCGCGTGGACGCCCACACCAACCCCGACGCGCCGCTGGCCACCTCCATGGCCATCTCCCTCGTGTTCTCCACCCGCCTGCTGCTGAACACGCGCTTCGGCGCCGTGGTGCGTGCCGACAACGCCGTCGGCGCCGGCGCCAACTCCCTGCCCGTGGTGGCCACCACCTCGCCGACGCTCACGCAGCCGTCGGCGCCCACCGTGGCCGTGCGCGTCACCGGCGGCGGCTTTGTGGAGCTGGACGTCACGCCGCCGGTGGACATGGGCGGCAGCGCAGCCGCAGACGTCGAGTACCTCACCTTCGTGCGCCTGGCGCCGCCTGACGCCACGGCGTACGTGGTGGCGGCGCCGCCAACGTCCGCCACGCAGGTGCGGGTGGAGAACCTCCGCGCGCAGACGGCGTACCAGGTGTTCGTCCAGGCCCGCAACGCCGCGGGTGACGACTGCGACGCGCTGCCCGGGCTGCGTGTCACCGTGGCGCCCGGGGCCACGACGATGAGCATTGTGGAACACGGTGTACCTGTGGCGACCCTCGCGGCGGCGCTGAACGCACGCCTGCACGGCGGCACCGGCGTCACCCTGCGCCTGGGTGGCAACGCCAGCACCGAGCTGGTGACCACCACGAGTGCGAGTGCGGCGGGTTCGGGTGTGGTGGGTGTGGTGGATGAAGGCGCCATGACCATCGCGTTGGCCGAGGGCTTTGCCGGTGCCACGACCCTGACAAACGTCACCGCCTGCCTGTCCGGCAGCCCCTCCGCCGTCGTGGACGTGTCCACCTCCAACCCGGCGTTCCCGGCGGCGCTGGCGGCACCCGTGTTGGAGTCCGCCACGGGCGGCTCCGTCGCCGTCAAGCTGGCGTCTGCCGCCGACACCGGCGGCGACACCATCCTGTCGTTCCTCTTGGCGGTGCGCGCCGCCGACGCGGCCGGCCTCGCAGCGTACCTGGAAGCCGACGCCGCGTTGGTGCCGTACCAGGCGCCCGACGACGCCAGTGTCATGGAGTTCCAGGTGCCGGCGGCGCTGACGCCGGCGGCGTCGCCCGACCACGCCGCCGTGTTTGCCGGCCTCTTCACCGCGCGGTTTGACGCCGTGGGCTTGCCCGCCGCGTCCACCTTCCACGCCTCCGCGCAGGCCGTGACGCAGCAGGCCAAGTGCGCCGACCGTGACGACACCGCCGCGGCGTTGACGGCGGTCACGCTGGCCGCCACGCCACCGACGGCACCGCGCGACGTGCAAGCCGACGTGGCGCCCGGCGCCGTGACGCTGACGTGGAAGGCGCCGTCGAACCGCGGCGGCGCCGCGCTGATCGGCTACACGTTGGCGGTGCAGTCCAACGTCGTCGTGGACGACGGCGCCGCCGCCGGCACTGGCAGTGGTGGCACGACGTCGACGACGTGGACGGTGGTGGGCACGGTCGACGGCGCGACGACGACCGTCGTGGTGTACGGCATGGAGCCGTCGTCGGTGGTCACGCTGCGCATGCGCGCGGACAACGCCGTCGGCGCCAGTGACTGGGCGTTGGTGCAGTTCACGTCCGCGGCGCCGGCGCCACCGGGGGAGCCCCACGACCTGGCCGTCTCCAACACCACCGGCGGCGCCTTTGTGCTGTCCTGGTGCCCGCCCGTCAACGACGGCGGCGTGAGCGTGACGGCGTACGCGTTGACGGTGCGGCAGGGCTCCGACGACGCGGTGCTGTCGACCGTCACCGTGCCGGCGCCGGCGGCGCGCGAGGTGTTTGTCACCACCCGCAGCCGCGACGCCGGGTGCGCCGTGACCCACACCCTCACCGACCTGCCGGCCAACACCCGGTTTTCGCTGCAGCTGGCGGCCAAGACGCAGCTGGGGCAGTCCGCGCCGGCGTCGGTCGAGACGGTGACGCTGCCGCCCACGCCGCCCACGTCGCCCGTGAACGTGCGCCAGATCGGCGCCACCGGCGGCGCGGTGACGGTGGCGTGGGAGGTGCCGGTGGACAAGGGCGGCGTGCCGCTGTCCGGCTTCGTGCTGCGGTTCACGCACGCCGCCACCAACACCACGACGGCGGTGTCAGCGGCCGCAGACGCGCGCGCGCACACGGTGTACGGGCTGACCAACAACCAGGAGTACACGTTCTCGGTGGCGGCCACCAACGTGGGCGGCCTGACGGGCCCAGCGGCAGGGGCCACGGCGGCCACGGCCGTCACGGCGACGCCGCCGGGTCACCCGACGGGGCTGGCCGTGTCGCAGCGGTCCGGCGGGTCGCTGCGCCTGGTGTGGAGTGCGCCGCTGGACACGGGCGGGTTCCCCATCATGCACTACCGCGTGCAGTTCGGGCTGCATGGCGACACGTTGGTGACGCTGCTGTCGCACCTGTCGACGCCGGAGGTGTTCCTGGGCCAGCTCACGCCGCTGACGACGTACGACGTGCGTGTGCGCGCCGTCACGTTCGCCGACACGTCCGAGTTCTCGCCCGTCTTCTCCGCCGCGACCGCCGACGCCAGTGCGCCCGCGCCGCCGGAGATCATCGACTTCAAGCTCACGGAGCCGTTCGGCGGCAACGTGGTGTGGCGTGCCACCAGCGACACGGGCGGCTCCACCATCACCGGGTTCAAGGTGTCGATGACGCGGGTGGCGACGGGCGTGGAGACCATTTACACCGCCGGCAACGGCACCACGTCCCAGTTCGTGGACGGGCTGGTGGACTACGAGGCCTTTGAGTTCCGGGTCTCCGCCCTCAACACCGCCGGGTCGTCGCCGCGCTCGGAGGTGTGGGTGCACAACCACAAGCCGTCGACGGGGGAGCCGGACGCGGAGGTGGGGCTGGTGCGCCACGACTCGTTGGTGGTGCAGTGGGAGGCGCCCGCGCCGGCAGTGGGCGTGCGGTTCCTGGGCTTCCAGATCTTTGTGGGCAACGGCACCGTGTTCACGCACTTTGCGACGGTGAACATCTCCGTCACCTCCATCACCGTCACCGACCTGCGTCCCGGCGTGAACTACACCGTCCTGATTGCGTCGTTCAATGAAACCATCACCAACTCCAGCGCGCGTCGCCTGCTTGACACGGCACCGGCTGGTGCAGGTGCAGGTGCAGGTGCAGGTGCAGGTGTGGGTGGCTCCGACGTGCTGTCTGGCCTGCTCACGACCTTGTTCCAACCGCACACCCACGCCGACGCCCATGCGTCCCCGTCCCCGTCCCCGTCGCCACTTGCTCTTGCTCCTGCCCCGTCGTATGGCGATGGTGCTACTCGTGCTGGTGCTGCCGCTGGTGCCGCTGGTGCCGCTGGTGCTGCCGCTGGTGTTGCTTCTCCGTCACACCATCGGCGACTGGTGGAGGGGCTGCCGGATGGACTGGGTGGCGTGGTGACCATGGCGGTGTCCACCTCCACGTCGAGTGACGAGGTGCAGTTCCAGTCCGCCAGCGGCTCGTTCACCTTTGACAACGTCGTGAACCGCACCCAAACGGTGTCGCTGACGCCCGCCGCACCAGACAACGCGCTGGACCTGGACTTCACGCTGTTCGACATCGAGTGCGACCACGACTACGTCATGGTGCTGCTGGACGGCGTGGAACTGTGGAAGGGCGGCTGCACGCGCCCCAACGCCTTCACCTTCACGGTGCTGCTGGCGAACCCGGGGAGCCAGGTCGTGAGCGTGAAGCTGGTGACGGACACGACGGTGTCGGGTGCCGGCGTGTCCTTCAACTTCCGGTCCTACGTCAAGGTGTCCGGCATCGGCCACGTGCTGGGGTCTCCCACCGCGTGCCCCGGCGCCACCACCCCGTGCACCTCCGCCACCAACGGCGCCTGCCAAACCGACGGCACGTGCCTGTGCGACGCCGGCTTCACGGGCGAGGACTGCAGCGCGCACGTGCTGTGCCCCGGCCCGCTGTGCGCCACCTCCGCGGACTTGCTCCGCCTGGTGGTGGTGTCGCCGTCTGGCAGCGACACCCAGGGCACCGGCGCCGTCATGAACCCGGTGGCCCGCGCCTCGGGTGGTACCGTGCCCAAGCCGTTCAAGACCCTGACGCACGCGTTGAGTGTGGCGCAGGCCGGCTCCACGGTGTTGGTGTTCCCCGGCGCGTACACCGACACCGACTGCGGCCTGGCGTTGGGTGCAGACACCAACGCGACCGCCATCATCGGCGTGTCTCACGTCACCACCCACGGCGCCGGCGACGCCGTGTTTTCGTGTGCCGGCGTCGCCGCCACGCCGTTTGTCACGCTGACGCAGGCCGCCAACCTCACGCTCGCGGGGCTGTCCATCGTCGGCACCACCACGAGTGCCGTCGTGGTGTCGGGCGGCGCCGCGACGTTGGCCACGCTCAAGGTGTCCCAGTCCGCCGCCACCGACGGCGCCGGCCTGCACGTCTCCGGCGGCGCCCATGTCACGCTGTCGACGTCCACCATCCAAACCAGCAACGCGACGGCGCGTGGCGGCGGCGTGTTCATCACCGGCGCGGGATCGGTGGTGCACTACGGCCCGGGTGTGGTGGTGCAAGACTGCGCCGCCGGCACGCACGGCGGCGGCGTGTTTTGTGATGCCTGTGTCTTGGCGCCCATCCCCACGACCTCTGCTTCCGGTTCCAGTGCCACACCATCGTTCACGGCGACGCGCAACCAGGCTGTGGACGGCGGCGGTAACCTGGCGGCTGCGGGTGCCTTTTGGGTGTCGGAGGTGGCGCTGTCACACGGCGCTGCGGCGCGTGGCGGCGGCATGTTTGTGCTGCCGTCCGCGGCGGGGCATCTCCAAGGCGCGGTGGTGAGTGCCAACACCGCCACCCGCGACGGGGGTGGCGCAGGCGGCGGCGTGTACGTCTCTGCGGGCGCCACCGTGACGGCGCCACAACGCATGGACACGGTGACGCTGCTTGTCAACGCCAGCAACACCACCACCACCACCACCAACGCCACGGGCCACAACGTGACGACGCTCACGCTCACGCCCGCGTCCACGGTGATGCTGGTGGTGGACACCACCGCGCTCACGGTGGTGAGCGGCAACACCGCCGTCTCTGGTGGCGGTGTGGTGCTGGCGGCCGGCGCCTCGCTGTCTGGAGCGCTGGTGGTGCGCGACAACGCGGCGTGTGTGCGAGGCGGCGGCGTGCACCTGCTGCCCGGTGCGGCGCTCACCAACGCCACCGTGACCTCCAACTGTGCCGGCTGCTGTGCCGCCGGGTTACCGACGGCGCTGCTTGCCGGTGACCCGCACGCCAACCCCAACGCCAACGCCACCGCCGTCGGTGGTGGTGGCGTCAGTGCCTGGGGCGACGGCGGCGCCGTGACCCCCGCCTCCGCCGCCGCGGTGCTGTCCAATGTGACGGTGTCTGACAACGCCGTGCCGGCTGCGGCTGCAGTGCGGGGCGGCGTCGGCGGCGGTGTGTTGTTGGACGGCGGCGCGTGGGTGACAGGCGACGGCGTGGAGGTGACGGGCAACACTGTCGGTGCGGGGTGCCACGGCGCAGGCGTCGCCGTGTGGACCACGTCACACCTCTCATCCGTGGGGCCTCCCGCCGCCGCCTCTGCCGCCGCCGCTGCTGGCGTCGTGGTGCGTGGCAACACGGCCACCGACGGGTGTGGTGGCGGTGTGGTGCTGGGCCACGGGGGTGTGGTGTCCGGTGTGCGCGTGGTGTCCAACACCGCTGCCACCGGCGCGGCTGCCGCCGCCACGTCCCCGACGGGTGCCAGTGGCGGTGGCGTGTGTGTCGCGGCCGGCGACGGCAGGCTGGACGCGTCGTGCGACGTGTCCGGCAACACCGCGCAGCGCCACGGCGGTGGTGTGTATGTCGCCGCTGGCGCGGCGCTCGTGATGCGCAACGCCACCGCCGTGGTGGACAACGCTGCGGGTGAGAACGGCGGCGGGGCGTACGTCGATGCCGAGGCGCGGTTGGAGATGCCGGGCGTCGCCAGCGACGCGGGCACACGCGTGGAGCGCAACACGGCGTCTGGTCGAGGTGGCGGCGTCGTGTGCGCGGCGTGTGCGGCGTTGACTCGCGTCACGGTGGTGGCCAACACGGCGCCGTCGGGTGGTGGTGTGGTGTTCCACACGCCGCGATCGGGCGCGGGTGCGGGGTCGCCGTCCAACATGACGGGTGCGTGGGTGGTCGGAAACACCGCCACGTCTGCGTCGGGTGACGGCAGCGGTGGTGGCGGTGGTGGTGTCGCGGTCGTCGCCTCTGCGCAGGCGTTGGTGCGTGCGTCGGTGGTGGATGCCAACACGGCGGCCGCGGGTGACGGCGGTGGCGTGTTGGTGGCCTCCAGTGCGCAGTGGCACCACGGCGACGCGGCCACGGTTGTGCGCAACAACACGGCGCTGCGTGGTGGTGGTGTCGCAGTCGTTGGAGGTGGCGCCATGCTGGCGTCAGCACCTGCTGCTGCGGCGGCGGCGGCGGCGGCTGCTGCCACGCTCTTGCAGGTGGCCGACAACACGGCGTCCAGTGTCGGCGGCGGTCTGTTGCTGGCCAAGAACGGCGCAACGGCGGAGGGGCTGTGGGTGCACAACAACACCGCCGCCGTGTCCGGCGGCGGTGTGGCCGTGCTCGGTGACAGCCCCGCCGCCGGCATGGCCACGCTGCGGTCCACCCACGTCGAGGCGTGTCGTGTGACAGGCGGTGCGGGTGTGGGTGGCGGCCTCCATGCCGTCACCGTCGCCGCCACGCTCACCAACGTGAACGTGACGGCCTGCACCGCACCCGTCCAAGGCGGCGGCGCCATGTTGGACGCCGCCGTGATCACAGCCACCGCGGTGCAGGTGCTCTCCTGCGCCTCGGTCACCGCCGGTGGCGTGGCAGCCGTGTCCTCCACCGTCACCGGCGTGGCGCCGGGCGACCTCGCCGTGCTGAACTGCTCCGCGTCTGCCGACGGCGGTGGCGTCACCTCCGTCGCCTCCACGCTGCAGCACGTGCGGGTGCAGCACTGCACGGCGGCGGGCAGCGGTGGCGGCGTCGCGGTGCGGGTCACTGCCGCCACGACGGGGCAGTCGTCGCACCTCCGGGCGTGCGTCGTGGCGGACTGCGTGGCCACCACAGGCCACGGCGCGGGCGTGGACACGCGTGGCTCGGCGGCGTTGAGTCTGGCGCACACGCAGGTGCTGCGGTGTGTGGCGGCCGACGACGGTGCCGTGGGCGGCGGCGTGCACGCGGACGACTCGGCGCTGCAGCTGGAGGGCTGCCTGGTGCAGGGCTGTGCAGCGGGCAGTGGCGCGGGTGTGGGCGTCGAGGGCGGCAGTGTGACGGCGCACCACACGGCGGTCGTCGGCAACGCCGCCGTGACCGCCGGTGGCGGGCTGTACGTCGAGGGCGCGACGTCGGTCACCGTCAACGCGTCGTTGTTCCACGCCAACACCGCCACGGCGGCGGGGTCCAAGGGCGGCGCGCTGTTTGCGAAGGGCACGGCGGCGTTGGACGTGGTGGGCTCCACGCTGCGGGGCACCAACTCCAACGCCACCAACGCCACCGACGCCCACAACGGCGGCGGGTTGTACCTGGAAGACCTCGCCGCCGCCAGTGTGCGGGACTGCAGCCTGTTGGACTTTGCGGCGGTGGTGGGTGGCAGCGTGTTCCTGCGCGCCTCCACCGGCGTGTCCGTGGCCCAGTCGCACCTCCACGCCGGGTGGGCGGAGGAGCTGGGCGGCTGCGTGCACCTGGAGGACAACTCGCGCCTGGAGCTGCGCAACTCGTCGCTGGCGGGGTGCGGCGCCAAGTTCGAGGGCGCCGGCATCCACACCAAGGGCAGCCACGTCGAGGTGGCCGACAGCCAGGTCGTGAACAGCACCGGCTTTGCGGGCGCCGGGGTGTACGTCGCCTCCTTCGGCAGCGCCACGTTGACGCGCACGCTGGTGGCGAGCAACGTCGCCACGGATCTGGGCGGCGCCGTGTACGTGCACCGCCGCGGCCGCGTCACGCTGTCGGCGTGCCTGGTGCTGTCCAACGCGGCGGAGGGTGCCGGCGGCGTGTACATGATCGACGCCACCGGGAACCGGCTGGAGGACACGGTGGTGGCGGACAACTCCGCGGTCGGCGTGGGCGGCGGCCTGTACGCGCTGCAGAGCGCGGTGGACCTGAGTCGCTGTGTGGTGCGCGACAACTACGCCGGCCTGGTCGGCGGCGGCGCCTACATCGTCACCGACGCGACCGTCACCGCGACCGACTGCCTGGTGGCCGGCAACATGGCCGACTCGCTGGGCGCGGGTGTCGCGGTGCTGGGCGTGGCCAACACGGCTCGGGCGCTGCACCTGCGCCGCGTCATGGTGACGGGCAACCACGCGTACCAGTCCGCGGGTGGCGTCATGGTGGACGGCGGCGCCGCCGAGTTGACGTCGTGCGTGGTGACGAACAACACCGCCGAGTTGGGCGGCGGCGGCACCTCGATCAGCGTCCGCTCGCGGTTCACCGCGCGGCAGGTGGCGTGGACGGCCAACACCGCAGGTGCGGAGGGCGGTGGCGTGTGGTTCAACGGCGTGCCCAAGGCCACGGCGTGGACGCAGTGCGCCCTGGCCAACAACACCGGCGCCGCGGGTGGCGGCGTGTTCTTCACCGTGCCGCTGCCTGCCACCAGCCTCGCGGACCTGCCGCCGCGGTGTGCCGGCTGCAGCATGTCCGGGAACACGCCGGGCGACGAGGCCACGAACGGTGTGCGCACGGCGTTGACGCCGGTGGAGGCGCCGGTGTCGTCGGTCGTCGTGTCCTCCGGCACGCTGTTCGAGGACATGTGGGCGTCGGCGGCCCAGCGGCCGGGGCTGGCGGTGCTGGACATGTTCAACCACACCGCGATGCTGGACTGGCAGTCGTCGTGCTCCGTGCGCATCGTGTCCTCCACGGACGTGGCGTCGCTGGACGTCACGGCGTTGGACGCGGCGGCCGGCGTGTTGTCGCTGGACGCGCAGCTCATCAAGGCGGAGGTGGGCACGGAGATCGACATCGGCGTCACGTGCCGTGTGCCGGCTGTGGCGCCCCGCGAGGGACCTGATGGGTCGGTGGCGGACGTGACGACGGTGGTGGTGATGCAGCACGGGCTGAAGGTGCGGGTGCAGGCCTGTGACCAGGGCTGGGACCTGACCAGCGACAAGCTGTGCCGCCGGTGCCTGCCGGGGCAGTACTCGCCCCTCGGCATTGACTGCTCCGAGTGCCCCTCCGCCGGCAACTGCAGCAAGACCGTGACCATCGCTGGCGCCAACGCCAACGCGGATGCGGAGGTGTACTCGGGTACGGCGTGGCCCGCGGAGCAGGCAGGGTACTGGCTCGCGCCGGCGCGTGACAGCATCGTGAACTCGGCGCAGTGCCAACGCGTGCGGGCGGCGCGGTACCACCCGACCACCGGCCGTGCGTTGTGTGCGCCCGGCGAGGAGGTGGTGCTGCGTGGCGCCTCGCACGACTGCAACAAAATGGCAGAGGCCACCGGCGACGTCATCTACGCGTGCTTCATGGAGATGGAGCTGTACCCGTGCAAGGTCAAGAGCGCCTGCAGTGGCGGTTCCGTGATCCCTCACCCGCTGGAAGCCGACGCAAACCTGTCACCATTGACCATCGCCTCTCGTGCCGCTGCCGCTGCTGCCGATGCGGGTGGTAGTGGAAGTGGAAGTGGAAGTGGACGCCTTCGTCGTCGTCGTGTGGCAGCCCTGGCAAGCCCCGGCACGTCTGCGAACCTGACGTGCCGCCTTGGCCACGAGGGCTTGTTGTGTGCCAGCTGCGCGGACGACTGGATCCGCGGCTCGAACAACCTGTGTGAGCCGTGCCCGACGGACGACTCGTGGCTGATGGTGGTGGTCATCGGCAGCTCCCTGGCACTGCTGCTGTTGGTGTGCTACCTGGACTTTGGCAACCCCAAGAACCACCCCACCGTGAAGGCCTGGCTCGAGGGTCGCAGCCGCAAGAAGGAAGCCGCCGCGGCACAGGCCGCAGAGGCCGCGAAGACCAAGGAAACGGCGCGGGACAAGGCCCAAGACAGCGGCGGCATGTCGCCGCACCTGTCCGTGTCCGCCACCTTCAAGGCGTTTGTGGCGGGGCTGCTCAAGCAACCCGCCAAGATCATGCTCTTTGTCTCCTTCTCCCAGGTGCTGTCGTCCTTCCGGGACACGTACCGCGTGATCTGGCCGCCGGTGGTGTCGTCGGGCATGCAAACCGCCAGCGCCTTCAACCTGAACCTGCTCAACATCGCCGGCGCCAAGTGCGTGAACAACAGCGTGAACTTTTACCACGAGTTTGTCGGCATGGCGTCGCTGCCACTGCTGGCGCTGGCGCTGGTGATGCTGGTGTTCTGGAACAAGAAGCGCCGGCTGCTCAACCAGCTCAACCGCCTCGGCATCCACGACTGTGTGTGGCTCATGGCGCAGCAGGGCCGCAACGACGAGCTGCGTGACGCCTCCGAGCGTGCTGCCGCCGCGGGCTGGTTCGCCAAGGATCGACCACGTCGCCACCGCCGCCGCAGCAGCGGCGCCGGTGCCAACACCCCCATGCTCAACGGCGCACCGAGCTCAACGTCGCCTGTGCTGCCCATGCCGGCGCCACAGGGCGGTCTGGTGGACATCTCGGCGGCGCAGCAGTGTGACGCGGCGGCGGTGCACTGGAACGGTGGACCCGCCGCGCCGGCGCTCGCCTGCACCGACCCGGTGAAGTTCGCGGAGGTGCGGCGACAGGGTGGTGACCCCACGCAGGAGCCGGGGTTGCAGGTGCGCGACCTGTACACCGGCACGCCTGGTGCGGAGCTGCACCGCGTGCAGACGCGGTACAAGGACATGATGCGGCGGGCGGCGTCGCGGTTGAAGAAGGTGCAGGGCGCGGCGGAGGGGTTTTCGTTGGAGAAGGAGCACAACCTGCTGGTGTGGGAGGGCTTCCACAAGTCGTCCAACATCGAGTCGCAGCTGCTGGGCAACGACCACCGCATCTGCGCCTGCATCCCGACGCACCCCATGCAGGGGTACAAGCCCGCCAACCAGTGCCGGCGCGGCAAGATCCAGTGGGAGCTGTTTGAGGCGCGGAACCGCGCGGGTCACGTGTTTTTCACGCTGCTGGTGTTCCTGTACCTCCCCGTCTCCACCCGCTTCCTGACCTTCTTCCGCTGCGAGGAAATCGGCCCCGACTACCGCCTGTTTGCGAGCCTGGAGCAGCTGTGCTTCGACGGCACCTGGTGGCAGTTCTTCATCCTGGCCACCTTTGGTGTCGCGTTCTTCATCATCGGCGTGCCCGTCACGCTGCTGTACCTGGTGAACGCGCGCCGCCGCATCTACGTGGACGAGTACGTGCGCTTCTTTTTCGCGAACAAGGACGAAACGGCGGAGGACGCGCGCCTGGATGCCATGACGCCGCAGCAGCGCAACCGGTGTTGCTTCCGTCTGTGCAACGGCCGGGCGCTGCTCACGCACAAGAACGTGGTGTTCGCACGCGAAACCGCGTTCCGCCAGGCGTGTCGTGTGGCGAAGGTGCCGCGTGTGGACCCTGCCACCAACGAACCACGGCGCTTCACGCGTGCAGAGTTTGCAGAAGTTTCGGTGCGTCGCTGCAGTTAGTTGTATAGTGTGGGGTGTTGGGGTGTGGGTGTTGGGTGTTGGGTGCTGGGTGCTGGGCGAAGCTTCCCCCCTTGGTGCTGCTGCTTGTTCTTCTTCTTCTGCTTCGCTTCTTCGGCCTCCTCCTCGTCTTCGTCTTCATCATCTTCTTCTTCTTCTTCTTGGGGTATTTAGTGGCGTCGGTGCCATCCATTCTCACGTGCTGTCGTGCACATTCCCGTCTGTGCAACGTGTGTCACACCAGGCTGCGTACGAGGAGTTGCTGCGCTCGGAAAAGAAGCATGTCATCGAGCTGGCGCATGATGACGAGCGTGAACTCGGTGTGGTACCAACACGTGACCACCGCGAGCTTGTGCGCTCGTACCTCCATCGCCAAAACCTGCGCTCGCTGCACACCCGACACCAGTATGGTAATCTGTTCAAGAAGTACCGCTTTGACCGGTGGTGGTATGAGGTGCGTTCTAGTGCTGCTGCGACTGCATGCGTGTTGAGCTTCTTGCGTCAGATTGCCTGTGCTTCCGGACCTTGGTCCTTCTTTCCTTCACCTTTTCTCTTTCTCTCTCTCTCGCCCCCTCTCTCGCCCCCTCTCTCGCTTTTCTTTTCCGTGCATGCGGGGTTCACATGACTTACCAAGTTTGCTTTTGCCCACGTTGTGTTGCGATGAAACGCCACACAGGCCATGATGTTCTCCCACCGTCTGACGATGGCGAGCATGATGTTCGTCCACTCCGAGTCTGCCCAAATGACCTTCGGCCTGCTCACGGCGGCGTTGTTCGTCGTGATGCAAACGTTCCTGGACCCCTACAAGGAGTGGGGGATGCGCCACCTCGCCAACCTGTTGTTCATGTCCTTGTTCCTGACCATGCTGGTGGGTGCGCACAAGAACCTGAGCGAAACCACCGTGTCCGGTGATGACCAGTACGAGGACGAAACCACGGCGGCCAGCCTCGCCATCTTGATCACCTCCTTCATGTGCATCGTGGCTGCGTTTGGCATCCTTGTCTTTGACTCTGTGTCCATGGTGCGGAAAATGCGCAAGGAGCACGAGGAGCAGTACGATCTCCAACAGGTGCGACTGTCCTGCCGTGCTGGGCTGTGCTGGGCTGTGCTGTGACTGCGCTGTGGCTGTGCTATGACTCTGCGGCGCTGCGATGTGTTACGTTGTGACTGTGCACCACTCAACAATGCTGGCTCTTTTGTTTGTGTGCCTTGTCCTCTTCTTTTTGTGTGGTCCACAACGAGCAGAAAAAGCAAGCACGTCGCCGCAAGTCCAGTATCATGCAGGCAGGCTCGTTCCAGCTGCCGGCCTCTGCTCTTCCAGGCTCCATGCGGACACGCATGGAGTCCGCAGAAGAACAGCCACTGGACAGCCCAGGCGGCGATGCCGTGACCAGCTTGGTGCAGAGTGCCACAGCCGGCGCGGGTGCGGGCGCGGGCGCGGGCGCGGGTGTGCTCGGCAAGTCGGCGCTGCAAGTGACGTCCCACTCTCGCCGGGGGCCGACACTGACCCCCGTCCCTCAGTTCCAGCTGTCCACCCCCGCCATCGCGCACCTCTCCTCCGTGCAGGAGTCGTGGGGTGAGCGCCGCACGTCTGTGCCCGGTGGTGCCTCTGGTTCTGGTTCTGGTTCAAGCGGGGGCGGCGGTGGTGGCGGTGGTGGTGCCGGAGCCTCTGGTGCGTGGTCTGCTTCTGCGACGCCCATGGCCAAGAAGGGTGGCCAGAACAAGTACAGCGCGGACGACGTGGATGCACAGGACACGGCGCTGTCACGGCCTGACTCCTCCGTTTCCCTGCGCTTGATGGGAGTCACCGACTTGAGCCGCGCCTCTCACTCTGCGTCGCGCTCGCCAGCACGCTCGAGGTCCCGGTCGCCGGTGAATCGGTCGCCGGTGAACGGTGACCGCGTGCCCATCAGTCTGCCGAACAGCGCACAAGGAACCCCCCGTGGTCCGGTACCTGTGCAGGCGCCGATGGACGATCCAGTGGCGGCGTTGGTGATGAGTGCAACGCCGGCAACGGACGGCCAGATGAAGTGAGTCGAGTCGAGTCGAGTCGAGTCGAGTCGAGTCGGAGTCCGGTCTGTTCGTTGGGATGATGAGTGGGGTGGTGTTGGGATGAGGCGGCTGGGTTCGTGTTGCGCTTCGTTGTGCAACGGACACAGCCGCGAATTTGTTGTGATGCAGTTGTGGTGTGCACACCGGTTCTGGTTGGCAGCGCCCACACTGCATGGTGTTTTAATTAAAAGCAGCAGCCGCTGGTGGCCGAGTCGCCACTGGCGGGGGTTGCTCTTACGATGGATGTTCGCGAGCGTGGCCTCACATACAGCGATTTCATGTGATGCTGCTATTGTTGTTGTTGGTTGTTGTTGTTTGTTGTTTTTTTGGTGTCATGCTCTTCTTTCCTTTGCCACGCTTCGCTAGTAACTTTATTGCAAATAAATGTGCTCAATCAGCCTCGCACCCAACACTGCGGGCCATCGAAGTGGATGCACCCAGAGCTTTGAAGCTTAATCCTCCGAAGCCCACGTGCTCACACTGATACCATTCCGTTCGCCATGTTGCCCAGACCAGGTCGTCACCACATCACATCACATGTCTCACCACAAGCCGTGGCACGAAAAGGAGGACAGTAGGTTGCAAGCATGTTGAAGTGTCGATGAAAATGCGACGTTTCTTTTTGGAGAACAACCCTCTACAGGTCATCAAAGAAAGAGCTTTCCTTTGAGGCGTGGAGCTTGTTCTTCTTTCCACTGCTTGCTGAAGCTGGCATTGCCGCGGCAACAGCACCGACGCCAGCACCAGCACCAGCACCGGCACCGGCACCAGCACCGATACCAGCGCCAGCACCAGCACCAGCGCCCGTACTAGCACCAATACCAGCACCAGCACCAGCACCCACTGCGTCCGTGCTCTCCATTCCTGTGGCAGGGCTGAGTCAGACGCTCCGCAGTGCGATAGCAAACCGCTTGCACAGACACAACCACCCTCCACGTACCAGCGTCACCACCTTCATCATCCTCGTCCTCATCAAACAGAAACGCGATATCCCAGAACTTCACAAGCTTGTCGTGAGAACAGCTTGCCAAGAAACGCTTATCACGAGAGTACTGCCCAGCCGCCATGCCATACGTGAGCCTCCAGGTTTGCACTCAAACATGAGAACGACCTTACCTGAATGCGCTCAATCGGGAACTCGCCGTGCTCTCCGATAACACCATGGAGCTTTGTGGGCTGCAACCAGATCAACAAGTGAGCACTCCAACATCTCCACACACGCGGGCACAGCACCAACACACGCAACACACACAACACACGGAACACACGGAACACACGGAACACACGAACACACAACACACGCAGCACGTACCTGTATTTGCATGACGCGGATCAATCCGTCCCATGACCCTGTCAGGAGTGTGTTTTCATCCACCGGCAGGATGGTGTCCACAGACAACGGGTGGCCCAATGCACGGTCGTCGAGGTCACGCCAGTGGCCCCAGGTGTAAATGTTCACGATGCCGGCTTGAGTGCCACAGACCACCTTCTTGCCATGCTGCGCGACGACGGAAAGTAAAGGAAGGGAAAGTAACGAACGTACAACCCAACACACACGCACACAAGCATGTCATGCATTACAATACAAACATGAATGGGCTTCGCCAAGCAGCACTAATCACCTTGATGATGGCGATGGAAAGCAGTTCATCCTCCAGTTGATCAGACCGGGCAATCAACTTGCCTTTCTTGAGGTTGTATGCACTGAGCGTGCCGTCGCCACTGAGGGACCCAAACAACAACCCTTGAGTCACAACATAACAGAGCAGACAAGCAAGACGATATCGAGCACACACACCTTGTGGCAAGCATGGTGTCGCGACTCGCATTGACGGCAAAATCGGTGATGACGTCCTGCTTGCAGCAATTCCAGGGATGAGGTCACTGCAGCGCGTGGTTGCGCAGGAGGCACCCTGGGGCACTCCAATTGCTCACCTCATGGTCATCAAATTGAAACACGGGCTTGTTGGCTCGGGTATCCCACACCTGCGAAAAAACACGTCACTCCACGCGTGTGACGACCAGCACTTGGTACAACACAACATGCCATGCGTAAACAGTGGCCAGCCAAGATCAACTTACCTTGATGACACCTTCGTCATCGCCGGTGAAGAGAGATATGTTGTCCACTTCGAGCATGGCGTTAATCCCGTTTCTGAACACGGCACATGGACGGGTCCATGTCAGTGTCACAGCACTCACTCCCGACACACAACGACGCACGTGTGGGCACTTTTCTTTTCCCACGTTGTTTTCCCTGTCATGTCCACGCTTCGAATAGTTCTGTCCACCGAGCCAGAGAACAGGCCTGCACAGTCGACACGCACATCGCATGCGTTCAGTCAGTCAGCCAGTCAACAAGATCTCGCGCCACCAAGCGCGTACGTGTTCCGTCTGTGGAGAACTGGACACACCGACATGCACCATCGTGGCCTGATGGTGTGAACAACCGTGTGTTTCCTGCCGTTGCGTACTTGAACCTGTCAGAACGGCCCGACAGCGTGGTCATGGAACAGCAGCAACAAAACGGGCAGGCAGCAAGCAAGCAAGAACAGCCGGACGTACACACCAACTTCGCCAGACACAGTCCCGAGCGCGATCACATCCTCAGTTGGATGGAAGTGGATATCAAAAGGCACGGAACTGCATTTGATAGCTGGAGGCTCGACTGTGGCATCAGTGGGATCCATCGTGCTGCGTGGAGCAAGCGACGGGAACTGGGAGTGGCACATGACAGCAGCACGAAGCACTCAATTTGTGCTAGTTTTGACATTTGGCTGCCACATGGTATCTTACGTTGAAAACAAGCAGCGTTGCTGGCGCAAGCACGGTGTCACACTGTCAGCATGGCTTCTGCAGGAGAGACCTGCAATAGCAATGACGACGCGGTCATGCACACTCATGCTGTCCATGATAGCGCAGAGGCGAGTGAGCTGAGAAAGGGTTTCTGGTTGTTCGGGTATGGATCTTTGGTGTGGAAAACAGGCCCACTTCGCGTCAGAACCCCGACGTGGGGCTGTTTACATGTACGTACCCGTCCGTGTGTGATCGTGGCTGCCTGTACATGTGTTGTCGCTTTGGTTGACACTCCACCATACTGGATACAGGGCTGGGTCAGAAGGTTTTGGCAGGGATCGCCTGACCACAGAGGTGCGGATGCTGTGTCTGCGTTGCATGCCATGCTCCTGCACCATGCACATGTGTTGTTGTCGTGTACAGGCACGTCAGAGCGACCTGGTCGTGTGGTCACGCTTGTAAAATGCCCGTGTGAAGGCGGGAGTCGCGCTGGCACGTGCGTAGGCGACGGCCGTGCAGAGCAGAAAAGTGGCCAGGAAAGTGGGGAAGGGAGAAAGGAGGAGGAGCATGTACCCTGTTCCGCCCGTGTCGATGGCATGCTGTACTTTATCGGACCAGAGGACGCTAGTGATGCA
>Ga0213833_1001323_pt1 | contig 18049 bp, 15 predicted proteins | sample SWATP21_FD_160575 | JGI IMG/M metagenome (GOLD analysis project Ga0213833, IMG submission 160575) | Coastal seawater microbial communities from Marineland, Florida, United States - SWA TP2 #1 | ecosystem: Environmental > Aquatic > Marine > Coastal | place: USA: Florida | collected 2016-08-14
CGGTGGTGCCTTGCACGGGACGGCTCAGACTGCGCCGCCCGGTGCGGGGGGACACGGCTCGCCCCATCGCGGCGCCACACGCGGTGCCAGCAGTAGCAGCACGGCCCACCAGCACCAGCACCAGCATCAGCACCAGCACCCGCACCAGCACCCGCACCAGCACCCGCACCAGCAGCATCAGCAGCACCTGCGTGGAGGTGGGGGCGCCTTGGCGGCGTCTGGTGAGGGAAGCACAGGGAGTGGTGCCCCGACTGGTTCGGGGTCGGGTTCAGGCTCGGGGTCGGGTTCAGGTTCGGGGGCGGGTGGCGCGCAAAGCAACGCGCGGAAGCCCGCCTTTGTGACCCCGTCTCGCATCATGGGCCGCGTGCTTGCGTGGAAGCCCAAGGGTGCCTACGGCTTCATCCGCCCCGACGTGGGAACGATCGAGAGCTACTTTGTGCACGTGTCCAACGTGTCGGGGCCACGTGGCCGTCTGCTCAAGCCGGGTGACGTGGTGGAGTTCACACCCACCGCCAATGAGCAAACGGGGCGACCGGTGGCACAGCAAGTGGTCATTGTGGAGTCGGCGTCTTCGAACAAGGGCGGTGTGGTCCCAGGGGTCGGAGCTGGCTCTGGCTCGGCGTCTCGCGGTCGCCGTGGCAGTTCGTCGGGGGGCGTGGGCAGCCACCACTCCGGTGGCGCCAGCAACACCGGCGCCAGCGCCTCCATGCGCGCCCGTGCGACGTCGTTCCACTCTGCGGACGGCAGCGGAGCGAACACGGGCATGACGATGTCACCGGGGGGCACAGGGTCTGCCGGCGGAGGTCGCAACACCGAGGGCATGCGTGGTGACGGCTCGTCCGTCGGCCCGGGTGCCGGGGGTGGCGCCGCCGTGCCTGCACCCGCGCGACACGGCGGGCGTGTCTCACGAGTCAGTGCCAGGCCCCACAGCCCCCAACCCGTGCCGCGCTACGCTCCCGCCATGCACGCCGCACCCAGTGGCCAACCGTCGGGTCACTACATCCCTGTGGCAGCGCCCCACGGCGCCATGTACTGGCACAGTCCCGAAAGCCCGTACGGCGTGCAGCCGGTTGTTGTGACCCCCCACGGCCCCATGTATGCGATGGCCCAGCCGCCCATGGCTGCGCAGTACCACAGCTCCAACTTCCGGGTGATGCCATACCAGCCGTCGGTTCCGGGTCGCTATCCGCCGGGTCCTCCCCCGCCTCCCGCTCATGGACGCGGCAGTGGCGCTGCCGACGACACGGGTGGGCAGCAGTAAGGGTGGGGAGCACGGCGGGTGCGTTGAGGCGAGCAACGCACAACCCGCCGCACACGTGCACCGGGCCCAACACTGTCCTATTTTCTTCCTTCATTTCCTTGGACTTGTTCCAGGGGTCGTGACGTGCACCAGTCTTGTGGCTCCACACGTGTGTCCCTTTTTTTACTTTCCCACAGCTTCCTCAGTGGGTTGCGCGGGGCGTCGTAGCTTCCATACCGGCTCTTATTTGCAGCCAGCCTGCCGCGGGGGTGGTCTTTCGTGACACCGTATTGTGCGCGGCCACCCTTGTGTGATATTGTGTTTGCCCTGGTATGGGTGCTGCAACGTGTCCAGCAGCCCCTGCTCCCTCCTCTTTTCCTCGCCTCCCCACGCCATCTCTCTGTCTCTCGCTGTCTCTCTCTGTCTCCCGATGCTCGAGGCCCTGTGTGCTCCTCTTGGCACTCCCATGGCCTGGTCTCCTCTCCTCTCTCCCTTCTTTCTCTCACCCATCCCCTCTTGATTCTACACCCCTCTGGGCACTTACCGCGCCCCGGGGGTCGTTTTCGACATGATGTGTTGGTGGACGATAGTCCACGTTTGGATTCGTGAACCCGTGGCTGCGAGTTGCGGCCACAGGGTTGGATGATGTTGATGATGTTGTGCCAAGTGTCGCCTCCATGTGTTGTTGGCGTTTCATATATTTCGCACTTCCATCTCCTTTGCTCTTCTTTCATTGCTGCCTTTTTTCTTCTCCCTTGGAACTGGTTATGGTAGTGGCGGTTTCATTTACTGACCTCCACACCCATGTTCCGTCCCGCTCTCTCTCTCCCTCTCTCTCTCTTCTTTTCCAAGTTTCATGTTTCCCCCCCTCTTTCCCCATTTGTGCCCCGGCGTGATTCCTGCCTGGATGAGCACTTCACCGGCCCAGCCATGCGGAGTGCAGGCATCGGGCTGGGTGTCAGTCGAGGTTTTGTTACCGTTTCATTGTGCTTGTTTATCATAGTGTGCCGGGCACCGTGCTGAGAACCGAGTTGGTTCCCCCGCTGCTGCCCGTAGATGCTGTTGTCATTGTTGTTGTCACTGTTGTCGCCATTGTTGATGTTGTTGTCGTGTATGGTCACGAGCACGAGGCTGTTGCGCCAGTTTGCGAGCCAATTTCCTCGCACGTCTGTGTGCAGCCGTCGTGCCCTGCCGCCACACCGCCACCCTCTCATGTTTCGCGGGGGCAGGATGTGGTGGTGCAGGTTGTGACCCACCCGCAACCGTTGCTGGACTTTTGTTCGCCAGCTGGTTGGTGGGTTTGTTTGTCAGTTATGAGATTCTTTGCCCACAGCGCACCCTTTCGTGCCAGGGCATGCGATTCAAGCGTGTTGTGTCGGCATAGGTTAGCGTTTGGGTATGGGTTACAGATGGTTTGCCCATGCTCAGTGTACTGCTTGCAGCCGTCGAAGGTTTGGTGGTGACCTGTTCCTTGTGCTGCAACGAAGTCCCAACAGCTGGGCGTGTGGCACAAGGTGGTTCCCTGTTCCTCCCTTTTTTTTCTTCTTCTGTGTCTTGGGGTGCCGGATTACATGTACCTAGCTCTACTGGCCGGTTTTTTTGCGTACGTCGAGACTGCAGTCTCGACGCCGCAAGTCTCACCCCTACTTCAAAACTTCGAAGCACTAGCATACGTTTGGTCTCATGGCGCCATGTGTTCAAGCATGCACGCCCCATGCACTGCCGCAACACCCTCAACACACTTCAATCCATGCTTCATTCATCCAACTGCACTGCTCCCAGGCTCATGGGGGCAACCTTCTTCTTGGCAGTGCGGGGTTTGCGAGGTCGTTGTCGTCTTGGTCTTCTCCCGCTGCTCGCTGTCGCTACGGCGGCAGAGTCGTCAACCTCTGTACCAACACGTGCAACGGCACGACACCACGCGTGCACAGTCGGTTGGTGACGATGACCCCATCCCCACACACACAACTGTTTGCCTGTGGCAATGGTCTCGTGCAAGCACACACAAGCCACTCAACACTAACCTGCCACGGGCGTACTAGCGTCGTCGTCCAAGCCAAGATCCAGGTCCTCGTCCCAGTCATCCCCGAAGCCATCCTGAGGTGCACACAAGCAATGAGTGTTCGCGAGTGCAAATGGCAAACGTGGAAGTCCACTGTCGCGCACGGCGGAACACGTACAGCATCCATATCAACGTCAATCTTGTGTACACGAGGTGCGGTGCGAGGGTCGATGCGCTTCGCTGCTTGGATCTTCGGCTGCATACCAAGTTCCTGACAGACGAAAGCCCCACAACCACAACACACGTCCTACTGTGAGGCACACGTGCCTGTTAAACACCCAAGTACGGGAACGAACCGCAAACAGATTCGCTGCTTTGGGTTTGGGCTTGGGCTTGGGTTTGGGCTTTGCTTCCCGCGTTGCTGCCCGGACTGGTGCCACAATGCATGGGAGCCAACCAGTCAGTTCAACAAGGCCAAGCCACCGCGCATTCACAGAGCAAACGATGGCACTTCATCTTCAAGCCTGCTCACACCACCACGGCAACGCACAGCTAGGAACGCGTGGGGGGGCAGCCAACACTGCTTGTGCGGGCACCGTGGCGTTGGTGGGTGACGCGACAGCAGGGGGCACAACAACGGGCACAGCGGGTGTGGCTGCTGTGTGTGCTTGTGAAGGTCGCGGCAAAGACATGATGGGGTTTCCCTGAGGTACATCGCCCACAACCGTGTGTGTGACGGGCGCTCTGCTCTGTGTCATGTCGGTGTCGTCTGCGGGTGCCGCAGGCGTTCCACGAGCAGCCTCAAGATCGCCGCCGTCAGCGTCCCAGTCCCATTCGTCTTCCGTTCCCCAATCAGACGCGCCACCACCACCATCTGTGGTCGTACCACCCCCAACGGCCGCCGCAGATGGGCCAGGAGCAGCATCCCCGGGGGCTGAAGTGTCCACACTGGCACACACACACACATGGTCACACATTGCCAACCACGGCCACTCTACCCCCGCACACTCAAACACACCGTTGGTACTCCTGCTCCTTCCCATCACCACCCAAACCAAGCAGCTGCATCAGCTTCTTGCAGCACATCTCGGCCGAATGTGTGCGTGAGCGGCAAGACAACCGCCGTCCGACACCACGAGGCCGCGTGGACGTGGACGTGTTTTATCTTACAATCTAGTTTGTTTGCTCCAAGCCGCATGTGATTCTCGGCTCTGTTTCCCGCTTCGATGTGCCTCGTGTCTGTCGGGTGTCGTGCAGTGATGAGGGCATCGGAACACCGGCTGTTGCGCCACGCTTGGATGTAATTTTGCGTGACTGGGTCATTGCTGGGCTGGTTCTTGTTCCCATGTCGTCGCCCCATGAGGAGAATACTGCCGGCGCAGACGGCGCTGCTGGTGCATCGCATGGGTCACACCAAGGACCTCCAAGCAGTGGGGCTGCCACAAGCACTGCTGGTGTTGCCAGTGCAGGCGGAGCTGGGGGAGGGCTGTCCACCTCCTTGCTGCAGGCACTGCTCTCTGTGGACGCCAGTGCTGACAACGCGCAGCAGCAGCTGGCCGCTCTGCAACAGCAAGCCATGGCGCTGTTGCTTGCCCAACAACAGCAACAACAGCAACAAAAGCAGCAGCAAATGCCACCGACAAACCAGTCAGCAGCACCAACGTCACCGCCGCCGCCAGTGTCTGCCCCTGCCGCACCGCAGACTCCGTTGACTCACCTGCCCCAGCCTGTCCAGCCTCCCGCGAACAGCACCACGATCCCTGATGCAAGCCTCGTGCCCACAGCCCCCGCCCCCGTGTTATGTCCTTCCCTGCAACTTCCTCCTCCTCCTGCTGCTGCTGGTGCTGGTGGTGGTGGTGGTGCAGCTGCTGCCGCACCCGAGCTTTCGGCAGCCGCCACCGCAGTCATGGCCGCCTCGCCTGCGGCCATCACGCCTGTCAGTGGCGTTCCAAGCAGTGACAGAGATGGGACTGCCAGTGGTGATGACGCCGCAGCGGCCGTGCCGCCTCCACCCTCCTGGTGGCTGCCGCAGACACCCTCAATGCCCGGTGTGTGCATGCTTCCCAACCCTGCCCAGTCGTCGCTGCCTGTGGCACCCACTCTGCCCCACGCGCTGCCGGTGGTCGCCGTGCCACCGCACGTCCACATGGACCAGGCACCACACGTCATGCCCTTGCCGCCTGCTCCCACGTCACCGTCGGCCACGACGCGCCCGAGCAGCGGCGCCAACGACCTGCTGGCCTCGCCACAAGCCCCCACCCGCCCCGCCTTTTCGCTGGTGCGGCATGTTGTGCCCCACGCGTCGTCACGCCGCCCGCACGGCCCACCACCACCGCTGTTCGGAGGGACGCAGAGAACAGATCCCAACGCGCTGACGGAGCGCCTGCAAGAAGAGGTGGCGCGGCGACAAGAGGCTGAAGCCAAGGTGGGGTTGGGGTGGGGCCATGGTGGCCACGCGCGGTGCGCGAGCCATCTATGTGGGTGGGTTTGCTTCACACCTGATCCACTTGTCTTGTCATGTGTGTGTGGGGGTTCATGTGTGCAGTTGGCGGAGCTGGAAACCTCTCTCCAGTTTCTCACCAGCCGGTCCGATGCTCAGTCGGAAGCGTCGTTTGTGTCTGCGTCTACCTCTCGCTCCTTTCGTGTCCCGCTTGCACCCCGGCATGTTCGCGTGCACCTTGGGGTGTTGCACGCGTCTCCACTGGTGTGCGTGGCATTGTTGATGCAGTTTGCGTTGCTGCCAACCCTGTTGCGAGGCCGTCGTGAACTCACTATCGGTGTCTACGCATTCATTGCATGCGACGTTGCTGCCCCGTTGTCGCCCTGGTGGTTCAACTTCCTTTTGTGTGTGCGCTTGCGGCGGCTCTGCACGTTGCGAGTGAACAGGTTCAAAAGAAGGCAGGGCGGGCGAGCTGTGTACGTGCCCGTCGAAACTCTCGACTTTGACGAAGAGAAGCGCTTGATTCTCGACACTCTGCGACAAGCTCGACGCGCCGTGCGGATATCCGTGAAGGTTGCCACAGCCGATTCCTTGCGCATGCTGCTGGATGACGGCTGCACGGCGATTCACTTCACAGGCCATGGTGGAATTGACAAGGTGTGTGGTGTGCTGAGCGTGTGTGTGTGTGAGGGTGTGTTTGGTCCTTTTTGGGGTGTAGTGCGCGGTATGTGGCACTTTGTGCTGTGACCATCTCACAACCAAGCTTGTTGATCGACGGTGCACAATGATGTGTTGTGGCATGCGAACGTTGTATGGCTGGGCAGGATGGCAACGACTACCTTGTGTTCGAAGACAAACACGGCGCAGCGCACCTGCTGTTCCTACACACACTCGCCCGGCTGCTTCGCTCTGGCCGCCGCCGTCGGCCGCACGCACCCCATGCTCACCACCACCGGCCAAGCTACAGCCGGGGACCCGGCGCCAGTGGGTTCCTCCATGCCCTGCCTCCGCCCCACACCCACCTCCATCACGCGCACCCGCACACCCCCCACAGCGGCGCACACTTTGCGGCTACTGCGGGGGGTGTGCCGCACCCATCCGCTGGGAACGGCCGCGGTGCAGTCGCAGCCGGTAGTGTGGACGCGAGCAGCGTGGGGAGGAGCAGTGTGGGGAGGCACAGCGTGGAAGGCGGTGGGGAGGTCGATAGAGATAGTCGAGTGGGTGGCGGTGGGGGTGGTGGTTCTGTTGCGGGAGGCGGGAACGGGATGCGGCGGCGAAACAGCTTGTCGTCTCTGGCCTCCGCTACCACGGCTGCCACCATTAGCTCGCGTCTTGTGCCTGGGTTGTACAACACAGCAGGCCACGGGGCGCACCTAGGACACAGCCTGCACCACCACAGTGGCACCCCCGGCGTGACTGGCTCCGGCACTGGTCATGGCACTGGCGGTGGTGGTGATGGTGGTGATGGTGGTGATGGTGGTGATGGTGGTGGGGGTGGTGGAGGGGGTGGTGCCATGTCACCCTCGCCCCCGCTTTCCTCTTCCCCGGCATGGACTCCATCGTTGGCGCTTCAACAAGCCGTCCAAGATGCCGACTCACCTGCAACGGCGCATTCCTCGACGGCACAGTCACACCACCGCCCTCAGGGCAGTCCCGTGTCCCACCCTCCATCGCTGTCGCCGCCCCCACCTGCAAGCGTCCCTTCTCCCACGCTCTCCCCCTCCCCGTCCCTCATCCCGCTTCCACCACAGGCCGCAACGCACTCGCAGCAGCAGCGGCAGCAGCAGCAGCAGCGTCGGAGGCAGGGCCAGCGTCCCCGTCAGAGCCGGCGCCAACAGTCGCATCGACCACAGCACCGCCACCACCACAGGGGGAGAGCCCGGCACGCACCGCGACGACACGGGCAGCACACCGACCCCGGTGCTCGGTCCCATCGGCGCGCCTCTGCAAGTCAACCATCCTCCAGCCCGCCCCCGCCCACGCTGATTCCATCTGGGACAGGACCCGCCGCTATGACCACCACCACCACGACCGCCACACCGCACACTCACACACACGCGATGTCCGTAGCCTCCGCGTCGTCGGCGACGTCTGTCGGCGCCATCTCGCTTGGGTATTGGCGTGCGCGGTGTGCCTCTCAACCGGTGCAACACAGCGGCAACGACGATGCTCGGCCGCTCGGGTCTTTGAAGCTTGTGTTTGTCGCCTGTTGCCACTCCCACCGCGTGGGTGAGTTGTTCTTGGCCGCCGGCGCACAGTACGTGGTGTGTGTGAAGCGCAAGGACAAGGTGATGGACAAAGCCGGGGCTGTGTTTGCCCGTGCGTTTTACTACGCGTTGCTGACGGGTCAGACCATTTCTGAGGCGTTCGAAGTGGGGCAGGTACGCAGAGATGCGCGTGTTGGCTGCATGGGCTGCTTGGGTGTATGTATGTGATGTGATTTGGCTGCATGGCTGGACCGGCGTGGCTTGCTTTGTTGTGGGTCCCTCCTCAACTTTGTATGGTGTTGCGTTTGGCTTGTGACAACAACAGGCACGTGTGGCGGCCGAGGCGGACATTCCAGAGGCTGAAAGTGACAAGTTTGAGCTCCTAGTGCATCCGAGCGTCACGTCAGACGTGGCGGAAGAGACGCCGCTGTTTTCTGACACGCTTGCTGGCCCCTTTGTCAACATGGAGACGCCTTGTCGGTTTTCAAAACTTCCGGCTCCCACAGAGCACTTTGTTGGTCGTCAGCGCTCTATGTACGTTTCAATGTGTGGTGTGTACTCTACAGCCCAAACGACCGTTTCCACTCGGCAAGGAGAGTGCTTGTCCCTGACGGTGTTGGGCGGTGTGTCCCTGTGTTTGTTTCGTTCGCGGGGTGTGTCAGGTACAACCTTGTTGGTTTGATCATGCGCAATCGGCTGGTCACTGTCCGTGGCCCACCTGGCATTGGCAAGACCTCGCTGTGCAAGCAAGTGGCACGCTTCATGGTTGAACGGCACTGTTTTCCGGACGGTGTGCTGTACGTTTCCATGCGAGACGCCTTCTCCTTGGAAGCCGTCCTCACCAACACGCTGCGAGAGTTGCAAGCCCAAGACTCTAGCTCCACAGCAGCCGCCAGTGGTGGGGCTGGGAGCCGCGAGGGCGGGGTCATGCCAAGTGATGGTGAGGGGAGTATGTCAGGTGCAAGCCACACGCCGTCCCGCATCCGTCAACGCGTGACGGCGTGGCTGGGTGGTGTGCACATCCTGGTCGTGTTGGACAACTTTGAAGATCCGTTGAATGGAGGGTCGGGCTCTGTGGTGCGATCGTGGCTGCAGCAGTTACTGGAGGCGTGTCCACAGCTGTCTGTGTTGTTGAACAGCCGACAAAGTGTGGGAGGTGGGCTGGCCGGCGTCACGGAGAAAGTGTACAACGTCAGGCGCCTGACAGACATCGATGCCGCGCGGTTGTTCATGCGCCTGGCGCCGCGCCAGATTCAGCCCTCCGAGCTGTTTGGCCCGGAAGGCGTTGACCCGTCTTGCCTCCGCCTCCACGCAGGAGGATCCTCTGCCACCTCTGGCGAGCAGACAGGAGGAGGGAGTGGGGTTGGTGGTGGTGGTGGGAATGGTGGTGGTGATGGTGCAAGCGGCACCGCGGCTCCTCGTGTCACAACTGTGACAGTGCGGCAGGTGTGCGCAGCCCTTGCAAAGCACCCCATCATGAGGTTCTTGGATGGGCACCCGCAGGCCATCTCATTGGCGACACCGCTGCTGCAGGACCGACAGTTGCCAGAGGTGGCCGCGGCGCTGCGCACTCACGGTGTCGAGAGTCTGCGCGTCGAGGGAATCGGAAACGACGAACGGTCGGCCATGAACACGCTCGTCGTGTCGTTGGAGGTCAGCATTGACCACCTGCGCCGTCGAAACCCCAACGCCGTTGCGTTGTTTTGTCTCATGGGACTGTTGCCGGGAGGTGCGTTGGATTCGGACTTTGACAGTATCTGGGGCACCGGCGAAGGGCTGTTGCGAGTTGTGTCTTGGAGTTGGCCCCGAGTTGTTTCGCCTGTGAAGCCAACCTTTCCAGATGGGGAACGGTTTGTCGAACACGGGTACGTCCTTCAGTTCTTTGCACCAGCTTGTGGTTCTGTGTGCACTTGAAGGTGTCTTTGCCGTGAACTGTGCGAGTTGTCCTATTGCTTGGGAGTTCATCCTCACAACTGTTGCTGCCGCGGCGTGTTGTTCATGTGTTGTTCAGTGATGCCGATCCGTCGGAGCCTGTCTTGTCAACATCTGCGTGCTCCTGGCGCTCTTTGATTGACACGCTGGTGCGAGCCTCGCTACTTGAACGCCTGCGGTGGCAGAGTAGCGAGGGAATGCAACGCTATGTCAGGTACACAATCTATCGTGTCCACCGGGTTTGAAACGTGGCTGACTTGACCTCCATGTGTCGTTGGGCGGATGGTCGCGGTGGCTCAGGTACCTTGCCCAGCGTGCACCTTCCCGTGATCCATCATGTCACCGTCCTCGAGCTGCGTCGTCACACGGCGCCTCCTCGACCCGAAGCACGCGGCACACCACTCCCAGCACCACCGGACACGGCCAAGGAACAGCCGCAGCTCCCACGTCTTCTCCCTTCCCGTTCGCGTCCCCTGACACGGCTAGCAGCGCCACAACACCCAGCCCCGATCTTGGCTCGCGAGGGCGCGGCGGTGATGGCACTTCCGGCGCTGATGCGGGCATGCGCGGGGCGCGGCACAACTACTACACGTCGTTCCCCTTCATCATGAGCTTCGCCAAGCACCTGTTGCGTGGTGAGCGCAGCAGCGGTGGCGTGCTGAGTACCGATCCCAGCGCACGACTGGGGCCCTCCGCTTCAAGACGAACCTCCGGTGGGCCCATCAACGGGTCTTCCCCTCACCCTGCCCACTCTCCATCTCCCTCTCCCGCTCACTCTCCCTCATTCTCCCCCACTTCCCCTTCGTCGCATACCCGCCCTTCTTCTCTTCCGTCTGCCTCCTCCTCCGGCGCGTTTGTTCGTCGAGGCAGCGACGTGTCGTGTGGCTCGTCATCCGCTCGTAGCCGAAGCACTGCGTCCTCGTCCGTGATCCAGCCGGAGTCCCCCGCGGTCCGCAGTGCTGAGCGCGGTGGTACATGCGCGCCCGTGAAGGAAGAAGAGGCCCATGTGGGCTCTGTCCACGGGGATTCCGATGCTGCAACAGTTGGAGTTGGAGTTGGAGTTGGAGTTGGAGTTGGTGGTGACAACAGCTTTATGAGCGCCGAAGGAGAGGCAACGCGGCATGTGTGGCGGACCTCTGCCCCGCCAGTGGACGATGTGGTGATCGCGCACGATCCGCCGGCGTTCAGGCCGTTGGTGACGGGGAACACGCCCGCCGAGTCAGCACCCGGCAGCGACAACAACACCAGCTGCAGCACGACCACTTCGGCTGCGGCGGCTGGTGAGAGTCGGTTGCGTGCCGTCCCATTGCGTGGGCGCACCGAAGACGATGATGGCCCTGACGATGACGATTGTGAAGCGCACGACAGCGCGGATGCTGTACCTGCTGCCACACTCCCCTCAACAAGTGCCACACAGCCACCACGTCGAGAGTCTGACGACCGCAGCGGTCACGTTGACACACCCCCCGCTGCCCATGGTTCACCAAGTGCCGCTGCGGAAGCTGCCAGCCCGTTGGCTGCGCGTCCACCACACCCACCATCTCCATCGTCCCGACTGACGGCAAGCACCCGTCGAGTTCTTGGGTCCCGTTTGCCCCTGCCACAGGTCTCACTGGCACGACCCGGCTCGAACCGGTCTCGGTCCCGCTCACGATCTCGATCTCGCTCTCGCCTTCGGCCGCCACAAGCGACTGCTGGTGCGCCGCTTCGATCCCGCAGCCCAGCAACTTCCAAGGTCTCCGTCAGCCCTCCGGTTGTCCCTCCCAAAGAACTCAAGTCAGGCACAACTGCTTCCAGTCGGAATGGTAGTCGCCACGTCGTCAGCGCCACTGCCACCGCCACTGCCACGACCGCTGCTGCAGCTAGGACACCTCCTCTCCCCGCCTCCAAGCTTCCATCCCCTCGTCCTGCTGCATCTGCATCGCCCTCTTCGTCGCTTTCTGGCTCCGGCTCTGGTCCCCATGCTGGTTTTGGTTTCGGTTCCACCTCCGACGCGTCACCAGCCAGCAGCAAACTACCCACCACCACCACCACCCGCACTGCGCCCGTGCCCACCAACAACACCCCACCCTCATCAACAGCACCGTCTACTACGACGCCTGTGGTGGTGGAGGAGGCTGGGCGTGCCACATTAGGTGTCGTGCATGACACGCGCACTCCACATCGTCGCGTTCGCAGCCGCAGCAGTGAAGACCGCAAGCCTGGTGCAACTGTAACAGCCGTCCCATCTCAAAACCCTGAGCTCCTCAAGTCGCAGTCTTCCACTGTTCCACAGGCCATGTCGACTACTGCTGCTGCGGCGGCGGCGGCGGCACCGGCACCGGCGGTGCCGGCTGGTGCAACGACTCCTGCGACTGCGAGTGGTGGGCGGGGTGGCGCACCCACGCAGCAGTCCGAGTTCTCCGCATTCGGACGCACGGTGAAGGCGACGGTGCCGCGACGACGTGCCACCAGCACCAGCGCCAGCACCCACACAGGTGCGGGTACGGGTGCGGCTGTGGCTGGCGGTGAGGGTGGGGGGTCGACATCGACCCACACCAGCGGCGGCAAAAAAGTCCACGGTCGTCGCTCCCCGACGTTGTCGTCGTCCTCCGAGGCCACCACGTCTCGACCTGCCAGCTCTGGTACTCGTGCCAACCCGCCCCCCGATGGCACCACTTCCGAACACGCAACCGCCGGACCACCCCCCGGTGGTAGTGGTGGTGGTGGTGGTGGTGGTGGTGGCGTCGAGGACGGTGTGTCTCCACGCGACACCACCACGGCGCGTGCGTCATCCACATATCGTTCCGCTGGGCGCCGCCGACCACAGCGTCTCAAGGGGCGCCGCCGCTCGGGCTTCGCCCTGCGTCAAACCCGCTCTTCGGAGTTGCGTGAGAAGCACTCGCGGCACAAGCTGCTTGAGATGAAGCGACGGGACGCGGCACAAGCGGCTGCGGTGGTTGGGGGTGCCGGCGGTTCGGGTGGTGCTCTCGGCGGCACAACGTCTGCGGTGTCGCCTCGCGCAGCGATGTCCTTTTCGTCTCTTGGAAAGGACCACCCTCGTGGTGAGCAGGCGGCTTCCAACGCAGGCAGTGTGCCGACTGGCGTGACTGGCGTTGCCGCCAGCAACACCAAGGCGGTCAGTAGCAAACCCGTTGAGGCTGTTGCGACCTCGCGTCGTGGCAGTGATGGCGCCGCTGCAGCGGGGAGCGACGGTGCCAAGAGCGCCTCATCCAAGGGCGGTTCATCCAAGGGCGTCTCATCCAAGCCTCCGCCCACCCCGCCCCGTCGTTCCAAACTCGGTGCCTCCACCACTCGCCCCAGCCCCAGTCGACGCACCACTGCCAGTAGTTCGCGTCCGTCACGAAGTCGCCCTGGCAGTGGCAGCGGAAGTGGTGGTGACGAGGGAGCGGGTGGCAATGCTGCAGCTACCCGCAGCAGTGAGACTCATCCATTGGGTCTTCCCGAGTCACCCGTGCGCCTTGAGCGGCACAGCAGCGTAACCTCTATCGAGTCTGCGGATGGCGCACAGCCTCCTCAAGGGACTGGCAGTGGTGTGGGCGGCGCAGGTGGTGGAGGCAACAACAACCCTCGCACAGCACGCAAACATCGACGCGGACACCGACGCACGCGGTCTGGGGGTGTGAGTGCCGTGCAGGGGGACACTGCCAAGGCGCCCAGTGGGGTGGCATCGACCGAGGCGGCCACCGCAATGCTGGCTGCGGAAGACATGACACTGGAGCGTGCCAAACGGCTGTTTTACGGTGCCAATCCCCTGGAGCTGGCTGTGCGCCTTCGACCCTTGGATGCGATGCGGTACCACCTCATCTTTCGCTGCGCGGCGCACTTTGCGGTGGTGGGCAAGTGGATATTCAAGCACATCGGGACCCTCAGCCCAGACTCCCAGGTTGCCTTCACGCTGATGGAGATCCACGAAACCAACATGTGGGGGTGCCTGCAGCGCGCCGATGAGCTCATTGCCATGGTCGGTGCGGATGCGCCTGTGAAAGGGCGTGTGCAGTGGACCCAGGGAAGCACGACCCCATCTCGTGCGTCCTTGTCCCGTCGTGACAGCGGTGGTAGTGGCAATGCCCCACAGGGTGGTGGTGGTGGTAGTGGTAGTGGTGGTGGTCATGGCCATCACAGCCAAAGCCACTCACGCCGGCGTCGCCCATCTGCGCCGGTTGCTGACTTCAGTGCCACTCCAAAATCGAAGGACAGCGGCCGTCGAGCTTCGTCGCTGCGTCATCCGGACCCGTTTCCTCCCTCTGCTTCGGCCACCTCGCCTGCTGGTGATGGTGGTGCTTCTACTGCGACTAGTGGTGGTGGTGGTGGTGGTGGTGGTGGGGACGAAGGAGAAAGAGGTACCCGTCGAGACACAGGTGGAGGCTCGCAACGTGGACGCCCCACCCGGCTGGCGTGCAACGTCATTGTGATGGCAGGTGCTCGTATCGCCTCGTCACACCTCGTGCTTCTCAGTGTGTGGCTGGCTCAGTCCATGCTCGTGACCGGGCGAGTTCGAGACGGAATCCGTGCTGCCGAGTATGCTGTTGCGTGGCGTGAGCGTGCTGCTGTTGGGGCGCGCCGTTCTCACCCTCTTGTATTGCTGTTGTTGTTGTTGTGTTGTGCACCTAGAATTGGGTTGAAGGTTGCAATCGCGGTGGGCGACTCCTTCGGTGAAGCGCATGTTCGGAAAGCAATGGGTTTGTTGCTAATCCGGATAAAGAAGTATGACGAAGCCAAAGCCGTCTTGGGTGTGTCACGTTTTCTCTTTTGGTTTTGTTTTGGTTTGCGTTGTCGAGAGTAGTGTGGCTGATGACGCCCGCTGTTTCGTTGGGTGACGCCGTTCTCCCCAGGCAATGCACGCATGATCTATCGCCAGCATGATTCAAAACTTGGTCAAGCGGCCGTCTGGAGTGCCTTGGCCCAGATTCACGCCGTCAACGGCCAGCTACGTGGTGCTCTCAAATGTGCGAAGGACGCACTGCAGCTGTACGAGCGACTCGGGCACACCCCAGCCCGATCGATGCTTCTTCGTCGCATGGGAGGTCTTTGCATGTGCGTGTTGGCTCTCCCATACAGCTGTGTTGCCAGACGTACCTGCTCCGTGTGAAAGTGTCACCCATGCGCCTGCTGTTGATCTTGTGTGTGCCTGTGTGTGTTGTCGATGTGCAGGAAGTTGCCAAAGATGAAGGATCAGGCCTACAAGTACTACATGGAGGCGCGACGTCTCCACCGTAACTTGGCTTTGCGACGCAGGACTCCAGCTCAATGGGGACGCGCTCGGCCTAGACCAGCGTTCAAGCAACGATTCCACACCATCGGTGAAGATGTGAGTCTCCACATGGAAGTACCTCACAGCGCCCCGAAGTAGGGGGCGCCGGATGCTGAAGTTTTCAACACAGCGCTAGCGAGGTGTTCTGCCTGCGGTGTGATTGTTGTGCAGTCGTTTGACACACGCTAGTTCGTTTATGTTTGGCTTTTCGCTACGACGACGACGCACAACTTATATCATTTGCTTGCATGTTCCCCGCATGGTTGGTCCCACGCGATGCTTGGAACTGTGTCTTTCACTGTTCTGTTCTGCTTCCTTCATCGAGGCGTTACGCCACAATCTCTCCAAAGTGGAACTCGTTCTCAACATCACCACTCACACCCTGGCGCTCGCTGATCGGGCAAGTGTGCGGGTGTACCACTCCTTGGTTCATCTTGGCTGGACTGCCGTGCAAACTCGGCACAAAGCACCGACCAAACAGTCCTTCCTGCTCCTGCGCAACCTGTTGAGGCGAACGATCCAGCGCCACTTCTGCCGTGATGTCTCTCGACAACACGTCCCACCCGGGCATTTCATTCAGCAGCGCAATCGTTACTGGACTGGAGAAGCCGAAACATGCAGGGCCACTGAGATTGCAACGACAGGGCCACACACCACGCTGAGTTAGTTGCTGAGTGAACACTTTTCAATGCGGACCACGCACAGGCAGGTGCTTACCTAAGTCGGGTCCCCTTGGAATGTGAGTGAAGGCACACCTTTGTCCACGCTTTGGTTGGAGATGCGCCTGTGAACGGTTTTGGGCGGTCTTCTGCAAATACACGGAACTCTGGTAGACCGTTTCGACTGCCCACCACGCATTCAAACTTCTTCCCCCAATGGTAGTGTACAGAGCGAAACCCAAGGGGGTATGGATGAATGAACCGGGACTGGAAAGACAGCAAAACAACACGTGATCATGACGTGAGCAGTGAAAGGAACGTGTTGAACAGCACCCAGCAGTGCTGAATCAGCACCATAGCGCCGCACGAAATCAGGAGGGACTGGGGGGGGACCTCACCTTCGCGTTTGACCACCACGCGGCCTGCCGACCTGGATCCGTCACAAGGGTGCCAAGGTCCATGATGGTCACCTGTGTGCCACCAGGGAGTTAGCACACATGACTCACCATGTTGACATGGTCACCACATTTGCTCTCACCTTGCCGGTAACCGTTTTGACCGTGACTGGAAGGCGAGACGGGGAGGCAGTGTTGTTGCTTGCTACGGTGACATCACTCGAGGTTCTATGGTTGACTCGAGGCTCCTTTTTCACTGCAACTGCATGTGAGTCAGTTGCCGCAACAGAGTCAGTTGCTCGCTTCGTAGTCGAAGCGCTCTGTTCCAGCGCGATGGGAGTGATGCAAACCAAGTGCGGGCACGGAAGAGACACCGATTAGGAAGATCAGACTAGCATCACGTTTTCACTCGTACATGTCGCTTTGCATCGCAGCTCGTCCAACGTACCACAAAGCGTGCCTCCTTTGTCGTCACATGTCGAGCAATCGCGGCGCTCCACCGCATCCCCCATTTTATTTTGTTGCCTCGACTGGGACGCCGGACGGTAGATGGGAGAGGGTGCACGTACGCGGGGGCACTGGCTTCGATAGACACGGTGTGGGCCTGGATGTGAGACGCAGGGGCGCGTAGGATGCTTGAAGCACTCGTGGAGTCCGCACGGCCGTGGCCCTCTTTGCGATCTGAGTCGTGGAGGGCCTCTCCTCTGTGTGTGCCATCCGGGGCGTGACAATCCCCAAGATCCCCTGTCCGTGTCACTCGCCTACGCTTACTGGGTCGTTGCAGTTCATGGACATCCGTTCGCGAGCCTCGGCTGGCCCCACGCCAGGGTGGGGACGCGGAGCGTGAGGGGGAGTTCACCCCTGGGGTTGATGCTCTGGAGCAGCAGTCAGGGTCGCTGCTGGGGAGCATGCGAGTTGCAGGTGAAGACACCCACAGCGAGCTGCCCAAGGAGCTTGGATTGGATGCCGAACTGAGCAACGCGTTCGCCGCGGACATGACATCTGGTGTGGGGAGCGACAGGCCATCCACAGTGGGAAGTGGTGCGCGAAGCAAAGGCGACACACGGACCGCTTCTGACGGCGGGGTCGCACACACACGTGGTGGGGACGTGAACAAGGAGGACGCTGACCACAGTTCCTGTCGAAAGCCGGTCGGTTGGGCAGCTTCGGTCGTTGTGGGATGTGTCCACGGGGAAGGCGTGAAGGGTACGTCTGGCGTGGTGATGGGGGAGGCGGGGCGGAATGGCCTGGCCTGCACGACCCGTGAAATTGGAGTTGTGGTAGTGGAGTGGGGATTGCTGTGCATTGTTGTGGATTGTGGCGATTGATTGATCTGTTGGGAACCACAGCCTCCAGGCACATCGCGTCTCGCGTCTCTCAGTTCCTATCACCATCAATCCTCCCCGCTTCAATCATCCAGCACGTTGAGGAACACTGTGGAGTGTCCATCAACACGGTTGATCAATCCATGCAGCACTCCGTGTTGTTGTCATATATCGGGGAGATGAGCACGGACTGCATCGTGTCCCTCATTGCCTGACGGTGTCCCTCATCGCTGTGTGTCAAGCACTGACATGCGCCAGATGCTGTCGCGTCCCCAGCCTGCTGTGTCAATGTGGCCACTCACCGATCGCTTGTGACACTAGTCATGTGATTTGTTAGGCTCATGTTGTGGCTTGTGGGTGTGTGTTGTGTGCTTAGTGACAGCAATAAAATTGAGGGTGATCATCGTGGGTTACACGTACAACAGCCACGAATCAAACCCCATGCACAGCACTGCTGAGCACTGTGCAGAAACGCAACAAAATTTAGAGGCCACCACGCAGGCGCAGCACCAGGTGGAGAGTGCTCTCCTTCTGGATGTTGTAGTCGGACAGGGTGCGGCCGTCCTCCAACTGCTTGCCAGCGAAGATCAGACGC
>Ga0213833_1001325_pt1 | contig 18037 bp, 30 predicted proteins | sample SWATP21_FD_160575 | JGI IMG/M metagenome (GOLD analysis project Ga0213833, IMG submission 160575) | Coastal seawater microbial communities from Marineland, Florida, United States - SWA TP2 #1 | ecosystem: Environmental > Aquatic > Marine > Coastal | place: USA: Florida | collected 2016-08-14
GAGAGAAACACAAAGCAACGGACCAACAAAGATGCCTTGGACGCGCCATCGGAGCCCTTTCGCCTTGAGATGTGTGTTACGGGCCTCAGGGCTCGCACCTGGCAGCTCACGCAACGGTTAGTTCCGGTCACACTCATCATAGACACACTTGAACCCCTTGCATACAGGAGTACATCATAAAATGACCCTTGGGCGCCAGGACTCGAAACACTTCCTGCAAGCTTCTTGTCAGCAACTGCGACACCCCCGTCCGCACATAAAACACACACCTTGCATGCGTTGATTGCGCTTCGAGCTCCAGTAAGCATCGAAAACAGGCAGTCCAAACAACCTGAAGGGAGGCCACACCCGCCACCGTGCGTAAGTGGAAGCCGGTTCACCCACAAAGTCACCCGCAGCACCACAGGCAGCCACACCTTTGTCGATCACAATGTCAAAGCTATTCTCTGGAAACAGTGACAGGTCCATTGCATTACAAACATACCCTGGACACCCTCCAGCAGCAGTGTATGTGAGCCACCAACAGCAGCGGTTGCCCCAAAACAAACGTGTGAACGCACACAGCATTCCCTCGTAGGTGGCGTATCGTTTTTTCATGTCGGATATCACAACCGCAGAAAAGTCAATGTTGGTAACGTCGGCGTGCCCGTTGTTGTAAATCAGCTCGCTAAGCTTGGAGTTCCCACACCCTAGTACCAGGATGCGAGGGGAGTCGTAGTCTGCGAACACAGACTGCAAATGCGTCTCCACTGATGGCGGCAGCGTGTGTCAACGCATTTATGGCGTGTACGGACAAAAGCCAGCACCAACGAACCCATATCCAAGTCACAGTACCACTCGAAGGAGTACCCAGGACCCTCTCGTTCACGTTGCTTCTGGTATCTCATGTCCCAGTACACAGGCGACGAAAAATCATTGCTGAGCGTCCCATTCAAGCGAGGTTCTGGATGCTTGTCCTTGGCTTCCATGGCATACTCTTCTTTTCGCGCCGCAGCCATTGAAGCAGGCTCGCTTCGGCAAAAAAACTGATCTCTTGCTTGGTGTCAAGCCTTGCTACCTACCACTACACTGCCAGCGGCACCACGGACCGCATTGACACTGCTGCACAGCCTCGTGTCAACCTGACTTCTGTGCGTACATGCACGATGGTGACGCAAGTTGGTGTGACAATGTTTCGGATTCGCGGCGCTGTTACCCGCCAAGTGCTGCGACCCTGCCCCCATCGATTCTTGGCTGCTTCTCAGCGCATAAGGTGGTGAATGGGTAGATGGAGTCAAGCCGTTGGAAGTCTACACACGTGTGGGGTCGAGATCAAGCCTGTGGCGACGCACAGGGCGAAAGGAAGTGGTGATACACAGCTGCTGGGAAAGTCGCACGTTTCGACGTGACCGTGTTGGTCAGTGTTCGCCCTGCTCACGATGGACGTCTCGAGACGGGGCGGCGCTACGGCGATTGCAATCGATATTGATGAGGAACGGGCTTCACAGGTTGGTTTGGAGGTTGCGCGTGGTCGCAGGGGTTGTCCCTGACATGCACTGGCGGACGCAGGAGGCGTGCTTGCAGTGGATCCGCACTGTCATTGAAACTTGCTTCACTGATCTCCCACATGAGTACTGGTACGATTTGTTTGGGCTAGGGGTCTTGAAACCTATTGACACAATGGCAAACGCAGGGAGCGACTTGTGGATGAAGCGGGGTCTCAGCGTGCGATCGTCTTGGCGCTACTGGTTCGTGCATGCCTGTGTTCGAGTGCACGTACTGTCGCCGTGTGGTAAATTGTGCCTTTCTCACCACACAACGTCAACCAATAGAAAAGCCCAGCAGCAAGGCTGCTGTTCTGTTGGAAGTCCAGTGCCCGCACACTCCAAGTGGCTCACGCCTTTCCATCGTTCGTCTCGCGCCGGTGTGGTGATGCTCCATGTAATGTGGCCAAGTGTGGCTCATCTCTGTTCTACCGACCGACACCCACAGCCCTGCACTGGTGGCCCCACGCACGAAAGTATTGTACTTCATCCGAGGCAACACTGTGAAGGTTCCTGTCCACGGAAGTCGAATCGCGCAAGACGTCAGCTTCGGTACGGCAAGCAACTGCCAGTGTGTGTCTGTGACTCTTGCCTCACCAGTGTGACCAAGCAGGCGAGGTGCCCCAAACCGTGGATTGGAGCGCTTTGGCGCTCACGAAGCATCTCATTGCACCCCTGATCGCTGCCCAGGTAGGGATTGCGGCAGAGTTTGAGGTGGTGGCGTGGTGCCTGACAGTGGCTACGCGCACTCGCCAGGATCCTGCCACGTTAGACACAACAGGTGTCACGCACCCGCTGTTGCCACCTGTTGTGCGAAAGGACCTGGCGAAGCACACGCAGCAGTTCGAGGCGGATTTGGATGCATTCGTTAGTGCAGGCCACGTACGTGTGATTGGTGCTCGCGTTGTGTTCTGCGCACCCCCGTCACCTTGTGTGTGACACCGCACGCAGGGGTTGCTTCGATTGGCGATACCGCAGTCCTTGAAAGTGCTGATGGCACACCACCGCAAAGCAACTTCTCCGTCACAAGCGTGCCCACCAAGTCGGGAGTTGGTTCGTGGTGGCGCCACCGGCATGATGACCTTCCACACAAGTTGACATGTGACATGTGTGTGTGGGTGCCCGCGTCTGCTCCATGCAGGTTGACGCAGCAGAAGCTCTCATGCGCCGGTGGAATGCGCAACTGCTGCGTTTGGAAGAGCAGCGTCCTCCTTCCCCCGCACTGCACAGCCTCCTTGCACAAGTTTCCACTCTTTCCGCACGGGGGGGTTGGAGGGCGGGACTGTCCGGTCCACAGGAGTCCGTGGCGTCACTACCACCATCACCCCCACCGGTGGCGGCAGGTAGAGCCCAGTCCCGGCCACCTCGACGTACCCGGCGCGCTGTTGGCGGCGAGGCAGTCGACCACCACCACACGGCTACGGCTGCTGCTTCGACTCCTCGGGCCGTGAGACAACGTCGCATGAGGCGCTGGTCGTCGCCACGCTCGCAATCGCAATCGCGCGCCAGGCAACGCCGCCTGCCACATGCGTCCGCCACCATCGCACGGCCACCATCCTCATTTCTTGCTGGCGGGGCCCTCGTGCTTCCGCCAGCGCTTCAACGACACGCAGACGACCCACCCACCGCCCCATCTGTGGCACAGCTGTGTGCACAAGGTGCCCTGCCCAGCGCTGCACTGGGACTGGTGCGGCATTGGCTCCAGCGAGAGGTGGCCTTGGTACAGGCGCTGGAATCTGTGCACACTGGCAATAAGGACGAAGCGGAGGGCAGTGAGTTGACCACCCTGTTGCAAGTCCTTCAAGCAGCAAGTGCGTTTTACGGAGCAGCATGGCACGTCCAAGACCACCTGCTGATCGTTGACTTGCGTTTTGTTTGTTTGTGCTTGCGGTTGCCAGGCTCTCAATTCGTGCGCAAGTTTCGTCGAAGGATTGCGGGCGTCGAGGCAGCCCTCGTGAACACACGTGCACGAGTTGCTCTTCATGGGCCCCTTCGTGACCAAGTGGAGCTGCTATGGCACGCCTTTCGAGAGCGAGACTCCTTTCCGAGGAGTGTTGTTGCGTTTCGAGAGCTCCTTCTTTCTACTGTTCGCGTGTGGGCAGAGCTTCAAGCCAATGGCAGACGTGAAGCGTCTGTTCTATCACCCCCAAATGTCCCCACAACGACTGACCTCGTTCAACTGTTGAACGCTGTCATCGCTGACATGGTGTCCGCAGCCATTTCGTACGCTGACACGGCACAGGTCGTTACCCCCCTTTCGAAGCTGGCAGAGCGACTGCGCAGTGTCAAGTGGGTGTGTCGAGTTGCTTCTGCTTGCCTTGATGAGGCGATCACCCGAAGTACCACCACTGGCTCAGTTGGAGCGGCGTGGACGTTTCCCAGGTTCGGCATGCTGAGTACTGCGCAACATTCCACTTGGTCTCAACTTTCCTCTTGTTTGGTTTGGCAGGCATGTCGTTTTGCAGCCTGTGGAAGATCTGTACATGGCCTGTGATGATGCGTTGGACATTCATACAAGTGTCTGTGCGTTTCGGACGTTGGCAACGGCAGTGGTGTCATGCCGCAACGCACAGCGGCTGAATGCCACCATTCACTTGATCCACACGGCGTTTCAAGATGCGTTGTCCACCTTTCGTCTGCATGCGCCGATGCTCTTAGTTCCTCGTGCAGCCGACTCCCCACCAAAGTTGCACATCACTGCGTTTCGGCGTAAGGTGAGTCCAGAGTTCTTGCGTCCAAAACAGGTTCATGCGCTCACAGTTCCCCTTCTCCTCTTCAGCTTCGAGACTGGACCCAACGCACGTTGAAAGTGGTTGAAGCTGCAGTCAGCGATTGTGTGGGAGCAGTCAATGATCCTGTGACAGGGACACCAACCATACCTGAGGGTCATGCCGCCGGATCTTCTGCCCTCGAACCCCTCGCGCACGGGGTCGATGCACGCCGCCAGTCTCATGGGCCGTCCCATGCACGAGCAGGACCTGCACTGGGGGCTGCCTTGGCGGTCTGGCACATGTTCTCAGCTATCATGAGCCTTCCAGACCAAACTGTGCGCAAGAGCGCTCGCCAACTGCAGCTGTTGCTCATCGCAGCCGCCAAACAGGTGTGCAGGAGGTCCTGGGTGTGTGTTTGCACACGTGGTCAGTGTCTCACGCCTGAGTATGATGCAACGCGCAGGAGGTGCGAGAGATACTGGCGGTGTTTCGTGCCAACCAAGCAAACCCGCCAAATCTTCCCAACTACCCTTCCTTTGCTGGAAAGGCGTGTTGGTGCAAGAGTTTGGAAGATCGTTTGGAAGAAGCGATGGCTCCTGTCATGACACTGTTTCCGTCGTGGGGAGAAGACGCAGGAAAAGGGAGCCGTACTTTCCCAGACGAACTGGCGTGCGTAGGGACTTGCTGGTGCCTCTATGTTGTCTGCTGACATGTTGTCGTTGGCTGCACGGACCTGTCAGGGAGTTGGTTCGCATATACGAGTCTGTCGCGGCCTGTTTGACAGACTACATGAAGACAATGTGCTCTGCCTGGCGCAAGCATCTCGTGGCAACATCTGTCGTTGGACAGCTCTCAAAGAACTTGCTGCAGCGGAAGAGCCTCCTCCAGATAGCTTTTGAAGACCAACTTGGTTCGCGCTGCATTGCAAAAGCCGTGACTCCACGTTGACCGCGTTGTTTGCTTTCACTTTGTTGCTGCAGAGGACATCTCAGCCGCCTTCGCCAAAGCAGACACGAACGAATCTGGAAACATCGACAAGCAAGAGTTTGCTGCTGTGCTACGCTCTCTTCGTGTCCCTACTCAGTGTACGGTTTGTCACAGCGCCCTCTCGAAGTTTTGTTGTGACGCGTGTTTTCCCTGCAGCGGAGGCATCGCTTGCTACTGCGTTTGCGAAGGTCGATACCAACTCGGATGGTCTGGTCGACAAGGACGAATTTACGGCATGGTGGACATCGTTCCACGCAATGAGGCGAGTGTTCCAGGACATTGATGCAGACAAGTCTGGGTTCGTTCAATGACGTGCCTATGCTATTGATGGATGTCTCACGCCATGCTCCTTCAGGTCCATTGACTTGTATGAACTCGCCACAATGCTGCGCGGGTGGGGTGTGACATTCACATCCCGTCAATTCACTGTCGCGATGCGACAGCTGACACACAAGCGTGTCGCCACCCCGGACGCAACTGTAACATTCCTTCAGTTCATGCAGTGGTGGCGTGAATTCTCCGCTTTCGGTGCTCGTCGATTGCTTGCAATTGAGTTCGACACGCGTGCTTTGTCAACCCTGAAGGAAGTGCACCACTTTTTGCTGCTGCAACAAACACTTCCTCCAGATGCCATTGACTTGTACGAACGCCAAGGTGCTCTGAGATCCAGTCTCGCCAAGCTGGAATCCGTCGTGAGCTTGTTCGTGTTATGGGTGATGTCGACCTGCGCGGTATTGTTGGTGACGCAGTCCCCCATGCTGCAGGTACAACGGAATCATGGTGACTTTGCTTCGCTCTGAGCAAAAGTTGCTTGCCTTTGACCTCGCTGACCTAGACGAGCTGCTGAGTTGTACCATGGAAGGTGGGAAGCGGTGGAACGATCCAGACATTCAGGTGCGACATCGAGGGCACTATTGGTGTCCAGGGTCGTAACACACTTGCACAGGTGTTTTTGGACAAGCTGCTGGCCAAAGCAAACGCTACTTCAGCGAAACTAGTTGCTCTCAAGCAAAAGCGCCAACGCATTGACGGCATGGTATCGGCTTGGGGAACGCGTTCCCTGGTGTGCTTGCAAGAACGGCGTGTCGAAACTGTACAGAGGCCACCCGCCAGCGGTGTCGCCGGAACGGAAGCATCGGTGGCGATGAGTGCCATTTCCAGCGCTGTTCACAGCTACCTGGATGAAGCAGCGTCTCAAAGTGGCGAGCGCAGTACGTTGTCAAGTCCATTTCAACCTGTTGTGTACTGGTTTCGATTCACCCTTGCTACTGCTGGCAGAGCCACGCGGATGCTCCATGTTGTGTCTCGACTTTTCTGCATCCCACCGTGCTGTTGTTGAGTTTCGAAAGACCATCCACAGGGACTTGACTGCAATTCAAGATCTCATGAACGAGGCGAAGAATGTCATTCTTGGTGGTTCCAAACAGGCACAGAAGAACGCTCAAGATGCAGCACGATCTGTACGTTCGTTGATAAACGGTTGGATACACTAACTAACTAAGGTGCTCAACAGGCTGGCCCTCAGCAACTGAAGCAGTTCCGCACACGGCGACGGTCCTTGAGCTCAGCTTGGAAACTTTACGTGCAAGAACTTGACACCCTTGCGGCTGGAGCCATGGAGCGGGTGGTGATCATGGCGTTTGCCCATTTGTTCTCAGCACTCACCCCTTCCACTGCAACCGACGGCCCTCTGTTGGGAACCATGGCGGGGGAGTCAACTGGAGCACCAACGTTCCGAGAATGGGGTCAATCTGCCACGGACTTCGAAGACGTAGGCAGTGAAAGCTCTTCATTGGACATGCAGATTCAGAACACAGTGAAAGAGTTCTTTCGCTTGAGCCGGTCTGGAGTGCACGAAGTGGATGGCGTGTGGCCACACCACAACGTACGCCCTATTTTTTGTGTCACCTTGGCCTTCGACAGCGTACGTAAGCGTCGTGATTCGAGTTCTGTGCTGTCGTGCGATCCGCGATAGGGAGGTCACTAACCTGGCTGCAAGCAGACACGTGGCTGCCCTACTTTTGTTCCGGACATTGACTCGTCAACCTCCATACAAGATGCCACCCACCAGCTGTTCACAGAACACGTTTTGGGACTTTCATCCTTCATACCTGGGTTCTCGCCGTCAGAAAGAAACGCTTCCAGCCCACGACGGCATGGGTCTCACACAGCGAACTTTGCCCACCTGCAAAGGCTCCGAGCAAGCCCGCGAGTGAAAAAGATGCTGGCAGCGGTCGATGATGTTGTTGCAGTTGTGCGTGAGGCTGTGACTTGTGCGCTTGGTCGGTCAGCTCATCCACGTATGCTGGTGTTCCATCATTCATCAGGGACTGAACTGCTGCAAGCAGTACAGAGAGGAGGCGTTAGCACCTTTTGAAGAGCTTTGGCTTGAGGATCGAAACGTCCATGTCCAGAGGCTGCTTCATCAAGGTGTGTGTGTGGTACAGTATGCTTGGTGCGCACTCGGTACTCTCTCACTGTGTCCACCAGAATTTCCGGACGATGAGCTTCCTTTGCAAGAGTTTGAAGCTGTTCTTCAGTCCACACAACGCCTGAAGGACCAACTAGAAGCCATGCCGGCGCAAGTGCAAGCAGGATGTGTGCTGATCGACTCGACGCCCATCCATGAGGCCATTGTCGAGCTTCTTGTGCTCTGGAAGAACGACTTTGTCAACGCCCTTCGTCGCTACCTGACCTCTGCTGTGGAAACAGATCGTCAATTCACGGAGGTCACACTGGTCCGTGCTTTGTCTGCCGCCGTTTTATGCACCGCTTACGTTTCGTCCATGTGCAGGAAACCCTCAAGTCCGTGTCAGGCGGCGTAAATACCGCAGGCGCTGCCTTGGACGATGTGCTCAAGCTGCTGGTTCGAGCACAGCAACGACGGGAGGCCTGGGAAGGCCGAAAGGCGTCCGTCTCACGCTGCTGCATTGGCAACACTCGCCGGCTCTAACGATGAACTGTCACCAGGCATCTCCGGAACGTCGTTCACCTGCTCCAAGACCACGACTCTCCCGTGCCACGCGGTGTGCTGAGTGTCATTCGGAGCCATGACGCAGCCGAACATGTGAGTGGTGACACGGATATGCCAGGACATGAGGAGCGAAAAACAGAACCGGAAGACACTACACGGTCAACAGAGGGGTGGGGGGCAATCCACCGGCGTATGCAAGAAGTCCGAGCCGCCGTGGTCGTGCAAGCAGCGCAGCGTGTGGATGATCTCGCTGCGGAACGCGCCAGCCTTGCCGGACGCATTCAGCACTTTGCGATTGAATTCAGGTCTCGTGCACCCACAGCTACGGAAGGGTCAGAAGTGGAAGCGTACGAGCTGCTTGACACGCTGCATTGCGAAGTTGAGGCGCTCGAAGTGGCGGTAGTGTCCTTGAACGGCCGAATAAGCTTGTGAGACATTCTGCAAAGGCGCACTGTGGTGCAATATGGAGCTGACACTGTGTCCTACAGATACCCCGTTCCTGAGGCAGAGGCGTTTTCAGAGGCAGAGGAGCAGCTTGCCTCAATTCGAGTGGAATTGAAGCAGCTGAAGAAACTGTGGGACGTTGCTGCACTCGTGGATTCATACATGCAAATATGGAAGCAGCAAACGTGGGATGATGTTGATCGCGACCAGTTGGACCGCGGCTGTCGCAGGTTGCTTCGGTACGCCATGAGGAACAGCGTGTGCTGGCTTTGGGCCGATTGATACATTCATGCCCTTTGTTGCAGGGCATTGAACCGGTTACCGCGAGCTACGCGCACTGTTCCACTTTTTTCTGCTCTCCAAACAACATGCAAGACCCTGTCACGCAGTGCTCCCTTGATAACGGTACGTGGGCTGGCTGCCTCACAGGCTGTATTGCGAGTGAGTGACATTGGGATGGGGTATCAGATGTTGCTTGAGGATCACCTACGGCCTCGTCACTGGAGCTCTCTCAGCGTTTCGCTCCAATGCCCTTCGTTGCGACGACGTCCTCCGACGTCACAGGCAACACTCGGCACTTTCTTGGAACTGCGGCTGGGGGCACACCAAGGAGTAGTCACGGACGTGTGCGAGATCGCAAAGAAGGAAGCCTTCACAGAGGATGCACTGGCTGACATCAAATCTGCTTGGCAGAACTCTTCTTTCGTGGTGTCAAAACGGAGTGTGGCGCAGACAGCTCCCAATGGTGACGGTTCTGCGGTGACGCTAGTGGAAGTGACATTGGTTGCGAACGGCACTCCCATCGTGGAACTGATGGCGGAGCAGCTGGTTACACTGCAGGTGAGCCGTCTTGTGCATATGCTGCCATTGTTGCACGTTGCTGGGTATTGACGGCAGCGTGGTGGCAGTCCTTAGCGTCAAGCGAGTCTGCCAAGGCTTTTGTAAGTGAAATTCGTGAGTGGCAAGCTCGCCTTCGAAGTGCAATGGTGATTCTGCAAGTGTGGCTGGAGGTACGTGCAGGTGCCAAGCACATGACTTCGCCCCTCATATTCCCGTCCTTGCACAGACACAACTTGATTGGCTTCACTTGTCCGCTTTGTTCCTTGGCACGCACACATCTGCTCTTGAACTCCGAGCGCGATTCCCCATCGAGGCCGAGCTGTTCGCACTAGTTCACTGCGATTTCTTGGTGTTTCAGCGCGAGGTATTGCCCGAGGAACATACCCCCACAACGCATTACTCCGGTGTTTTGCAAGCACTGGAACAGCCTGGGATAGAGGCGAAGCTCGAAGAAATGCAGGGCATGCTGGAAACATGTCGCCAGTCTCTCGACGTTGGTGCTTCCTGGGCGCGTGTGTCACTGCCCTTTCACCACTCTCACACGTCTTGGCATCAGGTGTTCCTTGAAGGCAAATGTCAAGCGTTTCCTCGATTTTACTTCATGTCCTCGGCCGACCTCCTGGAGTTACTGTCGCGAAGCAGCGACACGGCACAACTGACAAAGTATGTGCTGCGGTGTTGTCGTTGCAACTATCGTCGCTTCACGGTTGTGCTGCAGGTATCTTCCCAAGATGTTTGACAACGTTGCCGAGCTGATTGAGCCTCTGAATGCTGACGACTATCCCCATGAGGGCGAGCTATCGTTCGTTGTCTCGGGTGTCTCCAGCACTGAGGGAGAGCAGTTTCCCTTTGTCAAACCTGTGGTGTGCCGAGGTGGAGCGGAGGAATGGTTGTCACAAATTGAAACCGCAATGTTTGGAGCGATCAAAGATGGTAGGTTTTTGCGCGTTCGTGACTCCCGCGTTGTTGTTTCACTGTTCTCCCAAACATTCGTTCCAGGGCTTGAGGGTTGTGTTCAATTCCACAGTCACAGTGGCTTGTTCCAAGCACAGCATGTTGCCGCTCTACAGACAACTCCAGCACAGCTTGTTCTTACTGCTGCGGCAATTGTTTGGCAAGCGCGTGTGCATGGAGCTCTTGTTGCTGCAGCCCGAGGAAACAAGTCTTCCATGCGTGACCAAGCTCAGACACAGGCCAACAGCTTGTCGCATGTGGTTGGTTTGTCCGTTTCGACCACAAACACTCGGCTGCAGCGAACACTGGTACGTGCTCAGGTCGCTGTTTTCATCACCGCGTCTCATCCATGCGTTGTCGGTGCAGTTCGCCTCTTTAGTCACTGAGCTTGTGTATCAACGAGATGTTGTGAGCACACTCCAAGAGAAAGGGGCCTTGTCGCCGATGGAATTCGTATGGCAATCTCAGCTGCGCCTTGAGATGCATCCCTCACCATCACGAACTGCCGCTGATGCCCACCCTGTGGTTGCGAAATGCTGCGACGCAGTCTTGCCGTATGGCTACGAATACGTTGGGAATCGGCCACGCCTGGTTGTGACGCCGTTGACGACGAGGTGCAGAATCTCTCTCACGCAGGTTCGTTGCGCGCACGCAGCACGCACGCGAGGGTGTACTTGCGTTTTTTTTTTGCCGTCGTATGACGACTGGGACTTGTTCAGGCCCTGCGATTGTGTCTTGGTGGGGCACCGGCTGGACCAGCGGGCACAGGAAAGACAGAAACCACCAAAGACCTTGGGCATACGCTGGGACGACCGGTGTATGTGTTCAACTGCAGCGAACAAATGAGCAATAGTTCCGTGGCCGCAATCCTGAAGGGATTGGCCGGCACGGGCGCATGGGGTTGCTTCGACGAGTTCAATCGAATCTCCGTGGAGGTGCTGAGTGTGGTATCTACTCAATGCCGCTGTGTGTTTTCCGCTGTGAGAAACATGTTTGCATCTCAACGGCGTGCGGCGAATGGGGAGGCTGCCGTCTACTCAGAACCCAACGCCGGTCAGCAACGGATGCGCAGTGACTCCAACGAATCATGTGAGACAGCTGTTACCGCGACTTCATTCGCTAGCCACCACTTGGCTATCGGCACACCGCGCAAGGCGATTGACGACCCATCCACATTTCTCTTCAACGGTGAAAGTGTTCGTCTTCACCGCGATGGCTGTGGGGTGTTCATCACCATGAATCCGACGTATGCTGGACGAACAGAGCTTCCCCAGTCGATCAAGGTGTGGGCGTGGTACTGAACCTGTGAAGCTGCTCGATCTAAACAGCTGTGTGCATTGGCAGAGCCTCTTTCGCCCAGTCACCATGGTTTACCCGGATTTGGACTTGATTGCCACTAACTTGCTGCTGGCTGAAGGATTCTCGTGTGCTCACAAGTTGGCACCCAAGGTACGCACGATGAACATGCTTGTCTCTCGCTGTGCTTCTTACGCATTGCGTGCAGATCACCGGATTGTACCGGCTCGTAGCCCAACTGGTTCCTGCTCGACCACACTACGACTGGAGCCTGAGGGCTGTGAAAACAGTCCTTTCTATCGCTGGGACTATGAAGAGGGCTTCCTCACGTGTTGGTGTGGTTCTGCATTCGGACTACGAAAGCGAGATGCAAATGGTTAGGAGTGCCATCATGCATGCGGACATGCCCAAGGTTGTGTTGGAGGATGCTCCCATCCTTCGTTCCTTGATCGATGGCATGTTTTGCTCAGCATTCACGGAAACACGTGGTTCTGATGGGATGCTGGGAAAGTCACAGACGGCTACGCGCCACCATGAGGATGTCGCGTTGCTTCCGGGCACCCTCACGGTGCATCACGTCCTAGCAGCAGCCACCGGTGCAGGGCTCATAGGAAGTAGCGCCTTCATTGGCTTGGTGATGCAAACCGCCAGGCTCTTGACCATCCGCCCAGCTGTGTTCGTTGTTGGACCTGCTGGCGCTGGCAAAACATCAGTGCTTGCGACAGTGGTGCGTGCCATGGAGAGCGCTGGAAGGCCAGTGGAGACCACACGACTGCATGTGAAGGCTTTTTCCGCAGCAGAACTCTATGGGAGTGTTGTCGTTGCACCTATGACGAGCAAGTCGCTTGCAAACAGTGAGGAGGGTGGAAAAGAGTGGACTGATGGTGTGCTGAGCCGGGTGATGCGCATGCAGGTTTGTCATGTTGCCGCCGTGTTCAGATTTGCAACCCACCGCTCACGATGCTTGTCACCGCTTCTCGCTGCGCAGAGCAACAACTTGGACACAACGGTGCAGCGATGGTCGTTGCTTGATGGCGTCGTTGACCCAGGTTGGGTTGAAAGTTTGAACTCCGTTATGGATGACAACCGCGTCCTTACACTTGCCAGCAACGAGCGCATATCTCTTCGCGATAACATGAGGGTGGTTGTGGAAAGCCTTGGTCTCGAACACGCAACGCCTGCGACCGTATCGCGTGGGGCTGTTGTTTTTGTTGGAGACGAAGTTGTGTCCTGGCAGGACCGACTTGAAGCCTGGCTTCAGTCGCGTCTCAACCATGGGTATGAGCAGGTATTCGCTGTGTTTGTATCCATTGCATCGTGCCCACGTGTTTCTTGACACAGATTTGCTGCCCCACTGCGTACAACTGCAATGAAACACCTACCAGCCGTCCTGTGCTTTTTCGGTGACTCCAACAGCGCCCCTGGGTATCCCTCCCCGATAGAGTCCGATAAACCCCACGGTCTTCGCACGACCCACCTTCGTTCGCGGCTTGTGGTGTCCATTCTCCATGTGTTCAGTTGCTGTGCTTCTTTCGACGGCCTTCGGTCGCTTGCTCGTGCATCTCGACCACCACGGCTGGATTCATCTCGCATGTTGAGCTCGTCACTTGACGGAAGAACAAGCCGAGCAACTGCCGCGCGTGTTGCGTTAGAGGCCGCTATTGACAAGTGGTTTGCGTTTGCCTGTGTCTGGGGATGTGCACCATGGCTTCCGGCTGATCGTACGTCAGGACAGCATACTCTGTTTGGCTCTCTTGACGGTTGCGACGGTGTGTGTGTGGCATCACCAGAGCGAGACAAATTCAGCTTCCATCTTCGACGTTCAGTGAAGCACCTATCTTTTCCAAAGCGCCACCATACAACCGGCATGCGTGCATCTGTTTTCGATTGGGCTGTCGGCCCCAGTCACGCTCGGATTGCCCAAGATGACACAACGACTCTGTTGGAGAGCCATGCCACCGAGGGTGTCCATGAGCCTGTTTTTCACGCATGGAATCAAGTGCACATGTCTACAACGTTTGGAATGGGACTGGAGTGGCGTCGTCCTTGTGGTTCAGACGATGTGGATGCTGCGGAGATCGGAAGTGGTGGGGACCAATCACTTGTACAAATGTCCTTTGCCAACGCCCCGTCGCGGTCGTTGAGCGACGGACCTATCGACATGTCGACGTTGTTCCTTCCCACTGCCACGACAACTTCTTCCACGTTCTTGCTGGCACGTATGGTATTGGCAAGCTCTCGAGAAGCTGGAACAAGTAAAGCGCGCAGCACAACAAGCACTCCGCTGGCGCCCTGGCCACACCCTCGCACCACGAGCGCGGCCCGACCAGTCATGGTCATCGGAAGCGCAGGTTGCGGAAAGACCTCCACAGTTCGAGCAATGCTTGCACTGTGTCATGCCATTGGAGTGCACCGAGAAGCAGGCCACTCCCCGGCAAACTCACGGACAAACTCCACGGCGAGTGCTGTGACCGGGGCGGCTGCACCGCTGGATCTTGATGCAGACCTCCACGACACGACGGAACGAGATTGGCTTATGAATGTGGCGCGTTCCTGGACACGCTCCGCGGCACAGATGGGAGTTCACGTGGAGCCGTTCCGTTTTTCGCGTGCAGATCCCAACCCAACTGAAACTGGCTCCACAGCAGACCCCGTCCTTTGTCACACGGAAATGGTAAGTAGGAGAAGGGAACACAGTGGTTGGGGCGGGGCGTACGGGAGCGTGTGCGTGGTGATGACACATGGGTGCTTTTCAGGAGAACACTGAAGCGATTTCTGCGTGCGCTCCCTCGCAACGCACTGGACTGCGGTTCCAAGCATTGGGCGGAGTTCACGCCCCGGTCGCGTTTGGCATGCATGGAGACGCAAGCGCTGATTGGCTTCGTGGTCGCGTTGCCAGCAGCCTCGTGCGCCAGTCGGCACACTCCATGGCTCCCACAGAGGGTTGGGATTCCGTGCAGATCATTCTCGATGACGTTCACCTTGGACAGGTACTTGAGGGGGGTGTCTACACATTCACAACACTCCTCAACGCTGGCTTTCTCGTTCTGTTCAGATTGATGAGTATGGAACCTGCTCCGCACATGCGTTGTTGCGCCAGCTCTTTGACACAGGGTCTGTGTTTGAGCCACATCCAAAGGACGGACACTCAAGAGTGGAGATGACAGGCCTTCGCTGGGTCGCTACAGCACCGGACAAAGCTTGCATTCACTCCAGACTTCAATCCCATTTTGCAGTTGTGACGTGCACGTCTCCAGTCGAGGACGCCAACTTGCTCGAGCAGTCTCTCTTCTCCCTCATCAGCCCAAGCTTTCGTCGTCAACTTCTTGCTGCAACTTCGGGTGGTGGTCTTGACATGCGTGCGGTGGTGGAATCCTCGCGCACTCAAGCTGCCCACATAGATATTGATGACGTTACACTGTCTCTGGTGAGAGCGTCGGCCAAGGACAGCTGCCAGAGAGTTCTTCGTGCCACACTTGCCTTGCACCAGCGTGTCCGCCAAGATTTTGGAGACGGTCCCGCCAGTGGTGATTTGGATGCACTACCAGCGCGCCATTGGACCGTCCGACACGTCCTCACGCTTCTGCAGGGTATTGTAGCCCACCTCTCGCAAGACGTCGTGCGTGACCCGTTTCGAACAGCGCAGCTGTGGCGGCACCAAGCTCGTGACGTCTACGGCTCTGCATTAACGACTGCGAAGGCAGTGTCGGAGCTGAAAACAGCTATCGATGATGTCACAGTGCGTGTTCTTGCCATTGGTGCCGGGATGGATGCGGCAGGTGGGGATGCATCGCCGTCACCTATTGCACGCACACCGCAAGCGAGTAGCGAAGCGTTTTCCGGCTCAGCCCAGGCAAGTCAAACATGTGAGGTGGCTGGGTGGGACGAAGTGTCCGTCACCAAGCTACTGGAAATGCCACCAACACTTTGGTGGCCGCCGCGTACCGCATCGCTTGGGGTGCTGGGACCGTCTCCCAATGCCAGAGACGCAGCGGAGTCACACCCGCGTTTGCGGCTATCAGTGCCCAGTGGCTGTGAGCACGGGGGGCTCGATGCGATGCGCTCCGTGCTTGGCTCTATGATGCACATAGCAAGCGGTGAAGGAGAAATGCAAAGTCTTGTGCGTTGTGTTGGCGGTGGCTGCTTGGGGCGGACAAGATCTGATTCGTGTGGTTGAGTGCAGGTGTTGTTTGATGAGATCATCGTGTCAGTGGCCAAGATAATGCGATTCCTCAGCTTGCCTCTTCGGTCGTCTTCTGTTCTGTCCCTTCTTGGAGTGGGTGGGGCTGGGAAGAAGTCTGCACTCCAGCTTGCTGCCTTTGTGTGTGGCTTTCGGGTGGTTCGCGCTCGAGTTCCTCATTCAACCGGCTGCACAACGGCGCTACGTACGTTTCGGTGTTCAATGTCCAACAGGTCTTCTGGAACTGATGTAGAAATATGTGGCATGGCAGGCGAGGATCATCGACTTCGGGCCGAGTTCCAGGCAGCTATGGCGACAGCTGTGCGCGACGCGGGTGTTGCGGGACACAAGATTGTAGTTCTCGTTGCAGAAGATGTGCTGCGGCAAGACGTGTGCTGCGGTGTGCTCCATGAATTTGCCACACAAACCCACATGCTGCCCCAACTGTTTGACGATGAAGAGATTGCCAGCATCGTCAAGGTAAGTGACAAGAAGTCGCCCCTCGAAGTGGGTGCCTACTCTGATGTTGCGTGTGCTTCAGCAAGTAGATCTCGTCCGGACTGCGCTGTTGGAAGATGCACATGTTCCCGAAGGCGACACCGGGATACCAGACACAACCAGGAGTAGTGACGACCCAAGCAGCTCTCCCAAGTCGTTCCTAACACGAGGGGCTTGCATATGGGACTTGTTTCAGAGGCGCGTCTGGGCCAACTTGCGAGTCACCGTCGCAGCACCGCCTTCGGACTTGGACCTTGTCACATTGGCACAGCGTTTTCCAGGACTACTGACGGAGTCCTGGCGAATGTGGTATGTTTTTCTTTTCGTTGATGTTGGCAAGCAGCACGGATGACACTATGCATTGTGGCAGGTTTGCCCCTTGGTCAGCGGATGCCTTGTTGCGGGTCGCAGTCAAGTTGGTGCAAGATGTTCCGCTGCTGTTTCCACCGCCCGTGCCGATGGAGGCAGGACCTGCTCGCTCCACGACCAGTCCTGGTGCTACCCGGCACTGCATTGCATCGGCGCTATCACGAATGCACGAGCAAATGTCAAAGGTATCAGAGCAGAAGCAACACGCACCGCTCGATGTGGATGTCGTGTCACCTGAGCACATCCAATCACCGCTTTCCCTCGTAACGCACGTTACACCAAGGAACTTCTTGGACTTTGTGAGCAACTTCAAGTCCATCCTCAAGGAAACATCCGTGCGTGTTCAGACGCATTGTAGTCGCCTGTCGAGGGGCGTTTCGATTCTAGACGGCACTGCAGCCAAAGTTGCTGGCATGCGCGTGAAGCTGAAAGAGGCGGAACGTGAAGTCGCTGACCGCATCAAGGCTGTCACGGCAACTCGTGAACGCCTCGCCCAGGAGAGAAAAAAGGTGGATTGTGAAGCTGCCCTTGCTGCAACCCAGGCGAAGAGGTGAGAATCATCCTCCTATGATTTTGCTGAGCAATGTGATTGACGTGATGCCATGGCAACAATTGCAGATGTCACGAGGTGGAGCAAGTTGTGCAAGCTCGAGAGAAAGCGGCAGCTGAAGATCTTGCAAGGGCGGAGCCATTCTTGGAAAAAGCTACAGCCGCGCTTGGTGGCCTTGACAAAGCTTCTTTAACCGAACTCAAGACCTTCACGAAGCCACACCCTGACGTGCTTGCTGTCATGCGGGCCGTGTACGCCCTTCTTGTGAAGGTACTGCCGTCTGTGCAGGCCCCACGAACGGATTGGCGAACAATCCGCACGATGATGGCCAAGGTGGACCACTTCCTTGCGGTACGTACCCATTCCTGTTTCGGATTGTGCGCTGTGCAGCCTGCATGACGGTGCAATGGTCTCAAACAGACGCTTCGATCTTTCAAATCCCGTATCGAGGCGTTTCAAATCCCGGACACGAACTTTGCAGCCGTGAGACCGTACCTGCGGTCGCCCAAGTTTGCACAAGACGCAATCTTGGGGAAGTCAAAGGCAGCTGGGGGCATATGCGCGTGGGTGGTGAATATTGTCGCGTTTTATGATGTCTTCTCGGAGGTGCACCCAAAGAGGGAGCTGTTAGCCGAATCTCGTCACCAACTCGGTGAAGCTCGGCAACGTCTCGCGGCTGTACGTCTTGTTGGGTTGCTTGCACCCCCCCCC
>Ga0213833_1001326_pt1 | contig 18028 bp, 17 predicted proteins | sample SWATP21_FD_160575 | JGI IMG/M metagenome (GOLD analysis project Ga0213833, IMG submission 160575) | Coastal seawater microbial communities from Marineland, Florida, United States - SWA TP2 #1 | ecosystem: Environmental > Aquatic > Marine > Coastal | place: USA: Florida | collected 2016-08-14
ACGTCTCGACTGCCCCTTCGACTGCGCTCAGGGTGACAGCTCGACATGACATTGTTCATTGTCCTTTGTTTATTGTCCATTGTTAATTGGACATTGCCCCTTGCCCCTTCACCTTTTAGCTTTTAGCGAAAAAACAGATTTCTCACGCTCGTTTCACTCGGTTCGAAATGACATAAAAGGCATACATTGTCATTCCGTGCGGATGCTGAGCACCTGCCTGCCGGATGGTCAGGAAGTCGAAGCACGACACGGAATCCATTACCTGGCGAGATGCTGAAACATATTCTGAATGACACCAGATTGTTCATTGTTTACTGATTATTGTATATTAATCATTGGATAAAATCCATATATTGGGAAATAATCCAATGCAATGTCAACTGAACAATTTACCAAAGGACGGGGTGCACAACAAAATCCGCACAACCGCTTTTCGAAGCAGATGTATGAAATGCGGGACGATTTTCTCGAATTTTGTCGATTGGAAGGGGAAGAACCGGAGGACAATCAAACCCAATATATTCCCATTTTTCCCAAAAGCATTGTTAATAAGGTTGACAGTCCCGATGTGGGCATGTCCTATTCACTAAATCCATACCAAGGTTGCGAACACGGGTGTGTGTACTGCTATGCCCGTAACACCCACGAATATTGGGGTTACAGTGCTGGACAGGATTTTGAACGAAGTATTTTGGTAAAACAAGCAGCACCCGAGTTGTTGGAGGCCAAGATCAGAAATAAGAAATGGAAAGCAGCCACCATTGTGCTGTCGGGCAATACGGACTGTTACCAACCCGCCGAACAGAAATTTAAGATTACCCGAAAATGTTTGGAGGTATTTTTAAAATACCGCCATCCGGTGGGCATCATCACTAAAAATGCCTTGGTGCTGCGAGATTTGGATATCTTGAAAGAACTGAATGAGCATGGGTTGGTCGGTGTCCATGTTTCGGTGACCTCCTTGTCCGAAAAAACCAGACGAATATTGGAACCCCGCACCACCACCATTAAAAAAAGATTACAAACAATCAAGACCCTTTCTGAAAACAACATTCCGGTGAATGCCATGCTGGCCCCTATTATTCCCGGTATCAACAGCCATGAGTTGTTGCCCTTGGCCAAAGCCGTGGCCGACCATGGTGCCCGTTCCTTTGGATTGACCGTGGTGCGACTCAATGGGGCCATCGGTCAAATTTTTACCGATTGGATTCACAAAACCATGCCCGACAGAGCAGAAAAGGTACTGCACCAAATACAGGAGTGCCATGGGGGCAGTTTAAACGACAGCCGATTCGGATTGCGAACCAAAGGGGAGGGAAAACTCGCGGAACAGATTCACAGTATGGCCCAGTTGGCCAAACAACGGTATTTTAAAGATCGGGTGTTCCCCAAATTGAATACCGAATTGCACCAACACTACAAGGATGGACAATTAAAATTGTTTTGAACACAATCAATATTGTCAGGTGGAGCGCAGTCGAAACCTTTCGGTCCATGAACTTCATTTTGTTCTCGACTCCGCTCGAACTGACAATTATTTAAATCCTATTTTAGGAAAATGGGTTATTTAACTTCCCAACCTTCACGGTATTCGCGGGTAACCCATTCGTTGGCCTTGTCGTAATTGGTGATCTTCATGTTGTCCCCATCCCACATCAGTTTTCGGCGTCCAGGCGAATCATAAGGGTTCCAATCGGTTGGAGTCTTTCCGGGTTTCAATTCCTTGTATTGGTAGGCTTTAACAGCCAAGTTTCCCATCAAAACTGTCTCGGTCAAGCGACCCGCCTTTTCAAAATTGGAAGAGGTTGGTGTACCGTTTTGGCAACCATCCACAAAATTGGCAATATGGCCTCCCATACTTCCTTCAACTCTGGGGTATTTGGGTTCTGGTGATTTGTACAGATTCATCATTTCCGATGGTAATAGTCTGGCGTTTCTTGAATACGTATCGCAGATCAATGTGCCCTTATCCCCATAGATTATGGTTCCACCACCGGTATCGCCAATGGTTTCCCCGTCCTTCAATTCGTCGGGCAGATCGGGTTTTATACCACCATCGTACCAGTTAAGGGCAATATCCCCATGGTGTTCATGTTCAAATTTCAAGTGAATTTTGGAAGATGGAGGGCAGGAGTGGCTGTAATCGGCCTCCACAAAATCACCGATCCAAACAGTGGTGCAGCTTGCTTCTGCTTCTATAGGATATCCTAGATCCAATACGCTGAAGGGAGTCTCCATAATATGGCATCCCATGTCGCCCAAGGCTCCGGTTCCAAAATCCCAGAAACCTCTCCATTTAAACGGAAGGTAGGCATCATTGTAATCGCGCATGGCAGCCGGGCCCAACCATAGGTCCCAGTCCAACCCTTTGGGAATACGGTCTTTTTTGGTGGGCATGGGTACCCCTTGTGGCCATACTGGGCGATTGGTCCAACAGTCGATGGTGTGCACTTTACCAATAATACCGGACTCCACCCATTCACGGGCAATGCGGCTATCATCACTGGATGCGCCTTGGTTGCCCATTTGGGTAACGATTCCATTTTCCTTGGCCACTTTGGTCATCAAACGGGCCTCATAAATATTATGGGTGAGCGGTTTTTCCACATAGGCATGTTTTTTTTCACGCATAAAGGGAAGAGCAATGGTGGCATGCGTGTGATCGGGGGTAGCCACCATAATGGCATCGATTTCGCCCAAATGTGCATCATATACTTTTCTAAAGTCCTTATAGCGTTTTACCTCCGGGAACATTTCATAGGTTTCTTTGGCCCTGCGGTCATCCACATCACAAAAGGAAACAAATTTAACTCGGCCGGTTTCGTTCAAGCCACGAATCACACTGTTGCCCCTGCCCCCGACACCAAATGCACCGACGTATAAGGTATCACTGGGTGGAACATGGGTTTTGCCCAGCACAAAACTTGGAACAATGGAAAACGCAGCCGAGGCAGCGGCTGTATTCTTAAGGAACTTTCTTCTTTGCATTTTGTTTAGTTTGATTATGTCCCCACAAGATACAAAAATCAGGAACTGCTATTCAAGGATTACCCTTTTCCTTTCCATTCCTTGTAAAACTGTTCCAAGAATTGAAGCATAAAACTGTGACGGTCTTCTGCCATTTTTTTCCCCGCTACTGTATTCATACCGTCTTTTAGTAACAACAATTTTTCGTAAAAATGGTTGATGGTCGGCGCGTTGGATTTTTTGTATTCCTCCTTGGTCATGTTGAGGTTGGGCGGAATTGCCGGATCGAAGAGGGCCCTATTTTTGAATCCTCCATAGTTGAATGCCCGGGCAATACCGATGGCTCCCATGGCATCCAATCGGTCGGCGTCCTGAACAATCTTGAGTTCCAATGAAGAAAAACGCTCACCGGTATTGTCCAGACTGTTTTTGTAGGACATGTGCTGGATAATGTTCACAATATGTTCGATCAAGTGCGCCTCAAGTTGTTGGGAGGTGAGAAACTCCCGCGCCACTTTGGGGCCGATGGATTCATCCCCATCATGGAATTTTGGATCGGCAATATCGTGCAAAAGAGCTGCTAATTGTACCACCAAAGTATCAGCCTTGTCTTCCATTTGCAATAGTAGGAGGGCATTCTTGTATACCCTTTCAATATGGAACCAATCGTGGCCGCCTTCGGCACCTTCAAGGGAGTCTTTGACAAAATCAATGGTATTTTGTACCAATAGGTCTTTTTTCATGCGCTGAATTGGATTCCTGAAACCACTTGTTTTTCAACCGCTTTGATGGTGGAATCCAAGTCTGCCGAAATTTCCATGGGTGGATGCACCTCAAATTTGACATGTGATCCCAGTCCCATTGGAAATTTGCCATAACGCAATAATTTCCAGGAATTGTTTATACTGATGGGTATAATCAAAGCGGAGGGTGCATTCTTCATCAACACTTTTAGTCCGGTTGTCCTGAAAGGTTTGGGTTCCCCTGTTCGACTGCGGGTTCCTTCCGGAAAAATCACAGCACTACGGTTATGGGCTTCGATATAATTGCCAAGTTTTTCCAATTGGACAATGGACTGCTTCGGATCCTTTCGATTGATCAATACCGAGCCACCATGTCTTAAATTATAGGACACACTAGGTATGCCCTTGCCTAATTCGATCTTGCTCACAAATTTGGGATGGTACTTTCTCATGTGCCAAATGATCGGGGGAATGTCGTACATGCTTTGATGGTTGGTCACGATGATCAACGGTCGGTCGGTAGGAACGTTTTGATTGTTTTGGAAGCTGTATCGGGTTCCCAAAATGCGGGTACAGCCCATTAGGCACCAATTTAAGATCGAAACACTGCGCTTGTGGGCATTGTATCCGAAAATGTTCAAACAAATCCATTGGATTGGGTGAAAAATGACCAATGCCAATCCAAAAAAGATAAAAAATAGGATAGTTAAAGGGTATGAGAGCAATTTGGCCACTAGATTCAGTTTGAGTTCGGTGTAAAAATAAAAAAACCACCCTTATAGGTGGTTGTTCTTTGATATGTTGGAAACCAAATTAACAAAACTCGTTATAGGCTTCCATCAAATTTTCAGCGATCAGTTCGGCTGGCCTACCTTCAATATGATGTCTTTCGATCATGTGCACCAATTCCCCATCTTTAAATAGGGCCATACTTGGCGAAGAAGGAGGAAAGGGGACCATATGGTTTCTTGCGGTGGCCACGGCTTCCATGTCCACTCCGGCGAAAACCGTAACCAAATGATCGGGTGTTTTACTGTTTTGAAGGCTCAATTTGGCAGCAGGCCTTGCATTGGCCGCAGCGCAACCACAAACTGAGTTTACCACCACAAGGGTAGTGCCTGGTTCTTTAAGTGCATTTTCTACGGCATCACTTGTATGTAGTTCCTCAAACCCGGCATTGGCCAAGTCTGCTCGCATAGGTTTTACCAATTCTTCAGGATACATAGGCTTTTTTTTAATTTGATGTCAAAGATACGGCATTGTTCGGTTTTTTCATCGTCCTTAACATTGCTTAAAGTATGGTTTACTGGTCAAAGCACTATATTTGGGCTTTAAAATTTATGGGATGATCAAATGGGTGGCCGCTGTTGTGGGCTATTTTATTCTTCGCTTTCCCGGCGCCATACTGGGATTTCTTTTGGGCAGCCTTTTGGAAAACATGGGTGGCTCTGAAAGTGGTGCCAAATCGGTTTTTAAAAGTACGGGTCAACAAAATGTCTCTCCGCGCGATTTTGAATTGAACCTGCTTTCCCTTTGTTCCATTATCATCAAGGCCGATGGACAGGTAAATCCACAGGAGTTGGAATATGTGCGACAGTATTTTTTGAGCACCTACGGAAAAGAGAGGGCCAATGCCATTTTCAGGACCTTTAACGAAGTGATCAAGAAAAGGGAAATTTCCGCCCAGCGCATATGTGCCTACATGGAACAACGGACCCGGTACGAGGTACGTTTGCAACTCCTCCATTTTTTGTTTGGCATTGCACAGGCTGATGGACAATTGAGCCCATCGGAAGTGGCAAAATTACGTGAGATTGCAGGCTATCTTCGTGTAGGACGAAACGATTTTGAAAGTATTATGGCCATGTTCGTCAGGTCTGCGGACAATGCCTACAAAATCCTGGAAATCGAAAAAACGGCCACGGACGAAGAGGTGAAAAAAGCCTATCGCACCATGGCCAAAAAATACCATCCCGATCGGGTGGTCACGGAAAACGAGGCCATTCGAAAAGGGGCCGAGGAAAAGTTCAAGGAGGTACAAAAAGCGTACGAAACCATTCAAAAAGAGCGAGGAATCTCATAATTGGAAAGCATGGAAGAATTTATGTTTTATGTGAAAATGGGTTTGGATCATGTGCTGGATTTCAGTGCATACGATCATATTCTGTTCCTATCGGCCCTGGCGGTACCCTTTACCTTCAAAAACTGGAAACATGTGGTGATACTGGCCACCATTTTTACCGTGGCGCACTGCACTTCGTTGGCATTGTCCGTTTATGAAGTGGTAACCGTGGATGTTGGCCTCATAGAATTCTTGATTCCTGTAACTATTTTTATTACAGCACTCTTCAATTTTACCTATGTGTTCAAGGAAGGGGTGAACTTTGGAGAACTGTTGCATTATATCGCTACCGGTTTTTTTGGATTGATACATGGTTTTGGATTTTCAAACTATTTCAAAATGTTGATGGCGGAAGAAGAAGATAAGATCACCCCGCTTTTGGGGTTTGCCACTGGGATTGAACTCTCCCAGGTCACCATAATTTTGATGGTTTTGGCACTGGCATTTCTCTCTGTGGACCTGTTGAAGTTAAAAAGGACCCTATTTATCGCAATTGCCTCCATTTTGATCATTGCCATCACAATACCCTTGCTTATTGCAACGTTTCCTCAATAAGACCTTCGTTAAATTTAATCGAATAAGGTTGTAAGGGTCTTCCAAAGCAGGTATATTTATTTCATTATCAGCTTATTTTTGACTGAATGAAGGAGAGCAAACAAGAAAAGTACGATAAGGCCTATTTACGGATGGCCCAAGAATGGAGCAAACTTTCCTATTGCAAAAGAAGGCAAGTGGGCGCCATTATCGTAAAAGATCGCATGATCATTTCCGATGGGTATAACGGAACGCCCACCGGTTTTGAAAATTTTTGTGAGGACGAGGAGGGTTACACCAAGTGGTATGTGCTTCATGCCGAGGCTAATGCCATACTTAAGGTTGCCGCCTCAACACAATCTTGCGAAGGGTCCACCTTGTACATTACGTTGTCACCATGCAGGGAATGCAGTAAGCTGGTACACCAAGCTGGCATAAAACGTGTGGTGTATAAAACAGCCTACAAGGACGACTCAGGATTAAAATTTTTGGAACGCGCCGGCGTAGAGGTCGTTCATCTTCCGGTTTTGGAAGAAATGGTGTAAAACCATAATTGCTATATGAAAAAGATCAAAGGATATATTTGGCCCACTTTACTTGCCCTGGCGGTTGCCATTGGTATTTTTATTGGGGGCAAATTGCACTTCAACGACTCACCCGAACGATTGTTTTCCACCAATTCCAAAAAGGATAAACTCAACCGGTTGATCGATTATATCGATTATGAATATGTGGATGAGGTGGATACCGATAGCATTGTCGATGTTACAGTGAACAACATATTGGGCAAATTGGATCCCCACTCTGTGTACATTCCCAAAAGCGAAATGGAAGAAGTTTCCGAGAACATGAAGGGTGATTTTGCGGGAATCGGAGTAAGCTTTTATATGTACCGGGACACGATTACGGTAATCCGGACCATAAAGAATGGCCCAAGTTATATCAGTGGTATAAAGCCTGGCGATCGCATATTGATGGCCGATAAGGACACCCTTTTTGGGAAAAGGATTCCGAATGACGATATCGTTTCAACATTGAAGGGTAAAATAGGCACGAAAGTGAATCTTAAGGTGTTCCGCAAATCGGAAAACAAGACGCTGGATATGGCCGTAACCCGGGACCGGGTGCCCATTCGCAGTGTGGATGCCTATTACATGCTTTCCAACGATATGGGCTACATTAAGATCAATCGGTTTGCCGAATCCACCTATGCCGAATTTAAGGACGCCCTCAAAAAACTGAAGTTAAGAGGTGCCGAGAAGTTGGTTTTGGACCTTCGCGATAATCCTGGAGGGTATTTGGGCATTGCTGAAAAAATGGCCGATGAGTTCCTGTCCGATGGCAAGCTTATCCTTTTCACCAAAAATAAGAAAGGTAGGATCAACAAAGCCTATGCCACCAAAAAGGGCGATTTTGAGGAAAAACCGGTATATGTGTTGATCAATGAACGCTCCGCATCCGCCAGTGAAATTATTGCGGGAGCCCTTCAAGACAATGATATAGGGACCATTGTGGGCCGTCGTTCCTTCGGGAAGGGATTGGTGCAGCGGGAAATGGAATTGGGAGACGGCTCTGCCGTTAGACTTACCGTTAGCCGCTATTATACTCCTACCGGTCGTTCCATTCAAAAATCCTATAAAAATGGCAACCACGATTACTATAGAAAGTTCATGGACCGCTATACCAACGGAGAATTGACTTCAGCTGACAGTATTAAAGTTGCCGATTCGCTAAAATTCGTCACCCCTGGCGGGAAAGTGGTCTATGGTGGTGGCGGAATCATTCCAGATGTGTTCGTTCCCATTGGCAGCAATCAGGAAGAGGCGATCGAAAGCATGGACGATACCTATCAGTTCTTTTCACGATTTATTTTTGAGCATTTGGAAGAGGACCGAACCCGATATGATGGATACGATCAATATGAATTTTTAGAGGAATTCCATGTGGATGATATCCTGTTCGATCAGTTTATCCAATTTGTGTTGGATCGAAAGGTGAAATTGGATTTCTATGCTTACGAGGATAAGATCAAGGCCTATTTGAAGGCCAATATCGCCGAACAATTGTATTCACCGAACCTTTCGGCCCAAATTAAAGGGGATTTTGATGCCATGCTCACCAAGGTCAAAGACTTGGATGCTGCGCAAATTGCACCTTCACAGGTGGGGTCGGTAGATGTAAAGCCCTGATCAGTCCTTCAGCTTTTTTTCTATTTTTTTAGAGGTCATAAAGATCAACAGCAAAACAACGGCACAAAGGGAAGCTACTATTCCGATCAGTGCAATGGTGCTATCTCCCTGCAAAGGATTTTGGAAATCCACCAAGGTTACGTTAAAGGCAATCAAAGCCAACGCCAATAGGATAAGGACAATGCTAAATGTTTTGTTCATAACGGGTTTTTAAATACCGTGTGCAAACAACTGGTTTATATTGGAGGCAAACAACTTTACAGCGATGGCCATAAGGATAACACCAAACACTTTTCGGATGATATTAAGTCCGTTTTTACCCAATATCCGTTCAATCTTTGCACTCGATTTTAGAACGATATATACAAAGATAATGTTTAGGATAATGGCAACAATAATGTTCTCCACATGATATTCCGCACGCAACGAAAGCAGCGAGGTCATGGTTCCCGCTCCGGCAATCAAAGGGAAGGCAATGGGCACAATGGAGGCGGTCTCCGGCTCATCGTCCCGATACAAGGTGATGCCCAAGATCATTTCAATGGCCAAAAAGAAGATGATAAAGGCACCGGCCACTGCAAAGGAGTTGACATCGATACCGATCAGCTTTAGGATTTTTTCACCGACGAACAAAAAAGCGACCATAATGCATGCAGCTACCACAGAGGCTTTTTCTGATTGAATGTGCCCAACCTTGTTGCGTAACGAGATTATGATCGGAATACTGCCCAAAATATCGATCACGGCAAAAAGAATCATACCAGCGGTTGCTATTTCCTTGAAATTGAAATTCATTGTGCTTATTTTTTTCGGACTGCAAATGTACGTGTAAAAAACACTTTTGGATGTCAATGTAAAGTTTATAAATCATCAATTTTCGGCATTTGATCTACCTTTGCCGACAAAAGCATTCCGAATGTTCCAGATTGGAAAAACCATTGTGTCCGAAGAAATTTTGGAAAACGATTTTGTATGCAATCTTAATGCCTGCAAAGGGGCCTGCTGTGTGGGAGGGGAATATGGCGCCCCATTGGATGAATCCGAAACCGAAATATTGGTGGAAATCTATACAAAGGTGAAGCCCTTTCTGCGCCCAGAAGGCATCAAGGCCATTGAGGAACAAGGGGCTTTTGTAAAGGGTGAAGATGGTGAATGGGAAACACCGCTGGTAGACAATAGTGAGTGTGCCTACGTGGTTTTTTCATCCGATGGGATTGCCAAATGTGGTTTGGAAGAAGCCTATTTGGCTGGCGCCACCAAATGGAAGAAACCCGTTTCGTGCCATCTATACCCAGTGCGTACAAGGGAGTATTCCGAATTTACGGCCGTTAACTACCACAAATGGGAAATCTGTGACCCTGCATGCGCCCTGGGCAAGGAACTGAAGGTGCCGATCTATACCTTCGTTAAGGAAGCCCTGATTCGAAAATTTGGCAAAAAATGGTATGCCGAATTGGAAGAAGTGGCCAAAGGAAATCCTAAATCGTAGGGATGTCCAGAACAACCTTGGTGCCATTGGGTTTTCCGTTGTCATCGTAAAGGTCCACAATGTCCACATCAAAATTGTTTTGATAATCTTTGGCGAAGTTGGCCAAGCGTTCTTTGGTAATGTGGATGCCAACAGATTTGCGCTTGAGCACCCTGTTCTCCTTGTTGGCTTCGGCCATGGTCCGGCCCACGCCATTATCCAAGATTTCGATGGACACATGGCCTTTGTCCTTTCTTTTTACATGGATGTGGATTTTCTTTTCACCTTCCTTGGGCGAAAGACCGTGCCAAAGGGAATTCTCCAAAAAGGGCTGAAGGGCCAAAGAGGGAATCTTTACGTTGTCCACATTGATATCCTCGTCCACTTCAACACGGAAATCAATTTCATTGGAAAAGCGAATGTTCTCGATGTTCATGTAAAGTTCAACCGTTTCCAACTCTTCGGCCAGGGAAATTTCCCGTTGTGAGGAGGCCTCCAAGATCTTTCGCACCAATTTGGAAAACTTGTTGAGGTAATGAACGGCATTTTTCTGCTCGTTATTGATGATGTACAGCTTGATGGAATTGAGCGAATTGAACAAAAAATGGGGGTTCATTTGGCTTCGAAGCATCTTCTGTTCCAAGGTCAAAACCCTTTTTTCGTTCTTGCTCTGGTACTGTCGGTACAGAATGTACAGAATAGAGGATATCAACCCCACGATCAAGGCACTGACCAACAATGTGGTTTCATTTTTCTTGAGTCGAAGCCGTACAATTTCATTTTGCTTGGCCAAAACTGCAATTTGATTGTTCTTTTTGTCCGTTTCGTAACGTTCGATAATATCGTTCATGTACCGAAGGTTGGTAGCGCTGGAAATCTGCGCTGCATACTCATCGGCCTTTTTGTAATATTCGTAGGCTTTTTTGAAATCGCCCCTGTCGTATTCCAGTTCGGACAATTTTTGATAGCCGTACAAAATGCTGCTGGGCATATTTCGGTTGATGGCCATGTCCAGGCCTTTGGAGATGAAATCGTGTGCCTGATCAAAATTGCCCAATTTGGTATGGGCCCAACCTGTATTGATAAAAATGGAAGCAGTAATGAAAAAATCACCAATGCGCTGCGATGCCTCCAATAAAGGTTCCAACAACACGAGGGCCGCATAGGGCATATCCTGTTTCAAATAGATTTGCGCCAGACTGTTTTTACAGATAATGGTTCCGTATTCCGAACCGATTTCTTCATTATAGGCCAGGGATTTTCGATAGTTTTCGAGGGCCGACTCCAAATCGCCTTTTTCCTCCAAGCAGTTCCCAATGTTTTGATGGTTGATGGCAAGCCCCAATTTATTGCCCAATTCCTCTTCAAGCTTTAAAGCCCTTTCAAATTGAACAATCGCTTGGTCATATTGCTCCAAGGTCTGGTATAGGTTTCCAATACCGTTAAGGGCAACATTGATGCTTCTTTTGATGTGCACCGAAGGATTGTCTACACTTTCTGCCAGTTCCAATGCCCTTTGGTTATAGTCCAATGCAGTCTTTATGGCATCAGTACGCCGATAGACCACCCCTAACATGTTTAAGCTTAATACGCGAAGTTCAGTGTTGTTTGCCTTTTCTGCGGCTGCAAGGGCATCAAGGTGTAAATCGACCGCTTTTTGATATTGCGAGGTATTTCGGTACACGGTGCCCAATTGGTTCAGGGCATAGGCTTGACCTTCCCAATAATCGTATTCCTTGGCCAAATCGGCGAAGAAACGCAATAAGGTAGTATCACGTTTTTCCTTCGAAAGTTCTTCGTCCAGTGCCTCGTAGGTCTTGGGTTGCAGCTGCACCAAGGTTTCCGCTTTATCCTTGAATTCTTCCGGAATATTTTGTCCAAAACCGATTATGGGCAAAAAGAAAAAACTAAACAAAACCAGACGGCTCGATAGGGATCGATGTAGGTTTTCGATTTGTTTGGTTGTGGTATTGGGCACAGGAAGTGGGTATGTTACAGCATATCCAGAAAATCGGATTTTTTTTGCCGAGAAACTGGGATTTTATGATTGGATTCCAAAACCACATAACCGTCGGTCTTCAGGAACTCCTTGATTTTGTTCAGATTGATGATGTAAGAATTGTGAATCCTGAAAAAACTGCTTTGGGGCAACAATGCATTGACCTCCTTCAACTTTTTGGTCAATAAGATCTTTTGGCCATCCTTCAAGAAGATGGTGCTATAATTTCCGTCAGATTCGGCATAAAGAATGTCGTCACTGTTCAAAAACACCAATTTACCATCAGTGTTTATGGTGATCTTTTTGCTGTGCGATTCCGAATTGAAGTTCAACAACATCTTCTCCAAACGCTCAATGGTAAGGTTCTTGGCGTTGAATTTTTTGATCTTGGCAATGGTAAGTTCCAGATCATCCGTATCTATTGGTTTTAGCAAATAATCAATGGCCTCGTTCTTTAGGGCCTGTAGCGCATATTGGTTGTATGCTGTAGTGATAACAACAGGAAAATCCTTGTTTTTTAGGTTTTTAATAAATTGAAACCCATCCATTGCCGGCATCTCAATATCAAGGAAAAGGCAATCTGGTGTATTTCGTTCCAGGTAGTCCAAAGCCTCGTGCGCATCGGTAAACGATGCCACAATATCCACCTCATCGCTCAAATTGGTCAGTTCCCAGCTTAAACTTTGCAGTGCCTTGATCTCATCATCAACAATAACAGCTTCTAACATACTGATTGGATATAGGTTAATTCAAATTTAGGATTATTCTTGATACCGTATTAAAATAATGTGCTAATGGGCGGGTAACGCGTATAACTGGTAAAAAATGGAAAATCAAGGGAAAAACCTACATTTTTCAAGGTTCAGTTTGTAGGGTTGGACCATTTTTTGGCAAGATCTAAAAAATGCCCACACCAACTATACACAAAAAAGAACCGATTATACATAGCACTGGGGTTGAAAGGGTATTGTTCAATATCTTGGCTCTGTCAAAAATTTAAAGACACACTTAATTCGAATGCAATGAGAAAATGTATTGTTCTTTTCGTGATTTTAGTGGTAGCTCTTGTTTTTGCCGCCATTTCCGAAAGTAAGGAAGCGAAACTTAAATTGGATTTGGAGAAGGTCGTAGCAAAAAAATGACCTCACTGAAAAGTTCTTAAATTATTGTATTACCAACAAGTTGTACGGCCGAAGCAACCATCTCTTGATTATAGAAACAGCTTGCAACAATATATCTTCGGTTTGGACTTGATTCAAAATTGGATTTAGGTTTCGGGGGAACTACCTAGAACAACTAAGAATCTTTTGGTCGATTTCGGAGAGGCCGTACTGTTTGGTAATATTTGGGCCACGCGCCGGTTCATCATAGAAGACAAGACCGAACAGTATGTACAACAATACTTTTCGGTCTTTTTTTTTGCCATGGCGCCCGTTCCAAAAAGCTATCCACGATCACTTTCCATCCCAAGCCCAGCAACGACTTGGGCCATCGCAGATTTCAACAGTTTCTGTTAAAAACTTTGATCTCGATTTGGCTTTGTGCCCTTTACATTTCACGAACAATTTTAAATATTTGTTTGCTCATTTCGAGTAAGCCATCCCTTCCTAACCAGAAATTTTTAAAGATAGATTATGTCCGAAGCAATTGAGCCCATTTTACAGGAAAACAAAGACAGATTCGTAATATTTCCGATACAGCACCATGATCTTTGGGAGTGGTACAAGAAATGTGAGGCCTGTTTTTGGACCGCAGAGGAAATAGACCTTCATCAGGATCTTACGGATTGGAACAACAAACTGAACGATGATGAGCGCTACTTCATTAAGCACATTCTTGCATTTTTTGCGGCATCGGATGGTATTGTGAATGAAAATCTGGCCGAAAACTTCGTCAATGAGGTGCAATATTCCGAGGCCAAGTTTTTCTATGGTTTTCAGATCATGATGGAAAACATTCACTCGGAGACCTATTCCCTTTTGATCGATACCTATGTGAAGGATGAGAAGGAAAAAAATGTGTTGTTCAAGGCCATTGAAAATTTTCCTGCCATCAAGAAGAAAGCGGATTGGGCATTGCGCTGGATCGAATCCCCCAGTTTTGCCGAGCGTTTGATTGCTTTTGCTGCGGTCGAGGGTATTTTCTTTTCGGGTGCTTTCTGTTCCATTTTCTGGTTGAAAAAGAGAGGGCTTATGCCTGGTCTTACCTTTTCCAACGAGTTGATATCGAGGGATGAAGGCATGCACTGCGATTTTGCTGTACACCTGCACAACAAACACTTGGTCAACAAGGTACCCAAAGAACGGATTACCTCCATTATTGTGGATGCCTTGAACATAGAAAGGGAGTTTATTACCGAATCTTTGCCCGTTAGTTTGATCGGGATGAATGCCAAATTGATGACCCAATACCTGGAGTTTGTAACCGATAGATTGTTAGTGGAATTGGAATGTGATAAGGTATACAATGCGACCAATCCATTCGATTTTATGGACATGATATCGCTCCAAGGAAAGACCAATTTCTTTGAAAAACGCGTTTCCGAGTACCAAAAGGCAGGGGTGCTGAACAAGGAAAAGGACACCGATTCGCAAAAAATCAGTTTCGACGCTGATTTTTAAGAACCTTTACCCCAATAGTCCCACGCACTTATTGTACTGGGAATTTGTGGACCTTAATCTAAAATGTTAATTTTTTAACATTTCAAAATAAAACCAACAACTAAAACCGAGAAGCACTATGTATGTTGTAAAAAGAGACGGGAGAAAAGAGCCGATCATGTTCGACAAGATCACGGCCCGAGTACGAAAATTGTGTTATGGACTCAATAGTCTTGTGGATCCAGTTAAAGTGGCCATGCGCGTCATTGAGGGCCTTTATGATGGCGTAACAACATCCGAGTTGGATAATTTGGCAGCGGAGATTGCTGCAACCATGACCACCACCCATCCCGATTATGCAAAATTGGCTGCCCGTATCTCGGTTTCCAACCTGCATAAGAATACCAAAAAGTCCTTCTCGGAAACCATGAAGGACCTGTATGAATATGTGAATCCGAGGACCGGTAAAAAAGCACCCCTTTTATCCGATGAGGTTTACAAGGTAGTTGCCGAAAATGCCGAAATATTGGATTCCACCATTATCTACAACAGGGATTTTGGGTACGACTATTTTGGTTTTAAAACGTTGGAGCGATCGTACTTGTTAAAGATCAACGGTAAGATTGCGGAACGCCCACAACACATGCTCATGCGGGTGGCTGTTGGTATTCATTTAAACGATTTGGAGTCGGCCATAGAAACCTATGAGCTGATGTCCAAAAAGTATTTCACCCATGCCACACCGACCTTGTTCAACTCGGGTACACCCAAACCCCAGATGTCATCCTGCTTTTTGTTGGCCATGAAGGACGACAGCATCGATGGAATTTACGATACCTTAAAGCAAACAGCCAAGATTTCCCAATCGGCCGGAGGAATCGGATTATCTATCCACAACATAAGGGCTACGGGATCGTACATTGCGGGAACCAATGGTACCTCCAACGGTATTGTGCCCATGCTTCGTGTTTTCAATGATACGGCCCGTTATGTAGACCAAGGTGGCGGTAAAAGAAAAGGAAGTTTTGCCATCTACGTGGAGCCTTGGCATGCTGATATTTTTGATTTCCTGGAGCTTAAAAAGAACCACGGTAAGGAAGAAATGCGGGCTCGCGACCTGTTCTATGCCATGTGGATTCCGGACCTGTTCATGAAAAGGGTGGAAGCCGATGGTCAATGGACCTTGATGTGCCCCAACGAATGCCCCGGACTCTTTAATTCACACAGCGAAGAGTTCGAGGCCTTGTATACCAAATATGAAGCCGAAGGCAAGGGACGCAAGACCATAAATGCACGTGATCTTTGGGAAAAAATCTTGGAATCCCAAATAGAAACGGGAACACCTTATATGCTGTACAAGGATGCCGCCAACAGAAAGAGCAACCAAAAGAATTTGGGAACCATTCGCTCTTCCAACTTGTGCACCGAGATTATGGAATATACCGCGCCCGATGAGGTTGCCGTATGTAATCTGGCTTCCATTGCCTTGCCCATGTTTGTCAAAAATGGGGAATTCGACCATAAGGAACTGTTCAAAGTAACCAAAAGGGTTACCCGTAACTTGAACAAGGTTATCGACCGCAACTTTTATCCTGTGGAAGAGGCAAGAAACTCGAACATGCGACACAGACCGGTCGGTTTGGGTGTCCAGGGGTTGGCAGATACCTTCATCATGTTGCGACTGCCCTTCACCAGTGATGAGGCCAAAAAATTGAACCAAGAAATATTTGAGACCCTGTATTTTGCTGCTGTTACGGCCTCCATGGAAATGGCCAAAGAAGAAGGGACGTATTCTTCCTACGAGGGCTCGCCCATTTCCAAAGGGGAATTTCAACATAACCTTTGGGGCATAAAGGATGAAGAATTGTCCGGCAGATGGGATTGGTCCAAACTGAGAAAGGATGTCTTAAAGAACGGCGTCAGAAACTCGTTATTGGTCGCTCCGATGCCCACAGCGTCCACTTCACAAATTTTAGGGAACAATGAGTGTTTTGAGCCCTATACGTCCAATATTTACACCCGCAGGGTACTTTCAGGGGAATTCATTGTGGTGAACAAGCACCTCTTGGAAGATTTGGTGGCCCTGGGTCTTTGGAACGAGAACTTGAAACAGGAATTGATGCGTGCCAATGGTTCGGTGCAGCATATTGATGCCATCCCAACCGAGATTAAAGAGCTATACAAAACGGTTTGGGAACTCAGTATGAAGGACATCATCGATATGAGTAGGCAAAGAGGTTATTTCATCGACCAGAGCCAGTCCTTGAATTTGTTCATGGAAAATGCCAATTTCGCCAAACTCACCTCCATGCATTTTTATGCTTGGAAGAGTGGTCTTAAAACAGGTATGTATTACCTAAGGACCAAAGCTGCGGTGGATGCCATTAAGTTTACATTGGACAACAGCAAGAAAAAAGAAGAACCGGTAACTGTTTCAGTGGAATCGGAGAGTACTGCTGCAACTGCCGAAGGTATTCAGGTGACTGCCACTTCCGTGGGCCCACAGGAGATAGATATTCAGCCCATGTCGCCAGAAGAAATGAAAGAGATGATTGCACGTGCCAAAGAAGGTCAGGCAGATGATGATTGCCTGATGTGCGGATCATAGTTGGTGCTGGTTCCACCAGCACTTGGATAGTGTTTATTGATAAAATGCCTCGGTTTGGTTCACCCCACATTAGAACGTTCCGAGGTATTTTTTTGCCATAAAAAAAGCCTCCCGATCGGGAGGCTCTTTGTTTTATGCTTGGTTGAATTTTTGTTATTCCGACCAGGCCTTTCCACCGGTAAGGGTGTCCAGGTCGCCACAGGCGATGTACTCCCCGGGTATGGGCAGGTAGGCAAGCACCTCCTCGCCCACGTACTCCGAGGACTTGTAGGCCCATGTGGCCAGGTCCCTCAGTTCGTTGGCAAAGGTAAAGCGCGCCACCTCGTCGTCCAGGGTGGCCTCTCCGCCCTCCATAATCGCCTGCATGTAGTTCATCACCGCCTCCATGTGCAGTTCCTCCTCCTCGTCGGTGCGCTTGCGCAGGTAGGTGGCCAACACCGGCTCGATGTCCCCTGCCTCTATCTCCGAAAGGTTCTCCTTGCCGGAGCCCTCCAGGACCTTGGCGTAGAACCGCTCCATCTTCATCATCACGTAGTCCCGTTGTTCAAGGGGCATCACCTCGTCCAGGTAGGCATCGATGAAGGCGTGCACGTTCACCTCGGTGGCCGAGGGGGTATCGGTCTTGGGAAGGATCACGTCCACGGTGCGGGCCAGGGCCTGGCCCTGTTCCCTGCTCAAAAAGCCGGGGACCCATTCGGCATAGGCCGGCTTGTCCTTGCAGCTCTGCAGCAGGCTTAACAGTGTGGGGGTGGCCACGGCGTAGCCGAAGGCCAATCCCATGTTCTTGAGTGCTGATCT
>Ga0213833_1001327_pt1 | contig 18017 bp, 28 predicted proteins | sample SWATP21_FD_160575 | JGI IMG/M metagenome (GOLD analysis project Ga0213833, IMG submission 160575) | Coastal seawater microbial communities from Marineland, Florida, United States - SWA TP2 #1 | ecosystem: Environmental > Aquatic > Marine > Coastal | place: USA: Florida | collected 2016-08-14
TGGGTTCAGAAAAAGGCGCCGTCTCGCCTGAATCGGTTTGGTCGACGTTGTATGGCGCAGGGGTGCGTACCTCGCATGTTTTCGCTCAACTCAAACACGCGCAGCAGGTTGCCAAGCATCTCCTCAGCAGCCTGGCTGGTATCCACTGCCACCACCACGCGACTTGGTGGGGTATCAGGACGATGTGCGGGATGATACACAGGACGATGTGCAGGGTGATGCACAGGACGATGGCGCGACGGTCGTGAAAACCCACTGTAGCAGCCACATCGACGAGCGGGACGAGCGAGCACACACACAACACGGGCGGGGCGACGTGATCATGCAACGGAGCCAAGCATCATGACGGTAACGAAAGCCACACCTTTGGTCATCGCTGCCTCCACGGCGTGGGTCTCGCTTGGCGCGTTGTACCATTCTACACACAACACGACCAGCACGGTGACGAAACGGGACGAGCCTACCTGAACCTCCGAGTTAGCACAAGACACCACAACACGTACTGCGCGACGCGTTTGGATCTCATCCTTCTTTCCGTTTCCTGCGGTGGTCTGGCAGGTCACAAAGCCAAAGCCAAACCAAAACAACAACCAAATCAAGCAGACAACATACACCGCACACGCCATGTCAGTGCACAAGCACAAAGAGTCGCGGCTCCAAGCGGTCTTGCCCAAGTGGAGCAGCAACGAACCTTGGCGCATTGTGCTGTGGCGGTGGAGCACCGAAAGCGCCGTAAGCGCCGTACCTGCACCCAAACACTACCGTGGTCAGCCAAAAGACCAACTGTACCACGGCGTCATTCCGGGACACAGCACACGTACCCGTGCGAACCAAAGTCACTGCCGCGAGCCCCAACAAACAGCAAGAATTCAGTCACGGCCAACAACGCAGGTGACAACATCAGGTTGTGACATCGCAAACCCAACACAATGACACTACACAGGTGCAATTGTTCACATGCCACGCCTCCCATGCCTCTCACCTGGCACCCACTGACGATGGCACGAACTCGTTGCGCCGGTATCGCCTGCACAGTGCACAACAGCGTGGGATCAACATGCCTCTGTCAGGCACTCCACACGCCCGCGCACCTGTTTGAAGCACGCACTCGTGTGCGCGATGTATGCCGTGTGCCATGGCGCCTGCTGTTCAGTGCATTTACGCGATGATCCCCACAATAGTTAGAGGCTGATTGACCACGGAGGACACGCCGTCAGCGACTGAAGTAACATCACCACGTACTTGCTTGTATTTCTTCGAGAATGGGGATCCGAGGAGTGCGAAACATATGATGCAGAAGATTGCCGACCTGGTCGAGGTTGCAAACGTTGACGACGTAACGCGCGATCCTTCAGGGCTTCCAGAAGGAAATCAGTGACAGGGGTGGAACCTCGGGCGGATTCAATACAATCGTAAACGGCCTCAGCAGCGTCTCTTGGTTCATCTCCAAGGATGGACGCCACCATCTCACTTGTCTGGCATGACAATGTTCCTGTGACAATGTGTCCCCGACTGCACACAACATCAACAACGCAGCCGCGCGAACGCACCTCCTCTAGAACAGTAAGAAACGTGTCCAAGGGCAACGCGCCGGATCGAAGATCCGCCGTGTGCTTCGACAGCGAAGCACGAAAGCGGTCAAAATGCTCGTCAAGGAATGCCATGATGGCCGACAGCGGATGGGATGGCACAGCCACCAATCGATTGACGCCGTGGCTGGGTAGCTCGGTCCCATCGTCGAGCACAACGCACACCGTGCCATCCGCGTTGTACGCTCGAATCACCCCCTGTAGCGAGACGGGCTTCACAATGAGCGGCCCTTCACGCAAAACAAGCACCATCGTAACGCACCTCAGCAGCGGGATACCCGGGTACAGCAAGCGTCGACACTCTGTCCAGTGGCAGCGGCACCACGCTGACACCAAGTCTGCCATCCCCACCACCACGATCGCCTCGATCACGACCACCTCCGGCGGCCACACTGGCTTGATGGACGCTGGCATTGTACGCCCGACGCACCCGAGACATTGTCTGTCAGTAACGATGGCCGCTACAGCAGCACTCGTGTCGTGAAGGCCATGAAGTCGCCGTGGTGCAGCTACCCGCGACGAACGTGCAACTCTAGAGTCGAGACGTCTGTGTTAAAATGACGTGACATATTGCAGAGTGTCACAACGCCGACCTTATTACAGCCGTGACCGTGCTTGAAGCATAGCACGGTGCGCGATGCCCAACATCAACACAAGAACGGCTGTGCGTCGAAACACACGAAGGACAGCCACAGCCTTGCCCGCAACAGTGGCCAGTGCCGCAACAAGCAGCACGGCGAGAAACGGAGACGGGGCAGGTCTATGAATCATGTGCTGCAGGAGCACATGCGGCGAGCCAAGCACTCGAACAGCCTTTGCGAGTATTCGAACAAACGCAACAGCGGCAGGAAGAGCCATACTTCGAGCGCGGTGGGCCTGGCGTTGAAGGAGTGGCTTTGTCCGTGGCAGCCACACACGAGACAATGGATGGACCAGATCTGACCGCAGGTTCACCAGCGCATCCTTCCACGCGCCGTGTCGATGTTTCGTACCATTGTCAAGAGGCGGAAGTGGCACCCGTGTGAAGAGATATGTGCGACACATCCGCAGAACGTCGGTGGTGGAGACATGGCCACAGCAGTGCCAGTCTGCACACGATCCCCGTGTCCCGGGCAGGACGCAGTGTCACACATCGTGTATGCGTAGGGAACGACAGCGTGAGCCTACACCAACAACCCAGCCCACGGCTTGCATCCTGCCCGATAAACACACCTAATGGGGGTGTCATGCCCGACACTGCAGCTGCAAACGCCGGCCACTGCTGAAACAAAGACACACTGCAAGTGGGGGAGGGTCATCATCAAAGGGGAACATGACTCATAACGCCACTCCAGACGCACAATACTGTATCTGTGCATATTCTGCCAGATCGAGGAGCTGAAGCTGCTGTCTGGTGATGCCAAGGTGGTGACAAGCGAACCTGTGCATGCCAGTTGCGTGATCAAACGCTCTTGTGACAGAGCGCACACCCGTGCCGCGCAGCGTACGTTTCTCTTGGTTGCTAGACTTGCAATGAGCGACACGGAGTCGAGGGTGTTGTACTTTTCTCCGATGGTTTGCTTTGCTGCCTTGACCACGGACTGAATGATTGCAGGGGTTGTTTGAGGACGAAACACCTAGCTCGCGCGCAACCAACATCACGTCAGAGACAGTGCCGTTTTGATGGGCACGGCAGCAAAACGCACTGCGGGGCATCGCTGCACGGCCATGAGTCTTGCTGTTGGAATCAGGCGAACACGTGGTGGACTCACGTGAAGAACACTTTCCTTTGACACGACCAGTGCCTGCAAAGGACGGCCGAGTCACACATAAAGGCACTCACTGTTGTGGTAGGCACTGCGGCACCAAGCATCAGCGTACCACGTGATCGAAAGACACCCCTGCAGCATCACGACAGATTCGGAAAAAGGTTCCGGGGGTCTGAACCAGAACGATATCACCTGGCAGGCGGCTGGTTGAGTGCAGGAAAAAGAACAACCAACAACACGCCGAGCTGCCTTACCGGCACACAACGTTCCGGCTGCGGTGTGCGATGCAGTTGACAACTCAACACTGCCAATATACACACACATACACACATGCACGCACGCACGCATCGCGCACGTCATGTCATGCACTGGCAACTCATCCCCACACTGCGACGAACTCGCCATGTTGCAGCGCCAAGCTCTCTGGAGCAACCATGCGCGTGCAAGCCCGGAGGCAAGCGGATGCGAAGGCCTCCGCCATGTAGCACACAGCTCGCAGTCACGTCACATGCTCTGTACTCCCATAGCGTCCTAATGGTACCGGGCATTACATGAAGCGCACACAGCAACAGCACCGAACCGCAGCGTCACACAACAACACAAGTGCCCCAAATTCTGTCTCAAAAGTAGCAAAAAGCCACTACTGGGACAGGTCACAATAGTCACGCCTCAGGTGAGGCGAGCATGTGTTGCTTGCAGCGTTTGTCACGGTGCTTACCACACCCCTTGCGGTGCTCTGAACACGGCGCATTAGCACTGAGCGCTTGACTCGCATCCGCCTAACAGGTGGCGCAAGCCGAACGCCACACGAGTCGGGCCTTGGGCGCAGAACATGTGCTTCAACACTGCATCGCCCTCGACTGAATACGTGAGTACGCATTGGAAAAACACACAGTTCACAGTCAGCTTGAGAACAGGCTGTACTGTACAGCAACAGACGAGCTCTTCTCTCCAGTCGGTCTTCGTGGCGATGCCAGAGCCTGCAAGTCACGAGCTTCGCTGTTGGCTTCTTCCTCCACGGTGACGGTGGGCATGTGACGCATTTCATTTTTTGCCGAAGGGGTTGTGCGCTTGTTCCAAACAAACAATGTTGGGCCAACATGGGGGACAATGGTTTGGGGGCTTGGTAATCCTTGCGAAGTGGCCATGGAACAACACACGACTGAAACAACAAAAATGGTCTTGAGCTTAGACGACAACTACAAACCAGTCTCGCCGCGTGCATTGATGCTGGAGAGCGGCCGAGGCTACGACAGTGCCATGCCATTCACCAGTCCGTGCACTGTGCAGGGTGCATTGTGCGCCGTGCAGCGCAGCCGTCCCAAGCCAGCACCACCTATCCTTGTTCTGGGTGAGAGCAGCCATTGGGCCTGGTAACCCCTGTCTCTTCTTCTTCACACATCATTATGCGTCATCTGCCCAATCTCAGCCTCTTGGCCATGAACGCTTCGTATGAGCCGCCAAGCAGCTGGGCAAGCACACCGCGGACGCTGGAGGGCGACACTTGCCAACCGGTGTCCGCCAGTCGGCACAAATAGTCCGTCACAACTTCACCAATGACCGCTCGGGAGTGTGACCACTTGTACAGCAACTGCTCCAGCACACGCGCATCTGAATGCTGGGCGGTGAAAGCTGTTCCCAAGAGCTCCAATCGCATCCGCGTGACCTCGTCTGACAAACAAGCAAGCGGTTAGTTTGCTGCTTCAGCTGTCACCGCAGCCCCAAACCTTCGCACCGATTATGGAAGGGGTGTTGCAAAACCACCAGCACCCGTACACATGGAGGTTTCCAAACTTTCGAGCCAAAACAGCAAGTTCATGCTGGTTGGAGCGGCTCAGCACCTGTTGGCATCAGCACCAGCACGGGGATCAACATGAGGGCCAGAGACACCTCATACAGTTGGACAACAACGGCAGCAACAACAACAGCAACAGCAGCAGGCACAACGCCACACCACAGGGTGTTCGCACCGTGACAAGAAATTTTTGGGCGGGGTGTGCCAGCAGCAGCTGTTGCAGAAAAGCAAGGCTTACAGGCGTGACGCTGTCACCACCGGATCTAAGGCGAGGATTCACACCACGGACAGACCCAATCTATCACACCATACAGATAACAGTGAGCCGGCCTGTCACTCCCCATACGCACACGCTGCGCCACTCACCTTGAAGGCGATGGGGAGGTCGAGTTGAGCTGCGACCGGCAGCAGGGCTTGCCTCACAAACTCACTGGGCGAGTACCGGAACTCCACGACGTCACCCCGGTCTTTCGCAGGCTCCAGCGAAAACAACGGAGGAACAGACGCCATGAGGTACTCGGGTGACATGGCCTTCGCCCAGTGTAGAAGGAAGGCCCTGACGCCAGCCATGTCTATCGGAAACCCGTCACGCTCCAAGCCCGAGCGGATGGTAGCAATATCACCGGACAGAAGGGGGTCCACGCGAAGGGCTGCGCGGAGGCGAGGTGTTCCTACCGCAGGTCGGTCCCGCCACCACTTGGCTTGGTCGTCAAGGAACGGTTCGTTTGTCATGACCGCGTACCGCACGCCAGCCAGACGAAACACCCTCTCAACCCTCTCCTCCGCCGACATGAGCGCCTCCTGTTCTCTGATGGTGCTCAAACTGCGACTTTTCACGCAAGACGTAAAGCCAAGCATCTTCAGCGTGGACAGCACTCCACGACAGGCTTCGGACATCGGGACACGGTTCACGAATAGTTCGCGCCACACGATGTCGGCCTGGCCCCGGGTGGGCAGGGCGAAGAAGGACTCTGGCGTAGCTACATCCACACCCACAACTACAAACAACTCTGCAACCAGGTAGTGGTATGTGAGGAGGTTGTCAATGCCCCACAACAAGCACTCGCCGTGGTGCGGAGGAAACAGGTGTGTGTGGACGTCAATGATCTGGTGCTCAGCCAACGCGGCCGCCACACTCGCAGAGATGGCAGCTCGGCCTTCAAGCTCACACTCCCCTCGACACTTTGACTCGGTGTTGCTTTGCACTGCGTCGCTGGTCTCATGTGAAGCTGCCATCGCGCACACACGTGCGAATGTTGGGGTGTGCCTCAAGTGCACCCATGTGACACAAAGTTGGGGGATGTGAAGATAGGCTCCAAATCTGCCGCCTACAAATGCTACTTTCCGCGCGGCCCGGTTCATGCCCAGATGCGCGCCGCCAAACTTCGTGCGAATTGCTTGCTCGGATTGCCACGGCCCTCGCTTGCCCTTGGTTGTGAGGCTGGCAAGGGTGCGGCGCCGGTGCCTTCTCCAGGGAGAGAAGGCGGGGCAGGGCTGCCGGAGTCACCGTCGTCTGCAACTCGGCGCAGCAGCGTCTTCAGCCGTCGAGACGCCTCGGGCAAGTCAGCTTCCACAGTCGTGCCGAGTCCAAATGCAGCCATCCGCGCGTCGTTGTCAGCAGCACGCCACACAGACTCAACAAAGCGAAGCGCGGCCATCAAGCGCTCTTCGTCGTCCCATTCCAGGGCATCCGTTGCGGCGACCACGCCCGTCTCCACGCCCAAGGGAGTCGGAAGCATCCGGCACAACACCGAGAGGGTCAACAACTGTTGGACACCCACCACATCCCACGCCACACCCCCACGCCCCCACACCCCCACACCAGAGAGGAAGAGTGAACGTCACGTCGGCAAACGGTAGGACGATGTCAAGCACCTCACCTCCTCCCGAAGGACATTGGCATCGTCATCAAAGCAGGCGGCACGTCGGGCGCAGTGCAGTAGCTTCGTGGCGAGGCGCGACACATCAGGCAACAGAGACGGACACACAGTCGGACGAAGTAATCCGAGTTGGAGCCAGCTGCGCAGAGCATCCATCGCCAGCAACGCTTCTTGGGCTTCCACGTCCGCGACTGGGCAAGCAGCATCAAGGTAGCCACAGCGTCAGCCATCACCACAACAGGCAAACACGAACCACGGCTGGCCCCAATCGCTGTGCTTGCGCACCGGAACCATCATCACCATCCTCACTGCCCCCATCCCCAGGCGGATGCAACGACAATTGCGGTGCACGGTCACTCGACGGCGCGCTTGTGGCGGCGGCGGGCTCGGCACCCTCAGCGGTGGATGTGGGCGGCGTGGAAGCAGGCTCAAGGGAGCCCTGGTCTGGCTCTGCTTCGTCGTCCGAGTACATCCCGGGGGCACCTACACCAACGATGCCTCCACGGATGATGCTGCCCACGCTTGCGTACATGTCGCACAAGTCGTCGCGGCACGACCCGGGCACGTCCTCGTCTGGTGACATAAGCAATACGTGGAGGCAACAGCTGCCGGCCTCACGGAGGCATCGCAGCGCGGACAGCACGTCTTGCTGGGCATGAATGCCTGTGACCGTGCGGTTCACAACGCTCAACACCACGGGGACAATGGCGGCAGTGAAAGGGACGGCAAACTGGCCACTGCAGCGAAGAGCTAGAGCGACAGCCGTGAAGATGCGGTCACGCAGAACGAGGGAGTAGCGAGGAGCTTGTTGCACAGCCTTTGTCAAGAGCGGCAAGACAGCGGGCACTACAGTCTGAACGGCCTCCGTTTGAGCACAGCGTGAGTCGTCTTGCCTGCGCAAACACGGTGCCATGAACAAACCACAATGGGAGCGTAGATACACAGAGAAGGGGCAAATGCACGCACCTACACATACTCATTCACATGCACATTCATACATACATACATACACATACACACGCACACGCAACCACGCGCTTCCAACGACCAAAGGAACAGTGAAGTGTCATGGTGAGTGCCACGTACGCTGCCACCGCCAAGGCATGTGCAAGCAGTGCTGGAGACGACACAAAGTTGGCACGCTTCTTCAGGAACTGAGAAATCTTGGCACCAGCACCCACCGCCCTTGACGAAGGTCGCTCGACAGGTGCAGTGTCCACGACCGTGGCACCTGCATCGGCACTCGCGCCATCAATACTGATGCCACCAGCTCCTGCGCCCTCCCCTGCGCCGCTACCGGTACCAAACCCTTCGCCAGCACCGGCGCCAGCACCAGCACTCACGCTCCCACCCACACCCGCACCACTGCCATCAGAGGAACCTGCGCACTCCATCAGACCGACGGAAGGTGCCGGGCGTGAGCAGCACACGGAGCATCGACCTGCACACAGTCGGCACAGGACCGAGCCACACAAACCTGTTGTGGTGGGCAAAATGCGCGGGGTTCCATCAACGGCTGCTTCGAGCACGGCTTGGAGAAGCTGCTCGCTCCCACACGTGACGGTGGACAACGTTGCCGCACAGTGAGACAGTCAATGGAGCTGAGGAAGATGGCGAGTGACGAGCACATGAACACTCAACCACGCACCTCCACAGTTTCATCCTGCACCTGCCGCACAGCTTTCATCGCAGCCCTCGCCTCGGTCTTGTTGCCCGCTGACTTGAGCTTGAGCGCCCATTTCTGAAGCACGTCATCCCAACAGCATGATCCAACGCCGCCCAGGTTGCTTGCACCCACATACAGTGAGCATCCTACCTTTAGCGCCTTGAGTGATGCCCGGCATGACGGAACAGCCACCTTCTCCGCCCACTCAGTTAACAAATTGCCCCGGCACGAGCGGAGAGCCACACTGCCATCGGCGCACGTCCACTGCACCCGCGGCGGGAGCCGTGTCGCGCGAACAATGTGAACCAACGCGCTCAGCATCTGTGTAATGGGCCCCAGCACAACGCTGCCCGCGGCTGGCACTTGTGACACCCACGACTCGATGCTGAAGGTAGGTTGCCATGGCGAGCAGCCGGCCACCCACCCGATCCATGCACCGCACAGCACGCATCGTCGCCGGTGTCCGCATACACACGCCCAAATACACACAAAACCAGCGGTCAGCAAGACTCTGCAGGCGACAGGCAAGCCCTGATCATGTCACCTCAACGTACGTGCCCAAGGCAGCATCTGCCAGGTTGGAGGCCGCTGTGGTGCATTCCAACAGCTCACCGTCGCCACACACGTAGCCCGTCGCAACACCCTGGGCAAACACGGGCAAGGCAGCGGCTGCGGCTTGCAAGAGGGGTACAAGGATGCCCCCACGCCGTTGAAGTGGTTGACCACATAGGCGGGCGCACACGTTCGCGGCGCCGACGATGCCGGCAACAGCGCCAGGTGTCACTGCGGTCGCGCTGGGGGAAGCACCTGGCAGCACCGCTTCGGCGGGCTCCAGTGTGACTGCAAAATATGCCGGGGCCTCTGGCAGCACAACCACGTGAAGGGCTTGGGCTAGCATGGCGATCACAGTCGCACTCTCGACTGGAAATGGGTGTGATGTTGGGCTGGTGGTGTCCACAAAGACGTACGAGTTGTGTATGTGTGAGTCAAACGAACAACACGACACACAAACAAAGCTACTTCGACCCACCTCCACGTTGTCATGGCTTCTCGCACAGCTGCAGCACCTGCTGCTATCGCTTGCTTGGTGGCACTATCCAATGACGCCGCCAGCATGTTGCGTGATCCCAACATGGCGCTTGCGGCTTGAAGGAGGCTCTTGTGGGCCCCCGACAACTCCTCTGTGAACAGAGTGGCCGCTTGCCGCCTTGCGACGTGGGCTACCCTTTGGAGTACGGCGTCACGATGCTGTTGCATGGAGCTAGGCAGGGCACCATCCGCAACGGAAAGCGCTTGAAGAGCCGCGGCCTGGCGCGAACACGAAACACACGCACACGCACACACACACGCACATGAACATGCACGGCACATTGAATGTGTCAGTGCTGTCACAGCACCAACTCCCACTCATGAGGTTTCGAGCTCGTACCTGCACGCTGACGGACACTTCATCCTCACTGGAACGTGGAAGCAGCGCCAGTGCCAGTGCCACCAACTCAGCCAGCAGGGCATCGTCCCAACCAGCACCAGAGCCAAAATACATTACCTGTATGTGCCCGTGGGTGCACGTATGGGTGTATAAGTGGGTTGCATGGATGGGTCCATGACGCGGGGACAGGAATGGCACAGTGAGCAGCGCAGACTTGTGTGCGTCACAAACAAGCCCAAGAAAAAACCTCACCTGGCCCAGAAACGACAGTCCCATCACCACACCGTGCGCAGCAGCATCCCCCAGCTCTGCCTCTTCCACGGCACACTTAAGCTTTGACAACATGAACTGCGTCGCCAGTCCCTCCTTGGCCTCGCAAACATCGCCGTGGAATGAAGGGAGCAGTGTATCGACAACGAAACCTGCACAAGCACCGGCGGTGCAATAAGAGCACTGCTACCACTGCGCCGTGACCACAGCGGCGTGCTATGCAATGCAAACACAACCACTCAGTAGCATACCTTGAAGTTCGTCCACAGTCGTCATAGCTGCAACAGCAGCTGCCACGGCTTCATGGTCCATGGTGCCTTGGCTGGAACTTGTGATGAAGACTGGCACACCGCATGGTGTGTAACTACTTTCATAACTTTCACGAAAGCACGCAGGGTGGATTAACTGAGACACTACAGGTTGAGTAAGGCGTTGGAGGCAAGCAGTTGCACCTCATAGCAGTTGCCCACATGCCCCGCATACCCATTGTGAGTCCTTGCAATCACTGTGAATATGGTCAACACTGAACGAAACCACGTCTTGCTCCGCACGACTCGCCGGATCAGCCAGGGGACGCGGCAGCCGCCAACAACAGGCCGTGGGTCAGGGCAAAGTGCTCCTCCGTTGATGTGGAAACACCTTTGAGGTGTTGTGTGAGCGCGGAAACCAAGGTTGGGGGCAGAGCATGCTTCCACCACCGAGAATCTAAGAGACCAGAACGAGGTGAGAGAATTGCATGACACAGTGCACAGCACTGCCTGCGTCATTTTGGTGCCGCTGTGCTTACGAAGACTCACCATGGCACAGTGGAGACCCGAAGAGCGTGCTGCAAACCAAGCCCACAAGCCATGTTCGAGCCGGGCTTCGACTGGAAGCCTTCGAGAGAGATGAACTGTGACGGACGAGCAACAAAAGGGAAAACAAAGTCACAAGCAAGAGCAAAGCAAGCTGAACCTGGAAGCGATTCTGCAAGGCAAGAGGATCCACGTACGCCATGGCAGAGAAACGCGGCACGCTGTCGTCACATCCAAACGAGAGGGTGAGATGAGACTACCCTGCAAAAGGCTGAGAACCTCGGGCAAACTTCCGGGTTTCCGAGCCATGAACGTGGCAAAGTCCTTGACACGCGCAAGCATCTGAAACAACACAAAACAAACAAAACGGTATGCGCCGTACACGCTGTGAGAATACCCCCATCCCAAACGTAACGTGGATCCACGCCTTGCAAGCACCAACTCGAACAGGCCCACGACCGGATCATGGTCTCCGCGCACACCATATACAAGCACCAGCCCCAGCAGATTTCCCTTGCCACGCAGCATGATTCATGACAGACGCCTTGCACTCGTCGACGTCAAAGGCAGCACAACACCGCCTGCACCAGACCATGCGTGTTGGGCACCGCAGATGTATCGATGCCATCGTCGACAGCAGCAGGCGACGCGCTCGCCACGTCGCGCACGCTGCCTGGGCTGGGTGACACAACTGTCAGCCGGTGGACATCTGATCGAGGGGTATCGATGTCGGCACCCCCAGCGGACGGCTGCGACATGGCGTCGCTTGCAAACTCTGACGCCACGATTTTCGATGGTTCTCGTGCGTCTGGCGCCGGAGGGCGGTTCTCCTTCTCCAATCCAGTGCCAAGCCACCCGTGCCACCCCCCGCGTCGCTTCCTGGCCACTCCTCCTTGTCATCCGCTGTGGCAATGAGCAACTCACTTCCCAATGTGCCGCTGTTGTGGGTGCCAGTGCCGAGTGGCGCCTCTGGAGCACCTTCCACACTTCGCCTCCGTCCTGTGTGTGCTCACCCAGACTGCCTCCATGCAGTCCTGGCGCACATGATTCTGCAGGAGTCAGTGTCCGTGCGCGACCTGGCATCCTCCACTGACCACGATGAAGCTGTGAGTCACAGCCTGTGACCTTCCTTCGACGGGTAGCACAAGCACTTGGTGTGTGCACCCGTGCGCACCGAAGCGACCTACAAACCCTCACCAGTTGTCGCAGGGAGTGGTGCAACTGCGAGAGCTGGTGGGAAGTGTGCCTGGTGAGCAACGCAACGTCGCCCGCACCTCGTACGAACACACGTATGTGCAGCCATTGCAAGACCTGTACAAACTGTTCGGCTCGCCGCTAGAGCAGGTGATGGAGGGGGAATCCTGTTAGCTGTTTGTGTGTTCACATCACCGCAGTTCGTGCACACAGCGGCGGCAGCTGTCTGTGCGGCGAACTCCGTGATGATATGTGCCATGTCGCAAGCGGGGGCACAGTAGTCCGACGTGACGTTGCGGTCAATGCGAAAAGCACACTGTTGGGTTCTGCAGCCTCGTCATGGAACTGGAAGTACATCACCCGCATGCGTTCGGGTGAAGCCCGGGTACGTGGTATTCAGCAATGAGCACAGCTCTTCCACCAGTCGGGCTGCAAGACAGAAGGGCCACTCTCCTCCCACCTCCCCCTGTCATAGGCTTCAGACACGTGTCAGTGGCCCGGAGCATGGTGTGGGGTGGTGGCAAGCGCAATACGAATCAAGGAAGGAAGGAAGGAAGGAAGGAAGGAAGGAAGGAAGGAAGGAAGGAAGGAAGGAAGGAAGGAAGGAAGGATGACTCCAGCGGGTGGGGGTGGTGGGCCGCCCGGGATAACTTGTCGCGTTCTGGTTGTGTGCGTGTCCGTGCGTGTGTGTGCGTGTCCGTGAGCTGTGCATCTGCGTCTGTCTGCTGCATGCATGTGTGCGTCCCTGTGCTGTGTACTGTACCTGCGTCTGCTGCGTCTACGTCTGTGCCTGCCTGTGTGTATATCCGTGTCGTGTGTATGTCGCACAGTAAAGTAAGGCATTTCGAGAATTGCTCCCTCGCCACGGCGCACAGTCCAACCTACTGGCGCCCCAACATTCTCAGCGCGTGGCCAGCTGCCGCAACAACAACAGCGCCAATTGCAATTACCAAGCTGGCTGTACGGCGTTGGAGCCCACCCGACGGTGGCACCCGTGGCACAATGCAGTGGTGCAATGGGGCGACGTATGCGCAGCAGTTTCCGTGGTGAGATTCCGTGTGCCGCGCAAACGCATGGTGGTTGCGGTGCGAAACATTCGCATGGTTTGCACCGGTTGCAGTGGCACCGCCAACATATGGTCCACGTGTCAGCAGGTCCGGAACGTGGCGGAATGTTGGAGGGTACACTTTCTTCAGCGTGTCCAGGGTGTGCACCACGATGGCGAGGCCATTCCAATCCCCTCACACCCCGCGTGCACGTACCATGGTTTGTCAACACACGCAACTTTGTTGTCAACGTCCCCTCAGGCCCTTCCGCACTGCGTAATTGCACTCTAACATTGTCACCACATTCCTCGTACCATCGTCCCCATGCTTGTTGTGCTCCTCGTCTATGAACACGACGTCACAGCCGGGGTTATTGCTTGCAGACGGGAAAACTGCCAGCCCGGGCGTTGTTCGACGATGTCGTGCGGTGCTGCCATAGTCGCCAAGTTGCCAAAGTCGAAAGAAAACTGTCCTTTGCCTTGCGTCTTTACATCAACGGCCTTGGCAAAACCAACCTCAACCTCCCACCACGAGCAAGGGGGACTGCGGATGATACCGTGCTCAGTGCGCCCGGCTTTGCTGCATGCCTCACAGCTCGTTGCAGCGCGTCTAGACGCTCAAAGCCCTTCCCCGCCAAAGCAGTGTCTCCGAACATGCGAAGGAAGTGGCTCAAGCGTGTTGAGACACAATCGGGGACTGCATCAGAACGTTCTGCAAGCGCGCTGAGCACACATAGTGACCAGCTGTAGGAGGCTTGGTTTTGTGAAATGGAGCTAAACTTCACCATGATGTTTGAATCTCTGGCAACTTCGCGCTCCCAAGCCACCAGGTTTCTTTTTTACTACAAGCGACGATGGCGACCTCCACACCTCGCGTAAAGCGTCGTATCTCCTATTTTTATGATCGTGTGTTACGTTGTAGCAAGCTCTGGTTGTTATTCGCTGACTGATGTTGCCTGGCAGGAGAAATTGGGAACTACCATTATGGCGCGACGCACCACATGAAGGTGCGTCTGACGGTAGTCGAACTCCTACGGGTCTCACAGTGTGTGTGTGCCTATTGCAGCCGCATCGAGTGCGCATGACACATGAGTTGATTCAATGCTTCAACCTGTACCAGAAGATGGAAGTATTCGTACGTGGTTGTGGCCGTCATGGGTTGCGGGTCGGTGCTTAGTGGTGCGATTTCCGCAGAAACCCGCACTCGTTGAACACACGGAAATGACCCGTTTCCACACGGACGACTACGTGAACTTTCTACGCGTCGTAACTCCGGATAACAAAGGAAAATACTTGCGAGAGTTGCACAAGTGTACGTGAATCTCGGTTCTCGCGCCAGGTTGTGCCTGACGTGTGCCACGTGGTTGCAGTCAACGTCGGGGAGGATTGCCCAGTCTTCGACGGTCTGTTCGAGTTTTGCCAACTCACAACCAGTGGATCCATGGGTAACTAGAGTGGTCTGGCATGGTGTCTATGTTTGGGTCCATCCTGTTCATCGTGAGTGTCCCAGGTGGAGCCACCCGGCTCAACGCTGGCAAAGCGGACATCGTCGTCCATTGGGGCGGTGGTCTTCACCATGCCAAGAAGTCTTCTGCCTCGGGATTTTGTTATGTGAACGATTGTGTCCTGGCCATATTGGAGCTACTCAAGTACGAAGTGATGCATTGTTCTTCTTTGCTCCCGTCCTTACCGCGTGGTTTGCGTGCAGAGTCCACCAACGCGTGCTGTACATCGACATTGACATTCACCACGGTGATGGCGTAGAAGAGGCTTTCTACACCACCAACCGCGTCATGACGTGCTCTTTCCACAAGCATGGAAACGGATACTTCCCGGGGACAGGCTCGTTTCAGGTGAGTCGGTGTGGTGACCCGGAGTGCTGGGGAGCGTCGTCACTCACTGGCCGGCCTGCAGGACCAAGGCTATGGACCTGGCAAGAACTACGCTGTCAACTTCCCGTTGAATGATGGCATGGATGATGAGAGTTATCACAGCATCTTCCGCCCGGTACTCGCTGTTGTTGTGGCGTTGCAGCTGTTCTGCTCCTCACCAGATGTGTGCCCAGGTTGTGGCGAAAGTTATGGCAATGTATCGTCCAGGCGCCATCGTGTTGCAGTGCGGTGCCGACTCGCTCGCAGGCGACAAACTTGGAACGTTCAACCTCTCCTCGAAGGGCCATGCGGATTGTGTTTCTTTTGTCAAGTCTTTCAATGTACCGACTTTGATTCTTGGAGGTGGTGGCTATACCATGAGCAACGTCGCGCGTTGCTGGGCGTACGAGACAGCCGTTCTTCTGGACGAAGATTTGCCTGTGCGTGCGCAGCCCGTTCTGTGTGGAGCCATCTTCCTGACGTGCACTGGTTGCAGGACACAATCCCATACAACCCTTACTACGAGTACTTTGGCCCCAACTACAAGCTTCACTCATCAGTTACCAACATGGAGAACAAGAACTCCCGCGCTCGCCTGGAGCATATTCAGGTATGGCATGTGGTGGCGTTGCTTCTGACGATCCATCTCACCAGCGACCTTAGGCTGGGATTTTCGACATGCTCCGCGACTTGGAACCGGTTCCTGGAGTGGAACTTGAAACTGGAGCTGTGGTTAAGGTACGGTCACGCGTGCGTGCCCTCAAAAGTTCGGCGATGACGTTGTTGAATGGCAGACCCCGCCGGCAATTGAGATGGAAAGCAAGGACGAGGGGGACCCTGACGTGCGCATGACTGGTACGTACCCGCACGTTTCAGTCGTTGTTGGACTTCGTTTGACATTATGTCGTTTGTTAGCTGATGAGAAGGCTGCAGCTGTAGCACATCCGACGGAGCGTTTCGATGGCGACCGCGACATAGACAAGACGGACGGACGAGCTCACCCAGCGGACATCGACAGCTAGCATTGGGATTCTTTTTGTTGTCTTTAGCAAAACTTCAGTTCAGAAATGACGATTTTCTTGGTGTTGGTTAAGGCATGTTGTGGGCTTTGTGACGGGCGCCAAAACCGGTTTTGGTTGCGAGCTCCGGAATCATGCTCGCGCGCCATGCTGGCCTCTTCGTCCATCGCCATAACCATGGAAGGCGTCCCGGCGTCAGGCACCGTGCACTCCTGTGTTAGCCATTTGTTTTGGAACACACTGGGCTCACAACTGCAACACCCTTCCACTCGAATGTAGAGGGCGTAGTTTCGTGTCAACCCTGACACATTGTCAATCCGCGATGTCCCGACGGCGTGCGTCCAGAAGACGTGCGTTTGTGTGCTCTGTGTGTTGTGTTGTTCGTTTGTCCGATGTAATCACGACGTTCTCTCCTTTCTGTTGTGTGAGTGAGCAGAGCGACACCGAGGCCCAACTGTTCACCACCATGTGGCGGTGCTGGATGACAGTGGTGTGCTCACCCCTCACGCATACCCTTGTTCCTCCACGCCTCTGAACTCCGGTCTCCTGCATTTCTTTCGAGCTGGCATCCATCATCCACCCCTGAAAGCACCACAGCACCCCCACTGTGTGCCAGCGTCTGCACATGAGAGTGGTGCCGCTGCCCCTGCGTCCTCCCCACATGGTGGCATTGTGGGTGGTGCGGCAGAGTCCACCCCTCCCATGCACGGCCAACGAATGAGTGCTCAAGAGCAACTGACGTCACAATCCACCCCGATGCCTGTCACTACACATGTGCGGTCGAAGTTACCGTCAAGTCATAACAAACGCAGTCGACCCAGCATCGTTCCAAAGCGAGTGCTGAATGCGTCTCCAGCCCCATCCCGAACCCCCAAGAGGCGCCGCCTGCCCATGCATGGCGCGACCCCAGGGGTAGCATGCACTCCAGCTGTCCCACACAGTGCCAGTACTGTGTCTGAGGCAATGGGTGGAGGCATCACGGATCCTGATTCTTGGCTTCGCTCCCACCCCGTTGCCATGTTGCGGACTCAGCTGTATCCTCGAACGCCACAACAACAATCGCCGCGTGGTCCCACGCAGTTTGTGACACCATCATCTATCCCTGCACCTTCTCTTTCTTCAGAAACCGTAGCGATTGGATCGGAGAAGAACAGGCCACGCTCTCCGTTGTGTGGTACGTCTCCAGCGACTTGTACACCGTACAAGGCTCGTCACGTCGTTGCTTGCACCCCAACGCTGGGAAGTGTGGAAACACGTAGTCCGGAACTCCAGCCAGATGCGTACCCGGTTCAGTCTTCTGGAAATTTACGGACTAGAACCCAGCAGCCTGGCGGTGGTTTCAAGACAGCTGGTGGCAAGGCTGTTGTGGTGTCCGACGCCGCTCGTGCACGTGCAGAGGCCATGATCGCTTCGACTGTGGAAGAGGATGGCAACGCTGTCGAGCCAAGCCTATCTGGTGGTGGCTTCAAGACAGCTGGTGGCAAGGCTGTTGTGGTGTCCGACGCCGCTCGTGCACGTGCAGAGGCCATGATCGCTTCGACTGTGGAAGAGGGTGGCAGCACTCTCAAGTCGTCAGGATCTGGCAGTGGCTTCAAGACAGCTGGTGGCAAGGCTGTTGTGGTGTCCGACGCCGCTCGTGCACGTGCAGAGGCCATGATCGCTTCGACTGTGGAAGAGGATGGCAACGCTGTCGAGCCAAGCCTATCTGGTGGTGGCT
>Ga0213833_1001329_pt1 | contig 18006 bp, 33 predicted proteins | sample SWATP21_FD_160575 | JGI IMG/M metagenome (GOLD analysis project Ga0213833, IMG submission 160575) | Coastal seawater microbial communities from Marineland, Florida, United States - SWA TP2 #1 | ecosystem: Environmental > Aquatic > Marine > Coastal | place: USA: Florida | collected 2016-08-14
GGGGGGGGGGGGGGTAGTGTGGGGCATGCACCTGGAGTTTTCCCCAGATTACCGAAACTTCTGCGAGAAACACTGAAATTTCACGCTGGCCAATCGCACTGACAGCAGGTTCAGTGTCCTGATAGCTGTCAAGAGCACCATGAGTGGTGCTACAAAGAATAAGGGTTCGTTGGTGGGTGCTCAGAGCGACTTGTATTGCGTCATAGTCACCCTTGCGCATGGTCATCGGCTGTCATTCATCAGGGAGCTCACAGACGGCCTACATCAGTGCCGTGGCGGAGATCGTGGCCGAGCTGGTTCAGGCATATGAGAAGCGTTTGACGGTCAACCTTAGTCGCCTGCGCAGCGAAACGTCGCGGCGGTATGGTCTCAACACTATTCCCACTCTAGTTGACATCATCGCAGCCATCCCAGAGCAGCACAAAGCCACGCTCATTCCGTACTTGCGCGTGAAGCCGATTCGATCCGCGTCTGGCATCGCTGTGGTGGTACGTGGAGCAAATTCCATGCGATGTGCAGTGTGCACATGTTGAAGTTGCCAATCGTTGTGGTTGACATACCAATCGTGAGCAGGCGGTGATGTGCAAGCCTCACCGATGTCCCCACATCGCCTTGACCGGCAACGTGTGCGTCTATTGCCCCGGAGGTCCTGATTCTGACTTTGAGTACTCCACCCAAGCCTACACTGGGTACGTCATGGTTGGTAGTTGTGCAGGTGCACTACCTTCTTTTGGGAATAATCGTTGTCTTGCGCCCAGGTACGAACCGACCAGCATGCGCGCCATTCGCGCCCGATACAACCCCTACATGCAGACACAGGCTCGGGTTGCACAGCTGCGGTCCCTTGGGCACTCCGTGGACAAGATTGAATTTATTGTCATGGGTGGTACCTTCTTGTCAATGGATGCGGAGTACAGGTACGTGTGTTCTCTGCCTGTCGTCAAAATGCGTTTCCAGCTCCAACCGCTGCACCCCCTTGCAACAGAGACTACTTCATCCGCAACCTCCATGATGCTTTGAGCGGGCACACATCCAAGAACGTGGAGGAAGCAATTGCATACTCTGAGCAAAGCAAAACGCGTTGCATCGGCATCACCATCGAAACCAGGCCGGATTATTGCCTGAAGCCGCACTTGAACTCGATGCTTGCGTACGGGTGCACACGAATTGAGATTGGCGTCCAGGTTCGCGCTGTTGTTTGTCTGAAGCCTGCGAGTCGCTGTGCTGTATCATGACGTATGCTCTGTGTGGCGTGGCAGAGTATCTACGAAGACGTGGCACGAGACACGAATCGTGGCCACACTGTCGCAGCTGTGTGTAACTCGTTTCAGTTGGCCAAGGAGTGTGGCTTCAAGGTGGTTACTCACATGATGCCAGATCTTCCTAATATGGGTGCGCTTGTGTCTTGCTGCTGATACTATGTTTGTAGTCTTCGTCACACGACAATGCCGTGGTGCAGGTTGGGAACGTGACTTGGAAGGGTTCACTGAGTTCTTTGAGAACCCTCTGTTCCGGCCGGACGGATTGAAGCTGTGCGTGTTACTCTGTGGGTTGTCTCGCTCGCTCGTGGAGTCTTACACCGTTGCTGGGCAGTTATCCAACACTCGTAATCCGTGGTACTGGTCTGTATGAGTTGTGGAAGACGGGCGCATACAAGAACTACCCCCCAGAGACTCTTGTGGACTTGATAGCACGCGTTCTTGCCATGGTAGGCATTGTTGTCGTGCATGGTTTGCGGATTGAGTCTTACCTCCCCACGCCCCACAGGTTCCTCCTTGGACACGCGTGTATCGTATCCAACGCGACATCCCCATGCCACTTGTCTCTAGCGGTGTGGAGGTTGGAAATCTTCGCGAACTCGCCCTGGCTCGCATGCGGGAGTTGGTATGTTACTTGTAGCGTGTAGGCAGTCAAGGGCATCGACATCACCCACCCTGGCCTGTTGCCCAGGGCGTTCCTTGTCAAGACGTTCGTACTCGTGAGGTGGGCATTAAGGACATCCATCACCGTGTGAGACCTGAACAAGTGGAGCTTGTGCGCCGCGACTACGTAGCCAACGGCGGGTGTGTTGCCGCGTTGCTGTGTGCTGGGCAAGTGCTGCATGCTGGCTTGTAGAGTAGTTCCTCATTATTTTCCTGTTGACTTCCTCAGGTGGGAAACCTTCTTGTCATACGAAGACCCGCAACAGGATATCCTGATTGGCTTGCTGAGACTGCGGAAGTGCGGGTACGACGGATGGTGCTGGGCACTCTGTTCCTCTGTCCTGAGTTGGTTGCTGTTTCCTTGTTCCTTTCGTTCCACCACCATCCAGTGCTTCGGCTTTCCGCCCTGAGTTGCAGGGGCACGTATCTATGGTTCGCGAGTTGCATGTGTATGGTACTGCCATCCCTGTGCATGCACGCGACCCGTCCAAGTTCCAACACCAAGGGTTTGGTATGTTGTTGATGGAGGAAGCCGCACGGATTGCCAAGGAAGAGCATGGCTCGGACAAAATATCTGTGATCTCTGGTACGAGCCAGTGCTTGTGGTGTTGTGCTCTCATAAATTGGATAGTGTAGATGACAGATGTCAATGTGGGTTTCACATGTACTGCAGGTGTTGGCACTCGGCACTACTACCGCAAGTTGGGTTACGAAATCGACGGGCCCTACATGAGCAAGTCGTTGTAACCAACCAAGCGTACCAAACAGAAGGTTGTTTAGCATCTACATGCAGAGCGTTATCATGGGCGCTTGCGTTGTTGGGCCTCTTGTGCGGCAGCAGCTGCTGCACGTTGTCGTTTCCTTTCCTCTAGCTCAAGGGAGTACTGGCGCTGATCAACCCGTGTGAGAAACTCCTGCTTGCCAACATACCCGTTCTTTGCAGCCTGCTCCACCTCATCCCCAATTCCAGTTTCGACCTTGTATGTTTCCCAGTCCATGGATGACTTATCCACCGTGTTGATCTTGGACACGTCCTTCATCGCATCCACAGCGGCGTCGATGCCACTGACACGGCGGGTGGCAGCCGCTTGCTTGGCCTCTTGCTTCCGTGCCTCCTCTGCAGACACGGCCTTCGTGACACTATGGGACAGCGTTGGAGCACTGTGAGTTGCGAACCTTTACACCACGAAACGCCACAGATGCATGGACGTACGTCATGGCCTTTCCGGCGAACTTCACGACCTCGCTGACAACCACTTTCCCCCCTGGCACAGCCCCAAGGGTCGGCATCGCCACCGACGAAACACGGCGCTTCTTTGCCCGGCGTACCACTCTGCCCCCAAGAATGTTGGCCACAACCTTGACACACACAACGCAAGGTCCCTTAATGAATGACAACACAGCCTGCAAAACAACAGCGAAAGAATGCATGGCTGTACCTGCTTCGCTTTGGCACCCTTGGCTTTGGAAGGACGATTCAGCATCGCCAAGATGTCCTTGGCCCGTCTTCTCTTCTTCTTCCCGCCACTTCCTTTCTTCGTGCTTTCCTTGTGAGTCTTGTTGCCCTTGGTTTTCTTTTTCTTCTTGCCCCCCTTGCCATCATCGGTGGGCGCCTGCGCTCCCTTGCTGTCTTCCGGCTTGGCAGTGGAACTGGCAACCGGCGCGGTGTCCTCCCCTCGCATGGCAGCCCACATGGACGCTGCAGAGGATTTGGCTTTTCGGGCTCGAATGAGCTCCGCTGTAGACTGCGACTTGGCAGCTTGCACGCGCTGAGCTGCGCGGGCGGCTGCTTCCTGCATGACCGTGGCTGCGCAACCCACATGGTGTGAGGCGTCGGCAACAGGACCACGCACACACACAGCAATAGTAGCACCCCTCGTACCGTCTGGGACAAAGTCTTCATCCTCTGCGGACACATAGCCACTGTTGATTTCATCCAGCGTAGCCATGGCGACGCTTGTGTCGGTGCGGCCACGGACTCGTTCCACAGACAAACAATGTGCGCACGCAAGATACCAGGACAAATGCGCTGCGGCTACACACATAAACATGTATTCGTCAATCAGCGGAGCCAATTCGGAGCACCACGAATTGTGTCTGTTCCCCGCGTCGCGAACTTGGTGTGAGACAAGTCACCCGTCGCGCTTGAGTTGCCCTCCAACGTCGTTTGTGCGTCGTGTTTGCGCCTCATCATGAGTTTCTTCTTCGGTGGCGGCGGGGGCTTCCCCGGTGGAGGCATGGGTGGCATGGGTGGCCGTCCGCGCGGCCCCGTCAACAACAGCGAGTTCTACGAGACTCTGGGTGTTCCCAAGGACGCAACCCGTGGTGCAATCCGCAAAGCGTATTTCAAGCTGTGCAAAAGTCACCACCCCGATAAGGGTGGTGACCCAGAGAAGGTTTGTGCTCGGGCTTGTGTGTGCATTGCGAACAGGGTTGTATGCCGTGTTCCGTGCCGCCGGTGGCGTTCCCGGCGCAGCGCTTACAGTGGGGCTGTTTTTGCCTTTCCCTGTGGTTCCGCCAGTTCAAGGCTATTTCACACGCGTATGAAGTCCTGTCGGATGCAGAGAAGCGTGAGCGCTATGACAAGGTGGGTGTTTGTGGCGCTGCGCAATTTTGCGCATGTGCTCACTGACCATCTCGGCGTCGCAGTACGGCAAGGAAGGCCTCGAGGAGGGCGGCGGCGGTGGTGGTGCGGAGGACATTTTTAGTGCTTTCTTTGGAGGTGGTGGTGGTCGCCGTGGGCCGCGCGGACCACGCAAGAACGAGAGCGCTCGCCATGCGTTGAAGGTGTCACTGGAGGATTTGTACAAGGGCAAGACGACCAGGCTGGCTGTGACGCGTGATATTCTGTGCACCACGTGCGATGGAAAGGGCGGGAGCCGTGAGGCTACGTGCAGCACTTGTGGTGGTCAGGGCCAGGTCATTCAGGTTCGCCGCATGGGCAATATGGTCCAGCAAATGCAAACGGTCTGCCCCAAGTGCAGAGGAACTGGGACAGACATTTCTCCGGAGGATCGCTGCAACGACTGCCATGGGCGCAAGGTGAAGAAGAACAAGAAAACACTGGAGGTGTTCATTGAACCAGGCATGAAGCATGGTCAGAAGATTGTCTTCCCAGGCGAAGCAGATGCAAAGCCTGGCTACACTCCCGGCGATATGATCTTCATTATTCAAGAGAAAAAGCACCCCAAGTTCAAGCGAACTGGCACGAATCTCGTGTACCAGCACCACATCACTTTGCAAGAAGCACTCGTTGGGTCAGAGGTGAGTTTTGCGTGGCAGGGTCGCTGGTTGTGGTCGTGTGCCATTCACGGACGGAGCTTGGTTGTGTGATCCTTGCAGTTTGTCTTGACGCACCTAGATGGGCGCAAACTGCACGTGAAGACACCGCCTGGCATGGTTGTGAAGCCAGGTAGTTTGAAGGGCATCCGTGGCGAGGGTATGCCGGTGAAGGGCAACCGTTTCGAGAAGGTGCGTGCTGTTGCATGCTTGTGTGTCGCTGCCAGAGCTCACCCCCCCCCCGCTTCCTTTTTTTGCTTTCAGGGCGTTTTGTTCATCCACTACATCGTTGACATGCCCACTGCGGCCGTGCTGACCCCGCAAGTGAAGGAAGCTCTTGCAACCGTGCTTCCACCTGGCCCGGCTGTGGGTGAAGACACCGAAGAAATGGAGAAGTGCCCGCTGGTGGAAATCGACCCCGATGAGTCATTCCGCGCAACACAGCGCGCTGGGCGTGAGGCGTATGACTCTGATGATGATGAGGGCGGGCGTCGCCGTCAAGGTGGCGTGCAATGCGCACACCAGTAGACGGGATGGGATGGTTTTGTCTCATGCAACAACAGCCACATCGTTGTTGAAAGATGGGGGAAACGGAAACAGGATGAAAACAACAACACTGACACCTACGAAACAAACACCACTGCAGCCGCTGACTGCCAGGTTACTTGCGCAAGGCAGGGTGCAGGAGGAAACATGTTTGTGCTTCCTCCCAGATGTCTGTGCACTCTTGCTCGTGTGTTGTTGGCAAGCTTTCTGCGCACATAGTGCTTTGCTGCCAGAACTGGGCACACGCGTCATCCTTAGCAACTGGCGCACTCGGGTGGGCCTTGAAGAAAGCGGCGCGATCAGTGTCGCGGGCAGCAGAACGCACAGACGCGGCGACGGCAGCACGACGCGTCTGCTTGCTGATGGTGTCGATCTCTTGCAGCGCAGAAGTAATGGTTTGTGAGGCGTCAGCCTTGCGGGGTGCGGGCGACGGGAGCATGCTCTGGTTGTCATGATAGCTCAGACCCGGCAGCTTCTTCTTCATAACCTCGAAGAGCTCCGGCGATACAACTGTGGGGCTGGCGCTCATGTGGGTGTACACCCGATGGAGCCGGACCTTGATGTCCTGCAGCTTGGAGTGGAGGGTAGCATCAGAATCAGCCTGCACACACAAGTGGCAAGGGTCAGAATGAGGGGCTAGTGACGTTCCGGCGCCCAGGCAACACACCATTGTGTGTAGGTATTTGCGTTCTTCTTCAGTGCAAACACTGTCCACCGCAAAACGACAAACCAGACACGATCGTCAGATTAAAGTCTTCAGGGACCATAGCAGGTGAAGTTATGAGTAAGCTGCGGCTGAGAGACCAACGTACCAGAAGTTCGTACTCAGACGGCGCACCCAGGCAGCACAACGAACAACACAAGATGCAGCGCGTGCATTCGCAAAGTGGGCGCATGAAAGCCGTCAAGGCTCACGTGACTCAGACCAGTCACCAACTGAAATACCACTTTTTTCTCCAGAAAAGATCGTGCGAACATGACATGACAATACTCACCAGCAACCACCACTCGATTCCAGCAAGTGTGGCTGCTTACCCAACTCACCGCAACTCTAATCACCGGAACCCTCGACCTACTCCACGCCTCTGTGGTTAAATTGTTTGTCGAGCTCTTCCGTAGTCATGGCTTTCACTGGCTTGAGCGACTCTGCGAAGGAGGACATGATCGTGTCCCTGGCCACCCTGGTTCTGCACGACGGCGGCAAGGAAATGACTGTGCGTGCAACGTGTTGTTCCCGCCACCATTCTTGTGCCCCTCCGTCTCATGTGTTTCTTGTGTTATTCCACACAGGCTGACAACATCAACGCTGTCATCACCGCCTCCGGCAACTCCGTTCAGTCTTACTGGGCTGGCCTGTACGCGTCCCTGCTGTCCGGCAAGGACGTCGATGAGCTGATCATCAAGCCCGCCGCCGGCGGCCCCGCCCCCGCCGGCGCCGCTGCTGGTGGTGACGCCGCCCCCGCTGAGGAGGATGCCAAGAAGGACGACTCCTCCTCCTCCTCCGCTGGCGAGGGTGCCGCCAACCTGTTCGGTGGCTCCGACTCGGACTCCGACTCTGACTCCTCCTCGTAAATTGCTCAGCAGCGACCCTGCTCTCTGCTCTTGACTGAGCGGGTTTCGGTGCTAGAGTAGGTGTGTTGGTTTGTTTGACAAATCGTGCACATGTGCAACGTAGTTGTGTTGTGTGTGGTGAGCAGTCCAACACACCGGCGTCCCTTGCGTTCTGCGCAAGGCTCGCTCGCTGTTTCAATTTGCCACAATTGCATCCACTCACTATCCACTCACTGCACACCCCACACGGGTCACACAAGTTGCTGGTTGTTGCTTGGGGGGAATTGCTTTGATGGAATTGTGATGTGCGATGATCGGGGAAGTTGGTTGTTTGTATTGTCATTCGCTTCACCACAAACGCGCTCAAGACGTGATGCGCATTGGGGGGAACGTGTGGAACACGACCCCCGTGATTTGCTGAAGCAGCCGAATCACTTGGCATGCATACCCGAACTCGTTGTCGTACCACACGTACAGGTTGCAGCGCTTGCCTTTGCAGATTGTGGCGGGTGCATCGATGACGCCCGTGCTTCGCGCGCCGACGAAGTCGGTGGAGACAGCATCCTGCACATGCGTCACGTGGGTGAGCGACACCCCTCCATTGCACAAACGCGCCCGCACTAACCTCGGACTTGGAGAAGCCAATCTGGTGGTAGAAGCGTCCGTACGTGGCTTCATTGAACAAAAAGTTGTTCAAGTCCTCTTTGGTGACCTCTTCCTGCACACCGCCCAACCCCCGTAAATTCCTTTGAGAAGCAACGCTACTCAGCACACGACGCACCCCGAGTTGTAGGATCAGGACAGCCATCGACACATTTGGTGTTGGCACACGGATAGCACTACCAGACAGCTTGCCGGCCATTTCTGGAAGGCTCTGCGCAACAGCCTTCGCGGCACCGGTTTCGGTGAGAACCATGTTGAGTGCAGCGCTGCGACCACGGCGAGCCTTCTTGTGGTAGTTGTCGATCAAGTTCTGATCATTCGTGAAAGCATGAACCGTCTCCAAATGGCCACTCTGCGTGTTCAAGACGAGAGTGAGAAACAGCACAAAGCTGGTGCGACAACGCGATGAGCACTGACCTCAATTCCATACTTGTCGTTGAGGCACTTCAGGATGGGGACGATAGCGTTCGTCGTGCAGGAGGCAGCCGCGTAAATGTTGACATCGGGCGAGACGCGGTCGTTGTTGACGCCAGCCACAATCGTTGTAACACCCTTGCCTGGTGCAGTTAGCAACACCTGCTTCACACCAGGGCACTTAAGGTGCTGACCAAGGCCTTCCTCGTTTCTCCAAATGCCAGTGTTGTCGATGACGACAGCGTCGGAAATTCCGTACTTGGTGTAGTCAATTTGATCTGGCTGCTTGGCGTAAATCAGCTGAATCACGTTGCCATTGCACGTGATGGTCTTCTTCTCAAGATCGTACTCGATAATGCCGTTAAACTGCGCAAGCAAACTCGAAGTGAACACGCAGTGCAGCATCGCCCTGCATCATGTCGACGCACCGGCCCATGCACGGAGTCTTGCAGCATGAGGTTCACGCGCTTCTTGATGTCGTCCTGTGCGGATATCGGGTGCGTGGTGTGAGATGCAATAACCGAAACACACAACAACGAAAACGTACCACTGGCTTTGGTCGCACAACAATAGCTCGCAGAACAAACTTCGATCCGCCTCCAGTCTTCTCAATGAGAACACGGGCCACGAGACGCCCGATGCGCCCAAAGCCATACAAAACGATGTCACGCGGCTTCGCACTCGTAGAAATCTGTTCTGTGCCAGACTTGGTGGTCGCTGCCTTGACGGCCATGGCTGTGACCAATTGGCGAATGATCTCTTCGTCGTCACCCTCTGACGAGACAATGTCCTGAATGGAAAGGAGCGCATGATGCTACGTCGTCGCCAGGTGCTCCACCGGGCAATACCATGTCCATACCTTGAAAATTACGGCAGCACGGCCGACATCAAGCTTCATTGGCTTCAGGTTCACACGTTCAGCGGCCTTGAGAATCAAGAGGGACGAGTGGACGCGGACCTGCGACAAATGCCATTTTGTAAGTCACAAGAAACAATGAAGTATCTGACATGCACCTACCGCCGTAGAAAAGAAGGTGGAAGCATACTTGTGCTGCTTGTAGATGCCAAGAGGAGACTTGTTCGTCAACGAATGCCCGTACATGATCACAACGATGTTTTGCTTGCGGTACATTCGGCCTGAAAGGGAACCACTTTGTCAAGAGCACTGCACACGTTTGTGCGACACGTGGCACATCGCACCGATGATGGGGATCATGGCTTCGCACTCTTGAATGCTCGCCTTGTACGCAGTCAAAGCATCGATGCGCTCAGTCGTCATTTCCTCCACTGTGCGGGTGGTCGCTGCAGCGCCGGCTCCAGCGCCGGCTCCAGCGCCAGCGTTCGGCGTTGCTTCGCTGCGCAACACCTTGGGTGGCGTCTTGTTAGCTGCGGCTGCGTCAGCAGAGCGTGGGCGCTTGGATCGAGTGGCCATAATCACAGGTTACAACGCGCAGATGGAACGAGGAAGGGCGACAGGGAACAGGGGGTGCGGTGTGAGAGGAGCGCAAGAGTGGCCGAGTGGTGGGATATGACGCGCTGCAGCTGAGAGCTGATCTTATCGCCACGTGGAGTGTTGGCGTAATACCGAGTTTTCGAGAACAATTTCAGTAACTTTCATGAAAGTTACCCTGGGTGATGCGCGCCGACCCACCTCACACAAGCACTGCACCCTTCGTTCTTTGTTTGCCTCTTTGCGTCAACAATCATGCGGACTGCTGTCGTTTTCACGGCCCTTGTGGCCGCGCTGTCACTTGGTGTGGCTGTGAATGCCGCGGAGCAAGTGAGCAAAGCTCAGTTTGATTCCACTGTTGTCGAAGGGAAACAGACATCATTCGTCAAGTTCTACGGTGCGTTTTTGTTTCTGCTGTGACTCTACTCTTACTCTTGAGACTTGTCGGCACTGCGGATGCTCTCACCTCTTTCATTTCATGCATGCAGCTCCTTGGTGTGGCCATTGCAAGCGCCTGGCTCCCACTTGGGATAAGCTTGCTGCTGCGTATGACGACGTGGACGGTGTGAACGTGATCAAGGTCGACTGCACGGCGGAGCGTGACTTGTGCCGTGCCAATGGCGTGCGTGGCTATCCCACGCTCAAGCTTTTCCAGAATGGTGATGTCAGCGCTGCTGAGAAGTACCAGGGCTCTCGCCGATTCGAGGATCTCAAGGCGTGGCTTGACAGCAAGACTGCGTAGAGAGAAACAACGAAACGCAGCTACTTTCATGCGAGTCATATGCACACAATGTTCTTCACAACACGACAACCACAACTCTTAAACGTGGGCACTACTTGCGCAGCTTCATCAACAGCGTGCGGTTGCCCTTGATCTTCTTTTGGAGCTGCATCAGGCCATACAGCAGCGCTTCAGCAGTGGGAGGGCAGCCTGGAATGTAGATGTCCACCGGCACAATTCGGTCGCAGCCTCTAACAACGGCGTAAGAGTAGTGGTAGTATCCACCACCGTTGGCACAGCTGCCCATCGATACAACCCATCGGGGGTCAGGCATTTGGTCGTACACCTGGAACAAAACGCACGTGAGGCAGGGCGCACGGATGGGAGAGAGTGCGTACGACCCACCTTGCGCAGAGCTGGAGCCATCTTGTTCGTCAGTGTTCCAGCGACAATCATAACATCGGACTGGCGCGGACTAGCACGGAATACAATACCGAACTTGTCGAAGTCATAGCGAGACGCAGCTGTCACACAAACGTGTCAGTCTGAGCATTATCACATGGCGATACAAAGTATACTACGCACCAGCTTGCATCATTTCCACAGCACAACACGCAAGACCGAAAGTCATGGGCCACATGGAACCCTTGCGGAAGTAGTTCACAACCTCATCAACCTTCGACACAACAAACTCTGTTCGGAACATTCAGTAGGTGAGGATCCAGGGCAGCAGTGGCAGCCCAGACAACCACATGATGCACAAACCTGCGCCATCGCGCCCGTTGTTCTTGAACAGATCATCAATGGAGTCAACAGTCCCCACTGGAGGTCATTCAATGTGGGTGAGCCCGTGAATCAAAGCAGCAGTGCAGCACAACATACGTGGCGGGCCACTCGTGGGAGATGGCTTCATGTACGAGCACATGGGTGCAACTGCTGATGGCACTGCAACAATCGAGTTTGCACAGCGCATGGAGGCACATACGAAGTGATCAGCGACACATGAAACACTGTTCCAGCCCAGCAGCAGCACGACTGAAGAGAGCTGCAAACGTACAGCGAACCGCGGCTGCCACAGGCAAGCTTTGCACAGCCGTTCGCTGTGCCAACACAGCAGTGCGTTGCCCCAATACAGTAGCTCGACGAAGCATCATGACGACTGTGCGACCTGCGATGCGAAGCTGCTCCACGATTGTTGTGCTCCCTGCGCGATCAACGTGAGCAACCCAGCTGTTTCAGCCATGGTATTTTAGATATCGCCACGATAGAACGTCATGAGAGCTTCCATCACTTGCCTGCATCCCTCTCACTGGGCGAGTGCGAAGCAAGCAGCGACAAAGAAGAGGTTTCTATTCATGCTCGAGGCATCAATAGCGTGCGGTGTGACGGGGAGAATGCAACTTCCACTCCGTCCCACAGGTGGTGTCAGCAGGCTGCTTTGGTGGTGACGCAGATCGCAAGCACCGCGATAGCATGCTCAACGCCCTGAGTTGGCAAAGCTCAATCAACGCTTAACCTTACGAGGCGACAGCTTTCGGCTCGAACACATCTGCAGCATCAACGGTCGAGTGATGCAGCCTCGCTCGGGCAAACAATGTAATGTACGTGCTGATGTGCCCACATCATGTGGGCCACATGCCACTGTGGCATTGCCACTGGCAATTTGCCAGTGGCCTAGGCCGCGCAACGAAAACAATCCCGAGGAAACCACTGGATGCTCCATTGCGCTGCATGTCGAGTTGCGTAACGATAGCGGCTGGGGCTGGGGTACATGTAGCCCAGGCTGCCAGGCTGGCAGTGCTAAGTGCCAGCCCAGCCCCGCTGCAGGGCATGACAAATATACCATCATGCGAAACTACCATCGTGCGAGAATTATCGTGCTGCAAGTGCTGGTCCGGTTGCATGCCTGCACCGTGCCTGACGAGTCTGTGCTTCAGGCTTGTGGTTGTGGGCCCCTGGTCAACCGTGGAGACCCAATTTGGTGTACTGGTGGTCCCATTTTCAACTTTCTGGCATCTTTTCGGGTGTTTTTGCGTCGGGCGCTTCCATGGCGAGCATAGTTACTCCTTCGGGGAAGCGCGACAGGTCACTGCTTCACCGTGGCAGTTGCAGCGACGTGCACGACGTTACAACGTCTGTGTTGAACATCAGCATTGTTCTTGCCGTATGTAGCTGTTGCGTTGCGGGTATCTGTGTTTCCTCTCACCGTAAATTGTTCTTTGCAGGGCTTGATTGCCATTGAAGCGTTGTTCAACTTCTTGAGCCACAACGTCCTTGGTGGCCTTGTTTCTTTAATCCTCTCTTTCATTCCCGCTTGTGGATGGTTCGTCACCATGCTGTATTGTGGAACACGGCACAGTCCCACCGTTTGTCTGTGATTGTTCCGACAGGGTGGGTGCGCTTCGCAAGCAGAGAGGACTACTGCGCGCGTTCTACCTGGCAAACGCAGCGAGTGTGTTTGTGTACATCATCGGGGTTGGTATTCTTGCAGGTCTAGTGATCCCATCGTTAGTACGTTGCGTTGTGACGCATTGCTATTTGTCAGTGCGTGACGGAATTGGTCGTTGTTGCAATTTGGCAGCGATGCGCGTGCGACCCATTGTGCAGCGGCTTTGATGCCGAGCTCCCCGAAGGTCCAGTGGCAGAGATTATTTCAGCTGACGAAGTCATGCAGTTTCATGGAGTGGATGACAGGGCAGAGGTTCCACAGGTCCCGACACCGGCGCTTCCTGAGTACACAGCGATGTGTGATCAAGTCGGTTTTACTGGCCTGTACACCAGTGCCGCGTTGTCGCTTGCTGCAGCTGCTTTACACTCCTACGGGTATCTGCTTGGGTCCCGTTTGCACACCTTGCTTGGACATACGCGCAGTGCCGCAAAGGCTCTTGCCAGTGGCCCACTTTCGGCTCCCGGCGCGCTGTACTCGAGTGCTTCCCTCGCACTTCACCTCCGCCCCTTGCCTGATCCAGGGAGCGCCTCTTCGCGGCGCCTTTCCCTCCCAGCGAGCAGCGGACCACACAGTAGCTCTTCTGGCCGCAGCGCGATTGGAGCAGACGGGCTTTGTTAGCTAGAAGGCCAGGCCAGCGGCCCACGCCTTGCTGCCAGCCATTGCGTTGAACATAAAATTATGTCATCATGTCACTACTCATCACGGTGACTCATTGAGGTTGGTCGTGTGTTGTTCTTGGGATCTCGCGCGTTTGGATCACACCCTCGCGCAGATCTGTAAGGCTCACTGGACGCAGGCATACTCTAGCGTGTGGAGTGGCACATGCAAGCGACAGGGTCCCGGAGCGGCCAAGGCCAAGGCCAAGGCCAGGGTCAGGGCATCATATGCGGTGGGCCAGCCGATGATTCTGACAATGTCATCGCCGCGCGCGCAGCTGCTCGTGTTCCAATCGGTGGTAATCCCGATGGAGCGTCAGGTGCTGCCAGTACCCGTCCTGACGCCTCCAGTCAAGGCATAACGGACACATCAAAGGGCGTGCATGTATTTTGGGGCTCTGGTAGCCCACCTGGTGCGTGTGCGGCGTGCCGCCACGTTTGCTGCTGTCTACTGAACTTGTCGCGTGCTCTCGATGGGGAACATTTGCGCCTACAGCGTGGCGAGTACTTATTGCTGCTAATGAGAAGGGCCTTGACTTCACGGACCACCTTCTGTCCTTTGCCAGGTGAGTGGCCCGGCGCAGCTTGGGTGTCAGTCGCTGGTTTGCCGTGTCTCCGGACTCACGAGAAGCTGTGCTCTTGGCAGCGGGGACACGAAGAGCGCGTGGTACCTGAAGATGAACCCGCGCGGCATGGTCCCTCTGCTTGTGGACAAGTACGATGTGGTAGCAGCTGGTGTAGGGGTCATTGACCATCTCACTCGCTGTTCCTCTTGTCAGCGGTGTTGTCGTCACAGAGTCGTTGGCCATCTTGCAATACCTCGAGCGCTACTTTCCCGAGGTACGTTGTCGCCTTATGCACTGTAGTGTTTCTTATGAGTTGTTGGAATGACGTTTGTGGCTTCAGAAACCACTGGTGCCAAGCGAGAAGCATGCATGTGCTCGGACACTGCGGCTCATGCATGAGTCCAACAACGTTAGCTCGGTGTCTGGTGAGGTGAGCCACGTGTTCGATATTGGGTTCATGTTTTTGGCAGCGTGGTTTATGTTTTTGGTTGGGCGTGATGCAGATCGTATTTTACGTGCGCCGAACACCTCCCCACGCGCTCAACCTGGAGTACTTGACAGCGAAGAGAGCACAGATGCACAAGGAACTAGCAGTGAGTGCACCGGGTTGTACTACTCATGCATGGATTGATTGTCGTCTTGTTGTAACTGTGTTTGTTTTTGTCAATGGGGTGCTACAGCTGTGGGAGTCGTTTTTGCATGGACGGAGGTTCTTGGTTGGGGAGTCGGTGACACTGGCGGATGTCGCCTTTTTCCCCAACCTTGCCTACAACATTCGCCTGGGGATGAATGTCATGTCCGTGGAGCTTGCTGCACGTTTCGTGGGGCGTTGCACTCACCTGCTTCCACCAACAGGCGTTATCCCAATCTGAATAAGTACTACCAAATGATGTGCGCGCGACCGACTGTACAAAAGCACTGGCCACCTCACTGGAAGGGTTCCAAGGGGCTCCCGATTCTTTCTGATACGCTGCCATCTGTGCCGCGTCCGCCCGCAAGCACGGCATCTCCATCGCCAACCCCTAGCTCCGTAATGGAGGATTCATCAGATGATTCGGAGATCCTGGAGGCTGACTGAGGAAGTGCCGTATTCAGCCGATCCCCCACCGTGTGTCCGTGTTGGTCCATTGAAGTAGTCGTGCGTTTAGGGTTGGGAGCCCTCGAGAGTTTAGTTCAAACACAAGTTTCGTTGTCCTGATTGTTGAGTTCTCAACACAAACCGTTGTCCTGATGCTGCACAAGGACCCCGACCAACTTTGGAACGGCGAGCATCGATTTGGCTCCTGTTTTCAAGTGATAGGGGTCTTGCCGGCACGTGTCACATACTTCTTCACCAACAATGACTCCACTTCGTCCCAGTTTGCGACCCTGAACCACAACATGGCGCTTCAGAGCACTCACACACTCACTAATCCAGCGGCGGTTCGCAGTACCTGTGCACGCTATCATCCAACGCCGCTTCTGCCTCCTCACTGAGCTTGTTCCAGGCGTACTTTCCAAACAGCAAAATGGTTTCGACAGCACCGGTTGTGGCTTTTGCATACTTGACTCGGTCGTCGATCAAAACGCGAACATCCAGCTCGCGGCACATCTCTGCCTTGCTCCTGCACCGCAACACGCCGCTGGCTGAGCACACACTCGGGGAATCAGGGGAGGATAGCGCACCTCTTCACCCCGGTGCGACCATAATGATTCCCAAGAACAACGGAATCGAACACCTCTGGTGGAATCCGTGGAATCGTACCAACAATGCAAGCATGAGTTGTCAGTGACAACTTGTCACAGCACAGGCACATTGGGAGCGGAGGAGGCGTACCTGGGTAGTGCTTGTCCAGCCAGGCCCGTGTCTCAGCTTCAATATTTGATTGCCGGGAGGTGACAAGCACAAACCGAAAACGATGCTTTGCTTTAAGCCGGAGCAGCGTCTCCTTTGCACCTGAAATCACCGGAAGTCCGGGAATGTACTCTGCTAGAAACATATCCACACGGTCTTGGCACTGCCCGACACGGTAAGAGTGATCCTAACACGCAACTACAGGACCACAAACGCACTTCTTCTTTACTGCACTCCCATACATGATGAAACTCGTAACTGAAGTAGTCGTCTGCAGTGTGAGATGTCCCAAAACGCTCGTTGTGCATCTTGCACAGCTCAGGGACGAACTGCCCGATCACCTGACACACGCACGGAGCGCGGGTCACACTCGATACAGGACCCCAAACCGACCCGACACCACCTCATCAAGATCTACAGCAACTACGACGCTTTCATCAAGCGGTGACTTGGCTTCATCGCCGCCAGACGGGGCTGCCATTGTTTCTGCCAGACAAGGCTGTTTCTGCCAGACAAAGCTGTCAGTGTGTTCGCGCCCCCGCATGTAAATAACTCATCACGGGATGTCCACGTGAACTGTCTCCACGTTTCAGAAATACCATGAAACGTCATAAAACACTGTCGGGTGTGAGTGAGCACGCGCGTCCGCGGAAGACAAGGGCCGCCCCACCCGATTTCCATTAGATCTTCCCAAAGCATCCCACCACAGCCCCCACCGCACCACGCTTGCCCCCCCATCATCACCGGCACCACCACCATCTTCTTCCACAATAATCGCTACACTGTACAGTCATAGCCTCCCGCCCTTGTAGCACCTTTCACGCCCACGCACCACGCACCGCACCGCACCGCACCGCCAACATCCGCTCGTTGTCATGCCGAGAAGCTCGGAACGCAAGAGGTCGCGTGCCTCATCCAGCAGTTGTGCGGCGTCTAGCTCACAGTCCACACGCCGTACGCCCAAGGCCTCTTCTGGTCGCACATCGTCCAAGTCCGCTGCACGTGCCAGCAAGTCTGCCACGTCAGCTCGCAAGCGCCGTGGACTTGACCCAGCTACCCGCAAGTCCCGCCGCCGCGAGAGCGCCACACAATGCCGTCGCCGGCGCAAGGCGTTTGTGAACGAGCTGGAATCGTTGACGGACACTCTGCGTGTGCTGTCAGAGCAGTTGCAAGGCACTGCAAGCGAACTGGCCGACACGCGTTGTGAGCTCTTGGCTCGCCTCAATGTGTTGACACGTGTGCACGCCTCACGTATCACCGAACCAGTGGACGGCAGCTTCGATGAGCTTTCCACGGCCGAGCTTTCCACGGCCGCGACGACGACAACGACCACGGTCAGTGAGCCAACACACCCGCAGCTTCAGCTCACGGAGTCAGAGTCCATGATCGAGCCAGTGACGGAGTCGGAGTCCGGACCCGAGTCCGCGGTGCTGCAGCTGTCGTGCGCCAGCCCTGGCCCAGACCAGGACGAAGAGGATCTCCTTGCTTTTCTGGCTGCACCCAGTGTCCCATCGAACACAAGTCCGTCACCGCGCTCTGCTGACGGCCTGGTTTGCGCTCCCTCTCCCGTTCCGGGTATCGACGCTCGCCCCACGCTCGTCATCCCGCCGTGCGATGGCGACGACGTTACCTCGGTGAACGACACTGCAGAGACTGTGTCTCCCGAATGCCATCCAATGGATGTGTTCGAGTCGTTGAGCACCAGCTGCGACCTTGTGGGGTTCCTGCCAGACAACGCAGGTGGCGCCGGCCGCGGCAAGCCGATGCACAAGCTCATGGGTCGCCCCCGCAGCGCGAGCGACCCAGAAACGGTGTGTGCGCCCACCCCGCGGTGCGCGTCCGCCAGTGACAGCGACAGCCCCAACCCACGTCCTCGGAAGCGTTCCGCCCCTGCCGTGTACCCCTGTACACAACCCTTGCACCCTGTTCAGCAACACGTGTCTGCCAATGCGGCC
>Ga0213833_1001330_pt1 | contig 18005 bp, 24 predicted proteins | sample SWATP21_FD_160575 | JGI IMG/M metagenome (GOLD analysis project Ga0213833, IMG submission 160575) | Coastal seawater microbial communities from Marineland, Florida, United States - SWA TP2 #1 | ecosystem: Environmental > Aquatic > Marine > Coastal | place: USA: Florida | collected 2016-08-14
CCACGCGACGCAAGTCGAAGAAGAAGAAAAAGAAGCGCAGCAAGCACAAACGGCGCCCCTCCACACCCCCACCAGCAAGCTGTGGCGGCCGTGTGGCGGCAACAACAACAACAACAACAACAACAACAACAACAAGAACACCAGGAACAACAAGAACGGCAATGGGCGCGCCGACCACCCATACCCCGCGCGTGTCCACGCTTGATCACACCCGTGCTGTTGCCGCCACGCCACATGTGCCCATGGTTGTCCCACCTCCAGGTCAGGCCGGTGGTGTCACTGCCGACACCGCCGCTGCTGGTGTCGCTGCTGCTGCCGCACGCGTGGAGGAGCCGGCGGGCACCTCTCCGAGTCGTCCAGCCAGCCAGCATGGCGTCGAGTCCGGCAGCGTCGCCGGTGGTGATCGTGATGGTGGTGGTGATGGTGGTGGTGGTGGTGGTGGCGGTGGTGTGGGGGGTGATGGCGGCGGCGTGGGTCGTGATGATGACGAAGACGAACATGGTGACGACGACGTTGACATGCGCCCTGGACGGCGCTACCAGCTTCCTCGATCACGTTCCACGGATGATGCCGCCATGTTGTCGCCCCTGTCGGGCCTTCGTGTGCGGCATGACAGCGTGTCCACTGATGGCACCACGGTAACGGACTCCTCCTCCCTTGGTGGCTTGGTTGGTGGCTCCGCCTTCAGCCTTGGTGGCGACAGCACCGGCATGGGCACCAGCACTGGATCCGGGAGCCGTGCAGCGTGGAATCGGTCGCCACAAAGCACCGGCGGCGGCAGTTTCATCAGCAGTGAGCTGAGCAGCGGCCCAGAGGTGGGCGGTGACGACGACCTTGATGCCGGCTGGGTGCGGTCGCAGTCACGCAGGGCGCGGCGCCGACGCCAGAAAGCGGCGCGCCTCAACAGGGGCACGGCGTACCTGGACCTGGCGTCCTCCAGAGAGCGGGACGTTGTCCGGTCGCCGCATCGGCAACGAAAAGGGTGGAACAGCAGCAGCAGAAGCAACAACAACGGGACCGGCGGTGGTGATGCTGTCAGCGGTGGTGGTGGTGGTGGTGGTGGTGGTTCGCACCACAACTCGCGGCGGCGATGGTCTCTGGGCTCTGGTGGCAGTGCACCTGGTGGCGTATCATCGTCCTCGCCGCAGGCAGCAACCAGCACCTCTCCCTTGTTTGCTTCGCTCGCGTCTCGGTACCCCACGACCACGACCACTGGCGCGACGGGCAGTCCCCGTGGCACGACGACCCGCCGTGGTGGTGTCGCCATGTCACGGTCAAGACGCCGCCGGCGACAGGGGTGGCGTTCTCGAGGAGGGTCCAGGTCGCTGTCGCCTGTTCCTCAAGCCCCGCCCTTGATCACAAAGGCGACGTCCACACCCGGGCCAGTGTCCACCGCCCGTCGGTTTTCCGCGCGTGGGCAGGACGGTCATGTGCATGACGCCAACGGTGACGGAGGCGGCGTTCGCCATGACGCTGGTGCTGAGGGTGAGGGCGGGACCGGCGACACTGTCAGTGCTGCGACGCCACCCGTCGCAACCGCGTCTGTGTGGTCCAGACGGGGCGGGCGAGCAGTTGTGTTGGGCGAAGGAACCCCGCACCCTAACGCCCCACACCCTAACGTCGCCGAAGTGGGTGAACCCGGCACCCCGACAGCCGGCACCAACACACGCACCGCCGGCGGTGATCCCAACACACCACCCGCGGATGTGCAAGTGCACACGCTCAGTGTGGCACAGGCCCGTGCTTCCAAGCAGCGGCGCCAGCGGCGTGAAAGCCAGACCCAGCACGCATCCCCCCCTCCTCAGGTGCAAGGCGGGAAGACTGCGCCTGGCGACGCGTGCACACCGGTGCCCAGCAGCAGCGTTGGCGGCGACCAGGGTGTTGACAAAGGCGAGGTGGCTGCGGCGTCTGGGTCTGTTTCAACCCCGCGTTGTTCTTCGGGGCTGGCCTCGTCGTGCGCATCTGGCGCTCCGAGTGCCACCGCGGTTGATGTCCTTGACGCCAACACTGCTTCCGCATCCACCCCGTCACAGCCAACTGCGCGTGGTGGTGCTGCCCCGCCGAACAATGCCCTAACCGCAGCAGCCGCGGTTACCGAGTCCAACAGCGACAATGGCGACGGCAACAACAGCAGCAACAACGACAATAACAGCAGCAGCGGCAACAGCAACAGCCAGCACAAAGCAAACAACAAGACCACCAAGACAAGGAGCGTCAGCGTTGGCAACAATGGTGGCACCAACACCAACAGGCGGAGCAGTCCTTCACACCGCAGCAGCCAGACCCAGCACCATCGCAAGACCCGGTCACTGTCCACAGCTGCGAAACCCACGCTACGGCGGTCTCCCCCACGCCAACACACCACTGGGCAGCCGTTGCACCACTACTTTGTCACAAACCTCGGCGGTGCCACCGCTGCCGCTGCCGCTGCTGCACCATCCCCACCGGACCTGTTTCCCCCCTCTGGCGGCGCCTCCACCACCGCCGTGCCCTCTGTCCTCATGCGAGGCTCGTTGATGGGGGTACCGTCCGCCCCTGTCGCCGTGACGCAGCCGCCACAGCTGGGCAACCACAACGACTTCCCGTCGTTGTCGGAGGCGCAGTCGATGACAAAGTCATGGACTCGTGGCGGCAAGGGACGCCGCAGTGCCAGCACCTCTGCACCGTCGACAGCGGGGGGTGGTGGTGGGGGGGGCACCACCAACAACGACACGGATGCGTCCGGCCTGGTGCTGATGCAGCACATGCCGCCCTCTGCCTTTCCCGCAGCGCGCCGTCAGCGCAGTGGTGGTGCCACCAACGGCGGCAGTGGCGGCAGCGCTGCGTTGCACCCACCGCTTGCCGGCCTGCACAGCCACTCCATGAGCCTGGGTGCGCTGCCGCCGGCGCTGCTGAAGCAGCACCTGGTCATGTCCCCACAGCTCACGCCGCCGGTTCCTGGTGGACCCCCCAGCGGCCAGGTGCTCGTACGCACGCCGCACGCGCTCCCGGAATTCTTCCCCGTCCACCCCCACACCCCACACTCGCCGTACCACACGCCGCGGCCGTCCGCCCCTGTGCACATGTCCGCCGCGTCCTCACTGCCCACATCCACCCCACCGCCCACATCTGCTACCCCCACCTCCGCCTCTGCAGCAGTGGTGGTTGTCCCGACCCCAGCTGCCTGTGCGTCGACAGACCCCGCTGCTGCTTCTGCTACTTCTGCTGCTCCTGCTGCTGCTGCTCCTGCTGCTCCTGCTGCTATGAGTGCCGCGGGTACAGCCGGTGTGGACATGTCGCTATCCGCGTCAGCTTTTGCGACCACAAGCAACGGCAACAGCGATAGCAGCGGCACTGCAGTGGCCAACGCGGCAGCGCGCACTGACCGCGCAGGCCTGGGAGAGGGTGGAGACGTGGTGACAGAGCGCAGCACCCGTCGGATGGTGCTGAGTGTCGGTGGCAGTGATGAGGAGGGTGAAGGCAGTGGTGTTGTTGCTGCCGCCGCTGCGACTGGGACTGGGACTGGGACTGTGTCTGCAACTGCTGCGACTGCCGCAGCAAGTGGGGCGTCGTCCTCGTCACTTCGTGGGTCCCCTGAAAGCATGCGTGACGGACTGTCCGTGGCGTCGTCCGAGCGTGGTAGCGTGGCGCTATCTGCTGCCACCGCGCCGCTGCCCAGCTCCACAGCCACGCGAGACACCACCATGATCCTGTCGCCCATGGCCTGGCTTGAGTACGAGCTGCATGAGGAGCTCCTGGCGTTTGCTCGGTGGTGCACCCACCGAGCCCTGCGCAGACGGCCACAAGACTTGGCGGCCGTGCACCGGATCCACAACATTGTCAGCGAGGTGCTGCCAGGATCACGTGTGGAGTTGTTTGGCTCCTTCTGCACCGGCCTGTCCATCCCTGACAGCGACTTGGACTTGATTGTGTGTTCCAACACCGGTGCGATGCGCAGGGTGTGGCTGGAGAAGGGTGCCCAATCGATGTGGCAGTGCTTGGTGCCTGTGCCAGCGCCTGTGACGATTGCCTGTCTGACCCTGCATGGTGCCTTGTGCTTCTTGTTTGTTTGTTTTGTTGCCGCCCGGTTCCAGGCATAAGCGTGAGCGACCCGGTGTGTGTGCAGGCTGTTGCAGATGCTGTTCGTAGTGAGCCGTGGGCCACATCTGTCATTGCAGTCACCGCTACCGCCGTCCCCGTCGTGAAGGTGGTTGCCAGTGGCTCCAAGTTGGGCTTCAGAAGTGCGTGTCTGTGTGTCTGTGTGTCTGTGTGTCTGTGTGTTTGTGTGTCTGTGTGGTGCTCCTGCTACAGTGGCGTGTGCACAGTACACTGTGCGATGCTTGGTTGTGCACAGCCTCACTCACAAGAGTATGTGGCCATGTGTGTGTGTGTGTGTGTGTGTGTGTGTGTGTTGCGTCGTTTGCGCGTGTCCTGTTGTGCAGCCACTCCCAGCACAGACACGATGCGTGTGGACATCACCTTCCCCACTCTTCAGCACAAAGGTCACTCCACCACGCAACTGGCGATTCGGCTGCTGGCTGCCATGCCCCCACTTGCCCCGCTCATGTTGTTTCTGAAGCAGCTCCTTGCCGAGAACGGGCTGGCAGATCCGTTCACTGGCGGACTTGGATCGTACGTCGGTGCCGGGGTGTGGACTGTGTGGACTGTGTGGCATGCGCACGGCAGTCGACCGTCGAACGCGTGATTCCTTGTTGTGTTGTGTGGCACCGTGGTGTAACATGCATCTGCCGGCACCCCCTTGCTCCTCCTCACAGGTACGCTTTGCTGCTCGTGACGACAAACTTCTTGCAATGGCAACCCCTGGAAGTGGCCCCTGTCGGAGAGGACGATGTCATCCCTCCTGTGCCCCCCTCACACGCCGCCACTGCCACCGCCAGTGGCAATGGTGCCTCGCTTCACGCACGCGGTGCTAGTACTGATACTGATACTGGTGCTGGTGCTGGTGGTGTCGGTCCACAATCCGACGCTGACCCTCCCGCCGGTCTCCCACCAGTACATGGCCAGCCGCAGCCACACCGAGCCGCCACCACCCTCGCTACCCACCACGCCACGCCCGTGCACGGCGATGCGACTGCGACTGCGGCTGCGGCTGCGGCTGCGGCTGCGGCTGCGACTGCGACTGTGGCAGTCCCAGGCGGGGGCTGCAACGTGACACCAGCAGGCCGTGCGGCGTCCAACCCTCCTCGCCACCCCCAACACCCACCCCCTGCCTCGCCTGCTGCACCTGTCATGCATGGACCCCACCCGCCCTTGCCAGCGCCCAGCAACGCCTCCAGGTGGCCCTCCACCCAGCTTCCTGGTGGCTCTGTCACCACACACGGCTCTCGATTGGGCACCGCAGCCACGGGCGCACCGCTGCCTCACGCTGCCTCCCCTGCTACCTCAGGATCGGGCTCCCCAGGCTCCGTCTCCGTGTCCGTGTCCGTGGCGGCAGCTGCTGTCACCTCCGCCGCGCATGCCAATGCCCATGCGCATGCCCATGCCCATGCGCATGCCAACGCCAACGCCAACGGCGACGGCAGCAGCCACAACAGCGATGCGATGGGGCCGGTCAAGTCGTGGGCAGCTGCAGTATCACGTAGCGCGCCTCTCCACCGACACAACCATGTCGGCCCCACCGGCTCCTCTTCCTCCCCTTCCTCCTTCTCCTCCTCTGCAGCCCGCGCCCTGTCCCTGTCGCGCAGCGGAGAGCGTGGGAGCGATCGTGGCGGAGGGGTGCTTGCTGGTGCGAAGAGCGGTGCCAGTGGTGACGTCGACCGTCGCCCGCCCACTGTGCCTGTTGTGCACACCACGTCAGCGCCACCTGTAGTGCCCCCCACTGTGCCGGTGTCCATGTCCGCGCCATCCCCCACCAGTGCCGCTGCTGCCCCGGCTCCCAACACTGGCGATGACCCGCCGGTGATGTCCATTCCATCGCCGCAGCCCAACGTCACCGGCGCCATGACAACGCCGCCGCCGCGACCGCCCACCACCCAACGCCAGCGGTCCTTTTCTGCCGGCGCACGCGCCGACGTCAGCCCGTCGGTGGTGGTGGGCGAAGCGCGCGTGGGCATGTGGTGTGACGCTGGCACTGCCGCAGCGGCACGGCGTGGCTCTGCCTCCCTTCGTCATCCGGGCTTGCCGCCGTCTGTACCGCCTGTTCCGCCTGCTGTGCGTGGTGGTGGTGGTGGTGGTGGTGGTGGTGGTGGTGGTGGTGCCGGCAGTGGTGGGGCGTCAGCGGAGCCTGGTTCTCCGTACCACTACCCGTTGCTGCCACCCGCCCCTGTGTTGGGCTCCCTGTTGCTGCGCCTCCTCAAGTTCTTTGGCGAAGAGTTTGACCCGTCCACGATGGGCCTGTCCGTCATGTCTGGGTACGTGTGTCGTGTCCCTGCGTGTTGTATGTGTGTTGGTGTGCAACTGCTGCTGCTGCTGCTTTGTTTTGTTTTCTTGTTCCGGCTCTTCTTACACCTCTCACCTTCACCGATGTGCCCGCGCGTGCGTTCCCCAGCTGCCTGTTCCCTCTGCCACAACGCCCCGAGACCGCCATGGCTCATGTACATCACCCACTTGTGGCGCCTGATCCCCTCCACCCTTCTTCCAATGTTGGGCGGAGCTGTTTCAAGTTTGACCAGGTGCAACTCATGTTTGCACGCACATATCGCAAGCTGTGCAGCCTTCAGCCACGAGTACCCACTGCCTTCACCCCCTCCCTCCCCGGTGCAGCTGCGCCTAAAGGCATGCATCATCATCAGCAACAACGATGGACGTTGTTGCGAGATACGCTGCCTGCCTTTCGACGTCTTGTAGCTTCCAGCACGTCTTCGAAGAAGTAGCAGCTTCAGTACGAGCAGTGCGATGTGTGATAACAATTCTGCATTTCGTGATTGCTGTTCTCGCGCGCGTGTTGTGTGCGGCACGCTGCTCAGGTCGGGCACCTGCGCGCAGTCATGGCCTCTAACTTCTGGCTGTCCACACACTGGTACGAATCAACACGTTCGATTATGTCAGGAGGTTGGAGTGGGGCTTACAATACAATACGGCACCGTGGACCCATGAAACGCCTGGTCTGTGCGTGTGCGTGTGTGCTTGTGTTTGCATTTGTGTTTGTCGTGCAGTCGGCACTGGATGCAGCAGCTTACGCCCCAGCACATCCAAGCTGCCCACGCATTGTGTGTTGACGAAGGGTTTTCTATGGAAGACATGGCGTTGCTTCATCACTACTTTGCTGAATGTACGTGCTCACGGCTTACATGGTGCTGCGGACAGTGCAACACGCGTGCACGCCACACTCACTCTGCGTTGCCTCCCACATCAACACCACCAGTTATCCAAAAGCTGGGAAACAAAGTTCGCTTTCGACAACGTGTTACAGCCACAGCAGTGGTGTTCTTCAAGCGCTTCTTCTTGCGCAACAAGATGACTGACTTCAACCCGTGGCTCATTGCTGCCACGGCGTGCTACCTCGCATCCAAGGCAGAAGAAAGCAGCTTGCGAACAACTGATATTTTGGGTGTCCTGAAAGCCAAGTTCAACGGTGAGGCAGTCGTTTTGGTTGCGCCGTACCAGAGACGGCCGACGGGGCAACTCATTCCGTTTGTTTGCCGTTACCCATGTGTTGTGTGTGATTGTGTATGTGTATGTGCATGCGGATGTGGGTGTGTATGTGTATGTGTATGTGTGAATTGTGTGTCATGTGTGGATGGCCAGACTTCGGCGGCGTGGAAGACTTCACAGATGCATTGTTGTTGAAGTGCGAGTTTGTGCTGTTGGAGCATCTGCAATTTGACTTGGTGGTGTTCCATCCCTACCGGCCATTGCAATTGTACGCGACGCCGCTTCTGACGTGTCTTGGTCACCTGCCCGATGTCGCATGCTGACCTGACGAATTGCTCGCCGTTTGATTCCCATGACGACACGGCAGATACCTGATGGACATCGGATTGGAAGAAGAGTGCATGCAAACAGCCTGGTGCGGACTCCCGGCCCGATGGTTATCGACACATGTTATGGTGGGCCCATGTGGTTGATGTGGTTTGGTGTTTGTGTGTTTTGGTTCGTGCTGCAGGAATTTGATCAACGACTCGTACCGCCTCCACATGTGCATGCTATACCCCCCGTACCTCATCGCGCTCGCTGCTGTCTACACCGCGTGTGCGTATGTGAAACGTGACGTGACGGAGTGGTTTGACTTGCTCAATGTGAATCCTGTGGAGGTGCGACGCTTTCCAGAAGCACTGTTTGCGGCACCAGTGATATGCAGTGGCGACTGTGTTGACGCTTCGCTGCTGTGTGACGGTGCTGTGACGCGGTGTTTGCGTGGCCGCAGGTGGAGGAGCTTGTGAAGAAGATGTTGGACTTGCTTCGGCAGTACAGCGACCCATCACGCCGTGACATGGTCGCACGCGTGGTGCAGCGTATGCACAGTACATGTCCACGCGCCCCAAAGCAGCACAAACCTGGAGCAGCGACAGCGCCCACAGACGGACGTGGTGTCGGATCAGGCACAGCAGAAGTTGTTGCAGGCACAGGCGCTGGTGCTGGCGCTGGTGCTGGTGCCTCGGGTGCTGGTGCTGGTGCTGGCGCTGGCGCTGGCGCTGGTGCTGGTGCGTCGAGTGCGCCGGGTTCAACAGCTGCTGTGGGTGGCAATGCGCCTCCTCCACCGCCGCCGTCCAAAACCCACAAGCGAAAAAGAGGCGCTCCGGTTGTGGCACGCCACAACAAAGGGACACTAGGGGACAGGGGCAGCGATCTTGGCGCTGGGATCGGTGTCAAACGGGTGCGACAGCAGCGATAGCTGGGCTGCGAGCATGTCGTGCCTCAGCAGGGATCATGACGATTGCGTTTCCGTGTTGCGTTTCAAAAAGTAGTTTGTGTTCAGCCAGCCGGCGTGCGAAAAAACAACAGTGTGTTCCACTTGACACAATGGTTTGCTCATCGGCCCTCATGCCTGCCTGCTGCGTTAGGGCTTCCCCAAGGATGGCAAAAGCAAGGACCGCGCAACGAAACTCACTCTCGACAACAGAAACCATTCAAATCGGCGAACGGATGAAAAAAAAAGGAAGAAAACAAAAACAAACCACACAGCGTATCACACCTGCCGAGCTCAGCTCCAACGTGATGGTGAGGACTGCCTCGGTGTCCACGCCCCGTCGCACGACGACATGGCCGCCGTGTGACGCGCATCCACACCACCTAACCCCGCCCTCAACTCCACTTGACTTGAGACGAGATGAGCCGCAACTCACTTCGGCTTGGAGCCAGAGTGGCCGGAAGCGGAACGCCGCCGGCTGCGAGTGCGCATGCGTCGCGGGGCTGTTCCAGGCGTGCCACTGTAGGCAGCACGAAGGGAGTCCCCACCGCCACCGAACACAGAGGGGGTGCGCGCAGCCATGGATCGAGCCAGGGAGGCCGCAGCAGGCGACATCATGCGCCGAGCGTGGCTGCGTGGCGTGTACGGAGACGATGAGTGGCGCCCGGGGGTGCCAACCATGGGTGATGAGGACGCCGGCCGGCGCAGCAGTGGCGTCTGCCCAGCTTGAACACGCAGGCGGCGTTTCTTTCTCTGCGGCACGGCCACCCAAGTCACACGCACACACATACACACATACACACACACACACACACACACACACACACACAATCGCAATCACAAACACGCAAGCATGCGTCAGGCCAGCACGGTGGGCAACACAACAACAACAACAACGAAATACGACATGGAATCAGCGCAGGGCAGCGCACCAACCCCCCACCAACTCACTGATTTCTTCTCTAATGCCAGCGCGAGTGCCTCTCGTTTCGGCTGCTCTTGTATCCGAAACCGTGACGCGCCACCCCCATGGTCTGTTCGAGGAACGTAGCAACAAGACAGCGCGGTTGGCCACAGGTGTGGAACTCACCAAACGTTCACAAGGCAACGGCCGCAAGCACCACGTACGAATGGGGGTCTCAGTGGGTTCTAGCACCAACGGAGTCCCTTCAATGTCACCCCATGTCATCAATGGTGACTCCGCAGCACCCACCCCTGGTTCGATCAGCGGAGTGGAAACAAAGCCGTAGCCATTCACCGTAACAGGAGTCGCAGCGGCTCCAACACCCGTGGTTGACTGCGAAGTAGCTGCCCTGCGTGAAGCGGCGGCACTGGGTGCTGCGGTTCGTGCCTCAGCTTGCTTCAAAGCGGACTTCTTCAGAGCCTGCGGGTGAAGCGACACGTTCCACACACACATGCACACACACACAAACGCCAAAGCAAGACAGCCACGATAACCATAAGAGAAAGTGTGTGGTTGAAGAAGTGAAATGGAAGGTCGAGCACAACCACACACACACACACACACACACACACACACACACACACACACACACACACACACACACACACACACACACACACACACACACTCACACACACACACCTCGAGCTGTTTCTCCGCAAACTTGGCACGAAAACGAGTGCCGCGGTGCTTGATCTTCTTCGGCGCACGTGCTGCAATTTCAGCCGTTTCCTCGCTCATGTTCTTCAAGAGCAACCGCCGACCTGCCTCGCCAACTTGGCAGGTGTCAGCGCTCACCGCAAGCTCAGGCTGCCAGTGCAGCTGGTTCTTGCCGCGGTGCTTCCACGTGGTGACCATACCATGGGGGTCGGGACCTTTATCCACTGTTCACACGCACAAACAGGCCAAACCCACCATGCATCGCACACCCACGCGAACCAGGCACCAGACACAAGCAGCGCGGGACAAGATGTGAACAGGACAGGGGAGACCCAACAACAACGAGCAAGAGCCGCCACGCACAAATATCCTTCAACAGCTTCGGTTCTTCTGCAGCCGTCAGTGCCAAGTGCTTGGCACGACCCTTGGCCGTCGCAGAACTTTCATGCACCCACCACTGCTTCTTTCGCACCTCCGCTGTTCGCTTCGCCATGTTTTTCTTGAACGAAGCGTCGTCCTCTGACATCGTAGTGCGCACAAACGCATCGAGCGACGTTTCATCCGACACGGCGCAACCTGCACCAGAACCAGGCGGAGGGGGTAGCATGGCTCCGGCGCCATCTGCAGAGGCACCCACCACGAGTCCCCCTGCCTCTCCAGCCCCTGCCCCTGCCCCTGCCCTTCCTCCTGACACGGACATGGCCATCGGGGTGGCACTTGCCGTCAACGGAGTGTCGCCCACCGCCGGTGTCGCGTGACGCATTTCTGACAGCAGCCGGCGCTTCAGGGCTGCCATTCGATCAGGATCGCCACTGGCAACAGCATCAGCCCACTGTGGAAGCCAATGGGACAAGGTTGCACTGTCAGGGGCACCAGCAAAGAAACGAACAAACCAAACACACACAACAACGAAAAAACGACGAGACAGTCACGGTGTGTGGCACGCACCTCCAATTGGTTTTCCATGCGCCTGTTGTCTGGGAAGAAATCACGACGAATGATGCGTGTCATGGCTTCTTCGTACTCGTCTTCGTCCATCACGACGACCCCCCGCTTGCGTTTGGAGTGCGCTCTCCGACTGCGTGACGAGGCCTGTGTTCGGCCACTGGCACCACTGACAACGGACCAAGCGGCGTGGGAAGATGCGGAAGCAGGGCGCCGCAAGCGGCTGCTGGGGCGCGATGGCATCACATGCCACTTCGTGGGATCAGCCATCTGACGCAGCGGTGTATCCGCCGCCATTGTGGTCTTGCACAAAGACGCACGCGGTCAAGCTGGAAGGCAGGACCACCACACTGCTGGCGAACAGGCAGCGGTGCGCACTCCACTCAGAACCGGATCAGCGATCGGCTGAGTGCCCGCCCCAGGATGGTGTTCACAAGCAGGTGCGCAGCCACGGAGAGGTTGCGAGCGACCGGCAGCGCACACAACCCCAGGAAATAGATTGACGAACGAGCGAAGAAGCGAGCACTCACCAAGCTGGGGTGTAATCGTGATTATTTCCGTAACAATTACTTCACCACGGTTGCCGTTCGCCGAAACAAGCGCCGCACCCCGACTTGACTGTTGCTTGTGCACCTGTCGTGCTGCCCGGTGCGCTTGTTTTCCACCGCGACAGAGCCTCGGCCCCGCACTGCAGCGCCTTTTCGTAACGAACTGCTCAACGCAAGGAACTCAGCGGGACAGATCCAGTGCTGGCTCCTGCAGAGATTCGCAGGGGGTCTCCATCTTGCTTGCTCAGCGCAGCCTTGCTGAGTGCAATCGCACGCAGACGCCAGCGTGTGTTGCAAGATCTCTGCCAGCAGGTGTGTAAGTCCTTGCTACTAGTCGTGACAGAGGCGGCAACGGTACGTCACCCTTTGCCGCCATGATGCCAGCCACAATATTCGAGGAGGTGCCCAACGTTGACGACAGCAGCAACTCAAGCTCCAAACTGTCCCACTCCAGCTCTGGTGGCGACAGTTCGTCCACCCCTGGAAGTCCGAAGGAGGCGTTCGCCGAGCGCATATCGCGCCCGCCTAGCACAGCACGGAAGCCAAAGCGGGGTGCCAAGGGTGGTCGAGGCAGACGTTTCAACCGTTCCACGTCTCGCGCATCCACCATGTCACGCCGATCCAACGCCTCCAACTTCCACGCCGAGTTGCTGTCCCAAATGTCCTTGGAAGGCGATGCCATTGCACAACGAATCCAGTTGAATGAAACGGAGTTAACGACGGTGACCTCAGAAATTCAAAAGATGTCCGCGAAGATCCAGATGAAGCGACGCACGGCAGCCGGACTCCGACAAGCAGCCAGCTCTGGACGGGTACGTGTCGAGAACATCGACCAACCCACCAGCACAAAGTGTGGCGATGTTGTGTGTGCGGAAGGACGTTCTTGCCCTTCCCGCGCTGGCGGTTCGTTACCAGTAAAGGCTAGAGTGTAACAGAAACGCTGGTGTTTGTGTGCCTGGTGTCGCAAACAGGGCGCGGCGAGGAAGCTTGCTACACTGGACAGGCGTGCGGAGAAGGTCCGTGCACGCTTGAACGCAGCCAAAGCAACCAACCAGCAGCTGCGTGAAAAGATCAACGAAAAGCGAAGGCATCGAGGTATCACAGTGTCGCGGGTCGGGATCACAGTCTGTGTTCGTCACCACCACATGCTGCTTTGCACAACACACACACAGTGTCTTTCCAGTCCATCCTGCGCAAGTTGGAGGTCAAGTTTGAGGCAAAGCGTGAGGAAATGGCACGCCTGGTGGAAGAAAGTGCGCAGGCCAATCGTCAGCTGGATCGTACCGCCACAGCACTACAACGCGTGGAGCAGCAAACTATTCGTGAGAAGGCTGAATTCAAGTCACAGTGGTCAGAGCTGGGCGAGGTATGCAGTGTGAGCATCAAAGCGGGGGCGCTTCAGTCAGTGCTCACACGGTGGTTGTTGTCCCGCACACGTGCATGCCATGCAGACAATCAAGAAGGAAATGGCGCACGAAATCAAAACCAAGCGTTTGCAGAGTAAGCGGCCATCACCCAAGTCGACACAACGCAAGCCTGGTGTGCGGCGCCCGGCACGTCAGAGTGGAATGCCGCGGCGAAAAGCGTTGCGGCTATTTGGTGGCAATCCAAACGATGCCGATAAGGATACGAAGTCTTTGGTCGCCAACTTGGAGAAGCTGCGGTCCAAGGTGTGTGGATGCGGTTTGAGTACTGTGTTTCGTGATTCGCGGGCTGACAGGTGGATGCTCGCATCATCGTTCGTCCAGACTGCACGCTCAAGTTGGAGCTTTGCCCGTGCTAAGACTTCCGCCGCGCTGTCAGACAAACGAGTGGCTGAGTACCAAGCTGCTTTCGAGAAAATACAGGAAATCACAGGAGCCACGACGATGGATGAGCTGGTCACGCTGTTCATTGCTGCGGAGGAGCGTAACTACTCACTCTTCCGCTACGCTAGCCAGATCAACGCGGAGTTGGAGCAACAAAACCAAGCCATTGCTGAGGTAAAATTGCTCAGGGATCTACCCTGCTTCGTGACTCCATGTCTGAGTTTGCTCCACGTGTGTGGTTGGTTTGTGGACACAGTTGGATGCGGAAATTGAAAAGTTCCGTGGGTTGGGCATGGAATCTGATGACAAGCGGAGACGAGTGTTGGAGTCCCTCATCACTCGATTGGAGAGAACAGAGACGAAAATCGATGAGCACGAAATGGAAAATGAGGTGGGCGCAAACACAACGGTTGTCGTGACCTTGTCTCCCTGCTCACTTTGGTTGGTGTTGTCTCTGTGAACGCAGACCGCACACAGACAACTGACAGCTATTGTGCAAGCCGTGGAGACTTTATTCCACGAGCTTGGTTGTGACGATGCGGATGGTGCTGACCTGTTGCGCGACACAGGCATCACACCGACCACATTGATGCCACATTTAGGTGCGTTCGAAGCAACCCCTTCCGCTCGACCTGCAATGCACATGTTCTTACCTACCCCTGCTGGCGTTCCACACTCAGGCCTGATCGAACAGCGCACCCACGAGCTCCTGCAGCAGTATGCAACGCTCATGCCTCGCCGAAATGGCCGCAGTGTCGCAGCGACCACGGCTGTTTCCTTAGGTCAAGGCCCTAGCGTCCCCACTGGCACGGTCCGATTGGTCGTTCCTCCACCACGGCTGGATGACTTTGACGATGACTCCGCGCTGGCTGACAACCGCCCCCTTACACGCACAGAGCTGCATGGGATGATGTACAACTCCGCCGCATTTGCCGCCATCAAGCAAGCCATCTCGAGTGGTTCGCCACGTGCCCCAGCAGCCAGATGATGTCACAGGGTGGTATGTTGAACATAAAATTATGCGCTGTCAACAACTGCAGCGCTGCTGCTGCGATCCGGTCTACGTTTCGGCAGCCTCAGCACCTTTTCTTTACCATCAACGCAAACTTAGAACAGCGCGATTCATCATGGACGTTCCTGCTGTACGTGCCAATGCATGTGCTGGCGCCTGGAAAGCGTTGGATAAGGACAAGGATGGCAAGCTTGATATCGTCGAGCTCAGGTACGGTCACAATCCGCATATCATGATTCACATGTCATCACAAGTCCGCCAACGCGTGCGTGTGGCGCCCTTCAGGGTGGTGATTGGTTTTATCCTCGGTTGTGACGCTGCAAAGGTGTCCACGGAACAACTTGTAGTGGTACTGGCTCGCGCCACGGGCTGTGACGAAGCAGACGTCGATGCCACCAACCCAGCCACTGCCGTCACCAAAGCCCAGTTTGTGTTCTACTTGTCCAACGTTCGCTACGCTGACCACGATGACGAGGTACACGAGGCGTTTGGACAATGAATGTATCCTGTTGTACGCGGGTTAACAGCACAACATGCAAACGTGTGTCCATGTGCGTGTGTGGGGGTGTTCACAACTTGGACACGCAGGAGTTTGAAGATGTGCTTGACGACTTGCGCACGTTTGCCAGGGCACATTGGCGCACTGCGCACATCACGCCCAAGAAGGTTGCCAAGCGTCCCACCCCGGCTCGGCCCCGCCTGCCTGCCAACTACGGGGATGAGTCCAAACAAAGCAAGGTTGCCAGCGTGGTTGGTGTGGCGCCCGCAACATCGGCACCAAACGCGCAGCAGGCTTCGACAGGGGCAGGGGCAGCGACTACTGCAGCAGCAGCTCAGAACAGCCAACATGTAGTGCAGGCAGGCGGTGCACAATCTTCTCCGCCCCCATCTGCAAGTGGTGCCGACTCTCCACCGCCGTTGGTGCCAGTCCAGGTGGCCAAGCCACCTCCGAGACACGGCCGTCGTAGCCGACCCAACTCCCCTGCTGTCACCCCTGTGCCGTCCCCTATCAGCAGTATCAGCAGCAATGGTGGTGGCAGCGGCAGCGGCGACAACGGGAGTGGCGGTCGCAGTCAGGCAGGAACCATGTCCCCCGTCGTCGCTGCGGCAACTGCGACGAGCCCTCAAGCCTCGCCACGCATTGCCAGGGCGGGAAGACGAGCAGGCAGGGTGGTGGGCACCACGCCTCGCCGCCAACCATTGACACCGAAGGGTAGCCGTCCTGCAAATAGTGGTCGTAGCAGTGCGAATGCGGGTGCAAAGCACATGGAGACGGCCTCATCGTCCGAGAGGAAAGTGTCTGCTGAGGAGCGCCGATCAGGGAGCGCGCTGGAAAGAACCTGGGACAGTTTTGATCGAGACAAGGATGGCGTGTTGAACTTTGACGAGGTATGAGCACGTGGCGCTGATATGGTGTTGTGGGTATCCCCGTCATCACGTTCACGGTGACTGCCCTGTGTCAGCTTCGCCCCTTTTTGGCCTACAACCACGGTCGTGATGTTGGAGACGTGCTCGACAGCGACATCCGCGAGTTCTTGGCGTCGTTGGCACAGTTCACTGACGCAAGCCGGCTGTACTCGCTTAGCGAAGAGTTGTTCAAGAAGGTGGTCATTGGTGGTAACCTGGCATTGCAGTCTGATGAAGTGTGCGTTGCAAGCGTGTGGGTAGCTACCAGGTGCACCGGTCACTTTGTGCGGCTGCTTTGCCTCCGTACACACACACGTGATACTCCACCAGGTACACAACGACCCTCGAAAGCCTGCAGCAGTTTGCAAGTGCCTATTGGAATGAGGCACAGACGCGACCACCCACATTCACGGACAGCGACAGTGCGATGGACAGAACTTCCATGGTGGACGATGTGTTCACTTTGCTAGACGAGGACAAGGATGGTGTGCTATCCGTGGAAGAGCTGAAGCCGTTTGTTGCGTGGAATTTTGGTGCCGATGTTGGTGATGTGCGTGGAGGCGTTGTTGGGGCACCGGTACAACCTCGTGCCTGTTCTGACCACCATGCTGACCACCACCATGCGTGTGTGTGCAGGTGTCTGACGCAGACGTTGTCGAGGTTATTGCCCACGTTACTGGCGACCCCACCGACTTTGTGTTGGGCCCCGACGATTTCTTGCGCCTCATGCTCGGCGGTGCGCTCCTGGAGGCACCTGATGATGACTTCCGCAGGGTTGTTGCCTTGGTTGTGCGCTACATCATTGCGGTGCAAAGCGGCCGGCGTCCACATCCTGACCAGACCATGTCAGACCAAGAGTGGCAGCGAAGTCAAGCGGAGAAGGCCAGTCAGGAGGCAGAGGCGCTCGAAGGGGCAACAGCAGTAGCAGCAGCACAGCAAGCAGCAGCTGCTGGTGAAGGGGAAGGCGAAGGCGAAGGTGATCAACATGAGACCCTGACAGAGGTGCCTGGAGCAAAAGCTCCATAACAAACTCTCCAAACAACATTTCTTGTTCGATCACATCGCACAACTCCCACCGCAGTGTCAGTAGCGTACTTGGCCATACTGAATCAAGAGGTATCCTATCACGCAGTCAAAGCGAATGCGCCCGACACTTCCTCAGCAAAGTAAACTGGACTCCAGTTACTGGAGGCTCTCTTCTCTGACCCATTGTCAACGTCTCTGGCCCATTGTCAACTGTGCGGACATGACGACCCGCCACAGCTGCCACAAGTGGGGCCACCGAGCTGTAGCCGCCCTCGTCACAGGCTGTGACTCACAGCATGTGGAATCCGATCATGAGATAGAAATTGATAACATGCTCTCGAGCTACCATGTACTGCGCAACAAACAAAACGCGATTGCACGGACAGCTGGCCTGCATGACACATGAAGGTCTGATGTTGCGCTACGTTTCCTGGGTCAGGAATCCTGGCACTACTAGCGGTACAGGTCGCAATGTCCCAAATGCGCCACTGATTGTACACCATCTGCGCCGCCTTCTTGTGCCTGAGCCACATCCCATACATGTACATGTGCGGCTGGGTCGTCCTGTCGAGGTTCTCGAGGTTCTCACAGCACCGATGGAACCACTCTCGATGCGTCATCGCCGACTCGGTCACTGTCTCATCGGTATCCCCTGAGCAGGCCCCACTCCAGCAACCTGCCACTCGTAATGTCCTCTTCATAATGGCTCACCCATTGCAATTTTTCGTGAAGGCGTCATGGAATCTGCACCACCGTGTTGCTTGGAGAAGTCCAGGAGCAGAACCGGTCACCTGCTGCCATCCTTCGTCTTGTTGTAGTCGCTCACCAGGTCGATGGAGTCTTGTGA
>Ga0213833_1001331_pt1 | contig 18004 bp, 19 predicted proteins | sample SWATP21_FD_160575 | JGI IMG/M metagenome (GOLD analysis project Ga0213833, IMG submission 160575) | Coastal seawater microbial communities from Marineland, Florida, United States - SWA TP2 #1 | ecosystem: Environmental > Aquatic > Marine > Coastal | place: USA: Florida | collected 2016-08-14
CAGCTCTTCGATCTTGGCTTCCAGTTCGGCCAGCGGCCGCTCGAAATCGAGATAGGTACGTGTGGGGTCGGACATGCCCTGCCAACGCCTGTGAACGCAAAAAGGAGCCGGCAACCTAGCCAGCTAACGACATGGTCACAAGCCTTCGTGACCGTGCTTACGCATACGTCAATCCTGTCAATCGCCGCCGGAGCCGCGTGCCAGCGGGTGGGCCGTCTGCACCAGCGTCTTCAGCCGCTCATCCAGCACATGCGTGTAGATCTGTGTCGTCGAGACATCCGCATGCCCCAGCAGCATCTGCACACTGCGCAGATCGGCCCCGCGCGCCAGCAGGTGCGTGGCAAAGGCGTGACGCAGCACGTGCGGCGAGATCTTGGCCGGGTCGAGCCCTGCCGCAACCGCCAGATCGCCGAGAATCTGGGCGAAACGCTCGCGGGTCATATGACCGCTCTTTGCGGTCCGGGACGGAAAAAGAAAGCGCTGGGCCCGCTTGGCTCGGCTGGCATCGGGCGGCAGATGCATCTCGCGCACCGCCCTGTAGGCATCGACCGCTTCCAGCGCATTCGGTGTCAGGGGAACGAGACGCTCGCGGCCGCCCTTGCCGGTCACATGGATACAGCGCTCGGCCCGCACGAAGGCGTTGAGCGGCAGCGAGACCAGCTCGCTGACCCGCAGACCGCCGGCATAGAGGATTTCCATCAGCGCGCGGGTACGCACACCATTCGCGCCCTCGATACGGCCGGCCGCATCGAACAGCGCGTCGACATCTGCCTCGCTGAGCACCTTGGGCAGGCTGCGGCCCTTCTTCGGCCCTTTGAGCGCCGCGGCCGGATCGTCGGCCCGGCGTCCGTCGGACAGGAGAAAGCGATAAAAGCGCTTCATCGCCGACAGACGGCGCGCCGCGGTGGAGGCCGACAGCCCGTCCGAGGCCAGCCCGGCAAGCATGGCTTCAAGATCGGCCGTCGAGGCGTCAGACAGGGCCGTGCCGCGGGCTGCCAGCCGGCCCGCGATATCGTCGAGATCGCGGCGATAGGCCTCCAGCGTATTGAATGCAGCACCGCGCTCGGCGGCCATCATGTCCAGGAAAAGCGCGATGTCCCGGTTGGCGCTCACAGGGCCGACCTGACAACCCGTTCCAGCAAGACCAACAAGGCCGCCCGGCGCAATCCCGCTGCATCCAGCGCGGCAATCGCCCGCGCCCTCGCATCGGCATTTCCGGCCGCAGCCGGATCGGCCAGGACAGAGATAGCCAGCAAGGCCGCCTCACCGCGCGCATCGGCCCGCACGGCAGCATCCATGGCCGCCAGACCGGCCGGCGCCGGCGCCGCTTCCTGCGCCAGCAGCATCGGGCGCAAGCCTTCGGGCATCGGCGCTCCCAGACGCGTCAGGGCCAGCATATCGGCCGCCACGGCCGGGCCATGGGCCTCGAACCAGGCTGCCTGCACGGCCTCATAGGTGCCACCGCGCAGATCATCGCCGGCAATCGCGATCGCCATGTCGAGCGCGACCATGCGGCGCGGGCTGGGCGGTACCCATTCCGGCTGCGGCGGCAGCGACATCGGCGCAGGCTCACCAGCGGCAGACGGCTTGCCGTCCATGTCGGGACCGGCCGGAGCAAAACCCGGCGCAGGCTGCGAACGGGCGGGACCATTGACCAGCGCATCGCGCCATTCACGTGCCAGAGCGGTCTCGCCGACCAGCAGCGCAGCCAGGGCGATCTCGTAGCCATGTTCCAGCGTCACGCGCGTGATCGGCACGGTTTCGATTTCGCGGCCGTGATGGCGCGCGACATGGACAAAGCGGGCACCGCCGCCCGTATCCGCCAGCATCAGCCCCAGCGCCTGGCCGGCCAGCTCGCGATCATAACCCTGGGCGACGACCTCCTCGAGCGCATGGTGGCGCTCCATGCCGTCCATCGAACCGGCAGCGACAAACAGCGCCATCGGATCCTCGCTGGAAGACGAGCGCCGCTCCATGCCGTGATGGCCAACCTCGCGCAGCCAGGACGGCGCGGTCTCGTCGATGGCGGGTGCCGGTTCGCCCGGCGTATGAAGAGCCCGGCTCATCGCCCATTCCAGACCGTTGTCGGCAGCGGGCGCATCCGCATCCAGCGGCGTGTCGAGCATGATGGCGAACAGGCGCGCCTCGAAACCGGCATCCGGTTCCTGGCTGCGTGCGAGTTCGGCCGTCAGCTCGGCCGCGCCATCCCGACCGTCGAGCGCCAGGCAATAGGCCCGCACCCGCAGCCAGTAGGCATCTTCGCGGCCCTGGGTCATCGCATCGGCGGTGCGGCAGGCGCGATCGGCATTGCCGGTGGCAAAGGCCAGCTCGGCATGCCAGCGGGCCAGGGCCGGCGTGCGGTTCACGCCCGGCGTGCGTTCGAGCAGGTCGAACGTATCGTCGGCACCCGCGGCGGCAAGCAGCCGGTCGATGCGCAATGCCGCAAGCGCGGCATCGCCGCGCCCGCCAGCGGGCGGGCGACCGCCGGACACCAGGACGGAGCGCGCGATCTCGGCCAGGGTTTCGCTGGTATAGCCCTCCCCCTCGGCAGCCGGCAGCCGCGACAGCACGGCCTGCGCCATCGCGCGGTCGGTGCCCGCCCACAGGCGGTTGCTCATCGCAGCGCCGGGCAGGCCGACTTCCAGCGGATCGAGCGCGTCCAGACGCTCGACCTCGATCGGATCCTGAGCCAGGGCGGTGCCGCCCAGCAGCGCTGCCAGCAGGCTAGCGCGGGAAATTGTCTTCCAACTCGACACGTACACTCTCCCGGGTGGGTTCCAGCCCATTCGCGATCACGGCCAGCGTCCCGAAGCCAGCCAGAACCAGCACGCCGACAACCAGCACTCCAATCAGGAAACCCCGCATTAGCCCTACTCCATGACGTTTGAAACCGGCGCGATCGGCTGCACCGGACCTCCGTGCGGAGCCTAACCGTGATTGCGGCGATTTCCAGACCGTTTATACCGCTAGGCATGACGCGAACTCTCGAAACGGATCGTCCCATCGTGCTGATCGGCCTGATGGGGGTCGGCAAGACCACGGTCGGCCGCCGGCTGGCCAAGGCGCTCGGCCTGAAATTCCGGGATGCCGACGAGGAAGTCGAACGCGCCGCAGGGCGTTCGGTTTCCGAGATCTTCGACGATTTCGGCGAGGCCGCCTTCCGCGATGGCGAACGCAAGGTGATCGCCCGCCTGCTGGACGAGCCGCCCATGGTGATCGCCCTGGGCGGCGGCGCCTTTGTCGATCCGGAGACGCGTGCGCGCATCAAGGAGAAAGGCGTGTCGGTCTGGCTTCAGGCCGATGTCGACACGCTGGTCAAACGCGTCTCCCGGCGCGATACCCGTCCGCTATTGCGGGATCAGGACCCGCACAGCGTGCTGCAGCGCTTGCTCGAAGCCCGTACCCCCGCGTATGCAGAGGCGGACATCCATGTCGATGCATCCGCCGGATCGCATCAGACGACACTGGACCTGATCATGCAGGCACTGGAAGCCCGGGAGGCCGAGGCGTGAGCGACATACTTTCCGTGTCCGTCGGCTTGGGCGAGCGCAGCTATGACGTGCTGATCGGTGCGGGTGCACTGAAGGCCGCACAGCCACGGCTGGGCCCGCACTTTCCGCGTGGCCGCGCCATCCTGGTCACTGACCGCACAGTCGCCGGCCTGCATCTGAAAACCGTATCCGACTGGCTGGAAGGCGCCGGATTGCGCGCCGATCCGATCGTGCTGGAACCGGGCGAGACGACAAAGAGCTGGGCCGGCCTGCAACACCTCGTGGACACGCTGCTCGACCGCAATATCGAACGTTCCGAGGCAGTCATCGCGCTGGGCGGCGGCGTGATCGGCGACCTGACGGGCTTCGCGGCCTCCATTGCCAAGCGCGGCGTCGACTTCATCCAGATCCCGACAACGCTGCTCTCGCAGGTCGACAGTTCGGTCGGCGGCAAGACCGGCATCAATACCAGCCATGGCAAGAATTTCGTCGGCACCTTCCACCAGCCCCGCCTGGTGATCGCCGATGCCGACCTGCTGGCGAGCCTGCCCCTGCGCGAACGCCGCGCCGGCTATGCCGAGATCGTCAAGGCCGCGCTGATCGGCGACCGGCCGCTGTTCGACCGGCTGGAGGCCGCAGGCGAAACGGCCCTCGACGGTGAGACACTGAGCGAAGCCGTCGCCGCGGCCGTGGCGTTCAAGGCGCGCATTGTCGCCGAGGACGAGCGCGAGGCCGGTGCCCGCGCCCTGCTCAATCTCGGCCATACTTTCGGCCATGCCTTCGAGGCGGAAGCGCCCAAGGACAAGATCCGCCATGGCGAAGCCGTCGCCGCGGGACTTGCGCTGGCCTTCGGCTTCTCGGTGCACAAGGGGCTTTGCCCGGCCGGGGATGCCGAACGCGTACGGGCGCACCTGCGCGCAGCCGGCCTGCCCGACGGTCCGATGACGCTGGCCCACACCGGATGGGATGCGGAACGCTTGATCGACCGCATGCGCGATGACAAGAAGAACCGGGACGGGCGGATCGCCCTCGTCCTGGCACGCGGTATCGGCGACGCCTTTATCGATCGCGATACCGACGAGACCGACCTGCAACGCTTTGTGGAGACCCAGCTCTCATGAGCCTCGACTGGACCCTGATCGGCCCGGTGCTGATGATTATCGGCCTTCTGTGCCTGTCCGCCTTCTTTTCCGGATCTGAAACCTCGCTGACCGCGACCTCGCGGGCCCGCATGCTGCAGATGGAGCGCGACAAGCATCCGGGCGCGGCCGTGGTGAACAAGCTGATCGGCGACGGGGAAAGCCTGCTCGGCTCGATCCTGCTGGGCAACAATCTGGTGAATATCGCCGCCTCGATGATTGCCGGCCAGCTGTTCGAGGACCTGCTGGGCGGCAATTCGGTGCTGTGGGCCACGCTGATCATGACCTTCACAGTGCTGATCTTCGCGGAAGTCCTGCCCAAGACCTACGCCCTGTCCAATCCGGACCGTTTCGCCCTCACCGTGGCGCGGCCGATCCTGCTGGCGGTGAAGGTTTTCGCGCCGGTGGTGCGGGCCGTTCAGGTTGTGGTGCGCGGCACGTTGCGCATTTTCGGCGCCAATGTGGAAGGCCCGGTCCTGTCCGCCCATGACGAGCTGCGCGGCGCCATCGCCCTGCACCATGAGGAAGGCGGCGTGGTGAAGGATGACCGCGACATGCTGGGCGGCGTGCTCGACCTGCGCGAGCTGACGGTCGACGACATCATGGTCCACCGCAAGTCGATCCTGATGATCGATGCCGACAAGAAGCCGGAAGAGATCGTCACCGAGGCGCTGCACAGCCCGCACACCCGCCTGCCGCTCTATCGCGAGGACACCGAGAATATCGTCGGCATCCTGCATGTACGCGACATTGCCCGCGCGCTGCACGAGGCCGATGGCGATGCCTCGGTGATCGATATCGACGCGCTGCGCCGCGAACCCTGGTTCGTGCCGGAAACCACCGAAGTGCTCGACCAGCTCAACGCCTTCCGCGAAAAGCGCGAACACTTCGCCCTGGTCGTCGACGAGTATGGTGCACTGATGGGCCTGGTGACGCTGGAGGATATTCTCGAGGAGATCGTCGGCGCCATCGAGGACGAGCATGACATCGCCGTCGAGGGCATCCAGCCGGACAATGAGAACGGCTCATGGCTGGTCGACGGCGCGGTGCCGATCCGCGATCTCAACCGGGCGCTGGACTGGGAGCTTCCCGACGAGGAAGCCGTCACCATCGCCGGCCTTGTGATCCACGAAGCCCAGACGATCCCGGAACGCGGCCAGGTCTTCCAGTTCCACGGTGCACGCTTTGAAGTCATCGAACGCCGCCGCAACCAGATCACCAAACTGCGGGTATCGGTGAGCCCGGACGAGCTGGACGCGCTCTAGCCAGCACCCTCTTCGGCGTCTTCTTCCTGGCCGATCTGGTCGAAATAGGCGTCGCACGTGCCGCGCGGTGTCTCGCCTTCGCTGACTTCGTAGCCGGCCCTTGCCTCGACGACGAGATCGCCGAAAGCATCGGCGAAGATGCTGGCGAGTTCGTTGGCGTCGGCCAGATCGCCGAAGGCTGCCGGTCCGTCGAGCACGGTGGTGAAACCGCCGCCGGAGGCGAGGTGATTCTGGGATGCCCAGCGGATCGCGGCGAGCTGGGTTCCGTCCTCGGCGAGGATTTCGCCTTCCGCCCCCAGTGCGCCGATGCCGATCGGCACGCGCGGATTGAGCGGCCCCGGAACGGCTGTGCCGATCACCCGTGACAGCCCCGTTGTTGCAACATTATTGCGACGTAGCCCCGTCACAGCTGCACTCAAACGCGCCGTTGCGGCGCCCTCTTCCGGTTCCGGCAGTACTGAGAAGCCACCGCGCGCGAAACGCTGGCAGATTTCCTTGGAGAGGACTGCGCGCAGGCGATCGAGGCGCGCACCATCCAGATCGTCATCGACCTCGGCTCCGGGCGCGATTTCCACCAGCGGCAGATGCAGTGCCGACAGCCCGGCCAGTGCTTCACCGTCGGCATATTCCATCACCGGCACCAGGCGGCGTTCGCCCGGCACAAGCTGGGCATCGCTCGACAGGGTGGTCGGAGTTTCAAAAGCCGTGCTGCAGCCGGCCAGCAGGAATGCCAGCCCACCGATTGCAGAAAGAACCGCTTGGGACATGCGCATGGAGAGGACGCCTCGCTATTGCCGGTTACCGGCAGGCAAGCTAGCGCGCCCTTGCGTCATTTCAACGCTCTGGCGCGATTATTCTCCGGGCGCGCGCGCGCGGATGACGAGGGCATGGATCTGCCCGGCCAGCTCCCGCGACAGGGCCTCATTGACCAGGCGGTGCCGGTCGACCCGCGAGCGGCCGGCAAAGGCCTCCGCAACGATCTCGACAGTAAAATGGCTTTCCCCGCCCGGCCGCGCGCCGGCATGTCCGGCGTGCAGATGGCTGTCATCGCGCACATCGAGCTGTTGCGGCGAGAGGGCTGCTTCGAGCCGGGCCTGGATCGTGTCCTTCATGGACATGGCAATACTCCGCGAGTCTGGACGCGGCCGACCATAACCACGCGGACGGCACCGATGCCATGCACGGCTTCAGTGCCCCGCGGCTATCGCGAGAACCGCTTCGGCGGCCAGCCGCCCGACCGTATGGCTCTCCTCGATAGAGGCCTCGTCGGCAAGCTCGACCGTCAGCCCGGCCACACCGAAGGTCTGCAGCGCCCAGGCCTTGGACGTGCCGGCCTCGGCATTATGGCCCTCGACCCAGTCCGGCTGCGGGTCGAGGGCGGCTGCGAAGCGCGCCGCCATCTCGGCCATCAGTGCGTCGCCGCGCGCAGCAATGCCGGCAGGCGGATTGTAGACCAGGGTGCGGCGGGTGGAGTGGAAGTCGAGGAAGACCTCGACATCGCGGCCCTCGGCCTCTTGCCGGATAAGGGTCTGCAGCGCAGCGATTTCGGGCTGGCCGGCGTCGAACCAGTCGCGATTGAGATCCATGCCGCCGGAATTGAGGCGCCAGTGGCCGTTCGCCATGCCGTCAGGATTGGCCAGCGGCACCAGTACCAGGCGATAGCCGGCCAGTGCACCGCCGTCATGGGCCTCGCCGATCGCCGTTGCGAAGGCCTCGAAAGCGCGGCCGCCGGAATATTCCGGCGGATGCTGACGGGTCAGCGCGACCAGCAGGCGGCCGGCATCGGCGGGTCCGGCGACGAGGGCCTCCAGCGGCCGGCCTTCCAGCGAACGGCCGTACTCGACAGCGGTGAAACCATGCGCATCGGCAAAAGCCGCCGACCAGCCGGCCACATCATCCGGCGTATAGGTGGGCTGGGCGGAAATCCGCGTGCGGCCGGCGGGCAGATCGAGCGTGAGACGCGCGCGATTGTCCTCTTCCAGGACTTCGACACGGGCCGGATCGACCCTCTGCCAGTCCTCGCCCGGACGGAGAATGCGGGGCTCGTAGCGATGGCGGTAGCCGCCATAGTCCAGCACGATCTCCATGGGTCCCGCCGCGTCGCGCTCGATATCGAAGGCGAACCAGGGGCTGGGATTGATGCGCGGGGCAATCGCCACTTCCGGATCGGTGCGCACGATGAAGGCACCGTCCGGACGCACGAGGCAGCGATGCTGGCCGGCGGTGGAAAAGTCGGCATGGAGGCTGACACCGTCACCTGCGCACAGGGCCGCAGTGTCCGCCGCCTGCGGCAGGGTCGCACAACCGGTCAGGCCGAGACCGCCGACCGCGAGGGCGGCGAGGAAGGAGCGGATGTGAAGTGTCATGGCGGTCTCCGGCGCTGTCACCGGATCACGACGCCCCGGCTCTGGCGACAGCGGAGCCGAGCCCATTTCGCCTGTCAATCTGGCGTGAATGCCTTTCGCAGCGGCCAGGCTGCGCGCTGACGCAAATTTCAACAGGCATTTCATTGCCGCTTTACCGACGCATGCCCATAATTGGCGCATGTCCGGCGCCTACGACTACAAACCGCGGTTCAAGGATATCCGCATCAAACCGCCTCGGGACGAGCCGGCGCCGGAAGAACGCGTGTGCGAATGGCCCGGTTGCCGCAAGCATGGCGACAGCCGCGCGCCCAAATCGACCGACCGGCTGAACGAGTTCTACTGGTTCTGTCAGACGCACGCGTCGGAATACAACAAGTCCTGGAATTTCTTCGAGGGCATGAGCGAACACGCCGCCCAGTCCTTCCGGGAAAGCGCTGCCTATGGCCACCGCCCGACCTGGAGCTGGCGCAATACGCATTCGGCAAGCTCGAAGGCCCAGCGCGCCAGCCGCGACTTTGCCGACGGTTTCACAGACCCTTTCGGCATGTTCGGCGACCGCCGCGATCCGCACAAGGAAGCCCCGCGCGAGAAATCGATGGGCCGTCTCCAGTCCAAGGCACTGGAGACGATGGGGCTGGAGGCCGATGTCGAACCGGCCAAGGTGCGGCGGCGCTATGCCGAGCTGGTGAAACGCTTCCACCCGGATGCCAATGGCGGCGACCGCTCGAGCGAGGAACAGCTGGGCCGCGTGATCGCTGCCTACCAGATCCTCAAGAATGCGGGCATGGCCTGAGCCGCGCCACCGATTTGCACAATTTTTGTTTGCACGGCGGCCGGAAAACACCCCGGAATAGCCAAGCTCGTGCAATCCAGTGCTTATACTATTCTATTATTATACTTGTACCAATTCGAGACCAAACGTCCAAAACGCGCTCATAGCGCTGATTTAGAGACGATTTTATGATCCATAAATCGGAAACCAAAAGACAAATATTTGCTCTTCATTCCGCTATTAACCTTTCGTTCACAGGTGCAAAGCGAAATCGATTCAAATTCAAATAAAAAAATTCTCGCCCACAAGACCTCGCGCCGGAACGCGACAGAAACGGGAGATCGTCATGTTGAACCTGCTGAACTCGGGCAAAAACCAGACTGCCGACAAGTACGACGCCATCGCCCGTTCCCAGGCCGTGATCGAGTTCACGCCTGACGGCAAGATCCTGACCGCCAACCGCAACTTCCTCGACGCCCTGGGTTATGAACTGGACGAGATCGTCGGACAGCATCACTCCCTGTTCGTCGAGACCGATTACGCCGCCTCCCGCGAATACCGGGAGTTCTGGGATGCGCTGCGGGCCGGCGAATTCCAGGCGGCGGAGTACAAGCGGATCGGCAAGGGCGGCCGCCCCGTCTGGATTCAGGCAAGCTACAATCCGGTGAAGGATGCATCGGGTCGCACCTATCGTGTGGTGAAGTTCGCGACCGATGTGACCCAGCGCAAACTGGCCAATGCCGATGTGAACGGCAAGCTGGCGGCGCTCGACAAATCGCAGGCGATCATCGAGTTCGAAGTCGACGGCACGATCCTCACAGCGAACGAAAACTTTCTGAAAACGCTGGGCTACACGCTCGACGAGATCCGCGGCCAGCACCACCGGCTGTTCGTCTCAAAGGACGAGCGGGATGCACCGGCCTATCAGGAATTCTGGGCCAGGCTCGGGCGCGGCGAATTCCAGTCTGCCGAGTTCCGCCGCATCGCCAAGGACGGGCATGATGTCTGGATCCAGGCCAGCTACAATCCGATCCTCGACATGGATGGCAAGCCGTTCAAGGTCGTGAAGTTTGCGACCGACATTACGGCCGAGGTGGCTGAACGCCACCGCCGCGCCGAAGCCCAGCGCTCGATCGCGGCCGATCTGCAGAAAATCTCCCGGTCGGCGTCGAACACATCGTCACAGACCGCCAGCGTGGCTGCCGCGGCAACGCAGGCCTCGACCGGGGTGCAATCGATCGCCTCGGGTGCGGAAGAACTGTCCGCATCGGCCGCCGAAATCAGTCAGCAGATGTCGCGTGCATCACAGGTGAGCCGGGAAGCCGTGGAACAGGCTGACAAGACCGACGCCACGGTCCGTACCCTCTCCGAAGCCGCCCAGCGCATCGGCGAGATCGTCAACCTGATCACCGCCATCGCGGAGCAGACCAATCTGCTCGCCCTCAATGCGACCATCGAGGCGGCGCGCGCAGGCGAAGCCGGCAAGGGGTTCGCCGTCGTTGCATCCGAAGTGAAGGGCCTGGCCAACCAGGCGTCCGCGGCAACCGGGGAAATCTCGGCGCAGGTCTCCGAAGTCCAGGGCGCAACCCAACGTACGGCCGATGCCATTTCCTCGATCCGCAATACGATCTCGGAAGTGGAGAGCATGTCGACGGCCGTCGCCGCGGCCGTCGAGGAGCAGACGTCGGTCACCTCCGACATGTCCCGCAATATGCAGGACGTCGCCCAAGGCGTGACGGATATATCCAAGGCGATCCAGGAAATCGACACGGCGACACGCGAGGTGGAAAGCTCGACCCGCAGTGTCGAGGAACTCGCCCGGCAGATCGCCTGATCCGGTCAGGCAGGATCATTCGCCTTACTTAACAGCTGTGTAAGCTAGTATCCAACTTGCTGTAAGCGGGGGCCACCGAGTGTGCCCCCCGCATACGTTTAAGGGGGGATACCATGATCGGATGCCAGACGATTGCCGCGGCCCTCGCCGCGCTGAATGCCGAAGCCGGCGCAAGCTATACCTGCGCAGAAGCCGGGGCCGACCTGGCGGTCGCCCGCGACACGGAAACCGCGCAGCATTTTGTCGAAGCGGCCACAACGGGCCGCGAACGTTTCGAAACCCTGTTCGGGCGGACGCCGCCGCCCTCGGCCGTCATCCTGGGCAACCGGGCGATGTCGAGCCTTGCGGCCGACCTGGAATCCGGCGGCCAGTCCGTCGTGCTGCCCTGGGTGGATCATTCCGAACAGGACGCCCTGCTCGCCGAACGCATCCGCGCCCAGATCGTGGCTCAGAGCCCCGGCCTGCCGGACGCGCAGCTCGATGCCCTCGTTGCCCGTGCCCTGCCCGCCGCGAGCTCCGAGCCGATGGATCCGTCGCTGGAGAAGGCCGCCATCGCGCATGAGTTCGGGCATTTGTGGTATCTGGACGCCTACTGGTCGTCCGGCGCGGAAGGCTCGGCCCATTATGGCGGTCACGCACCGGACTGGCTGGACGAGGCCGCGGCCGTGGCACTGGAATTCGGCCCGATGGTCGACAGCCGCCGCGCGTCGCTGCTGGGCGATGACGGCACGCCGCCGATCGGGCTGGGCGAATTCCTGACCATGGACCATCCCATGGCGACAATCGCCCGCGCCGCTGCGGAGCGCAGCACAGCCGACCTGCCCGAAGGCATGCCGGCCGGGGCCCGTGTTGTACGCCTGACCGGCGACGAGGCCGACGCCCTGCTCGCCCAGGCCTCGGTACCGCCGGCGGCCTTCTATTCCATGGCACAGGGCTTCCTCGACTATCTCGACGACCGGACCGGCTCCGAGCCCCTGCCTGAAATCACCGGCTGGCTGCTGGACGGCGGGAGTTTCGAAACCTGGCTGGCCGGACCCGGCGCGGCGCTCGGCCTGCCCGCAGACATGGCGGGCCTGGAAGCGGACTGGGGCAACTGGCTTGCCGAACGGCATGCGGGCGATGACGGCGTGCAACGCCCCTGACCCTGTTACCGGCGCACATCGGACAGCCGGGGCAATTTGCCGCCCCGGCTGTGTTCGCCGCATTGACTTGAAGCCGGTGCGGCCTTGCAATACCTGTCGATATCAAATCCAGGCGTCAGGCAGTCCTTGCCGCAAGGCGCGCAACGATAAAGACCGGTTCGATGAGCGAAGACTTCCCCCTGGCTGCCCCCGATACGACCGCTGACACACAGGCCCTGTTCGGCTTCGATGCCGGCTTCGAAGTGCCGATGTTCTCCAAGGCGGACGAACACACGCCGAAGATCGACCCGGACTATGTCTTCGATCCGGCGACGACGCGGGCCATCCTGGCGGGCTTTGCCTATAACCGCCGTGTGATGGTCCAAGGCTATCACGGCACGGGCAAGTCGACCCATATCGAACAGGTCGCCGCGCGCCTCAACTGGCCGATGGTCCGGGTCAATCTCGACAGCCATGTCAGCCGGATCGACATGGTGGGCAAGGACGCCATCGTGCTGCGCGACGGCAAGCAGGTCACCGAATTCCAGGAAGGCATCCTGCCCTGGGCGCTGCAGCGCCCGGTCGCTCTTCTGTTCGACGAATACGATGCCGGCCGTCCGGACGTGATGTTCGTGATCCAGCGCGTGCTGGAAGCCTCGGGCTCGCTGACCCTGCTGGACCAGACCAAGGTGATCCGGCCGCACCCCTTCTTCCGCCTGTTCGCGACGACGAACACGATCGGCCTGGGCGACACGACGGGCCTCTATCACGGCACCCAGCAGATCAACCAGGGCCAGATGGACCGCTGGTCCATCGTCTCGACGCTGAACTACCTGCCGCGCGAGACCGAGAACGCCATCGTGCTGGCCAAGATGAAAAAGCTCTCCGCCAGCGAGGACGGCAAGAAGATGGTCGCCGACATGGTGAAGGTCGCCGACCTCACCCGCGACGCCTTCATCAATGGCGATATCTCGACGGTGATGAGCCCGCGGACCGTGCTGACCTGGGCGGAGAATTACGAGATCTTCGGCGATCTCGGTGCGGCCTTCCGCCTGACCTTCCTGAACAAGTGCGACGAGCTGGAACGTCCGACCATCGCGGAATTCTACCAGCGCGTCTTTGCCGAAGACCTGCCGGAAGCGCCGATCAAGGCGGAAAGCTCGGCAGCCTGACACCGCAAGTCACTGACGGTTTTGTTGACCCCCGGCGCGCGCCGGGGGCACGGTGCCCGCGATTGATCACAATGGCGGGGGGCCAGGCATGACGTTAAGCGATCTCTTGCTGCCGACCTACCGGCAGATGCTCACCGCGCTGGCGGCCTGGCTGCGCAAGGCCGAGGAGCAGACCGGCAATGCCGACGCGCTGCTGGCGGCGCGGCTCGCCCCGGACATGTTCCCCCTGTCGACCCAGATCCGCTTTGCCTGCCTGCAAGTCCATGAGGGCGGCCGCCGGCTGCGCCATGAGGCCTTCCCCGACGCGATGGACACCTTGCTGAACGAAGGCCGGCAGGGCGGCGACAATCCCGGCACCCTCGCCGACGCTCTCGCCCGGATCGACGAGGCCCTGGCCTATCTCGACAGCCTGCCCGCCGATGCCCTGGATGGCAGCGCCGGCCGGCCGCTGGCGCTGGAATTGCCGATGGGTATCGCTTTCGACCTCGACGACGGCGAACGCTATGCGCGCGACTGGGCCCTGCCGCAATTCTACTTCCACGTCATGACGGCCTACGCGATCCTGCGCCGTGAAGGCGTGGAACTGGGCAAGGCCGACTATGTGGCGCACATGTTTGCCTATCTGCGCCCGGGAACCGCGCCCGCGGGTTGATCTGCTGGCGGCTGATCTAGCGGCAGCTGATCTCCGGCGGCCGATCTCCGGCCGGCTGAACATCTCAGAAAAACCGGCTTGCGCGACCTCATAATTCAATTATCGTTGAAATATGGAATCAGACACCGCCGTCCGCCGCCTCGCCGCCCTGGCCCAGCCCAGCCGCCTCGCCGTCTTCCGCCTGCTGGTCAAAGCCGGGCCCGACGGGATGGCTGCGGGCGAGATTGCCCGCGCACTCGAGATCGCGCCCAACACGCTGTCGGCCCAGCTGAACCTGCTGTCGCAGGCCGGTCTCGTCCGCCAGCGCCGCGACGGGCGCTCGCTGTTCTACAGCGTGGAATTCGAGACCATGTCGGCACTCCTCCTTTATCTGATGGAGGATTGTTGCCAGGGCCATTCGGAGATCTGCACCCCGATTGTCGAGGCTGCCGCACGCGGTGCCTGCTGTCCCTCACCCCAGGAGTCCCTGTCATGAAACGCCTGCACGTTCACCTCGCCGTCGACGATCTGCAAAAGGCCATCACCTTCTACTCCACCCTGTTTGCGGCCGCTCCGACCACCGCCAAGCCCGACTACGCCAAATGGATGCTGGACGATCCGCGCGTGAATTTCGCGATCAGCGCCCGCGGCGGCCGGCCAGGCGTCCAGCACCTGGGCATCCAGGCCGAGGACAAGACCGAACTCGACGAGGTCTATGAACGCCTCTCGCGGGCAGGAGCGCAAACCCTCGAAGAAGGCGAGACCACCTGCTGTTATGCCCGCTCCGAAAAGAGCTGGGTCGCCGATCCTGTGGGCACGAACTGGGAAGTCTTCCGCACGATGGGGGAGAGCACCGATTACGGCCACGATCTCGACGATGCGCCCGAGCCCGCCCGCGCAGACGACGCGTCTCATGAAACCGGCGGCGCCTGCTGCACGCCCAGGGCAAAACCCCGTCCCGCCGGACAAGCCTGCTGCGGCTGAGGAAAACGGAATCGATGAACACGTTCGAACGTTACCTGTCCGTCTGGGTCGGTTTGTGCATCCTGGCGGGTATCGGGCTGGCGCAGGTCGTGCCCGGCCTGTTCGCCGCCCTCGCCGCGCTGGAATATGCCAATGTCAATTTTGCCGTCGCGGTGCTGATCTGGGCGATGGTCTGGCCGATGATGATCGCCGTCGATTTCGGCAGTCTGAAGCGTGTCGGCGAGCGGCCCAAGGGCCTGGTCATCACCCTGGTGGTGAACTGGCTGATCAAGCCTTTCACCATGGCCTTTCTCGGCGTCGCCTTCTTCAAGCATGTCTTTGCCGGACTGATCCCGCCCGCCGAGGCTGACGGCTATATTGCCGGTTTGATCCTGCTGGGCGCGGCACCGTGCACGGCCATGGTCTTCGTCTGGTCACAGCTCACCCGCGGCGACGCCACCTATACCCTCGCCCAGGTCAGCGTGAACGATGCGATCATGGTGTTCGCCTTCGCGCCGATCGTCGCCCTGCTGCTGGGCGTGACCGATATCGCGGTGCCCTGGGAAACGCTGATCCTCTCGGTCGCGCTCTATGTCGTGATCCCGCTGATTGCCGGCATCGCGATGCGCACCCTCCTCGTCCGCAAGGGCGGGGAAGAGGCTGTCGCGCGCTTTACCGGCCGCATCAAGCCGGCCTCGATTCTCGGCCTTTTGGGCACGGTCGTGCTGCTGTTCGGCTTCCAGGGCCATGTCATCCTGGAGCGGCCGCTGCTGATCGCCCTGATCGCCGTGCCGATCCTGATCCAGTCCTACGGCATCTTCGCCCTGGCCTATGGCGCCGCCTGGGTCTGGCGCGTGCCGCACCCGGTCGCCGCGCCCTGCGCGATGATCGGCACATCGAACTTCTTCGAACTGGCCGTCGCCGTCGCGATCAGCCTGTTCGGCCTCAATTCGGGCGCCGCGCTGGCGACCGTCGTCGGCGTGCTGGTGGAAGTGCCGGTCATGCTGTCGCTGGTCGCCTTCGCCAACCGCACACGCAGCCATTTCCCCGGACCGGAGACACCCGCGCCATGATCGTCATCCATCACAATCCGGACTGCGGCACGTCGCGCAATGTCGTCGCCATCGTGAAGGCGGCGGGCGAGGACCCGGTCGTGATCGAGTATCTGGAAACCGGCTGGACGCGGCCGCAATTGCTCGGCCTGTTCGCAGCCGCCGGCCTGACGCCGCGCCAGGCGCTGCGCGAGACCAAGTCGCCGGCGGCGGAGCTGGGCCTGCTAGAGCCTGGCGTATCCGACACGCAGATCCTGGACGCCATGCTGGAGCATCCCGTTCTGGTAAACCGGCCGATCGTGTGCACGCCGCGCGGTGTGCGCCTGTGCCGGCCCAGCCCCAGCGTGCTCGACCTGCTGGAAACCTGGCCTTCAGGCCCGTTCGAGCTGGAAGACGGCACGCCCGTGATCGACGCACAGGGCGCGCGGGTCGGCGGCTAGCGGACCCTACTGGAAAAAGCGCAGGATGGTGCGCGGGGCCTCATTGGCGATCGCAAGGGCTTGCAGACCCAGATCCTCGCGCACCATCAACGCCTTGAGCTTGGCCGACTCCCGGCCGAGATCCGCGTCGATGAGACTGCCGATACCGGCATCGGTCACGTCGATCTGCTTGACCAGGAGGGTACGCTGGATCTCCAGCGTCTTCAGGCTGACGCCCAGGCGCGAGATCGCGGCATTGACCGCATTCATCGAGGTTTCGAAGTCTGCGACCATGCTTGCATCCGGCCGGGTGGCGAGACCGCTGGCATCGGTTTGCGGCAGGCTGGCCGGCAGGGTGGAATCGAAAATCCCGCCGCCATCGCTCAGATCTTCCGCGGCAATGGCCATCTGGGCGTTGGGGTTCTCCGAAACGAGCACCGAGATATCGGCGGCCCCGGCTTCCAGGAGATTGATATCGTTGAAGGCAGCGTTGGCGACGAGGTGCTGGGCCTGATTACCCAGGGCGACAAAGTCATTCATCAGGGTGCGCCAGCCCTGTTCGTCGAGCGAAGTGTCGGTGGCGGCGACAAGCTTGCCCTGCATTTCAACCATCAGATCGGAAATGCCTTCCGCGGCGGCGAGCGCCGTTTCCACGACGCCGGTGGCCAGATCCATCGAGGTCAGCGCCTCGCCGCGCGCACCGTTGGACGCGCGCATGCCCTGGGCCAGGGCCCAGATCGCGCCGCCATCGCTCGCGCTGCCAATCTTGAGCCCTGTCGCAATACGGGTGTGCACTTTCACACTATCCCGTTGCAGCATGTCCATATGCTGCAGCGCAGAGTTCACGCTGGCCATGGAATGGACCGAATAGGTCATCCAGCCTGTGTCTCGCCACCAATAATACGTCCCGGCCGGCATTTTTGCCGATACGGGTTCCAGCGGGCATTTTTTCACGATTGGGTTAGCGAGAGGTTGACGCCGGCCGGGCCGGTTAACGGCTGCAGCCAGACAGCCGGGTCATGCGCTGCGCTGGCGCCAGACTTTCTGGTACTGTCCCGGCGTCAGCCCCATCACGCGCTTGAAATAACGGTGGAAATGGCTCTGGTCGAAATAGCCGGCATCGGCTGCCGCCAGGCCGGGGGCGAGCCCCTCGCGCAAAAGGCGCTGGGCTTCACGCATCCTCACCGAACGCAGGCAAGCTCCCGGGGTGAGGCCGAAGGCGCGTTGGTAATGTCCGATCAGGGTGCCCGGCCGCACACCCAGCGTGCCAGCCAGGCCGGCAACCGATATCGGCTGCCGGAACTCCCGGCGGATGCGCTGGCGGGCGGCCTCTGCGAGGGCGGACGGCATCACCCCGCCCTGCGGCCCGGCGCCGGACGGGCCGGTCGCTTCAGCCAGGAGCGCGATGACGCTCTCCTCAAGCTCCGTATCGGCCACCGAACCCAGAACCTGCCGGAAGACCCGGTCCAGCCGGCGGCGCTGGCGGCTGTCACCAAGACAGGCAAACCCGCGGACCTTGCCCCACTCACCGGCCAGATCGGCCCGGACATAGACGGACTGGTATTGCCAGCTGCTGCCGTTCCGGGCTTCGCCGGCATGGGCCACATCGCTGCCGGTGAGATAATAGCCGCCCTCTCCCACCACCTCGCGATCGCCCCGATAGGCGTAGATTTCCTCGCCCCGGACGACCCGCCCCAGCGTGATCTCGGCATGCGCATGAAACGGGAAATCATAGTCGCGGCAGGCACCCTCGACGATCTCGACACCGGGTGCCGATCG
>Ga0213833_1001334_pt1 | contig 17974 bp, 24 predicted proteins | sample SWATP21_FD_160575 | JGI IMG/M metagenome (GOLD analysis project Ga0213833, IMG submission 160575) | Coastal seawater microbial communities from Marineland, Florida, United States - SWA TP2 #1 | ecosystem: Environmental > Aquatic > Marine > Coastal | place: USA: Florida | collected 2016-08-14
ACGTGACCTGTGGTTGGCGAGGCCGCACGGGTGCAGGCCACACACGCCGCGTCCGAATTTGATGCCGCCCTGCGGGCTGCGTTGCTGGCGCCGCAACTTGGCAGCAGCCGCGTGCACTCGTGTCGCGCCTGTGCGAGCGCGCAGGGCGACATGGGAAGCAGATGTGCTGCATTGCATGCACTGTAGATCTACAGGCATCATGAGAGCTGATATCATCCCATAGGAGTGCCCGTGATCCAACAATACAGCGCATCGATGTTGTTGTGCCTCCTGCAAGCATCACTAACCCGCGCATTCAAGGTGCCCGCGCATGCAAGGTGCATGCGCCTATGTCGCCCGGCCGCCCTGTGCGTGCCCTGCTCCGCCGCACGCCAACTGCTCGCCTGGGCATCAGAATCTATGATCAGATGCTTCGGCAGAATTCCTCTACAGTATGCAAGCCGTGGTGAAGTACAGTGGTTGTGTCAGCAGCTGCAGAAGACTCAGAACTAACTCAGAAGGACGCGTGTGCGCGCACGTGATGCAGCTGAAATGGAAGCGCAGAAATTCCCACGTGGCCGCATCAGCGCCCACAAAGCCCGCGTGATGCGGGTTGACACGAAAGGCCAAGCTGCAGCAATAATTGCATCGTTGCGGCGGGCGCACTCTTCGTCGGCAGCGAATGTCGGTGGGAGGGAGGCCGCTGCCCAATCTGTAGCAAGCTTGTCTGAGTGGAACCTCTTGCAAGAACGTTGCCTCGACAACTTCAATGGTGATTCCGCCAACTATGCAGCCCCGCGCCCGCATGGCGACGGAAGCGGCGCTGTGCATGTGCATCCACCGCGCTACCAGAGTCAGTTGGCTTCAGGAGCTGGGTATTGTGATCTGTGTTTCTGACTGTGTTCTGCTCACAGAGCACCCCATTGACGCAGCTCGCAGGCACCTGAGTGGTTCGTGCTGCCTCGCCTGGATGTGTCGCACCGTTCATTTCACCGAGGTTGCACAGGCAATGCGCAATGCATCGCGCGCGGTGCGGAACCTTTCATGTATTCCCAGCCACCAGGGCCAACAGGCCCGCAACCCGAGACACCGGGAGCCACCGCATGTGGTGCGCAGCTTGTGCCGTCGACCAGTTGTGGTACGTACTTTAGCAAGCGTGCCGTCGGCTACGCCTTGACCTGTTGCTGCGGGCGCAGCTCCTTGTCGTGATGAGGCACTCCGGCTGAGCGATGAGGAGGGTGACGTGACGTCTGGGACCAAGCTTGCCACCGAAATTGGCGCCAGGCGCCCTGCTCGCGTATCACAAAGGCGACAAGTTCGTCCGCAGCCAGATGCTGTTCTTGCAGAATACGAGCGGCGGCTACGAGCAACCCAGGTACTGCAGCTGCGCAGCGAGATGGTGCTTGGGCGGCCGCTGACTTGTGGTTTCAGCGTGTAAGAGCAGGCCGCCAAACTAGGACACAAGGAGCGCTGCACGACCACCACCCCGGAACTCACACGCGTCGTGAGACAGGGACGGCCTTTGTTGCGACCGCGAAGCCTGGGCAGCGGTACGATCTGCGGTGCCGTGTACACGCTAGCACACGCTAGCTGCAACCACTCACCTCCCAGGCCTGTCCACAGCCTTCGTGTCTTTCGCGTCTCCCGACGTGCGCGTCGTCAACATAAGTGATGCTAGCGAGCCGCGCAAAGCTGTCACCACAACGACTAGGAGCGACCACCTGCTCGGCTGCGCACGCTCTGCGTGCGGCATACGCAAGTTTGGGTGTACACAAGTGTTCCGCTCAATTTAACCAACGGCGCTTTTGTCTGCTATTTCGTACAGTGATCCAACGAAAGCTGTGCACCTCAGTAGCTGCGCCCCCAAAGAGTCCACGACACAGCAGCCTTGTCACACCCCTTGCAGAAGCACGACGTTCCAGCCGGCAGCGCCGCTTGATTGAATGGGATGCAGAGAGTTTTCGCCGAGCCAGAAAGAGCTGGAGCGCCGCCCTCACTTGTGGTGCCCGCTCCACCTGCCCCCTTGGACTCTTCGTCGCCTTCCTCCTCTTTGCGGTTGTTGGCAGACGTAAGCTCCTTGACATTCTCTTCACAAGCAATGGTTTCACACCACGGCGCAAGCACCATATTGCGGCCATCCAGCGCAGGCACAAACTCTGACCACCTGGGAGGTCGCGAGTTAGTTCACAGCAATAGGGCTGGCAGCTGCACGCACACAACGCACTCAGTCACCGGGACAACGTGCGCATCGCGTTCCGCGCGCGCCTTGGCGAGCATGGCCGCCTGAATCTCCTCGAGCGTTGACAGCACACGCGCTTCGAGGCTGGCATCGATCTGCAAATCGAAGCGGCGATTGTCGAACCTCACTTTGGCCGTGAACTGGTTGTACATTGAGAGCGGAGCACGCATGCGTGTTAAAAAAACTCAACAAGAAACGGCTTCGTGCGGCCGCAACACGACCGAACCTTGTTCGCGGCCAAGTCTTTCGGGCCAAATTCAAGGCGCAGTGGCACGCCCTTTTGCTCCCAGTGGTTCCACTTCCAGCCAGGCGAGCGGTCATCACGGTCGTCGAAAACAACGCGAACGCCGGCGGCACGCAGGCGGCGGGTGACATCTTCGCAGCCCTGGCGCAGTGCACGTCGCACTTCGTCGGAGTCGGTGACTTTGTAGATGTACATGACCATGACCTGCTTTGGCGCGACGCGTGGAGGCAGCACAAGGCCCTTGTCGTCTCCATGGACCATCACCATGACACCGATCTGTAGCCACACCACATGAGAACGCAGTACGCAACTTGTGCACCCAGGCGCGCGTACAGAGCGGGTAGTGAAGCCCCAGCTGTTCTGCCAAGCAAATTGCTTTTGACCATCGGTGTCCATGAAGTCAATTTTGAACATTTTGCTGAAGTTCTGGCCCAGGCAGTGAGATGTGGCGGCTTGGATCGCGCGGCCGTTAGTCGGGATGAAGCCTTCGATCGTGGTTGTGTACAGCCCACCCGCAAACTTCTCCTTTTCGCTCTTCCTGCCCTTGATCATGGGCACAGCGAGCAGCTCTTCGTACGTACGCGCATACAAGTCCAGAATTTGAAGAACTTCCTCGTCGGCTTCAGCCTTCGTGGCAAAAGCGCTGTGGCCTTCCTGCCACAAAAACTCCCGAGTCCGCAAGAACGGGGTGGCTGTAACAGCACTCGTCACAGCTGAGCGGTTTGCAGGCATTGGCGAGGACGGCAACGTACGCGACTTGAACTCCCACCGCACAATGTTGGTCCACTGGTTCAGCCGCAATGGCAAGTCGCGGTGGCTCTGCACCCAGTCAGCGTAGCTGGTGCAGAAATAAAGGTAAGTGATTACCCCGAAACCACCGTGAACCACACGCAAACACCTACGCGGGGTACATGATCGTCTCGCTGGTTGGGCGGATCGCAATGCGTCGGTCCAGTGGGGTCTCGCCAGAGTGCGTGACCCAAGCAACTTCCGGTGCAAAGCCTTCCACATGGTCTTCTTCGCGATTGAGCGCGGCTTCGGTGACAAACATTGGGAAGTACGCATTTTGGACACCAAGTGCCTTGATGTGTCTGCCACAGCAACTTGTTAGTGTGTTACGAGGTGGACCAGCGCGGTGGGAACGGCGCACCCGTCCATGAACGCGGTGATGCTTTCCCAGATGGAGAATGACCACGGCCGAAGGATGTAGCAGCCGCCAACAGTGTAGTAGTCAATCATCTCGGACAGAGTGATGACTTCCTTGTACCAATCTGAGAACGACTCACGCTGGCAAACAAACAGCTTTAAGAGATGTGGCTGGCACAGCACAGCGAAGGGCGCACCTTCTTGTGTTGCATTGCAAGCAGCGTCTGCTTGGTGCCCTTCTTGCCACCTTTCTTGCCGCCCGTCTGGCCACCCTTCTTTCCACCCTTCTTTCCTCCCTTCTTTCCACCTTTCGTGGCACCATTCTGGCGCGCATTCTTGGCGTTGTCCATGGTCACTTCGGCCTTGGCACACAGTCGACGAGTGGGGACGAAGGGAAGGGGCGACAGCAGTGGACCAGCAGCCGTCCATGCCGGTCCGACCAAAAATGCTCCAACTTTCAACCATCATCATTCGTGATCAAATTTGGGATGATCGGATGTGGCAGATCAACAGCAGCGAGCTTGTCAATCTTTCGGCGCCGAAGCTTCTGTTGCGGTTGTCTGTGCCATGGCCACGAACGTGCCCAGGCTTGCCTTGAACGCGAGCGGTAGTAGTACTCGCCCACGTGCACAAAGTGAGGGCTGCCAAACTGGCGGTTCTACCAAGCATGGCCGGAACAGAGCACAGTCGTCAGCAGAGCGTGCTGGCAAGCCGCCGCTGAGCACCCCGCGGAGGCGCCTCACAGCGGCACTCGCGATGGACCATGCCGTTGCCAGCACTGGTGCTGGTTCAGGCGCAGGGGCTGGCTCAGCTGTGGGCACAACTCCGAGGACCGCTGCACTGGCCTCCCTGCCAATGACACCGCGCACAGGTATGGAAACCTTGTTTGCGGCCGTGCTTTCAAACTCCACCTGTGATTCCCCGGCTTGTGCGCAGCTCCTGCTGGAAGCGAGAAGTTGCTGCATCGTGCAGGAAAGAAGATCGATGGTAAATATGCGTTAGTAACTATGCTTGGCGCAGAAAGCAGAGTCCGGGTTGTGGTGCGTTTGGCCGTCTCGCGGGTGTCGGCGACCAGTCACACGCATCCCTGTTCTTGCAGGTTTATCTTGTCGAGTCATGCGCGCGATTCCAGCTTGTTTGCACGTTTCCTACCCCGTCTTCGCCTGTACGTCGATGTGATTGCATGCTGCCCCCCAGATGGAGCTCACACAGAACCTTACAGCCAGACGTTGTGAGCACGCTGCTTGGTGGACTTCACCTCGACAAACATGGCGGCGTTACGCTGTCGGGAGACATTCCTGCAACATGGGTTGCTTTGTAGCTCATAACAATTATTGAACCGTGCAACTTTGGCAGCAGCCCTCGTCGTCATCCCACCCTTCGTCTGGGTCTGTCCCTTTACGCCTTCGTTGATTCAGAGACAAAGATTCTTGCTTCCTTCGTTGTCCCTTCGACCCGAGGCCAAAGTTCGCAAGCAATGGCTCGCCCAGGCCCATTACCTGTCACAGCACTGGCTGAGAACAGCCACACTCAGCAACCCAATGACCAACGCACCTGTTGTGCGTCCAGGTCCCGCATTTCCAGTCGATCTTGCAATTCGCGCTTCTCACGGCGCAGCTGAGCGATCGTTACCCATGCCCCGGCTACCTGGCGCTGGCATTCAGCCAGCTCTGAGCGAAGTGACTCCACGAGACCCGTGTCTTCCGGCGCCGGCCGGCGCGGACCGACGACTGTTGCGTCGCCATCAATGGCGCTTGGCGCTGCAACCGGAGCTGGTGAAGACTCTGCAGGCGCAACGGGCTCCGGAACGCTAGGCTGCGCATCAACACCGTCTGAAGTTGTCTTCTCTTCCGTATCAGCACTCTTGTCGGCATCAACTACCGCCCCACTGCCGCCGGCGCGTTCTCGTGCATGCTGGAGCAGCGCCGTGGAAAGCACACCGTCGGGCAGCACCTGGTGAAGCTTCTCTACCCACTGCACAAGGCTTGCTTCATCCTCGGGGACGAGAAACCATGTGCGAAGCGGGGTGACGATGCGGAACCCAAGGTGTCGACAATGCGCTAATTTGTCACTTGCCAACGCGGCCGCGTCTGATGATCGTGACGCAATGGTGACGGCGGAACGCACTTCATCTGCCCGCCAACCATACACGTACCAGCAACATCAACTTCCGTAGCAGTAGACAGGTCCACATGTCCAAGCAACTTCTTCGCTCCGGCTCGAGCATGGTCAGGAGATTTGAAGTACGTCAAGGCCAGGCGCTTTTCTGTGCTTCCGGCGCTGGTGGGCGTCACAAGCACTTGTAGCTTGAACCAACGGCGCTTTGAGGTTCCTCCGACTGAAAGGGCTCGAGCAGCGCCCTTTTTCCACAGCCATCCCTCCATTCAATCAGCTGTAAAGCTGCTGAGCGGCTAGCTGACGAGAGTCATGCAGCTAAGCAGTCCTGCAGCTGGCTGTGGGCGCGTGATCGTCTTGGCATCTGGGGATTTCCCATTTCTGGGCCACCACATTGGCCCCACCCCATTTCTTGCCGATCGATCTGTGCGCTGAGCCCCACTTCACTTCCCCTGCTGCAATGGTATGTTTGCTGCGGCATACGGCGTTCTTCTTCCGTGTTAAGCCTGGGTGTGGCGCACGTATTGCATGCTAACGTTGTCGCTCTTTGTTACTTGCGCTTATGACAGGCCTCCGAGAGCAAAGTGGCCGGGCCACGTGTCGGGCACAAGGCACCCGATTGGGAAGGCGACGCCGTCGTGGGTGGCAAGTTTGTGCGAATGTCGTCGAAGCAGTTCCGTGGGCGTTACAGCCTCTTGCTTTTCTACCCCCTCGACTTCACCTTCGTTTGGTATGTGGCGGCACACCACCCCTGTACCACGCTCCGCTCACAGTGTGTTGCTCGCGTTCCAGCCCTGTGCGTGCGCCTGGTATCCGCACGCAACAAATGCAACTGTGCCGTCTCACTTGTTTGACTCCCACCTCTGCCAATGCAGACTGAGCTTTGCGCGTTCAACGACCGTCTGCACGAATTCAAGGCGCTGGACTGCGACGTGATTGCTTGCTCTGTCGACAGCAAGTTCAGCCATCTGGCTTGGACGCAGGTATGTTGCACTTCCTACCCCCAGGGATTGCCAACAAACTCAACATGCGCCACGCTCCGCGCAGACCCCCCGGACCAAGGGGGGGCTTGGGCCTATGGAATTGCCGCTGCTGTCTGACATCACCAAATCAATTGCCACTTCATACGGCGTGCTTGTGGACTCCGGTGATGACGCTGGCGTTGCACTGAGAGGCATGTTTCTCGTGAGCCCAACCGGTGTTCTTCGGCAGGCCACCGTCAACGACCTGCCGGTGGGCCGGGATGTTGACGAGGCCCTGCGCCTAGTACAGGCATTCAAGGTGTGTTGCTAGTGAGCGCGTGTGCGGAGAGCAGAAGCTCAATGTTACACTCTTTGCACCCCCACAGTTTACTGACGAGCACGGTGAGGTATGCCCGGTCGGGTGGCGCCCTGGCAAGAAGACCATGGTGCCGGCTCCGGTTGGTTCGCAAGCCTACTTTCAGAGCGGAGAAACGCTCAAGAAGAGGCCCGAAGCACCAGGCGCAGGAGCTGGCGCCGGTGCCGGAGCCAACAAGAAAGCGCGCACAAAGTAGTTGGCTGCAAAACAGGAACTGGTGACCTGGTCGTGATGATGATGATTCAATGTCTTGCCCAATTTCATGCCATGTTCGCGCGGCACAGCGCAGCACTAGCACTGTCACCACGCACGCTGTGCTTCGCGATGGCGGCGGAGCCCGAGGCCCAGAAGAACGTCGCATACTGGAAGGCAGTCGCCGAGGCGAAAGATGCCGAGTTTCAGGAGCTTGCAGCCGGGAGTGCTGAGCTCGAACAGATGCTGGAGGCAGAACTGCAAGCTGCACACGAGCAGCTCACGAACAAAGACGATGCAGTGCAACGTCTCGAACGCCAACTCGACGATGAACGGGCATCAAAAGCGTCCGTACTGCGTGAGATGGCACAGCAACAGGTACGACGAAGCTGCAGGCGCTCGCAGCGTCTGCGCTCTAACCACAGCCCGCAGGCAGAGCTGCAGAAGCTTCAAACCGCGCATGCCAAGCTCTCGGAGCAAGTAACTTCGCTCGAAACACAGCTTGATCAGAGTACCCAGCAACACCGAGCTGCTGATGCTGCTCTGCAAAGCTCTGTCGCAGCCGCTGAAGCTGCGCGTGAGGAGACAATTCTGGCGCAGCTGGAGCTCGAGACGCAGCAACAGGAAGCACAAGAGGCGCTGGAGGTGTGTGTACGCGCGTGTGTGGCATATGATTGTTGCGCCACGGGCGTGTCTCATGCCTCAGCGCGTGGCACCAGCGACTAAGGCAAGAACTTCGTATCGCTGAAGACGATGCGGCCTCAGCAAAACGCACTGGCAACCAACAAAGTGTGGCCGGTGAGCCACCTACTGACCGCCAAGACGACGGGGCACGAGTCGAGGAGTTGCTTGTGCAGTTGGAGTTGCTGCAACTCAAGGCACTAGAAGCTGAAACTGCTGCCCTAGAAACGGAAGAATCGCAGCGACAGCAGATAGAAGACTTACGTGCCCAGCTTGCGGCTGTATCCGTCCCGGCGGAAGAGCTGGCACAGCTACGTGCACAACTCGCCGAGGAGCATGAGAAGAATGATGCACTATGCGAAGAAGTATGCTGCGGTGGAGTGATACGTTGTCCGCCAACTGATTCCTCACTGCCAATGCTTGTTGCTAGATGGAGGAGCTCACCGATGAACTCATGAAAGCCGGTGCGCATGCGGCTGCCGCCACCAAAGCCGAAGCAGGTCTGTGTTCGCATCTTGTGTATACGCAAGCTGGTTATCACAACGCCGTGCAGATTACCGCCTGTCAGCGCAGCGCGCTGAGGACTTGCAAGCAAGCGTTGATACACTGTCTGCCAAGCTAGCTGCTGCTGCTCGTGCACACGACGATACCGTTGAAGCGTGGCGAGCCAAGCACTCTGCTACGGCCACAGAATTGTCAGTTTTGATCTGCGCTACGCGGTGCGATGTGTCATTTTCGCCCTTGTGTGACTGTGGTATGTGTGCTTGCAGAGAGAGGGTGAAGGAACAATTGTCTACATGCAAGGCAGTGAGTGTAGACAGTGCTGTTAGCTTGTTCGCTCGCTTGACATAGTGTGTCCGCAGAAGGAGCTGGCATCCAGTGAGACACGAAAGTCTAGGGTGCATCAACAGGAGGACATGGCTTTGCAAGATGCTGCCAAGGCGGCGGCGAAACAGGCAGCAGTGGCGGCACAGCAAGCCAGCAAGCATGCCGCCCGTGCCAAGCAGCTAGACGTATGTGCTCAACGCAGTAGCATCGGGGCTTGTGTTTGACGCGAGTTTGTTGCAGCGAGCTTTGGCTGCACGAACGAAGCAACTAACTGACACAGAGGCAGCCCTACGCGCGTCCATGGCGCATGTTGACAAGTAGGTGCACTCGCATGTTGGCGTGCTTGTGCTGCTCTCACAAATTGTGCTCAGGCTGAAGCAGCAAGTACGGCAAGGCAAAGCGAGGCTTGCTGTTCGTACATCGTCCTTGGCGCGGTTGGACTCGCACACGAGCACAAGCTCCGGTATATCAGCAGATGGCAGTAGCGAGCGGGATCATGAGCGCGAGAGCACTGCTCTAGTGAAGGAGCGGCATGCGCGTGCTGCTGTGGAAAGCGAACTGCGGCGTGTGCTCGTTGTGAGCAACACTAGGCACGTTGCGCGACGGTTGTTGCACCGTGGACGACCGGCCCGGCACTAACGTGTCGCACGTGTCACTGTAGGCTTGGTGAAGCTCATCGTGCGTCTGCGCACCTTGCCGCTGAGGTCGCTACGTTGAAAAGACTATTGCAGGTCAGCGCCGCCGCTTTGCCGGGTTGCAGTGTTTGCCTAAGCACAAGTCGCTCGCAGGGAGTCGTCAAGGCTAGGCGCGAGCTCCAATCTTGTTACGATGCTGCGAACCAGCGCATTCAGGTGTTGCAGTTACAGTACGTTGCGTTGGTGACACTCCTTGTGTGGCCGGTTTTCATAAGACTCCGCTTGCAGAGTGGCCAATCTTAATGGAAGTCGCGACGCCAGCTCGTCGCCCACCAGCGCGTTGGGTTCTGAGCTTCGGCTGTCTCATTCAGCAAGCCGTGATTTATCCTCGGTTCGTGCCGTCATGTGCGTGTGCGGTCGACTACCTAACTCATATGTTGCCGCAGTATGTGAGAGCGGCTGTGGGAGATGCGCTGCGTTCATTGCCGATTCCTGCGACTGCACCGGTTGAGGTTGACGCATCGCCAACGGCGGGCGCGGATGCGCGGCCGGTGCTGCAAGCTCAGGTTGCTTACTTGCGCCACATACTCACGGCACTACGTGATGACGCGCGACGCATGTTCATGGAGTGGGTTCCCGAATTGCTAAAGCGGGTGGTGCTCGGGGTAGTGTCGCCCTTGAAGAGTGCACTATCCGCGGCCAAGTCAGAAGTTTCCTTGCTAGAAACTGCCAACAAACGGTTGAGCAACGACAATCTGCAGCTGCTGGAGAGGGCCCACAAGTCCCAGGGCAACATTGTTGTGTATGTACGCATACGCCCCAAAACGCCCTTCGAGGCCGCTCTGGATACTGGCAACAACGCTGCGCGCTCTGGTGACGCCGTGTCTGCCATGAACACCCGAGCGAGCCCTACGGACATGGATGAGCTTGGCAGCAGCCCGATATCACTGCTGTCCGCGACGGAGTTGGCATTCTATGATGCGCGTGGCCGCAGCTGGCGCCCGTTTGCATTTGATGGCGTTCTTGGCCCACGCGCGACGCAGGCACACGTGTTCAGGGAAGTGGAAGGGCTTGCCACTTTGGCGATAAGCGGGCACAATGGCTGCATAGTAGCGTTCGGGCAAACGGGCAGTGGGAAAACGTACACCATGGAAGGGGTGTGCAAGTCGCTGGATGCCTCGGCTGGTGCTGACGCGAGCGTTGGGATCTCGTACCGACTCGTGGACAAGATTTTCAGCACGATTCAGTCGGCCCAGGCCGAGCAGTCGTGTTCCATCCGTGTGTCAATGGTGGAGATCTACAATGAGCAGCTTCGCGACTTGCTGGTCGGTTATGGCAGTTCTACCACCCCTGCTCACCCGAAGTTGCAAATTCGACAAAGCCGCAGTGGGGGCACAACATCGGTCCATGTGCCCGGTTTGACCCGTGTGGAGGTATCATCAGCAAGCGATGTGATCGCTGTGCTGGCTCATGGCAATGCAGTGCGGTCCGTTGCATCTACTAATGTGCATGAGCATAGCTCGCGGTCACATTCCATTCTCGAAATAGAAGTGCGATCCAGGTGCGCGCACTTCCGCTTGCGCATCCATGTTGCCAATGCTAACACTGTCGCCTTTCAGCTCCGCACACGGTGGCACCGAAGCTTGTACAGTCGGTCGCTTGAGCCTGGTTGACCTCGCTGGTAGTGAGCGCTTGAGCAAGAGTGGTGCGGCCGGAGAACGTCTCACTGAGGCGAAGCACATCAACAAGAGCCTCAGCGCCCTTGGTGATGTCCTGGAGGCGCTCGATCGCAAGTCTGCCCATATACCGTGCGTTAGTTTATTATGTCTGGCAGCTTTGCTACGATAGCTAACACCCCCAGCGCCGAAATACCACAGGTACCGTAATTCATGCTTAACCCGGCTGTTGCAAGACAGTTTAGGCGCGGGGCCAAGCCGTGGCCGCACGATCATTCTCGCCACCGTGTCGCCTTCTCGGTCGTCATGTATGCTTAGCGTGTGCCGCTCGCGTTGTTGGGGGCTCTGACAGTGGCTCTGTTTGGGGCAGCGGAGGAAACCTTGTTCACCTTGCAGTTTGCAGCTCGTGCCCGACGCATTGACCTCGGGCCTGCGCGCCGTGCTGTGCGGTACAAGAACTTGGACTCGACGCTTCGCCGGGTACGCACTCCCGGCAGCACCTCGCGCTTGCGCATCTCACCTCGGCCCCGACAATCGCAGGTGCAAGCGCAGCTATCCACGTCGCTAGCTCAAAACAAGCAACTTGAGGACGAGTTGGAAGCTGCCAAGCAACAACTTTCAGCCGCGTCACACAAGACAGCGGAAGCGGTGGAGCGGGTACGTCCACGCCGTAGTAGCTCTTGGCTGGCTTCCATGCCAACTCGCTCCTTACTGCTCCCAGGTGAAGCGGTCCGAAGACGACAACCGTCGAGCTGCAAATGCTAAACTTGACGCTTTGCGCCACACCGTGTCGGAAATGTCGGCGCGTCTCGATGCCGCACGCGACGCTCGTTCCAGCCACGAGGTAGGGTTGACAGCACATCCATGGGCGTGCTGCTTGCTGACACCGCTGCACGTCAGGAACAAGTCCGAACTTTGCATCATCAGCTCACTGAAGAGCGTCATGCTACAGCTTCGTTGCGACGGCAGTGTTCCTCGCTTGAAGCTCGCGTGCTGTCCATGCAGAAACGGTCACATGCGAAGCGCAGCAGTATCGCCGCTGAGTCCAAGCGCAACAGCACCTCGACCCCGATGGAGGCAGCCACCCCAACAGACCGTTTACGGGGACCAGGGCGTCGCGAGAGCGCACCTGCCGGCAGGAGCAGCACGAGTGGCTCATTAGCGAACGGGGCTCGTGTACGCCGCAAAAAATCGGCAAAGCCCGGCTGGAGGTTCTGAATCAACGAAAAGTTGTATTGCGTCGGCGATGATCTGATGTCAAGCGTCAAGGACAAGTCACACACTAAGACCGGCTCACCTGTTTCGGTTGCGGCCACGAACGCGTTGTGGAAGAGACATGCAATCCATTCGCTTGCTTTGCAGTTGAAAGGATGTGTGAAGAACTTGTCATCTTGTAGCCTCACTGCTGGAGCATCAAGTCTCCGGGGCTATAGCGCTATACATGTAGAGTAGAAGGCGGTGGTTGGTGTGCGCGATGCCTTGCTGGAGTAACGCACGGCGAAAGTAGCAGTATGGGCGCGGCCTAGGTCTGGCTCAGCAATGCTGTCGGCAGAACCAGAGTCCAGCTGTGACTCCAAGCGGGACGGCGTCGGCACGCCGTTGTCCCTTCAAAATGTGCCTGGCACCGCGCCGCAGACAGATGGCGACGCTAAACCTGTTGCGCCCGGGCCTGCGTCACCGGCACATGCGCGGGAGACTGCTCACGAAGCTGGCTCGGGAAAGTTGTCACAAGGCACTGGATGTAGTGCTGGAGGCCTGCCGTCGTTGGCCGACCTCCATGAGGCTGCCGGCCCCAAACTGCGCCCGCCTTGGCTACCCCGGCGGATCGCGCTGCGCATTGCGAGCAACATTTGGTTTGACCGTGCAATCATTGGGTTGATCCTTGCCAACTGTGTGTTCTTGGGCCTAAGCGATCCCCTTGACACGGACCCCGACTCCACGCTCAATCGCGTCATTGATGTGTCGGATCGTGCGTTCTTGGTTGCCTTCAGCGTTGAGATGGGCGTTAAATTGCTTGCACTTGGAGTTTGGGGACCCGGTTCGTACCTGTGGGACCCTTGGAATGCAATAGACGGCATACTTGTTGTTGGTGGGTGGATCACATACTTGCCCAGCCTCCAGCAGAGCAACTTGTCGGCGATCCGGGTTGTGCGCGTCTTGCGTCCTCTCAGAACCATCAACAGTATCGAAGGGCTACGAATCCTGATCGACAGCTTGCTTTCTGCGCTCCCGCAACTGCTGAATGTGCTTGGACTCTGCGCCTTCATCTTCTTTCTGTTTGGATTGGTCGGTTTGCAAATCTTTCCTGGCAAGCTCAGCCAGCGATGCCACTACCCGGCCAACTTCAATGGCACAACTGCAGGCCCAGTGGTGTACTCCCCCCTGGTGGGGGAGCTGTGCAACATGGATACCACGTCTAAGTTTACGTGCCCCACAGTCATGGCGTTGTCCGTGAGTAACACATCGCTCCCGGAGCGAGTTGAACTGCGACCGGTGCAGCTGCTGTGCGTCGCCACGTTTGAGTCTCAAAACCAGGGACTAACCAATTTCGACAACATCGGCACAGCGTTTCTTACGATATTCCAGTGCATTACTCTGGAAGGGTGGGTGGATGTTATGTACTGGATCGAGGAGACCACGACGGCATGGACGAATCTGTACTTCTTGTTGTTGATCACGTTTGGGAGCTTGTTTCTTCTCAACCTCATCATTGCTGCCATGACAATCAACCTCAGCGTGGAGCGACACCTCAAAGCCAAGCAAGCTCAGGTCAACCAGTGGGAATCGTTGGCCCACGGCGGGAACGTGCAGCACGCGCAAGAGGCCACAACCGCGGACGTGCTCTCGGCTGCTGTGATGGCCAAGTATCAGCTGCAGCTCGACGAAATGCAGGATGCAAAGGACGCACCATCGTCGTCGGGCATGCTGTTTCGCTCCCGTGCCGGTATGCAGGCAGAAGAGTCATTACGCGAACTCACAGCAAAACCTGCAGTCACTGACGTGCGATCCGACGGCAACGAGCGGCATGCCACCTCTCCGCCACAGCTTGACCGGGTAGAGTCTGCTTCGTCGCTTCTGGGGACACTGATGGCCCGTCGCAAACGAAATGGCGACGTTGTCGACAGCGAGCCAGAATCGGTTCAGCATAGTCGCCGGGGACGATCGCTGCGGGTTGCGCCGCTGCCTGCCGTGCAAGAAAGTGGTGGCGGCGATGTTGTTTCGCGGCCAGCGTTTCAACCGGCGACGGAGTCTGCAGCTGTGGCCCCCACTGCAAATGTCCCCTTGGAACCCCGGCCCCGTCGCCTCCAACCGTTACCATCCAGCCAACGCAACCTCAAACTGCCTCCGCCAACTGCCTTGACTCAAAGTCCGCTGCCGGTTGTGCAGTCACCACCTCTCCTGGGTTCTCGTCCTGCTCAGCTGCGCCCCTTGTCAATCCCTTCCAGTCGAGCCTCGACCGTGGCAGCCCAGGAGCTTGGAACTGCAGCTTCGCCGTCGTGCAACCCTCCGTCAAAGCTACTGGGCCTCGCTGGTCCCATGCAAGCCGCAGCAGGACTAAGCCACGGCAAGGGTGTGCGAGTTGGCGGGCTGGCTGTATCCGGGACGCGCCAATCGCACCGCCCCGGACCAGTCAGCAGCCGGCAACCTATGCCTGGCACAGTCTCTGTCCGTATGCCACCGGCACCCAAGCTCGACGAGTTGGACGAATGCGCTGCGTCTGCCAAGCAAAGCCCGATGAATGTCGCGGCCGACCGTGAAGGTGTTCATCACGATGTTTGCACTGCGGGGCGTGGAAAGCGATTCGAATCGCCCCAACAACACGCTGGCAGTGGCAAGGAAGGCGCGGTCGCCACGGGCGCATCTCAGCTGGAGGAGTTACCCGACTTGCACCGGTGGCGACCTGCCCCGCAGGCAGGGTGGCTCCGCCACACTTGCTTCCGTGTGGTTGCCAGCCCAACATTTTCACTGGGCGTCATGGTGTTAATCGTCGTGAACACTTTGTTGCTCGCGGTGGAGCACCATGGCATGGAGCAATGGCTTGTCGACATGACCCAAGTCGCGAACTTAATCCTCACAGCACTGTTTAGCCTCGAGATGGCAATCAAGCTGGTCGGGCTTGGCTGGCGCGGCTACGTACATGACGGCTTCAATTTGTTCGATGGCTTCATTGTGTTGGGCTCTTGGGTGGAGCTCGGCCTCGCCATTGCATTTGAGGGTGGTTCGTCTGCGGTGTCAGCCCTCCGTACGTTCCGCCTACTTCGAATCTTCAAACTTGCGAGATCGTGGCAGAGCTTCAACGTCCTACTGGCGACTACCTTGCGATCCCTTCCACGCATTGGGCCATTCAGTGTTGTGCTGCTGATCTTCATGTTTATTTTCAGCCTCATGGGCATGCAGATGTTCGGCGGAAAACTTGGCACCGAAGACCAGCGCCCTCGAGCAAACTACGATTCCTTTTTGTGGGCATTCACAACAACATTCCAGGTACTGCTGTGTACACGGCATTTCCCGTTTCCTGTAGACTGTGCGAGGCTTTGGTTGCTAACCTGCATGCCGTGCGCAGGTGCTTTCTGGAGAGAACTGGAATGAGGTGATGTATGAAGCTGTGGCCGCAGCAGGGTGGCCCGCCGCGCTATTCTTTGTGTGCAATGTGGTCGTCGGCACGTACATTGTGCTGAACTTGTTCCTGGCCATCCTGATCGATAACTTCTGTAACAACGAGGAAGAAGAGGAGACAGCGGCACAAGCCCGGGCTATCGAGAGCACACCACCAGCAACACCAGCCGCGACACCGCGCCCAGCTCCATCCGGGGCGACGCCGCATGCAGGGCTTACGTCGCACTCCAGCGTGCACCATGCGCGGGCAGTGTCATCACGCATCCGAAACAACGGCGGGTTCGATGTCCAGCTTCTTGCAAGCCATACGACAGACAGCGATGCCGCAGGACGCATGGCTACCCCCCTGCAGGTGCCGCAACTGCCGGCTACACCGCCTGCCGGCGCTCCATCACATAGTGGACACATGCATGCTTGGCGGCAATGTTGGACGAGTGTGAGGCCTGCGACCGTCTACCAGCGCTCGCTGGCACGTTTCAAGGCGCATGCGTCGTACCCGCACCGAGTGCTATGCCTGCTACATGGGAGCAACCCATGCCGCCGTGCCGCAGGCATGGTTGCCACCCACCCAATCTTCGACGCAGCTATCATGCTCTTGATCATCATCAGCTGCGTGATGCTCGCGCTCGACTCCCCTGGTGCAACGTCTGCTCTTAGGGCTACACTGGAGTCTGCAGACTTTGTTGTCACGTGGTTGTTTGCGGCTGAGATGGCCATGAAAATGGTTGCATTCGGTGTGTGGGCACACCATGGTGCTTACTTCAAGGATCCGTGGAATTGGCTTGATTTCTTCATTGTGTTGGTATCAGGCGTGGACCTTGCGGTTGGCAGTGGTGTCAAGGTGATCAAAGTTGTCAGGCTTTTGCGCGCCCTGCGCCCCCTGCGAATGGTGCGGAGGCTCAATGGGCTCAAGCTGGTGCTCAACGCAGTCGTTGGGGCCATTCCCAACTGCATCCATGTTGCAATGGTGGCGGTGCTTTTTCACCTCATCTTTGGAATTCTCGGCGTCAATTTTTTCGGCGGTCGTTTCTACGCCTGCACGGACCCCTCGCGTGAGTGCCTTCCTTCATTGGCGCCGGACTGCCCTGAGCACTTGGCATGCACCGGGAGTTGGCACCCATTTCCCGGAAGCCCGGCAGTTGCGCGGGCCTGGCAGAACCCGAGCTACGGTGGTCGCTCGTCGTACTCATTTGACAATACCGGCGCGGCCATGCTCACGCTGTTCGAAGTCGCGTCACTAGAGCTTTGGCTTGATGTGATGTACACAGCAGCCGACGTTCGTGGCATCGGATGGGCCCCTCGACGTGACTCCAATGCTGGCGCCGTCTTCTTCTTCATGTTCTTCATCATGGTGGCGTCTTTCTTCATCCTCAACCTGTTCGTTTCCGTTGTTGCCGAAAACTTCGCCAAGATGAAGAAGCAGATGGACAATACCAATATGTTCATGACAGAGAGCCAACGCCGCTGGGCTGAGCTGCAGCGAGACTTGGCGACGAAGAAGCCCGCCAAGCTGCACGCTCCTCTGCCCGATGCCTCGTACTTTCGAGTGCTTGCTTTCAAGCTCGTGGACAGTTCACGCTTTGAGCTTGCAGTATTGTCGCTGATCATGCTCAATGTTGCTCTCATGGCATGCCGCTGGCGCGGCGAACCGCAAAGCTGGGCCAACGCCATGGACGCAGCCAATCACGCTTTCGGGCTTGCGTTCTTGCTGGAAGCAATTGTAAAGCTTGTTGGGCTCGGGCGGTCGCAATACTTTTCATCGTACGTTCACCGAGGTCAGGCGCGAACCATCACGCTGGGACAGCTAACCTGCAGCTGTCGCTGGCCCGCAGGCACTGGAATGTCTTTGATTTCGCCATAGTGTGTATGAACGTTGCCGGATTTACGGTGGAGGTGGCAATTGGATCAGCCTCTGGCATCGACTTTACGCTGCTACGGGTTGTGCGTGTAATCCGAATCTTCCGCCTTGTCAAAGTGTCAAAGCACTTGCGCGCTATCTTCAGCACGTTGCTAATCTCACTTCCGTCGCTTGGCAATGTCGGGGCACTCTTGTGCATGCTTTTCTTTATGTTCGCTGTTGCCGGTCAGCAGCTGTTCGGCAGTGTTGAGCATGGAGAATTCATCAATGAGCACGCCAACTTTGAAGATTTCCGGCACAGCATCTTGCTGCTATTTCGGATGTCAACTGGAGAAAGCTGGAATGGCCTTATGCATGACTGCGTCGATGCGGCAGGAGGCTTTGTGGCCTACACGTAGGTGCACGCGAAACCGGCATGAGTACTCG
>Ga0213833_1001335_pt1 | contig 17971 bp, 23 predicted proteins | sample SWATP21_FD_160575 | JGI IMG/M metagenome (GOLD analysis project Ga0213833, IMG submission 160575) | Coastal seawater microbial communities from Marineland, Florida, United States - SWA TP2 #1 | ecosystem: Environmental > Aquatic > Marine > Coastal | place: USA: Florida | collected 2016-08-14
GGGGGGGGAGGGGGGTTGGCAGCCACAGCAGCACATGAGCGTACGTGGGCTTGGGCATCCCGAATCGCCGTCCAGCCGTGCGCTTGCCTTTCGTCTTGAACGCTGCCGCGTACGACCCTGTACCCTGGCCATTGCCACCTTGGCGTGAATGCACGCCACTGAGCATGGCAGAGTGCCGGCGACGCATGACGCCAGCACCGTCTTCATCATCTTCCATGTCGGTGTGCAGCTTCGGTCGCGCGGACAGCGACCCAGACGGCGCTGCTGAGGCGTGTGCTGCCGCCTCTTTCAACGGCAGGTCAGGCGCGGGGGGCACAGGCTCACGCCGTTGTGCCGGGCGAAACAGCGGGATCCGAGACGTGGGCGGCTTGGACCGTGACACACCCCAGCGTTGGTCGTCCGTGGCACCCTCTGACGCCGCACCAGCGCTTGCAACAGTCGATTGCTGCTGTTGTTGTTGTTGCTGTTGCTGCTGTTGTTGTTGTTGTTCATTACCCATGGCTGCCGCCGGTTGGGACACCCGCCCTGCTTCCGCCTGCAGTGTGGAAGCAGCAGCAGCAGCATCACCGATGGTCGGGGGGGCTGTAGCGCCGGTGGCTGGCGTGGAGGGGGAGGGCGCCGCGGCAAAACAGGCACGACCGGTGGCGGCTGCGTGTGTGCTTCCCGCATCGCCACCCACTGACTGTTCACGGGGCGTGTGAATGGGGCTCACACGCCCGCGCATGTCGTCCATGTGAGACCCAGTGGAGGTCCTGACATCAGCACTGGTGCGTGAGCCAGTGGAGGCTCGCACACTCATGCTCGCCCTCCCCACCACCCCGCCTCCCGCTGGGTGGACGCTGGTGGTGTTGCCGTTGCTGTTGGTGCTGCTGCGTTTGGCGTCTGTGCCACGCGACACGGCGCCCACCAACGATGCACCTCCACCTCCACCTCCACCGTCACCAGCACCAACACCAGCACCAACACCAGCACCAGCCCCAGCACCGAGCTCCAACGAGTCCACGAGGCTCATGCCCTCCGACAGTTGTGGCCATGGCGCACCCTGGGCGTGCGCAGTGATGTTGTTGCTGCTGCTGTTGCTGTTGCTGCTATCGCGTGGAGCCCTGGCATCACTTGTGTCGAGCGCGCATGCTGCGCGATAGGCAGCGGAGGGCAGGAGTGTGGTGGTGTCACCAGGGCTTCTGGGGGTATGGGAGTGGGTGTGGGTGTGGGTGTGGGTGGACGTCCTCGTGCCTGAGGGTGATCCACGTGCCCCCCTGCGCACCCCCTCCATCTCCATCTGACCCTGCAGGCCGAGGCGCCTCGTGAAGTGCACGCCTCGCATCACCGCATCCGTTTGCAGCTCCATCGGCGGCGCGGCGTCGCGTGCACCCGAACCGGTTAGGGCGGCGACGGGACCACCCGGCGCCGCAAATGCAGCGGACGAACTGGGCGCGGGAGCAGCGAAATGGCTCGAGGAGGAGGTGGTGGTGGTGGTGACATCGTCTCCACCTTGCTGGTCTGGAAAAGACCCTGTGGGGCCGTCATCGTTGCTGTCGCCGGCTGCAGGTGCCCACTCGATGGCCTCCTGCACACTGGCTTGAGAGGCGGGCGACAACAGCGGTGGTGCGGGCGGCTGGGCGGTGGCGTGTTCGGTGGATGAAGAACGCCGCGGTGGGGTTTGGGGTAACGATGGTGCCGCGTAGCTGGACCCGCTGTTCCCCACCGAGCCGCGCGTGTTCAATGGGGAGACCCTCGGCTGGCGATCGCCACTCACACCAGCACCAGCACCAGCACCAGCACCAGCACCAGCACCAGCACCAGCACCAGCACCAGCACCAGCACCCCGATATTGTGTCTGGGCACGTGGTTGTGCTGCCGCACCATTGGTGTAACCACCGCGGTGACGCCGAGAGTTTGTGGGCTGCGGCGACGGCGACGGCGTGTCCAGTTCCGACGACGATGGTTCCTCGGGAAGCGCAGACAACGTGGGTCGGTGTCCGTATCGCCCACCAGTGTGGAAGCCTTGCGCTTGCGCTTGCGCTTGCGAGTGCGACGCGGCGGTGGACCCGCGTTGGGCGTCGTTGGCTGCTGCAGCCTCGGCCAAGGCACCAGCGGCATCCAAGCTGTCGTACAGCGCAAGGGCCTGTGCATCGATGGGGTGCATGTGTGCGGAGGTGTCCGCGGCACCAACGGGTGCATGGTCACGATCGTGAACGCCGGTGTCGGGATCACGTGGCTGTGTCCGTGGCTGCGTGATCTCCACGCTCGAGGCACGCACGACGCGAGTCTGCAACAGGCATGGTACAACCACGCAAAAGGTGTGAGGACGGCAGGCATCGATGTCGTGGGAGCGCGTGGTGTACAGGATGCAACAGCAGCGCAAACAGGAAATGGAGATGATAGGAGCAGGGGACGTGGATCAGGCGCATGCCAACAAGGGGTGGTGGGTCGTTGTCATCGGTGGGTCGTTGGTGATGGGCGCCGGCTGTGCGGTGGGGATGTTGCAAAGCAGAAGCATACGTACACGTCGCGGGGGGTTTGTACGAGATGAATCCTGCACGGGCGCCTTGCGTGGTGGAGCATACACTTCAACGGGCACGTCACGTGCTGTGCAAGAACGGACTTGTCAGACACGCCGCGGCACGTCACACACACACACACACACACACACACACACACACACACACACACACACACACACACACACACACAGCCATTCCTCCGCACAAGGTTCGGAGTGAGAAACGCACCTGAAGATTCGCGGCGGCGAGCACGCAGGGTTTGGAATTGCTTCTTCAGATACGCGTTGTACTGCGCCTTTTCTTCTCGCAAACGCTTCGCTGCCTCACTCAGCCTGGCTTTGCGGTCAGCGCTTTCGCGCATCGCCCGCTCACGTTGCTTTCTAAAGGAACAAAATCCACACACACAATCAGGCAGATGCATGAGCCAGGCACGTGGATCCTTGTGCAGAGGGCACAAACACGACTCCTCTCCGCACAACAAACGAAGAAGCGAAACCACAACAACACACGGCACGTACCGTCGACGCCGCGCGGTTTCAGCTCGGATGCGACGCTCACGTTTGGCAGCCTCAGATGGATGTTCCCGGGCCTGTGCAGCGTATGACGTGCCGCCTGTCTTCCGCGCATACGTACTGCAACAACACACACCACATGGTCACGGGACGGACAGCACGCCACATCGGCGCGTTCCCACCTTCTGGGAACATCAACCCAATCCACCACGCTCGATGCAGAGGTTACACTTGATGAGCCGCTTGCTCCTGGTGCTAACCCGAGAATGTGTGAGCTCGGGCGCTGCCCATATCGAGACGCCATTGGCACTGCGGCAGTGTTCGTGCTGCAACAAGTCGCGATTCGCGAACCAAATGGGCAAACATTGTGAATTGTAAGATATCCCACGTGTTGCGCGACGTACTGTCGCACACTGCTCGACATTTGGTGCTTGCCTGTGCCGGTGTGCTGCGTGTTGGGCCAGAGTACAAGGGTGTGATGGCCGTCCATCATGCGCGAGAGTTTGGAGGTCCAATCGGGACGTTTGGTGTGACGCTGTTGCTGCCTGCAGTGGTGTATGGACTCTACGCGTACTGCGACGTGAACGGCTGCCCGCCTGGGCAGCTGTGGCCGCCGAGTGTCAACGTGGCCGAGTTGTTTACATGGAGAAGCAACGTGATTGTGTTCGCATGGATCATGTGGTTTGCTCTGTTGTATGTTGTCGTGCCCCCGTCGTCTGTTGTGAAGGGCGTGGAACTGGAGGACGGCTCGCGGCTTGGGTATCCCATCAATGGTGCGTGTCGCCTGTCTCACACCTCCCTCCATGTCCCCGCTCACACATGACCACGTGCATCCCTGTGTATTTGTGGTGTTATGTTTGCTGCCTGCACAGCTTTCCGGAGCTGCGTTGTGACTGTGGTGCTGCTGGTCGTGTTGCACACAACCGGCACCTTCGACCTGGCCTGGGTGGCAAACCACATCGGCGAGTTGGCATTGGCGGCAACGATCCAGGCGTTTGCTCTGTCTGCACTGTTGTACATCGCATCCATTGTCAACCCCAAGGGCTTGGCACCACTTGGCAACACTGGTACGCTGGTGCTGGTGGTGCTGTGCTCGCGGTGCTGGTGGTGGTGCTGGAGAGAGCTCACGAACGTCGTGGCTTTGTGTGTGTGTTTTGTTCGTGACGCCACACGCCGTTTCCTGCCACACGCCGTTTCCTGGTGTTGGGTACGGTACAGGCAACCCAATGTATGATTTTTTCATGGGCCACCAGCTCAACCCTCGTATTGGCTCGTTTGACCTCAAGTACTTTTGCGAGCTGCGCCCCGGGCTGATTGGCTGGGCGGTGATCAACGCCGCACTCATGCTGGAGCAGTACCGCCGCCATGGCCACGTGACGAACTCCATGGTTCTGGTGAACTTGTTGGAGGGGTTCTACGTGCTAGATGCTCTTTGGTTCGAAGTAGGTTGATATCTTGCTTGGGCGCGTGCAAGAGGGGGTGGGGAGGGAGTTCCTGTCAGAACCTCCTGATGTGACTGCTGTTGCACTGTTCTGAACGGCGTGGTGTCGTGTCGCAGCACTGTATTGTCACCAGCATGGACATCACCACCGATGGCTTTGGACTGATGCTCGCCTTTGGTGACTTGGCATGGGTTCCATTCACGTACACCATGCAGGCGCGTTATCTTGTTCAAGTGCCCGTAAGCTTGTCGCCCGTGGCGATGGCTGGTGTAATCGCTGTGGTCGGTGTTGGGTTTTACATCTTCCGCTCTGCCAACTGGCAAAAGGATGCCTTCCGCAAGAACCCCACTGCTCCTGGAGTTCGCCGTACGTGTGATTGCGATGTGTACCTGGCCGACATCCCCCAGCTACTCTCCTTCCCTCCGTGCTCATGTTGATGGTGGTGTGTGCTGCTGTGGCGTTGTTTGCATTTTTCCGTGGATGGGTTGGTGTCCTTGGTCAATTTGCGAAACTGTGCAGATTTGACCTACCTCAAAACCCAACGCGGGACGAAGCTCCTGACCTCGGGTTGGTGGGGCGTGTCTCGCCACTGCAACTACCTCGGCGACTGGATCATGGGCGTGGGGTGGTGCCTTCCGTGCGGGTTTGGATCGCCCATTCCCTACTTCTATGCCATCTACTTTGCGTGCTTGTTGATGCATCGGGAGCGACGTGATGAGGCCAAGTGCCATGCAAAGTATGGAAAGGACTGGGACAAGTATTGTAGCATCGTGAAGTGGCGCATCGTGCCGTATGTGTACTAGACGACACTTGCATTGTGCACCGGGTGCTTTTATCACCACACATGGCGAAGAGGTGATCAAATGCAACCTGTTCTGTTTCCTCAATGTACTTGTTGCACCCCCTCCCTCATGTCACAGCAGTTACCCAATCCAAAAGCTAATGACGCCGGCGGTGGCGGCTTCGGCTGCGACTTCGGCTACGACTGTGGCGACGCCGGCGGTCGCGATCTCGATCGCGCCGGCTGTCACGGTCACGTCGATCACGGCCACGATCACGATCACGATCACGATCGCGATCTCGGCCACGGCGGTCGCGGTCGCGGTCACGCCTGCTGTCACGGTCACGCCTGCTGTCACGGTCACGATCACGGCGGTCACGATCACTTCGGTGCTCAGGTCGCTCGCGATACCGGTTGTCGCGGTATCCGCCCCCGCCACCATATCTGCTGCCATCACCACGCAGCTTTTCGCGCTTTTCACGCAGCGCCTTCACAGTCTCACGGATTTTGAGGTGTCCCAGGTGTACCTTGCCACCAAAGTGGTCCGCAAGACGTCTGAAAGCCGAAAAAGACCCAAGAAAAAATGAAAAGCCGAATGCCAAGGGGAGGTGAGGCGGGGGGCATGCAACGCACAGCGATCACAGACACACATCATACACGAACCTGTCCGAGTCAAAAATGCTCAGCATGGCGCCGCAAACCTCACAAACACGGAGTTTTGCGTTCACGCTGCTCGTGTCACCCTCTGCCTGCTTCGCGAGGGCTGCGGCCTTGTTCGCGGCCGCGGCTTTCTTCAGCTTTAGCTTCTCAGCCTCCTCCATCAACTCCATGGACTTGTCCACATCCCCTTCTTCGCCTGGTCGCACCAAGGTTGCCATGGGGTGACCACGGGGCCAAGCAATGCTGCAGACACGACTCCGCAACACGCACCCGCAGCCTCGGCTTCTTGCAGCATTTTTTCGATGCGCGAAGTGAGTTCTACTACTTCCGCTGCTGCCGCAACGTTTTCTTGTGGAGGCGCCTTCTGTCCCGAGTCCTCCAGTCTTTTGTTGCCTCTCTGCACGGCACATGTGTGAGGAAACGCCAGCACATCCCTGCACACGCGCAGTAAGCACACATCACCACCCCACCTCAATCTTGCGGTCACACTCGTTCATGAACCCTTCCAGCTCACGCAAGAAGTTGTTCTCCCAGGGATGCCACTCTTCAGTGTTTCGATCCTTGTCAAAACTGCATCCACTCGCACATTCCAGTCAGAGCGGCTGGCAGCCAGCTACCATCGCGACGATGCACAACACGCACTCTTCTTTCCACTTGGGTTCGTGGGAAAGTTCGCACTCGCCATGGTCCTCCTTGGTGCTATTGAACATCTCATACGGACAAAAGCCACACATTGCGTGCCGGCACACTCTCCGATCGCGGTAGCTCTGCAAGACATGGCCCAAACAAAACACCACGAACCCACAACCGTGCACCAGGAGGCGTCATCCCTGTTCCTTGTCCACACACAGACGACACACACCGTACGTGAATGATCTCCTCAGGGCGGTCTTCATTGCGATTCTTTCCCATGAGGGAATCCAACAACTCGCGTTGGGCATCCATGGCACTCGTTCGAGAGCACGCAAGCTGTCCTCACCAAGGCGGGCCCACAGCAGCGATCGCGCATCACAGCGGCAAAAGGTCTACCGCAATCACACAGTGTGTGTATTGATCTTTGCGAAATTTAGTGACAATGTGATTCTACGACCACGATCACTACTTCCCCCGCCTCGGGACGCGTTCCGTGCTCATCGGAGTGTCCCTGACCCCAGCAGCACTCACCAAATCTCATCCCAACCACCACTCTTACCTCCTCCTCCACAAAAGTTCTTACACCCACCCACTGCTCCCAACACATTGCAGCATGGAATCCACCCCCGAGTGCTGCTTCGAGCATGGAGACGCTGAAGCCTCCCTCACCTTTCCTGTTCCTGGACACAAGCTGCGTTGTGGTGACTACATGATCATTAAGGATCGGCCCTGCAAGTGCGTACTCTGTCGTGCACCGGTGAAGGTCCACACTGTTGATTTTGTCTCTGGGTCCCCCTGTCTCACCTTCCTTTGTGCTTCCAATTGCACACATCAGGGTCCAGGAAATCAAACGTACCAAGCCCTCGAAACACGGCCATGGAAAGATGTGTGTCGTGGGCGTCGACATCTTTGATGGCAAGAAAGTGATTGCAGTCAACCCCACGTCCCACAAGGTTTGCGTTCCCCATGTGAAACACGTGAACCTCATGCTCGTGGATGTGGACTCCTTTGCTGACACGCCGGAGGTGTCTCTTATGGATCCGGAAACTGGGGAGGTCCGCGATATGAATCTCCCTGACACAAAGGTGGGGCGCGAGCTGTTCAAGACCTTCACAGAGCGCAGTGAAGCTGGGGAGCGACGAGACTCTGTGAGCAGCGTCACAAGCGCGGCCCCTGCTGATGACGATCGTGATGTTATTGTGACCGTGATGGAAGCAATGGATCGCTCGCAAATCATCAGTTTCAAGCTCGGAACAATGTAGTCATGGCATCGCAAAGTGCTTTCGTTGTTGTTCCGTTTCTGCATGTAGCTGGTACTGCGTGTGGCATGTTTGTAATCACACCCCAAACCCGCATTTGGATCCAGCTGTGAATTCATGGTGAATTAGCATTTCCGTCCAGAAGGCACAAAACAAGAGATGACAAACACAAAACCGGAGGCAGGCAACCACGCGACGGTGCACCTCTACACGAAAGTTGGAGGCTCGTACCCATCCCCCAAGTCTCCCCCTGCCGGTAGCCGTGGCAGCTTCATCAAGTTAGCAGGTACATGAGCCGCCGCCGCAGACAGCGCCGACGGCCCAATGTTCACGAACGACCCACTGTTGGGTAAGAACCCTGTTCCCCATCCACGCATGGTGGGAGTAACGGCTGGTCGCAGGGTGCCCGCCGCACTCGCTGACCGAGGCATGCCAGACGCCGCGGAGTACAGGCGGCTGGCAGCGGGAATGGCGCGGTCGCCGCCGCGCACAGCGGCTGTACCAGCGGGGGACGGCTTGCGTCCGACGCTGACACCCGCAGTTTGGGACCGAAGAGGGCTGCGCGCCCGGGACACAAGGGCACTCTGGCGGGCTCTCCGCACGCGCTGGTCCGCTTGGCTTCGCGATCGCTTGTGGCCGGGACTGCCGCGGCGACCCCGCGCCCCGGCGGTGGTGTGACCATGTCCGTGACCATGTCCGTGACCATGTCCGTGACCGTGGCTGTGGCCGTGGCCATGGGATGCGTGACTTGCTGCGCCGTGTTCGCGTTTCCACCTGGTTGTCCCAAGCCCACGGTTGGTTGTTGCGTGTTAGCGACGGCAGGTGAGACGGGGGCGGTTCCACACAAGCCGCAGTACCTTTGAAACGGGGTGGAGCCATCGTCATCGATCGCCTCACGATTGTCTACACGAGCACGGTGGGGCCCTTCCAGATCCTGAGACAGCTTCGACACGGTTCTGGTGAAGCAATGGGGTGTCAGTTGTGTTGCGTATCCCCCTCACTCCGCTGTACGCCCGCGCATGCCGCCAACCTGTTCAGGTCCTGCATTTGTGTTCGTAAGTTCAGAACTTCTTCCTTTAGCTTGAGGATCACTTGTTGGGCCGCTGTTTCCTTCTCCTTTGCAGTGTCGCCAATGGCCCACGCTTTTTGCACCTCCTGCCGAAAGGCACACAAACCTCTCAACACGACGCAGGGACACAGAAACTGCGCCTGCGCCACAGTCGAACCTTGCGCAGGCCTGCAATGGTTTTCTCATCCTCCGTTTTGAGTTTGTACGCCCACTGCAGCTTCATTGCTGGAGACACAACCCAAAGCAGAGCACGTGAGTGAACGACGGTTCGCAGCGCACGGCGCAAGCGTACTCTTGTCAACAAGCTCCGTTTTCAGCTCACGGCACTGGACAGGGAGCACCCCACAGATACAAGCCACAGAAGACCCAGGCGTACGTTAGCGATGCTGTTACAAACCCGTATAGCGGGTTGATAGAGCGCACCTTTGTGACAAGCAGCTTCTCAGTGTTGACGCTTTTCTTGAGTGCGCGCTGAAGCTTGTCAAACTCTTCGCGAAAGCGCTCCACACTGGCCTCAGCACTTTCAGCAGGCGCAACCCCGGCCATTATCAAAACTGCTTGTCGTTTTGAGGAAGCTAAGAACCCGCTGGTTGCATGAGGTCACGTTGTGCTGCAGCCAGTGTCCGCAGCAGGACAAACAACCGAAAGATGCGAAAATACCCATCCGTAAATTTACTCCTACGCCTCCACCATCTGGACATAGGACAGGGGCTTGTCAATCGCGTCACGGTGATGATGGATGAAAGGAGTTGGTTAGCCTCGTGTTGGGCTGATCGAATTCTAACTGGCCATCTCACCTCCCACATCATGGCCCACATAGTGAAAGCAGTGTATTGCTCACCCTCCCAAGTTGTGAATACATGGACTCAGTGCCCACCGGTGGGAGGCGAGAGGTGACAACGCCCATGCCACACGGCATGCTAGTGGTACGTCTGCGCATCCTTTCGGTACCCAAAGGCGCCTGGGGACTTTCCAGGGGCGCTGGGAGGCAAAACCCAATGCAAACGGTTCCAGCGCAGCTGCGGCAACGTTCAACTTGACACCAGCGCTGACTCAGCTGCAAGTGCACGTGGTGTGTATCGCCTGGGTCGTGGCATGCAGGGAACCAGAATGAGAGAGTAGGTGGCAAGCCAGTGTTGGATAAACGAACTGTGAGGGGAAACGAGGGTCACTGCGAGGCGCGCTACATGGCATTCTAAAGTACCCCTGGAGTGTGCAGCACACGAAGTGCCAACGATCTCATAGGTCTGAGCCGGAAGCGGGTCAATCAGACGATACGATACCCCGGAAGCTGGGGTCACGACGCTTGCGCTGATACAGCCGAAGAGACTCAGCTGCAGGTTGACTCTTTGGCAAGGCTACCAAAAGTCTGCGTCCGCGCTGTGAGGCAGGCGTACGCGGGGCCACCTTCTGCTTTCAGTGCAAGCTCGGGTGGCAGTGCCAGCGCCAGTGCCAGCGCCAGTTCCAGCGCCAGCTCCAGCGCCAGCGCCAGTGCTAGCTCCTCTACTACCGCTGGTGGCAACACCGCTGCCAGTTCCGATAACAGCGGGAGCAACAGTATAAGCAACAGCATGAGCAACAGCATGAGTAACAGCATGAGCAACAGCCATGCCATGGGCATGAGCAGCAGCGCGAGAAGCAGCAGCAGTGGTCTTCGGTCCAGTTCCCCGATCGATCGGAACCCTGCCACACAAGAGGTCGCGGCCCAGCTCCCGCTCCAACGCGACGAGAACGGAACGTCGTGGAGTGTACCCACGGTGGTGGGTCTTGCTGTTCTTGCTGTCGCGTTTTGTGTTGGCATGGTGTGTCAATCGCTTCGACTCCATTATGCAGAGCGACGTGTCAGCCGGGCGCTGGACGCTGTCACGTTTTCCACAAACGTACATGCGGCACCTCCGCCGAACACATCCATTCGGGGGCCTGCGAAGTACCGCCACAACACACTCCACCCGTTTCCATCAAGTGAAGCCTTTGGGAAGTTGACCGCACCACCTCCTGGGATACCGCACACTGGCCCGGTGGTGAACAGTTTGGGCGAGCCAGTTGAGTTGCGTGATTGAAACGAAACAAGACGGGCGTGTTTGAGGTTGTGAGCTGTCATGGTCGTTGTGGAAACAGATGTTCGTACAACAACACGTGTCAACCATTCCAACCAAGCATGATGGAAGTAGAAATTATGTGACTCCGATAAGGCATGCATGAAATACCCTCCACACAACTACGTGTGTGTGGCATGGACTACAAAAGAAATGCGGATACACCTGGCCACCACGGCGCGAAGAAACGAAACACAGAACCCTGTCTATCCAGCACCAGGCACCTCACTTTGGACCGTGCCATCAGCAGCATACACAATCTGAACAACACAGTCGGCACAGTCAACAACATGAAAAGGAAAAAACAAACATGGAAGCAGCCCAATCACGCACCTTTCGGCCATCCGGTAGCTCTGCGAGCCATGTGCCGTTGGGGAACACACTTCGCATTTCGCCGGACGGCAACACGTCTTTCACGGTGCCATCAGGATACCTGATCTGCTTGGACGAATCTGGGTAGTGGCGCTCAACCTGTCCATTGGGGAACTCGTACAACTGAGTCCCGTCCGTGTACGACGTGTGTGTCGTTTTCGCTTCCGCAAAGTAGTACACCTCAACGCCAGTGCCGGTGTGCGTCTTGCGGATGTCGCCGTTATGGAACCGCACAATGATGTGGCCTTCGGGAGTTAGTTCACGCGTGGTGTTGTTGCGGTATGTGAACACGCGCGTGCCGTCTCTGTACACGGTCTCTGTCTGCACCCACACAAGGAATCTGCAGGTTAGCGCTGCTTCAACACCACATGCGCACAGGCACACAGACACAGGAAAAAAAAACATACATAGTGGGAAACCGCAGCAACACCACACTCCACACACCTTGCCCTCCCCAAACTGGCGTTGTGATAGCACCTCTTTACCCTGGCCAGGCACCGCCGATACCCCCGCGACAGGAGACGCCAAGACGTTGCCGGCAGATCCCATCGCTTTCGCTGTTCCTCCCTCGCCCTTGCTGGGAGTCTGTGCCGCGACCTCACTACCAGCGGTGGGGTCCGCAGACGCGACTGGCGCAGGCCGCGATGCATCGGCCTGTGAGCGTGTCGCAGCCTCAGGAGCTGCGGCTGCAGCAGCAGCTGCAGCAGCAGTAGCAGCAGCAGGGAACGTGGAAGGGTGGGCACCGTCGTGGTAGCGCTCTGGGTGGTACGTGGACGCACGAGGGGCGTCGTGGCTTGGCGTGGTGCGCATGACACCAAACGAATCCAGTCCAGCCACAGGGTGGTCGCCATGAAGATGCAGGCCCTCCTCGCCACCCGTGAACCTTGCGTCCCCCTCCTCACCACTCACACTGCCCGCGCTGCTCCCCTGGTTCGGGTGGAGGCCACCCACGCTGTCCAAAGAATTGGAGGCGCTCTCCCCGCCACTGCTCCCCCTGCGTGGTCGACTGCGTGATCTCGATCGCCGACGGGTTGGACGATCCCGCCCGCCACGCCCATGCCCATGCCCATCCCGGCTGCGCCCACGCTGCGTTGTCGGCTGCGGTGGGCGCTGCTGCGGGCCTGACGGCGCACCACCCCGTCGCCCGAACGCGACACCACCGGTGGTGCCAACGCCGGCGTTGCTGTGAGGTCGCCCGGTGGCCTGGCCACCGCGTCGGCCAATGCGTGGCTTCTTCGCGGTGGTGCGACCGCGCTCCCCTCCCTCGCTGTGCTTGCTGCCGTGGCCCCTGCGTGCACCCGCACCCTCCGACTCATCGTCGCGATCTGGCCACTGCTCGAGTCGCTCCTGTTCCAGATACGCCACTTGTTCCTTCAGCTCCTCTGTGCGACGGCTGAGCACCTTGATGCGCTGCTGAAGCCGGTCCACCGTCGTCTTGTGCTTGCTGTTGCGACTGCTCTCGTCAACCTTCATTTTGGCGATGGTGGCCTTGAGTGCATCTATTTCCGCGCGTTCCCTAACGCAAAGACCAACGCAAGACAAAAACAACCACACGAGGGCACAGCCACCACACATGTGAACCTCCTGTTGGACACGGCTGCACGCAAACCCCCTCCTGTGTTTTGGTGCATGAAGCCGCACACAACACACCAACAAACCAACACCGAGGAACATACTTTCGAGTGTTGGTGGCAGCAACAGCGGCTGCCCGCGCTTGCCGTTGAATAACCCTGCGCTCTTTCTTCAACTGAGCCTCGAGTTGACGTCGGTCCGCTTTCAACTGTTGAGCAGGTGTGAGGAGAGTCCCGGCCAAAGGCCCCACAGCGTGGCGCAATTACACACACAGACAAACAGACACAGACGCACACACAGCAAACACACACACACCTCTTCTTCTCGTTGCGACGCCGTTTGTTGAAGCTGTGACACAGCACCACAACATGACGACGCGTCACACAAGACGACTCCCAACCCCGCGCATGCGACGCCATCAGGCACACGAACGCACCTCTTGGCGCTGTCGTTCCATGTCCCTTTCAAACTCCGCTCGCTCTTGGTCCAACTGCACCCGTGCGTCCTTGTACCGCCGCACCTCCTTCTCCAACTCCGCGATGCGCGCGCGCACTTCCACATCCAACGCCGAGGCGCCACCCTCCTCCTTGTACCCACCCCCCTCCCCCTCCCCCTCCTCCTCCTCCTCCCCCTCCGCACCGTATCCACCACCACCCTCGACTGTGCGAGCCGGCGCACCTCCGCCTGTTCGACCAGACACACGCTGGCGACCAGCCGCACGCTTGCCCCTGCCACCCCGCCTGCCGGGGAACATGCGCGCCACAAGGGCGCTTGCAGGTCGCGCCGCATCGTCTGTCCGGGCAGCGGTGCGGCTGCGGCCACTGCCGTCTGCGTCATCGCCATCCCCGCCGTCAACCTGACTAGCAACACCAGCAGCACCACCGCCACTGCCACTGCCCCTGCTTCGACCGCCGCGGGGAACCGCACCCGCACTGCGTGTGGCCATGTGCAGCGCATCGTCGTCGTCGCTGCTGTAGCGGCCCTGACTGCTACCGTGGCTCCCGCGGCGCGCGGCCCGACCAGCACGCCCGCGCTGTGCTTTGCCGTTTCCATGTCCATTTCCATTGTTGGCAGCGGCCCGGCGCGAGGGGGCGTGGCGAGTGGCGTAGGACGGGGCCGCTTCGTCGTTGGTGGTGGTGGTGCTGGTGGTGGCGGCGGCGTGGCGAGCCATTGGCGGCACCGGGGGCTGGCGCCAGTTCATTGTTCCCCAAGCGTCGCTGTCACCAAAGCTGGACCGCACCGTCGAGTCCGCTGACACCCGCATTGCCGTTTCGGCGTCCACTTTCTTGCTCTGCAATCATTCACCGGCACGGACGAGGGGGTTTGGTTACACACGCCCAGCCAGCCACGGGACACAAAACCATGTCGGTGGTTGGCATTGGTGTGGAGCGCCGGCTGCACATGATCATGCTCAACGAGGCCCAACCTGGGTTGGGACTACCAAGAGCTGGCACATGTTGCGGGCCCAAGCCCAGGGGACGGGGGCCGCAGGCACGCCCAGCCTGTAACCTCCATACGCATAGTGTTGGTGTTGGGCATTCGCGCGCGCAGGGTTGGTCGCCGACTTGCCTGCGGCGGTCATCTGTGGTGTGATGTTTCCCGCAAGCACACGGCCACGGCACGTTGGCGGTGGTCGTAGACTGCGCGCCAGCTTGTCTGCGGTGCCACGTGCACACGTGCTGGGGTAGCAAGGGGCCACAGGCTGTGGCCCACAGCACGTCAGGGGGCATGGCGCACACTGCAGCAACCGACGCCTGACGCACGCCATCCCACGTGCACGTTGGAGTCCCTGTACTTGGCGACACGCGCGCTGAACAACTCTTTGTGCACTGAGGATCATGCATGATGATCATCCTCATCGCAGAAATGTTGCTGGCCATGGGCTCAACACCCGCCTCGTCAACCTTGAGAAACACTGTTGGCGTAACTCACTAACTTGCCACCTCTGAAAACATTCGATGGACTGTCGTGCCTTCCTTCAACAATTCATGATTGCGGTCACCAGCAGCAAGAACGACGACCACGACCCGCGGTATATCCATGGCGAAGTTACAGGCTGCGCGGGAACTTCCCGGGAAGTTTCTTGTGTGTTCTTTCGAAGAACCTATTTTTTTGTGTTCTTTGTGGCTGTGGTGTCCTCCAACACGGCACTCCAACACGGCACTCCAACACGGTACTGCTGCACCATGTCTGCGCAAGATATCATACCGCTCCTTGACGGTGCCACCAGCAGTGGCACCATGTCTGCGCAAGATATCGTACCGCTCCTTGACGGTGCCACCAGCAGTGGTGGCAGCAATGGCAGCAGTGGCGGTCGCGGTAGCGGAGGCCGTGGTCGCTGTGGCGCGCGCTCTCCTGCGCTCAAGCGCAAGGGGCCGCCCAGTGCCAGCAATGGGGCAAGGCCAGTGCAGGCAGCCAGGCAGCCGAAGCGGCGGCGCACAGGGGGGCGTCGTCCGCGTGGCAGTGGCAGTGGCAATGGAAATGGTGCTGGTGCGGGAAGCGGCCGCCGCGGTGGTCACGGCGGCGGTGGCGGCGGTGGCGGCGGCGACACTGACAACAAGCATCGTGGCGGGGCGCCTGCGCGTGGTGCCGGGCAGAAGGTGGGTGCAGCCAGTGGCGTGGGCGTGGGCACGGCTGTGGGCGGCAGCGGCAGTGGCAGTGCCGCAGCTGGTCCTGCGATTTGCGCCCCGCCCAATCCTGCGGTCAAGCGAAGGATCCCGCGAAGCGCAGATGGGCTAGCACCCAGGAAGGATGTTGGGGGTGTAGCCAAGCAGGCGAAGCGACGGGGCACAGGTGGCCACGGCAGCGGCGGCGGCGACAACGGTGGTAGCGGTGGTCGTCGTCGCAATGACACTGCCAGCAGGCGTCGCAGCGGCAGTAGCAGGGGCAATGGAAGCGGCAGTCGCAATCGTCACGGTGGCGGTGGCGGCGGGGGCGCTGAGGGCAAGCATCGCGATGACTCTGGCTCGGGCTCTGGCTCTGGCTTGACGTTCCTGTCAACAGCCCACATGGATTCCATCGGGAACATTTCCTTGAAGCAGCGCAAACACAAGGCACAGAAAAGTGAAAACTTCTTCAAGCCAGAGGCGAAGACCGTTCGCGCCGCTGCGCATGCGAAGGCAGAGTTGGTTGGGCGGTATGCTTCTGCTGGAGTCCGGAAGTACCTCCACACCTGGGCTCGCGGCGCGTATGGTGGTACGGTCCTAACGTACGTCGACACCCACTCGGGTGGCGGAGTGTACAAGGGTGCAGACGGGTCTGAACAGGATGGGACAGCTGTGACGATGCTCAAGCTACTCAAGACGATCAACACAAAGCCCGCAGGCGGGCCCGAGATGGTAGGAAGGAATGGTGACGATGGCGAGCTGCCCACCTTCGAGATGGTATTGATGGAAGGAAACGAACAGTGCATTCATAACCTCGCGGATGCGGTCCGTGATGTGCTTGATTTGACTCCAGCTGCACCGAACGACTGGCAGTGGCATTTCGCGTTCACGAGCAACTCCGTCAACATCAACGTCCATCTGTACCGGTGCGACAGCGTGGAAGTGCTTACGGCCGCTGTTGACACCCCACACGTCGAGATCAAAAACGTGTTGTTGTTCGTGGACCCGTTCGCGGACCAAGTCAGAATGCAGGACTTGAAGAGGTTTGCCACGCTCAGCACTCACTCCGACATCATCATGTACGCTGCGATCCAGACGGTGGTGCGAATGAAAGGCGCCTACGAGACGGACAAATCCAAGAAATGGTGCCACGAGCGGCTAAACGCGTACTTGGACGATGCGTGGCAGAAGCTGCTTGTCAAGGGCCAGTGTCGCGAGTCCCAACGTGGCGTGCGCAATTGTGCACTTGTTTGTGATGCCCTGGCGCGCAAGCTCGGGCTAACGTACCACACGATGGTCAGGATGACTCAAGCAGGCAGCACGTACGGGCTCGTACTCGCGACAAACAACTCCGCAGCATTCACGGCGTGCAAGGAAGCGTGCCATGATGTCGATCACGCTCTTGTACGTGACGAATGCTTCGAGTTCGTGGCCAGCGCAAGCCCCGAAGATTCGCTCGCATCACGCTTGAAGGTGGCTAGCGTGTGGTTGCATGCACTGCCGAAGGGCAAGTGGCTGGAGTTGTCGCCTGGCATCCAAAAACATGTGGTTCTGGTTGAGAGTGACGTCAACTTGTTGCTAAAGGACGACAAGGGCGCTGCTCTGGCTCCGTTGTTTGTCATTCGGCGCGCAAGTGGCGCGAAGATGACCAGGTCGACGGTGAAAAAGGCACAGTTTCGTTTCTTTGCCTGTGCGTCCTGTGCAACCTCCACCGTTGCTTTGCAATCGGCGGAGCCGTCATTTTGGGTGTGTGTTGCGTTTTTGCATGTTCATCACAAGTTAACGTGTACAGTTTGTGCCTGCACGTGCGTGTGTTTATGCGCCAGGTCCACGGCAAGCGTTTCTTGACTCTCAGTGGACCATCGTTGAAGCCGCCCTCAAGAAGGCTGGCGTCGCCGACAAGAAAACCGCAGTCAAGCGTGTGGAGCAGTGGGCGTTGTCACCCCATGGTGCTGCGTCACATGCTGCGGCTGTCGTGTTGGCCAACGAGCGGGCGCGCATCGAAGGGTTTGGGACTAGGCAGCGTGGCATTGTCCATGCAGCGTTGAAGGCAGTGGCAAAAGCAGCAAGGAAAGCGCAAAAGGATGCGATACAGCAACTGGCGGCGGCGGCGGCGGCCAAAGTGGAGAACGCGGTGGCTGCAGTGGAAGTGAACACGACAGCTGCGTCAGCAAATTCAGCTGTGGAAACAGTGCAAGTGGCGGTGAGGCAGGCGGCGACGCAGGCGGCGAGAGCGGAAGTGGAAAAGGCAGCGGCACATTTGAAGGAGGCTGTGAAGTTGGGAGTGGCCAATGCGGCGAAAGCTGCAGCGGAGAAAGCAGGGACGGCGGCAGTGAAGGAGGAGGTGGAAACAGCGGTGAAGAAAGCGAAGAAGGCGGCGGCAGCGGCGGCAGCGAAGGCAGCGAAGGAGGAGGCGAAGAAGGCGCAGGCGGCAGAGAAGGCGGCGAAGAAGGCGGCGAAGGAGG
>Ga0213833_1001336_pt1 | contig 17970 bp, 16 predicted proteins | sample SWATP21_FD_160575 | JGI IMG/M metagenome (GOLD analysis project Ga0213833, IMG submission 160575) | Coastal seawater microbial communities from Marineland, Florida, United States - SWA TP2 #1 | ecosystem: Environmental > Aquatic > Marine > Coastal | place: USA: Florida | collected 2016-08-14
CACCACCAGCGCCGACAACCCGGCCGCCAGGCCCATACCCAAACTGCCGTAGACCATCGCCGCCGAGCCAAGCAAAACCGCCACCGCCAGCAGTACCGCGGTGACAACAAACAAGGCAACGGCGCGCTGTGATAGCGAGCAATGCTCAAGTATCCCGCCCTGTCGCACACCCGCCCAATGCTGCCACGCCCACAGGGTCAGGCCGCCCAACAGCCACCCCACCACAACATCACTTGGATAATGCACTCCCAGATAGGAGCGAGACAGGCCCGTCAGGAACATCAGCATCAGGCACAAACCCGTGAACCAGCGCTTGCCTACCCACAGCGCGAGCAGCCCCCAGAACACGACCACAAGCTGGGCGTGCCCACTGGGAAAGCTGTAACCGATCTCACCCTCCGACAGGATGCGGGAATCCGTCATATAGGGCCGGGCCAGCTCAAACCATTCCTTGACCACCGTATTGAGGTACATCGTCAGCGCCAGCAAAAGCACGAGACTCACTCCCAGCCGGCGATCAACGCCCCACAATACAAGCGGGACCATAAACAGGTAGCCCATGCCCCCAAGCCCGCTAACAAAGCGCATCAGGCCCTCCCAGGGCCACCAGGTGAATTGTTGCAGGGTAACAATAAAATCAGCGCCCCAAAGCAGAATGCTCTCAGCCATACCTTGTCTCCGGAATAAAAAGGCCTTTGTCGCGCAGAAAGCCCTGCGGTTCGACCTCGCCGACCGGCGCGACCCAGAGAGGGCCGAAAGTTCAGGCGGGCAAGTTTACGAGGAAAGGGTGCCCCGATATTCACCGGGAGTCATACCGGTCACGCCCTTGAAATATTTATTGAAGGTCGACTTGCTGCGAAAACCGGCGTCCTCCGCCAACTGCAGCAGGGAACAATCCCGATTGGCGGGCTCGGCCATCAAAGCCTGCACTTCGCGCACCCGGTAGCCGTTAACAAAATCGTAGAAATTCTGCTCGGCACAGGTACTCAACACCTGGCTCAGTTCGTGGGTGCTGATACCCAGGCGTTCGGCGAGCGCGGCAAGCTGCAACTGGTCGTCCAGGTAAGGCTTCTGCTCAACCATCAACCGGGTCAGCTCCTGCCAGAATTGCCTGCAGGCCCCTTCATCAAGCCCCGACCGGGCGTATTTGGTTTTGCTTTCGGTACTTGAATCAGCATCAGGCGGTTCCGGCGCAGCTAGCGGCTCATCCAGCAGGTGCGCAATAACCGGCTGCGCGTAGAACAGTTGCGCGCGACGAAAACCGGCAATGGCTACGTAGTAAAGCAGCAGCACGCTGGTCGGCAACATGACGTAGAGAACGGGGTGAAGCGCACCACCCACCACGATGCGTAATAGCGCCACCGGCACCAACACCAGATTCATGCCCACGAAGAGATAGAGAATACGGCGCAGCCAGCGCAGGCTCACAGCCTCCAGACTGGAAAAGCGATCGCGCAGGCCGCGCTGATAACGCGCGATCAACCGCAACCCGGCCAACGCGTAAACCGTTCCCCAGGCACTGGCCAAAAGCGTGACCAGACTCGTTAGCCAAACCAGCCGTGGACTGTCGTCGGTAGACACGTGGGCGCCAGCCTGCGGATCACTGAACAGGCCGGCTGCCGGCAAACTGGCAAGCAGGAGCAGGAGCACCGGCGCAAAATGCCACAATTGGCTCCGGTGAACGCGAAACGAGGGCTGAACCATAGCCTGCGTATAAAACAACAACAGCGGCGCAATCGCCAGACAGCCGATATACAGCACCCGCCGATAGTAGTCGGGAAAGGGGGTGGTACCGCTTTCTTTCCAGAAAAACAGCAGCAGGTTGCCGCCAATAATCAGCAATATCGCAGCCAGCAGGCGGTTTGCCGTACGGATTGCCGGCGCGTCGATGACCAGCAGGATGACAATCAACAAACCCAGCTGGGCAATAACCAGCAGCGCGGCGAGCGCAGCAAGACTCATCGTATTGTTGTCGTCATAATCGGGTTCCCGGATACTGCGCTTGAGCTTGAACGTTCTCTCAGACTATCCCTATTGCGATCTCGCAACAATCGGAATACTGTATGTATAAACAGTATTCGAGGCAGGCCAGTGCTCCCCCCGTCGAAACACACCATCAAAGGGCGCGGCAGTTCATCATCCATGACCGGTCGCTTTGCCATCCATGTGGTGGAGCTGGACGAGAATGGCGAACCGCCGACCAATCCCGACACAGAGGTCCGGCTTGAGACGGCCAAAAGCCTGATCACACGCAACAAGTCACCCGACATCCCCTTTACCCAATCCATAAACCCTTACCGCGGCTGTGAGCAGGGCTGCGTCTATTGCTTTGCCAGACCGAGCCACAGTTATTTGGACCTGTCTCCAGGGCTCGATTTCGAAACACGGATCAGCGCCAAAATCAACGCCCCGGAATTGCTGGCCCAGGAACTTTCCCGGCCTGGTTATCGCTGCGAACCCATTGCACTGGGTATAAACACCGATGCCTATCAGCCGGCCGAGCGCCGCCTGGAAATCACCCGTAAATTACTGAGCATTGCTCTTGATTTCAAACAGCCCCTTTCCATCATCACCAAGAGTGGATTGATACTGCGCGATACAGACTTGCTGACACAACTGGCGCAAGACAACCTGATTCAAGTGACCGTTAGCATGACCACTTTGAGTAAGCACCTCAAACGCACACTGGAACCGCGCACGGCATCACCGGCCATGCGCCTGCGTGTAATAGAGCAGCTCAGCCGAGCTGGTGTACCCGTCAACGTACTGGTTGCGCCCGTTATTCCCCTTATCAACGAACCTGAAATCGAAGCTATTCTTGCGGCGGTGGCTGGCGCTGGCGCCACCGATGCCAGCTACATTCTGCTGCGCCTGCCGCACGAAGTGGCGCCCTTGTTTCTGAACTGGTTGCAGCAACATTTTCCCGAGCGGGCGGCACACGTTGAAGGCCGCATACGCGCGCTGCGCGGCGGCAAGCTGTACGACAGCCAGTTTGGCAGCCGTATGCGCGGCGAAGGAGTTTACTCAGACCTGATTCGGCAGCGGTTTATGCTAGCCGCACGAAAACTGGGGCTGACCAATGAGCGCCATCACACATTGGACAGCGGTCACTTTCGCAACCCGTCGAATGCGCAAATGGCGCTCTGGTAGATTGAGTAAAAGGCGCGCCCTGCGACGTCATGCATGACAACATGCACAACAGCCGGGGCGCGGGCGCTGTTAATTATTCAGCACTTTCATTTCAGTCCGGCGGTTACGGGCACGACCATCGGCAGTCGCATTTGACGCTACCGGCTGATACTCGCCAAAACCCTGGGCACGCAAGCGGTTCGCAGCTACACCATTCTGAATGAGACAGCTACGCATGGATTCGGCACGCGCTTGCGACAACTTCAGGTTAGCTGTATCCGCACCCTGGCTGTCGGTGTGCCCCTGCAATTCCACCGTCAGGTCGGCCGCTGCTGGCGAGTTCAAGACCTTCGCGACATCAATACAAACCTGACGGGCATAGTTGGTCAGTTCTGCACTGCCGCTAAGGTAGGTTACACCCTGCAATACCACTGACTGGCAACCATTGGCCAACACCCGCTTGCCTGCTGGTGTATTCGGGCACTTATCGGCAGCGTTGGGCACACCGTCACGGTCGTCGTCGAGGTCACAACCCTTCTGATCCACAACAACACCGGCAAGTGTTCCCGGACACTGGTCCAGATAGTCGAAAACACCGTCCCGATCGCTGTCCAGCGGGCAGCCAAAGGCATCAACTTTCGCTTCTCTCGGTGTTTGCGGGCACCGGTCATCCATATCGGGAACACCGTCGCCGTCAGCATCGGGCGGAACAGGCGGGTCACGCAGGAAGTCATAACGCAGACCGAGCATAAGGCGCTGACCCGAATATTCCGAATCAACTCTGGCTACCGAGTCTTCAAAGACGGGATCTTTGCTTTCAAAATAGCGGTAACCAAGGTTAACTTTGACGTGCGAGCCCAGCGCAAAGTTAAGGCCCAAACCCGCCTGGGCGGTAAGCACAGTGTCATCGGACTCTTCAAAATCCAGCCGGGCGGCGCCGAGACCCAAACCGAAGTAGGGCTGAACCACTCCATCTTCGTTGAAGTCGAACCACAGGTTACCAAACAGCTTCTGAGACTCCAGCGTAGTCTTGACGCTGGTTTGCATGCCATCAACCGTATCAATCTCGTTATCAAACTCCACGTAGTTCAATTCGAGACGGAAGGCACCCGGAAAGTCATAACCCAGTGATACCTCAAAGCCATCACCATTGTCGTATTCTGTTGTCGTCGTCTGACTCAAACCGGGACCTGCCGAGCTCGGGAAAAGCACGAACAAAGGAGCCCCGCCCACATTGCAACCCAAAGGCCCTGGCAAAATATTCAGCAGGTTGCCGCAACTGGTGTTTTGAAACTCAGTAGTATTCTCGGCATCCTTGAGGTCAGCAGCGCTGTAGGCACCCTCTATATACCAGTGCCCCAGATCCAGGTCCTTGTCCGCGTCATGGGCCAAAGCCCATGGCGACGCCAGTACCGTTAAAATAGCTAGTAGTGTTCTCATTAGTGCCCACACCCCGTTTGTTGGCAAATTAATCTAATCGGCGCTCTTGTTCGTAGAAATTCTGATAGTCCGGCGGTACCGCTCCCGCTCAAGCGCTTTATGTCATCGAGCCGCGCGAATGCGCATTAACCTGGCTGCTAATAAGCGGTATAGTCGATATTACAGACTATGGCCAGAAAATCATAACGGCCTTTTTCAGGCGAACGCCCGGATGCCATGACTGAAACGACCTTTTCATGACCCCTCGCAGCCCGCTTAGGTCAGTGTGCGCGTTGACGATGACAGTATTGCTACTGCCTGGCTGCAATGATTCATCGTCACGGCCTGCCGCCACTCCTCCCGTAGAGACAGGGCAAACCGTCCGCGCCGCTGAACTGTGCCTTGGCTCAGAATGCTCGCAATACCTGCCGCTGGTGGATATACCCGATGCAGAAAACCTGGTGTTTAGCGACGATGGCCGCCTGTTTGTCAGCGGCGGGTTACAGGTCTACGAAGTCAGCCGCGAAGCCGGAGGCTTCAGCGCACAGGCAATTGCAGACAGCGACTGCAACTTCACCGGCCTGGCTATTCAAGACGGCACTCTCTACGCCGCCTGCGCCAGCGGTGAGTTGTATGCGGGCCAACTGACCGCAGCGCCGCTGCTATCACCTGTTTTTAGCCTGGTGGATATGTGTCTGCCCAATGGCATAGCGATAGGCCCAGACCGGCAACTCTACGTGGTTGATGCCACCCTGAACGCTAATTCTCAGGCCTGCCTGCCGCCTAATCCGCGCATCGACCGCCTCGCCATCAACCCGGACAACCCCCTTGAAATAATCTCGCAGGAGTTGTGGCTGCAGGGTTCTGCGGCGGGCGGGCTGGCATTGGGGCTCGACAACCAACTGCGATTCCCCAATGGCCTGCGCAGTGAAGGCTCGGTGTTTTTCGGCACTGACGGCGGCAGCATTTACACAGTAGCGCAGCTACCAGGCGGCGCTGCCGGCGAAGTTATCCCGCTCTACTTTACGCCCACTGAACTGGATGACCTCGGGCTGTTAAGCGACGGCATACTGGTTACCGACTTTTTTCAGGGACGGGTGTTGCTGCTGTCGAAAACCGGCGTTGAGTTGCAGAGCACAGACGCAGGCCGTTTTTTCAGCCCGTCCTCTGTGAGACTCGGCCAGCCGCCCATGTTTCTGCCAACCGATATTCTGGTAACCGAAAAGGGTATACTCGGCGACAACAACCTGCCGCTGGACAGGCTGAGTTTGCTGCGGCGCAGTCCGGCGCCACCGACAGGAGGCTGAGGGCTACCTCATGTATTGCTGTATAGCGCATCACGCTCTAACACTTTCACCCTGTACGCGATGCGCCCTGTCGCCCATACTTCTCACTCCATACCTGACACCGGCTGCCAGCCTGATGACTCGACCGCGCCAAATTCAATTCAACAATGCCGGATTCGGAAAGTGATCGGCTTACTTAACATCGGCGGCGCAGTCGCCATATTCACCCTGCTGCAGTATCTGTGGCTCGGCACTTTCAGCCGCAACGTTTATGTGCACCGAGCACTTATTGTCAGCTGCGTGTTCACCGCAACCTACCTTTTTGCGACGGCACAGTTTCTCGGGGCAGACAACATAGAAAGCGCAAGTCACGCCCTGCACTGGCAAACATTGGGAGCACTTGGCTACTTCGCAGGTGTATTCTGGCTGGCAACCAGCCTGGCTGGTTTGCAGTCCCGGCGCTACGCCAGAGTCATCACCAACGGCGCCGTGGCAGTGCTGGCAGCACTGTCAATTTATAGCCTGACCAAACCCTTTGGCATCCTGCTCGACTCGATTGAAATACAGGGTGTTTCGCAGGGTGTGTTAGGTCCGGTTACCGAGTACACCTACACCGGCAGCAAGATGGCTACGGCCATTATGGTTGTCAGCACGCTGGGTACTGCGTGGATAATATGGTGCGGCACCAGCCTCTATAAAGCGGGGCGAAAACCTATTGCCGCGCTGTTGTGCTCATTCGCCATCGTTCTTGCAATCCCCATAGTGGGCACCCTGCTTTTTCACCTGGGCGTAGTCGATTTCAAGATTCCCAACGGCATATCCCCGTTTTACTTGCTTATCATCATCTCAATTCTCTTTGCGAACGAGCAGCGCGAGTTGCTCACCGAGCTTCACCAGCAAACAGACCAGCTCGAAGAAGAAGTCAATCGTCGAACGCAGGCGGAAGAACGTGCCATCGCGCTCGCACACACTGACGAGTTCACCGGCCTCCCCAACCAGTTCCACCTGCGCGAGCGCATGCAGGAACGCATTAATTCCGGCGATTCCAATATTATTCTGATCCTGATTCATATCAATCAGCTAAGAAAGTTTCGGCAAACCTTTGGCGAAACAAATACCGACCGAATTTTGCTGGAATTTACCGATCGATTTAAATTGATCGCCCGTTATCAATCTCTGGGGGCCCGCATTTCCGAAAGTAATTTTGCCCTGTTGACCGTTCAGCCCGAGCAGTTGGCTATTGACCGGGATCGCGGCAATATCGAATGGCAGGGGCCGCATGAGCTGAAACGCCCCTTCCTGATCGGCTTTCAGGCGTATGAATTAACATACAGTATCGGCGTTACCCACTTGCTGCCAAACGATACCGTGCAAGATGCGATGCAGCGGGCAGACCTGGCGCTTGAGGCCGCGCAAAACAGTGGCGACAAATACGGTTTTGTCTATTTCAACAAAGATCTGGCCGAGGCAAAGGCGGAAGAACGCTTATTGGAAAATGATCTGCGCGAGGCCATCGAACACCGCGAACTGTTGCTCCACTACCAGCCGCAAGTTGACGATGAGCTGCGCTTTACCGGAGCCGAAGCACTACTGCGCTGGCAACACCCCGAGCGCGGCATGCTGGCGCCGACCCACTTCATCCCGCTCGCAGAGCGCAGCGGCATGATGACCCGCATCGGGCAATGGGTTATCGAAGCGTGCTGTGATCAGCTTAAGCAATGGCAAACCGCAGACAGCGGGTTTGACGGTCGCCTCTCGCTCAATGTCAGTCCCTGGCAATTACAATCTGACGATTTTGCCGACACCGTATTGAAAACACTCGCCGACAAGGGCGTTTCGGCAAACGGCCTGAGTTTCGAACTCACCGAATCGGCCCTGGTAGATGACATTTCGCGCACGCGCGAACATCTTCGGCGCCTACGGGACGCGGGCATACATATTTCCCTCGATGACTTCGGCACCGGCTTTTCGTCGTTGTCCTACCTGAGCGAACTACCGCTCGATACGTTAAAAGTCGACAAAAGCTTTGTCGACAAATTCGACTCCCTTCGCGGGCGCAGCTTGCTGCGCAGCATGATTGACATCGGCAATTCGCTGGGACTTCAGGTTGTGATTGAAGGCGTGGAAACCGACGCCCAGTTTCAGGCCCTGAAATCGCTGAGCGCCAAACAGTTTCAGGGCTTTCTGTTTGCCAAACCCCTTCCACCCGAAGACTTTGTCAACTGGCTACGAGAGCACAGTAGCGCCAACACCGGGGAAACGCCCCCTCTGGCCTGACACGTCAGCCAGCGCAAACCCTCGGCGGCACAAGCTCCCTATGGTAGTATCATTGTCATATGAGCAGTCACCTTCAACCATCAAACCTGATTGATCGCTTTGACCGGCGAATTGATTACCTGCGCCTGTCGGTTACCGACCGCTGCGATTTCCGCTGCGTATACTGCATGGCAGAAGACATGACTTTTTTACCACGCAGCCAGATCCTGTCGCTGGAACAACTCTACGATGTCGCCGCCGCCTTCGTCGCCCTCGGCGTCAGCAAAATACGCCTGACCGGTGGCGAACCTCTGGTGCGCAACAATCTGATGACCCTGGTTGAGCGACTGGGGCAACTGAACGGCCTCAAGCAATTACACCTGACAACTAACGGCGCCCAGCTCGACAAATACGCACCGGCATTAAAAGCCGCTGGCGTCACAGGCGTAAACATTAGCCTGGATAGCCTGAACGAAAGCAAGTTCCGGCAACTGACCCGCACCGGCGACCTGAGCAAAGTTCTGCGCGGCGTCGACGCTGCCATCGACGCAGGCTTTTCACGCATCAAACTGAATGCCGTTATTCTCAGGGGCCGCAATGACGACGAAGCGCTGGCACTGGTTGAATTCGCCCGCAACAAGGGCATAGACATCTCCTTTATCGAAGAAATGCCGCTGGGCATTATTGACGAGCACAGCCGCGCACTCAGCTTCTGCTCCAGCGACGAACTGCGCGAGCTCATCGACTCGCGCTACCCCCTGAGCGCAAGCGGCGAGAGCACCGGCGGTCCCTCCACCTACTATCGCATGGTCGACAGCCCCAGTCGGGTCGGCTTTATCTCGCCGCACAGCCACAACTTCTGCCACTTGTGTAACCGCGTTCGCGTCACCGTTGAGGGTCGCCTGTTGCTCTGTCTGGGCAACGAACACTCCGCCGATCTCAAGGCCACACTTGACGAATTTCCCGGGGACAGCGAACGCCTGCAGCAGGTTGTTCGCAGCGCCATGTCACTCAAACCCGAGCGTCACCACTTCGAACTGAATGACAACGAACCGCAGATTGTGCGCTTTATGAACATGACCGGTGGATAAACACACCCTCATCACCGGGCTTGCCCTGAGCCCGCACCCCGAGGGTGGGTATTTCCGGCGCAGCTACGAGTCGCCCCTGCAACAGCGCGGGCGGCGACTGATGAGCTGCATCTACTACCTGCTGACCGATGACCAACCCACCGGACACCTGCACCGCAATCGCTCTGACATTGTTCACTTCTGGCAAGGCGGCAGCCCGCTGAGCTACACACTCCTGAGCCCCAAGGGTAAATTGCTGCATTACATCCTCGGGCCTGATGTACTGAAGGGGCAGCACCCGCAACTCACCGTACCCGGTGGATTCTGGAAGGCCTCTCAATTACTCTGTGGGGAATTCGGCCTGATCTCCGAAGCCGTTTGTCCCGGTTTTGATTACGACGATCACGACATGGCGAGCGCCGCTGAAATACGCGCACGTTATCCCGAGCATTGGCCGCAACTGCAGCCGCTCTGTAAAAATTAGGGCCGAAACGCGGGCCATTTGGTTACAAGGAGTCACACAAGGTGCAGCAATCCACAGCCAGCTCGGCTGTCAACGAATTTATCGACGGTTTTGCCCGCGCGGGATACATTGCCAGCGAGGCCATCGCCACCACAGTATTTCTCGCCCAACAGTTGCAGCGGCCCATTCTGGTGGAAGGCCCACCCGGCGTCGGCAAAACCGAACTGGCCAAAGCCACCGCCGAGCATTGTGCATTACCGCTGGTACGCCTGCAGTGCTATGAAGGGCTCGATGAAAGCAAGGCGCTCTACGACTGGAAATACTCCAAGCAGTTGCTCTACAGCCAGGTACTCAAAGAACAGTTGCATGATATTTTACAAGGCGTCCAAGGGCTCTCAGAATCCGTCGAACGTTTAAAAAGTTTCGGCGATATTTTTTACTCCGACGAATTTCTCGAACCCAGGCCACTGCTAAAGGCCCTGCGCGAGCCACAGGGCGCCGTGCTGCTGATCGACGAAATTGACAAATCCGACTACGAATTTGAATCGCTGCTGCTCGAAATACTGTCCGACTTCCAGGTATCTATTCCGGAAATCGGCACGGTTGCTGCGGTCACCAAACCCACCGTCATTCTGACCAGCAACAACACGCGCGACCTGAGCGATGCGCTAAAGCGCCGCTGTCTGCACCTGTATATCGACTTTCCCGACCGGGCACTGGAAACCCGAATTGTGCAAAGCCGGGTTCCCGAAATCCCTGCAGCACTGAGCAAGCAACTCGTTGGTTTTATTCAGCAGGTACGTGAGCTGGACCTGAAAAAGGCGCCGGCAGTCAGCGAAACGCTCGACTGGGCTCGCGCGCTTTTGCTGCTGCACGCCGGCAGCCTGTCGCGCGAACTGGTTGAAAGCACGCTCAATGTCATTCTCAAATTTGAGGAAGATATTCAGCTGGTGCGGCCTGAAATTCGCGAGCTGCTCAAGGGACTGGACTAGGGCAGTGGAACAATCCCTACTGAGTTTTATTAGCACGCTGCGCCAGCACGATGTGCGGATATCTACCAGCGAAACACTCGACGCCTTAAATGCCGCCGCCGTGGTTGGTTATGCGGACCAGTCTCTGCTGCGCCAAAGTCTGGCGGCAACACTCACCAAAACCCATGCCGATAAAGAACGCTTTGAGCGATGCTTCGAGCTGTTTTTCAACGCGCGCGGCGAATCTGCACAATCGACAAGCCCGCAAGATAAGTCCGCACCAAGCCCCGCAGCGGGCGAGTTTTCCCTGCCCGATGCCGTTGCCTCCGACCCCGATGTAGCTGCCGCCATGGACGCCCCGCTGGTACGAGCCGCCACAGAGGGGCGACCGTCCACACTGGCGGTCGCCATTCAGGAGGCCGCCGATGAAATGCAACTCGAAGGCATACGCTTTAACACCCAGAAAGGCATCTACCGTCGCCGCCTGGCCGAGGCCGCCGGCATTGGCCAGCTGGACAAAGCCATTGAAGCACTAAAGGCGATCGAGTCCGACTCGCTCGAAGGCCCGATTGAATGGCTGGAACAACGCCGCCACGAACTGGATATGGCCGCCCGCGATGCAGTAGAGCACCAGCTACTGCTCAATGCCAACGCTGCGGGCAGGAGTATTCAACAACAGGCCCTGCGCAACACCCGGCTGTCGGCACTGGAGCACTACCACCTCAAGCAGTTACCGCCGCTAATTCGCGCACTGGCAAAAAAGCTCGCAACCCGCCACCGCCAGCGCCGCCGCATAGACCGGCGCGGCAAGCTGGACATGGCCAAAACCCTGCGCCGCAATATTGCTTACGGCGGGGTACCCTTCCATACCTACTGGAAGCAAAAACGCCGCGACCAACCCAAACTCTACGTGCTCTGCGACGTTAGCGGTTCCGTTTCAACCTACGCCCGCTTTTTACTGCTGTTTTTGTACAGCATGAGCGAGGTTATGCCGCGTATTCGCAGTTTTGTATTTACCAGTCAGGTGTTTGAGGTTTCCGAGCTGTTTGATCGCAATCCCGCCGAGCAGGCAGTCGAGATCGTCAATCAGCGCTGGGCGCGCGGCAGCTCGGATTACGGCAGCAGTTTCAAGCAATTTGCCGACGAACATCGCGGTCGCATAGACCGCAACACCACCGTCATTATTCTGGGCGACGGTCGAGCCAATAGCGCCGACCCCGGCCTTGAAGACTTGCGAGACATTTACCACCGCGCCAAATTACTGCTGTGGTTCAACCCTGAGCCCCGCAGCCACTGGAATACCGGCGACTCGGAGATCAGGCGCTACCAAAGTGCCTGTCACTATGTGGCCGAATGCAACTCCCTCGCCAAACTTGAGCGCCTGCTCGACCGCTTGTTGACCATTCTGCGCTAAGCCTGCACTACGTAGAAATACGGCTATAAATTCCACAGAGCCTGCGTAAAGTGGGAATCTCAACAAGGTTTACGGGGTTTCACAATGCCTGAGAATCGACAGGAAAGTCGTCTGCTGCTGGAGGAATCCGACTGCCTGGATATCTATCTTCTGGGTGACGATTTTCAGCTCGCTGCCGGCCGTCAGGAGTGTGAAGTATTGAACGTGTCCAAACACGGACTGATGGTGCGCTGCGACTCCAAGCTAGAGGCTCACGGCGAATTCAGGCTGCGCTTTCATTTTGAATCCGGCAACGAACTCACCTTGTTTGGCACCGTTCGATGGTCGGTCGCGGCGTCCGGAAATCGCTACTTGATGGGCCTGAAGATCGACGACAAACTCGGCACCGATTATCTGCTGTGGCAAAACCGCCTGAGCCGCCTATTGCTCAAACAGACTACCACCGGCGATCGGCATAGCGAGTCACTGTCAGCCTGAGGACTCGCCTTCAGGCTTGGGCATAATCGTTAACGACAGCCAAAACTCTTCAATCGAACTGACCACACCAATAAAAGCCCCGAGAGTGACCGGTTTCGCCAGGTAGGCGTTGGCATGGCGCGAGTACGACGCCCGCACATCGTCAGCGTCGGTCGATGTTGTCAACATAATCACCGGAATCATTCTTGTCCGTGGGTCGTTCTTGATCACATTGAGCACATCCTTGCCGTTAACCTTGGGCAAATTAATGTCCAGCAAGATAAGATCGGGAAGCGGGCAATCCGCAAACTCTCCCTCGCGCCGCAAGCGCTGCAAGGCGATATCACCATCACGCGCGACGATGATGTCGTTGTTGACGTCTATTTTCCTGAACGCTCGCCGGGTTAGCTCAACATCGCCCGGATTGTCCTCCACCAAAAGGATGCGCGCACTTCGATCGTCTACCGTCAGCATGATCTTGCCATCTCATAAAAATAAATACCCGCTGCTTAACGTTAGTGCGGATAGCGCCACAATGCCAGTGGCTGAATGTACCTATTCTCCAATTCAGCACCGGATTCAGGCTATTTCGGCCCGCAGCCACCAGTGAGACACAGGTCACATTTTCGCCGTTGAGCCCGGGTGGCTCAAATCCGCCATGCTATTATCTGGCCGCACTAATTCTCTGCAGGATGCAGCATGAGCCAGGAAAGACGCCAACAACTCCGCTTTGACGACCACTCGCTGGTCTTTGTTGAAATTGAGGCGGCACAGCCCGAGTCGATGCAGCCAGCCAAACTGGCCCTGGCGCGCACGATGGATATCTCCGCAACCGGCATGCAGATCGCTACCAAGGCAGCCCTGGATGCCGAGCGCATCCTGCGCATTTTCGTCGACAACGGGGAAGAGTACCCGCTAAGCCTCGTGGGCGAAGTGAAATGGGCCTGCAAAGTGGGCAACGAGTTTCAGGCCGGCGTTGAGATTTACCCCTCGCGGGAAACTGCCCAGCGCCAATGGGCAAATAAAGTCACCTCCAAGCAAGCGGTATCTGCTGCCTGAACACGCATTAACGCGCGTACAGGCGAACCGGCAGGTCTTTCAGACCATTAACCAGGTTGGAACGAATACGCCTCGGCTCACCCGCCAGCTCTACGCCGCTGAACACAGCGAAAAACTCCTCAAAAAATACCCGCGCTTCCAGCCGCGCCAGATTGGCTCCCAGACACAAATGGATACCGTGCCCGAAGGCAAGATGCGGGTTCGGCGAGCGGGTAATGTCAAACACGTCTGGCGATTCAAATACCCGCTCGTCAAAGTTTGCCGACGAGTACAGCATCACCACACGGTCATTTTCGCGAATCTTCTGGCCCTGCAGCTCCGTATCACAAGTAGCAGTGCGGCGAAAATAGTGCAAAGGCGTCGACCAGCGCAGCATTTCTTCAACAGCGCCCGGCAGCAGAGAGGGATCGGCCTCAAGCTGTTTGTACAACTCCGGTCGCTTTAAAAGCTCATGCATACCCGCAGCGATCATGGAGCGCGTGGTCTCGTTTCCCGCCACCGTGATTTGAATAAAGAGTGACGCAAACTCAGCAGCTGTCACTTTGTGGCCATCAACTTCCACGTTAATGAGTAGCGAAATAAGATCACTGCCATCGGCGTCCTTGCGTTCTTCCGCCAGCTGATAGCCGTACATGCCCATATCCATACTCGCCTGCTGGGTTTCTTCAGGGCTCGCACCAAGGTCGGGGTCACCCGCCGAGGTCTGCATATCCGACCAATGCCGGATCTGCCCCCACATATCGCGCGGCACCCCCATCAAACTGCAGATAACCGCCGTAGGCAGATCGCCGGCAGCATCGAACACAAAATTACACTCGCCATTATTGGATTCACTTTTGGCACGCGCCGACTGCACCGCTTCACGTGCAATGGCGCGCACCATCGGCTCCATTTCGACGAGCATTTTCGAGGTAAAGCGCTCGATCACCGCCCTGCGTATCGGACCGTGATTGGGCGGATCCATGCCCAGCAACTGCCCCTGAGCCATCGTGAGGATCTCGGGCGCCAGGTCATCCACGACCACAAACCCGCGCTGGGCAGAAAAGGTGGCGTGATCGCGCGATACCTTGCGCACGTCCTCATAGCGACTGACAACCCAATAGCCGCCACCATCCGGATGTGCGTGCCAGAACACCGGAGCCTCATCACGCAGCAACCTGAACTGCTCACTCGGAACGCCAGCTACATAGTTGTCCGGGTTATAGATATCGATGTCTTCAAGTCGCATTCTTGAGGCTCCGTCGCCGCTGTGAGTGTGTGTTCGGTATCAACCATTGTGCCAATGGCGCAGGCATTATTCCTTCTATGGCGCACATCAAGGCATGACCATTTCGTTATCTTTTTCCCAGCTTTAACGCCCGCCCCGGTGAAAACAAGCCCTGTGCACAGCGGCAGAAACATTCCCGCTTTTTGCATTACCCTGATCCATCCAGGCGGGTGCTAATAACTTGTGCCCTCCCAAAGCCGCGATTACACTTGCCTGCCGTGCGCTACCGCGACTGAGGATTAAGGTCTTGCCAAGCACCGCTCCTGCCATTCTGAACGCTCTGACTGATAATGTCGCCACACTCCGTGACATCCGCCGCGGTATCGAGAAAGAGAGCCTGCGAATCAACGCTCTCGGCGAGTTGGCGAAAACGCCCCACCCGGCTGCCCTCGGCTCGGCGCTGACACACCCCCGGATCACCACAGACTTTTCCGAGGCACTGCTGGAATTTATCACGCCGGTGAGTACCGACATTGATACCACCCTGAATCAGCTTACCGATATTCACAGGCTGGTATACGCCAGCCTGGAAGGCGAGCTGCTCTGGCCCGGCAGCATGCCCTGCCTGCTCGGCCCCGACGACGAAATCCCGGTCGCCCAGTACGGCAGCTCCAACGTCGCTCGCATGAAAACGCTGTATCGCCTCGGTTTAGGCAGACGCTACGGTCGCAGAATGCAGACAATCGCAGGCATTCACTACAATTTTTCCGTGCCCGACAGCCTGTGGCAGTGGCTGGCCGACGCGAAGGGCCGCGAAGCCGATCAGGACTTCAAAACCGAAAGTTACTTTGGCCTGATCCGCAATTTCCGCCGCTACTCCTGGCTTCTTATCTACCTGTTCGGCGCAGCGCCGGCGGTATGCAGCTGCTTTCTCGAAGGCAAAACCAATGGTTTGCAAACCCTTAAAAAAGGCACCCTTTACCACCCCTACGGCACCTCATTGCGCATGGGTGACCTGGGTTACCAGAGCGACGCCCAAAGCAACCTGAGCATCTGCTACAACACCCTGGACAATTACATTCGCACGCTCAAAAAGGCGATTGTCACCCCCCACGCCGACTACATGCAGATTCCCGCCAGCGAGCAGCTCTCGGCCGGACTCCTGCAGATCGAGAATGAGTTTTACAGCCCGATCCGCCCGAAGCGGGTCACAGCCTCGGGCCAAACCCCGCTAGGCGCCCTGAAACAAGGCGGCGTGGAATACATTGAAGTCCGCTGCATTGACGTCAATCCGGAGACACCCATAGGCATCACCCGCGAGCAAATCCAGTTTCTCGATGCCTTTCTGTTATTTTGCCTGCTCGCCGATAGCCCCGTTTGCAACGAATCCGTCTACGCCGAAATTGGCGCCAACCTGCACAAGGTCGTCGACCAGGGCCGCCAACCAGGCTTGACGCTGAGCAACCACGGCGAGGAAGTCGCCCTTGCAGACTGGGCCCAGTCCATTCTCGATGGCGTTAGCAACACCGCGCAAGCGCTGGACAGCGCCCACAGCAGTGACAGCTATCAGCAGATTGTCGAGCAGATGCGCACCGTAGTACAGGAACCGGAGACTACGCCGTCGGCCAGATTGCTGACTATTTTACGTGACCGGGATCTGTCGTATTTCGACTACATGATGCTGCGGGCTCGCGAGCAAGCTGCCTACTACGCCAACAAGCCACTGAGTCCGAGCGAGCTGCAAGCCACTCGCCAAACCGGTGAAGAATCTCTCGCACAACAACGCGAAGTTGAAAACGCCGACGCGATCGATTTCGACCAATACCTCAGCGACTATTATCGCCAATACGATTTACTGTGAACTATCTTGCGCACTTTCACCTCGCAACCTGTGCGGGTCATGGCGATACCAATGGCCTGACGGTTGGCGCCCTGCTCGGTGATTTTGTCAAAGGGCCGCTGCGCGGTGACTGGCCGGCGGACTGGGAACAGGGCATCGCCCTGCACCGCCGCATTGATGCCCTTACTGATAACCACCCCGAAGTGCGCGCCCTGTTGAAAACCCTGCCAGGCGAGTATCGCCGCTATGGTGGCATCATGTTCGATGTTTGCTTCGATTACTGCCTGGCGCAGCATTGGCGGAACTTTCACAGCTCCGGGCTGCCATATTTTGCGCAACAGGTGTATGCCATTCTTGGCCGGCACGATACGGAATTTCCGCTGGCCGCCAACAAACAGGCGCGACGACTTGAACAGTACGATGTACTGCTCGCAATGGGCAACTGGCATACTGTGGAAAATATGCTGACTCGTATCGGCCAGCGTTTGAAACGCGCCAACCCCCTGGCTGACTGCGCTCCCGTGTTACACGAGCGCCTGCCTGAAATTGAAGCGCATTTTTTGCGATTGTATCCGCAGCTGATAGAAAGGCTCGCAAACGACCAAATTCCTCTTCAACAACGGTAAGCTCAACATGTCTTTAAGCGCACGCCAAATTCATACCGCCCTTGTACTGTGTTGCATGGGCCTGCTCGGCTACGCACTGTACACCCAGTATTTTCAGGGGCTTATTCCCTGCGCCCTGTGCATGACCCAGCGTTTCTTCTACGTTGTGATCGCCCTTGGCGCTCTGGCCGCCGCCATTCACAACCCGGCGGCGCTCGGGCGCAGAATCTATGTGGCACTCATGGTCGCAGGCAGTGCCCTGGGTGCCGCTGTTGCCGGGCGACAAGTCTGGCTGCAGCACCTGCCGGAAGATCAGGTACCCGCCTGCGGTCCCAGCCTGGAGTATATTTTCGACACCCTGCCGTTCTCCGAAGCCTTTACCACACTCATGATGGGTGACGGCAATTGTGCAGAAGTCGTGTGGACCTTTCTCGGCCTGAGCATGCCTACCTGGTCACTGATCTGGTTTGTGCTGCTCGGAATCGCCGCCCTACTGTCGCTGCGCGCAAAATGAAGCTGTCCGGCCTGCTGATACTGCTGTGCTTTCACCTCGCCGGTGAAATGGTGGTCACCTTGAGTGGCCTGCCCATTCCGGGCGCCGTTGTCGGCCTGCTGCTACTGTTTACTGCGCTGTTGATACGCGGCGGAGCCACCCGCTCACTGGAACAAACCGGCGGCACTATGATCGGCCTGCTGCCGCTTCTGCTGATTGTACCGTCGGCCGGAGTGTTCTTCCTCGGCGAACACTTTTCGGGGCAATGGCCCGCCTTTGCCGGCGCCATCGTTGCCGGCACC